>Ga0233444_10000338_pt1 | contig 64281 bp, 46 predicted proteins | sample SI_124_October20_6_FD_182792 | JGI IMG/M metagenome (GOLD analysis project Ga0233444, IMG submission 182792) | Seawater microbial communities from Saanich Inlet, British Columbia, Canada - SI_124_October2016_10_MG | ecosystem: Environmental > Aquatic > Marine > Inlet | place: Canada: British... | reverse complement strand
ACGGAACTTTTGTTATTGATGGAGAAGAGCAACCCACTTCCCTATTTAAAATGATCAAAGAAACTTCAAAACAATTTCCAAACGATATTGTTTCGGCATATAAAGACAATGTCGCTTTTATCAAAGGTCCTAAAGTGGTTCAGTTTGCTCCTAAAACAGCATACAAACCAGATTTTTATCAAACTGAAGATTTTAACTCTGTAATTTCAATAAAAGCAGAAACACACAACTTCCCTACCACAGTTGAGCCTTTTAACGGAGCAGCTACAGGTGCTGGAGGAGAAATTAGAGATCGGCTTGCTGGTGGAAAAGGATCGTTACCATTAGCAGGAACAGCCGTGTATATGACTTCCTATTCTCGCTTAGAAGAAAAAAGGTATTGGGAAAATAAATTTGAAGCCAGAGAATGGTTGTATCAAACCCCTTTAGACATTTTAATCAAAGCATCCAACGGAGCCTCTGATTTTGGAAACAAGTTTGGACAACCCTTAATTACCGGTTCAGTATTAACTTTTGAGCATAATGAAAATGCTTCTTCAAGCAGTTCAAAACCAAGAAGACTGGGCTATGATAAAGTAATCATGCAAGCAGGTGGGATTGGGTATGGAAAAGCAGATCAAGCGATCAAAGACACTCCAAAAGAAGGAAATAAAATTGTCATTCTTGGAGGAGAAAACTACCGAATTGGAATGGGTGGTGCCGCAGTTTCTTCAGCTGATACAGGAGAATTTGCCTCAGGAATTGAATTAAATGCTGTACAACGTTCAAATCCAGAAATGCAAAAACGTGCTGCAAACGCAGTGCGTGGAATGGTCGAAAGTGAAGAAAACTTTATCGTCTCTATTCATGATCATGGTGCTGGTGGCCATTTAAACTGTTTGTCAGAATTGGTAGAAGACACAGGGGGTAAAATCGATTTAGATCAATTACCTGTTGGAGACCCTACCCTATCTGCCAAAGAAATTATTGGAAACGAATCTCAAGAAAGAATGGGATTGGTTATTGGCGAAGAACATCTAAATACGCTTCAAAAAATTGCAGAACGGGAACGTTCGCCAATGTATACTGTGGGTGATGTTACCGATAATGACAGATTTACTTTTGAATCTAAAACCACCGGTAACAAACCGATGGATTTAGCCCTCGAAGACATGTTTGGTTCTTCTCCCAAAACAATTTTAACAGACAATACCGTTGCTAGAAACTATAAAAATCCACGTTATAAAACAAAAAATTTAGAGATCTATTTAAAACAGGTTTTACAATTAGAAGCGGTCGCTTGTAAAGATTGGCTAACCAATAAAGTAGATCGCTGTGTAGGAGGTAAAGTTGCCAAACAGCAATGTGTAGGTCCCCTACAAATCCCTCTAAATAATGTAGGAGTAATGGCATTAGATTACCATGGAAAAGAAGGAGTTGCAACTTCAATTGGACATTCGCCTATCGCTGGATTAATTGATCCTGCAGCAGGTAGTAGAAACGCGATTACAGAATCCCTTACAAACTTAATTTGGGCACCACTTAAAGACAACTTAAAAAGTGTGTCCCTATCGGCCAATTGGATGTGGCCTTGTAAAAATGAAGGAGAAGATGCTCGCTTGTATAAAGCTGTAAAAGCAGTTTCAGAATTTGCGATTGATTTAGGAATCAATGTTCCTACAGGAAAAGATTCTTTGTCAATGAAACAAAAATACACCGATGGTGAAGTAATATCTCCAGGTACCGTAATTATTTCTGCTGCTGGTAATTGTAATGAAATAACGAAAGTTGTAGAACCTCTTTTACAAATTGATGGAGGAAACATCTACTATATCAATATTTCTCAGGACGATTTTAAATTAGGAGGAAGCTCTTTCAACCAGACATTGAATACTATTGGAAATGAAGCTCCTGACGTAAAAAACACTGCTTTCGTGAAAGAAACGTTCAATACGATTCAAAATTTAATTCAAAAAGATGCAATTACTGCAGGTCACGACATTGCCTCTGGTGGGTTGATAACTACCTTGTTAGAAATGTGTTTTGCAGATGTGAATTTGGGTGCGAATTTTGACATTAGTTCATTAAACGAAGAAGATACTATTAAAGTACTTTTTGGAGAAAATTCAGGAATTGTTTTTCAAGCTGATGCTTCAGTAGAAGCTGTATTATCAGCACAAAATATTGAGTTTTTTACGATTGGAACTGCTAATAATTCGGGAATCGTTAGCATTAAAAATAAAGAAGATTTTATTTCCCTAGAGGTTTCTGAAATGAGAGATGTTTGGTATAGAACATCCTTCTTATTGGATCAAAAACAAACAGCTAATAACTTAGCACAAGACCGATTTGACAATTATAAGAAGCAACCTTTAACGTATCAATTTCCAACGAATTTCAGTGGAAAACTTCCTAAAAACACAAATACCTCCAAGACCTCACGTCCAAAAGCAGCGATTATTCGTGAAAAGGGATCTAACTCCGAACGTGAAATGGCAAATGCCATGTATCTAGCTGGTTTTGATGTAAAAGATGTACACATGACCGATTTGATTTCTGGACGCGAAACTTTAGAAGATATTCAATTTATTGGTGCTGTCGGTGGTTTTTCAAATTCAGATGTATTAGGTTCTGCAAAAGGTTGGGCAGGAGCCTTCTTGTACAATGCAAAAGCTAAAAAAGCCTTAAAAAACTTCTTTAAAAGAGAAGATACTTTGTCTGTTGGTATTTGTAACGGAGCGCAATTATGGATGGAGCTAGACTTGATTAATCCAGAACATAAGGTACACGGAAAATTAGTTCACAATGATTCTCAAAAACATGAAAGCTCTTTTACCTCGGTAAAAATTCAAGAAAACAATTCGATCATGTTGTCTTCATTGGCCGGAACAGAATTAGGAGTTTGGATTTCTCATGGAGAAGGTAAATTTAACTTACCAGAGGAGGAGAAAAACTATAACATAGTTGCAAAATATGGTTACGAAGGCTATCCAAACAATCCAAATGGTTCAGATTATAATACGGCAATGTTATGTGACCCTAGTGGACGTCATTTAGTAACCATGCCTCATATTGAACGTTCCATTTTCCAATGGAATTGGGCCAATTATCCTGCTGGTAGAAAAGACGAAGTTTCTCCTTGGATAAACGCGTTTGTCAATGCTAAAAAATGGATAGAGAATAAAAAATAACGATGATATACTTGGTATAGAAAAGAAGCAAACTGATTACGGTTTGCTTTTTTTTATGCGGACATCTGAACCGTATTGGAAACTAATAAACGATCTAAAACCTACTTCCTAGGATGTAAATAAATATTTTCCTCGAAAATTTTATAAAATTCTTTTTATTATCTTGTAACAAATATCATTTCATGAAAATTACCCGTCTTTTTGATTTTGCATATCATCAACTAGAAAAACATTCTCAAAAGAATTGTTTCTTATACAAAGAAGAACATCAATGGAAAAATATAACAACTCAAGAATATATCGAGCAAGCGAATAAGGTCAGTGCTTCCTTATTGGAATTGGGAGTTGAAAAAAATGATAAAATTGCTGTAATTACCACAAATAACAATCCAAACTGGCACATTTTGGACATTGGTGTATTGCAAATTGGCTTACAAAATGTTCCCTTGTATGCAACACTCTCGGAAAAAGACTATGCTTATGTTTTGAACCACTCCGATGCAAAATATTGTTTCGTGTCGGACGAAGACTTGTATGAAAAAGTAAAAAAAATACAAGACCGAACCCAACTCAAAAAAGTATTCTTTTTAAAAGATCATGAAAGTGATTGTAGTTGGAATTCTTTCCTCGAGATTGGGACCAAGACAGAACATTCAGAAACCATAAAAAAGTTAAACAAAGAAGTTAAACCCCATGATTTAGCGACCATTATTTATACCTCTGGAACTACAGGGACTCCAAAAGGGGTCATGTTATCTCATAAAAATATAATAGACAACATCTTTAAAACAGACAAGACTTTGGATTTGTCTGATGGCAATAAAAGAATCATAAGCTATTTGCCCATCTGTCATATTTTTGAGAGAGCGGCCTCTTATTACTATCAATATCTTGGATACCAAGTATATTTTGCAGAAAGCATCGAATTGTTAGGAGATAATATTCGAGAAATAAAACCAAATTTTTTGGCCGTAGTCCCAAGACTGCTAGAGAAAATTTTTGATAAAATTGTTGCCAAAGGAAGCACCCTGTCTGGCATTAAAAAAACACTTTTTTTCTGGGCTATTGCCCTAGGGGAAGCCTATCAACCCTATGGGAAAAACGGAAAATTCTATGCTTTTAAATTAAAAATAGCACGAAAATTAATTTTTTCAAAATGGCAGGAAGCTCTGGGAGGGAATTTAGAATTCATGTTAAGTGGAAGTGCTCCCATGCAAGATCGTTTAATTCGTATTTTTTTAGCTGCAGGAATTCCTATTTTTGAAGGCTATGGAATGACAGAATCTTCGCCCGCGATCACCGTAAATGATTTAAGAAATAAGGGATTAAAAATTGGAACTGTTGGAAAACCCTTGGAAGGCATTGAAGTCAAAATAGCATCAGATGGAGAAGTTTTAGTAAAAGGAAGCATTGTAATGTTAGGGTATTATAAAAATGAAGAAATGACCCAAAAAACAATCGTTAATGGGTATTTACACACTGGTGATATTGGCGAAATAGACGAAGAAGGTTTTCTAAAAATTACGGATAGAAAAAAAGAAATGTTTAAAACATCTGGTGGAAAGTATATTGCACCTGCTGTATTGGAAAGCGAACTAAAGCAATCTCGATTCATAGAACAAGTAATGATTATCGGCGAATCAGAAAAAATGCCTGCTGCATTGATTCAAGTAAATTTTGATTTTGCAAAAGAATGGGCAGTTCGAAAAAAACTACCTGTAGACAGCATCATCACCCATGAACGATTTATCAACAGAATTCAAAAAGAAATTGATTTTTACAATCAACGATTCGGAAAATGGGAACAAATAAAGAAATTTGAAATTACACCGGACGAATGGTCTATAGAGGAAGGTCTCCTCACACCTACCATGAAAATGAAGCGGAAAGTAATTAAAGAAAAATATAAAAATCTTTATCAAAAAATATTTAATTCATAATATTTTAGATCCAGACTATTGATTTGTTAATTCAGATGATTTTAACTACTTTGCGATATACAAATAACGATTATGGCAACCGAAATTTCACGAATATTTGATATTCCTTATTATCAATTAGAAAAATATAATTTACAACAAGCTTTTTCAACAAAATATGATGGAAAATGGGAAACCATTTCTACGCAAACTTATCTAGATCAAGCAAATGCAATCAGTAGAGGTTTGTTAAGATTGGGCATACAACCCAATGATAAAATCGCTATTATTTCCTCCAACAACAGGAATGAGTGGAATATTTGTGACATCGGAATTCTACAAACCGGAGCTCAAAACGTTCCTATTTACCCTACCATTAGTAAGGAGGACTATGAATATGTTTTGAATCACTCAGGAGCAACCTATTGTTTTGTTTCTGATAGTGAAGTCTCGGAAAAAATAAATTTAATTAAAAAGAATACCAACTTAAAAGAGATTTTTACTTTTGACGACATACAAGGTGAAAAAAACTGGAAAGAAGTTCTAAGTTTAGGAGAAGATACCAGCAATCAAGAAGAAGTTGAGGCTAGAAAAAACAATGTAAAACCAGCAGATTTAGCCACCTTAATTTATACTTCAGGTACCACAGGAAAACCCAAAGGTGTGATGTTAAGCCATAATAACATTGTAACCAATGTTTTGGCAAGTGAAAAAAGAGTTCCCTTAGCATATGGAGAAGACAGAGCATTGAGTTTTTTACCCGTTTGTCATATTTTTGAGAGAATGATCTTATATCTATATCAATATTGTGGAGTGCATGTTTATTTTGCAGAATCCTTGGAAAAACTAAGTGAAAATGCGCAAGAAATAAAGCCGCATGTAATGACAGCTGTACCGCGCTTATATGAAAAAATATATGATAAAATTATCTCAAAAGGAGCTGATTTAAAAGGAATTAAAAAAACCTTATTCTTTTGGGCTGTTAATTTAGGGTTGGCATACGAACCATACGGTGCAAACGGATGGTGGTATGAAAAAAAATTAGGCCTTGCTAAAAAATTAATCTTCTCCAAATGGCAAGCTGCTTTGGGAGGAGAATTAAAACTAATGGTGTCAGGTGCCTCTGCTTTGCAACATCGATTAACCAGAGTTTTCACTGCCGCAGGAATGCCTGTCATGGAAGGTTATGGTTTGACTGAAACCTCTCCTGTGATTACGGTTAGTTCTATGCAAGATGGTGGTTTTAGAGTCGGAACTGTGGGTAAAATCATCGATGATATCGATTTAAAAATTGCCGATACTGGAGAAATCCTGGTCAAAGGACCCAATGTGATGATGGGATATTATAAAGATCCAGAAAAAACAGCAGAAGTCATTAAAGAGGGTTATTTTCATACGGGAGACAAAGGAGAGATCGATGCAGACGGATTTTTAAAAATTACTGGAAGAACCAAGGAAATGTTCAAAACCTCTGGTGGAAAATATATAGTACCTACTCTACTAGAAGGAGAACTTAAACAATCTCGATTTATAGAACAAGTGATGGTGATAGGTGAAAGTCAAAAAATGCCTGCAGCAATTATTCAACCAAATTTTGATTTTATCAAAGACTGGATACGACGAAAGGAAAAAAACATCGGCACAACAAATGAAGAAATTATTGCCTCAGAAGAAGTCTTAAAAAGAATCCAAGAAGAGGTTGACAATTGCAACCAACATTTTGGAAATTGGGAACAAATAAAAGTTTTTCGTTTGACAAAAGATGAGTGGTCTATTGATAGCGGACATCTAACTCCAACCATGAAAATGAAACGAACTGTAATTAGAGAAATTTACAAAGATCTATACGAGTCAATCTATCAGAACTAGCCTCAGTCCCTCAGAAAAACTATTAAAAAGTACGAATACTTCTGTTGTATCACTATTTGATACTCTCTTGTTTTTTAAAAAGCAAAAGAAATAACACTATTATACATAACAGATGAAAAAAATTTATATAGTTGTATTGTTTTTATGGTTTTCAAAAATCATAGGACAAGAAAAAGTAGTCATTTTTTCTATCAATGATCCGCATAGCCGAATTAATAACTTTCCACGTCTAAAAAAATTAATTGACAATGAACGTGCTTTAAATAATAAAGTCTTTTTTGTATGTGCAGGAGATATTTTTTCTGGAAGTCCAATTGTAGATTTTCATCCTAACAAAGGATATCCAATGATAGATCTTCTTGACGATAGTGGTTTGGATATTTGTGTAATTGGAAACCATGAATTTGATTATGGGCAAGATATTCTCAATGATCGCATCGAACAAGCTAAATTTCCGTTTATTTGTGATAATGTATCCGGAGCAAATGGAGCGTTAGCAAATGTCAACGGTTTTGAGTTGATCACAAAAGATGATTTTAAAATTGCTTTTGTTGGTGTAGTAGAAACAGGTAGTCCAGGTTTGTACCCTCGAACACACCCAAAAAGGGTGCAAGGATTGACTTTTACCGAAGGTTTAGAAAGTTTTGTCAAATATGAACATCTAAAGGAAGAACAAAATGCAGATCTTTTTGTGGCTCTCACTCATTACGGTTCTTCTAAAGACAGAAATATTCTGGAGAACTTTCCTTTTGTTGATTTAGTGATTGGAGGGCATACTAATTCAGAGTATGGTTATAAATATCAAAACGGATATATGATCATGTCTGGAGGAAATCTTGAAAAAGTTTCCAAAACTACAATTACCGTTACCAATAAAACTATTTCGGATTTTGAATTCGAACTTATCGATCTTTCGGACCCATTAATGCCTTTTGACTCCAATACACAAAAAAAGGTGGATGACTATAATAATGTCCCAGAATTTTTCGAAGTGATTGGTGTTTCAGAGGTAAACCATAACAAAAGTGAGACTGGATGCTTGTACACAGAGGCTCTTCTCAACATCACTGAAAGTGATTTCGTAATTCAAAATATGGGTGGAATTAGAAATGTACTAGATCAAGGAGAAGTTACACCCTTTGATATCTACAGTATAGATCCTTTTAGCAATGGATTGGATCTTTTTCAAATGACAGTAATAGAGATTAGAGAATTTTTAAATAACTATCCATCAAGTTTTTCTTTCTCAACGTCACTAGAAATTTACAAAGATGAAAACCAAGTTTATCAATTTATAAAAAATGGAACATTGTTAAGTGACACAGATCGTATAAATTTTAGTCTCAATGATTACATTTCCAATGTATACGACAGCTATTTCCCTACACCATTTACTACTTTCGAACTCACTACTGCAGAATATATCATTGAATACATTCGTGATAAACACCAAGGAAATATTAATTATGATGAATGCTATCAGCGAGAAAGTACATTAGCAAGTACATTAACCGTTGAGAACTCCAATAAAATTGAAAAGTTTTCATTAGAAAACCCAGTAGGAGATTTTTTGAACATAAGCGATCAATTTACTGGGAATTTATCAATTTATGATTCAAATGGAAAACTTCTTTTACAGAATAAAAATCTATCTAACATAAATGTTAGCAAATTAAAAACTGGATTGTACTTTGTTATTATTCAAGAGGGTAATAATACATATAGTAGGAAAATTTTAAAAAAATAAACAAAGCTTAAAAGGAGTATAACTCGATATCTCTATTAAAAAGTCACAAATAATTACTGCTAAAGCCATGCCCTTTAAAAAAATATTGCTTTTCAAATAATTAATTGTAAATTACAACTTATATTAACATTAAATAAAACAAACAATGAAAAAAATTATTTTACTTTTTGTATTTTTTGCAACAGTTTCACTAACCGCTCAAAGAATGGCTTTTAGCGTTGTTGAAATTAAAGCAAAACCTCACACCCAAAAAGACATCGTTAAGGCATTTACAGATACCTATGAAGGTGTTGAAATGAATCAAGGAGGAATCGTCTTAGAGCGAATGGGTAACGGAAGAACTAATGGTGCAACACATCGTGTTGTTTTCATGTGGACACTTGGGGTTCGAATGATGGCAGAAGATGCCATTAGCGAAGATAAAAACAGTGTTTTATGGGCAAAGATGGGGAACTTCGTTGAAGAATGGGGTGCTGAATATTCTGGAAGAATTTTAAGTTGGCAAGAAGGAGATACCGATAAAAATTCAAATGTTCACATATGGGACGTAAAAATAGACGACCCTAATCTTTTCAAAGCTGGTCACGATAAAATAGTTGAAAAATATAAAGAAGACTTTTCAGGAAGAGTTGTTGGTTTTGGAACCTATGATATCGGCAGACCAAATGGTGCTTCCCATTGGGTTGCCTTGAGTGGTAAAAATAAAAATGATCACATGATGCTGTATGATAAATTACAAAAAGATGCTAAATTCATACAACTTATACAAGAGAGAGGACCTGTAGAAGATGTAAAAGATTATGAAATAAAAATTCTTAAAAGATTTCAATAAGTTTTTGAAAAAATAAAACATACTCATAGTTTAACCTACAACCTAAAAAGTTGTGGGTTTTTTTATTCACTAGAAAATAATTCAAAGGAGTCCCAAAACCGAAAACTCACGGAGTAAAAAAAGGGATGAAAATGATGGTTAAAAGCTGCTAAACTTTTTAACAAATTCTTTATTATAAGCGGGTCTTAAAACCTCTATCAAGATTAGTTCTACTTGCCCAGCGTTAAAAATTCTTACCCGTGTGTGTTTTGGAATGACAAATCCGTTACCGCTCTCTATGGTTTTTAAACCTTCTTTAAACTCCAACCCAAGTACTCCTTTCAATACGATCCCTCTAATTTCAAATTGTGCTTCAATAATCGGTTCAGTCCAGCCCAAGGGTGCAAGCATTTTAAAGAGTCCCAATTCCTCAGACTGCGTGTAATCTATAATCATACGCTCTACATTATCTTGAATAACAATTTTCTTTGGGAGAATCAAGTGATCTTGTTTGTCAATTTCTTTTGCCTCTTGTGAAAAGGAAAGCAGTGGAATAAAAAGTAGTAATAAAAGTATTTTTCTCATCGTATGATATTGAATTTAAAATATAAGAAATGTTAGTTTAACCCAGTTAAGAGGGTTAGAAACAGCCGAATTAAAGGAAGAGGATATGCTAAGGTTAGGTATTACTTTTTTAAAGTAAAGCAGGAAAAGGGCCAAGTATTATTCGTAAAAAAAGTATAATCCCAACAGAGATATATCCGTATTTATTGAGTCCTGTTCTCATATGAAAAGGCTTATAGTGTTTCTTGTTGGTTATGATTTTACCGTAATTATCAAAGACAACAGTTCTGTTACTCTTAAACTTACTACTATAGTTATATGTCCATTTTTCTTTTCCTAATTGATTTTCAACCTTTGAAGGTTTACCATACTTTGACAGGATTAATTCCTTTGCATTATTGCTTTTAGCAAACAAAGGCCTATTAATAGTTGTCGAGCAGCTGTATGCAGAAAAAAGAATAATGAACGAAAGTAGAATTAGTTTTTTCATAATTAACTTGTTTGTAAACTAAATATAATAAATATAAACTTAATCTGTCTTGTGGTATAGAAATAGCCAAATTAAAGGAGGAAGATATGCCTATGGTTTAGGGTTTTACTTAATCTATGGTTTGTTTTTCTTTAAATTTTTACCTGCCAAATAGGTAATGAAAAAAAACCAAAAATATAATGGAGTTTCCAAAATTGATGGAACAAATTCAAAGTCAGTAAACTCATTACAATAAATATCAATAATGACTATCCCAAGAGAACCAAAATATAATATTGAAGGAAGATATTTTTTTGAGTATATGAATTTTTCAAGCTTATTCATATTTTTAATGTTCTCAATAAATGCTTCCATGCCCATTCCTAGAGTTCCTTTTGTTTTGTTTTGCTTTGCAAAATCAACTCCGCCCCAAATAGCCAAAATTATAAGAAATCCAGACCAAAGCATTACTAAGATAATTGGGGGTTGAATATCTAATGCATCGAGTAAGACATCTACCCCAAATGTTAAACCACCTAAGATTATTAAATTATTTCTTAGAGATATAATTATTTTTTTCATAGTATTTGTTCTTAAAATTTATAAGCCTATTATTTTTTATGTCCCTCTAAAAGGAAAGATATAAGTTTTGTAAAAATCTTTACTCATCATTTATATTTTCTCAGTTAGTGTCAATTCTTTAATTTTATTACACTTAATTTTAGTTTTAATTCCTAACAATCTAACTTATGGGTAGAGGGACGTTAACTGTTGTTACTTTGAAAGAACCATTGATTTCATTTAACACAATTCTTACAACCTCCACTATATTCATTCTACATCAAATACTTACATAATAATTGTAATAGTATATCACTTGTGTTAAGTCTTATTTTTTAAGTAAAATATAGAAAGCAATAAAGATTTATAAATAAAACTTCTTACAATACTTTTAAACTATGTTTGTAGTTCTAATATTTTATAATTAACCTTAAATAACTGATGAGGTTCATTGAAGAAATAAAAATATTAAGATTCTATTAATTGGGTTGATCAATGAATTTATCGAAATGGAATATTAAGTAATTTTTTTTGCTTGTTTTACGTTTATAAGTCGGATGTGTGTCAAATGTGTGTCAATTCTATGCCAAAATCATAAACTAATTTAAAATAAAACCTTAGGTTTACAGAAGTGACAAGTGATTTTAAGAACAGGATGGATTGTTGCAAACCTCTGTAAAACCTACGTTTTAACCAACAAAAAAGCCTCACATTTCTGTGAAGCTTTAAGTGAGCCCTGAAGGATTCGAACCTTCGACCGCCTCCTTAGAAGGGAGGTGCTCTATCCAGCTGAGCTAAGAGCCCGTAGTTTTTATGTTGCTACGAAAACAGTGTCGGTGTGGAAGGATTAACTAGGTTGATCCTGTTTAAATTTTTACAAACTAAAAATTAGTAAGTAAATCTCTATGTTTTCTTAAGAAAGTAAACTTTCTACAAAAACTCCACTCTTTTACTTTGTCGGGGTGGCAGGATTCGAACCTGCGACCTCCTCGTCCCAAACGAGGCGCGATGACCGGGCTACGCTACACCCCGAATGCAATTTCTTAGCGGAGAGACAGGGACTCGAACCCTGGCGACCAAAAAGGTCGACAGATTAGCAATCTGCTGCATTACCACTCTGCCACCTCTCCTTTTCGACTTCAAACAAAAGCTTGAAACAAAAAATTGCGAGTGCAAATGTAAGATTACAAAAACAATATCGCAAGATGTTTTTTAACTTTTTTCTGTTTTTTTTTACTCAGGATATTCTACCCTCAAATGATAAATATTCATGAGTTTTTTCTTAATTACTTTCTTAATGGTTTCTATTTCTCTAAAAGTAATGTTTGAGTTTATAAACTGGTTGTCTGTCATTTGTTTAGCGATAATTTTATCAATTAAACTACTTATAGACAATGCTGTTGGTTGCGTTAAACTTTTGGATGCTGCTTCAGCTGCATCACACATCATTAAAATTGCAGTCTCTTTCGAAAAAGGAATAGGTCCTTGATATTTAAAGGCATCAATATCTACTTTAGTATCTGGGTTTAACTCTTGTTCTTTCCTATAAAAATAATAGGTTAAACTAGTTCCATGATGGGTTCTTATAAAGTCTATAATTCTATCTGGTAATTTATTTTTTTTAGCCAATTCTACCCCTTTAATCACATGATCTGTGATGATCTTAGAACTATCTCTTGGCGATAAATCATTATGAGGGTTTACACCTGTTGACTGATTCTCTATGAAGTACATTGGATTTAAAATTTTACCAATGTCATGATATAGAGCTCCTGTTCTTACCAACATAGAGTTTGCCCCTATTTCATTGGCAGCTGCTTCTGCTAAATTGGCCACTTGCATAGAATGCTGAAATGTTCCCGGAGCTTTTTCATTGAGTTCTCTTAATAGTTTTGTATTGGTATTAGATAACTCCAATAAAGTCACATCTGAAACTAACCCAAAAAGCTTCTCATACATATAAATTACTATAATTGACAAGAATGACAACAATCCATTGGCTGCAAAAAGCATAAAGTAGGTCCAATTAATCTGAGAGATATTTCCTTCTTTTATAATAGAAAAAGCAAAATAAGTAACCATATAGATAAGAGTAATCTGTGCAACTGAGATAAAAAGATTGGCTCTCTTATACAATTCAGAAACCGTTAGTATGGTAACGATACCGGCAATAATATGTAAATAAATAAACTCAAAACTGTCGGGCACAATGTAGCCTAAAAGCAATACTGTTAGTACATGTGTAAACAAACCAAGACGCGCATCGAAAAAAGCTTTTAAAACAATTGGCAGTATACTCAAAGGAACCACGTATAGATAATCAGAATTGTATTTGATAACCAACGTTTGTATAAAAATCATCGAAAAAACGTTGAAAAAAATAAATGTTACTTTATTATTATCATCAAAAATATCTGAGCGATATTTTTTTAAGAATAATAACAGCATTAATAATGCGAGTGATACTAAAATCGTGTAACCAAATAAAATCCAATTGTAGTTAGATGCGGTCCAAACTTGAGATTCAGATTCACTTTTTAAAGAATTTAATATGGCTAATTTCTTTCCTTCAACAGTATCTCCTTTTAAAATAATTAATTTACCAGAGGCTACTTTCCCTTTCGTATATGAAATGTTTTTTATTTCATTGTCTATTACTTTCTGTGTGTATTCTGTATCGAAATAAATATTTGGCTTCACAACTTCAGACAAAAGATCTAACAGTGCTTTTTTACCATACAATGATTGTTCTGTTTGAAAACTATTTCTAATAAGCTCTAGAACCTCTTTGGAGGTAAAGAAACTCTTGAAAATAAAATCTTCTACTTCATTTCCCTTTCTAATAGCTACAATTTCATTTTCACTAGATACTCGATCTTGGCTTGCAACTTCTAAAAATCCTTTTTGATATATGGTATCAATAACATACAGACCCACTGCAGACAAACGCTGAAGTTGATTTATACTCAATGAATCCGTTTCTTTGATCAGTAAGATCTTGTTTTCATAGGCTGTAAACACCGAATTTTTTACCTCGGAATCATGAACAAAATATAATTTTGAATATTCCTTAATTTTTTGTTTTTCTGAAATAACCTCCTCCTCATTTTTCTGAATCGCGAAGTCAAAAGGAGCATATAAATTGTCATATTTCCAAAGTTGACCATTACTAAAATCGTACTTAAACTGTCCTCCCTTTGGAAAAAAATAAACAATTGCTGTCGTCGCAACTAAAAATAAGATCACCTTGTAAATAATGGTGTTATTTTGATATAATTTATTAACTATATTGCTCATATATTTTATCTTCTTAGAACAAACTTACCATAAAAAATTCAAGGTCAAAAATTCAAGTTAGATTATAAAACTAAAATTGATTAAAAATAGTTATTTTAGCATAGAACTATTGCCTAAAATAAATTGTATACACTATGAAAGAAGTAGTAATTGTATCGGTAGCGAGAACTCCAATAGGAAGTTTTATGGGAAGTTTAGCTACAATATCCGCCCCTAAATTAGGAGCAATCGCTATAAAAGGTGCATTAGAAAAAATAAAATTAGCTCCAAACTTGGTTCAAGAAGTTTTTATGGGAAATGTAGTCTCTGCTGGTCTTGGGCAAGCACCCGCAAGGCAGGCGGCAATGTATGCAGGAATCCCTGATACGGTTCCTTGTACAACTGTGAATAAAGTATGTGCTTCTGGAATGAAATCAATCCAACTAGCTGCGCAAACTATTGCCCTTGGTGATGCGGAAGTTGTTGTAGCTGGAGGTATGGAAAATATGAGTGCGATCCCCCATTATCAACATGCAAGAAATGGAACTAAATTTGGCTCAATTACCCTAGAAGACGGACTGCAAAAGGATGGTTTAGTAGATGCCTATGACAAGGTTGCAATGGGAGTTTGCGCTGATGCATGCGCTGTTGAATACGATTTTTCGAGAGAAGACCAAGATCATTATGCAATTCAATCATACCGTCGCTCTGCACAAGCCTGGAAAGAAGGTAAATTTACCGATGAAATTGTACCGGTATCAATTCCGCAAAGAAGAGGAGAACCGATCATTTTTACTGAAGATGAAGAGTATAAAAATGTGAAGATTGAAAAAATTCCAGCTTTAAGAGCCGCTTTTACAAAAGAGGGAACTGTGACTGCTGCAAATGCATCTACTATAAATGATGGAGGAGCCGCTTTAGTATTAATGTCTGCTGATAAAGCGAAAGAATTAAAGATAACTCCACTAGCAAAAATAAGAAGTTATGCGGATGCTGCTCACGAACCAAAATGGTTTACAACCGCACCTGCAAAAGCATTACCAAAGGCCTTAGCGAAAGCAAATATTGCCATCGATGATGTTGATTTTTTTGAATTAAATGAAGCATTTTCTATTGTAGGACTTGCAAATATGAAAATTTTAGGCTTATCCGATAAAAATGTCAACGTACATGGTGGAGCTGTTTCTTTGGGTCATCCTTTAGGAGTTTCTGGAGCAAGAATTGTCATTGCGCTAACTACAATATTAAAACAACATAAAGCTAAAATTGGAGCAGCTGCTATTTGTAATGGTGGTGGTGGTGCATCCGCGTTAGTTATAGAAAGAATGTAATCTAAACTCTATCAAATTCATGCTGTATGGCATCTGTAACATAAGTATTGCTCCACTTAGAGCTATAGCTATTGACTCATCAGAAATGGTAAGTCAGGTGTTGTTTGGTGAAACTTTTGAAATTATTGAACAGGACAAAGAATGGAGTAAAATTCGATTGACTTTTGATACGTATGAAGGATTTATAGACAACAAACAATTCACAGAAATTACAAAAGAATTATTTCTAAAACTAAGCTCTGAGAAACACTATTATTCTGGAGAAATCATTGATTTTATTACCAATGATAATGATGAATTAACGACCATTCCTTTGGGGGCAAGTCTGCCTTTCTACGAAAGTAGCAAAATACGTATAAACAACAATTCGTATCGATATGATGGAGCCGTTTTGTCAGAAATAAAAGTAAAAAGTGACATTGCAAAAACTGCTTTTTTATACCTCAACACTCCTTTTTTATGGGGTGGAAAAACTCCTTTTGGTATCGACGCTGCTGGTTTCACTCAAATGGTATACAAGCTGTGTGGACACTCACTTTTAAGAGATGCAAAAGAACAAGCCACACAAGGAGAAGTATTAAGTTTTATTGAAGAAAGCGAAGCTGGTGACCTTGCATTTTTTGACAATGAAGAGGGAGAAATCATACATGTAGGCATCATTTTAAATGATTATCACATTATCCATGCACATGGAAAAGTTAGAATTGACACTTTAGATCATAGTGGTATTTTTAATGCCGATTTACAGAAACACACACACAAATTAAGAATCATAAAAAAATTAATTTAGCGATTAAAAAAAGACATAAAAAAATCCGAAACGAGCATCGTTTCGGATTTTTTTTATAACTTTAATTAGGCTTTTTATTGATTTCTCATTTTATTAAAAATTGGTCTTAAAGCATCTGCTTCAGCTTCTTTTTCAAGTGTGTCGTAAATATTTAAAAGCATTCTCACGGTTCCCAATGACCTTTTGATATTATCTGCTTTTATCAAATAGGGTAAAACTTTCTCATAGAGTGCTTTTTGCTTTGCTTGCAAAGCGTCATATTTTTTAAAATTAGATAAATTATTATTCATTTCATCTACAATTGTTTTTTCCTCTGCAAGCATTGCAATTCCTAAATTTAAATAGGCATCTCCATAGGCTGGATCTAATTCAATCGCCTTTTTGTAAAAACCAATAGCAGCCTCTGTTTTGTTCTCATTTGCATTGACTACTCCTAAATTAAAAAACAACACAGGATTGGTAGGATCTAACGCTACAGCTTCGATCATTAATTCTCCGAATTTATCCATTCGTTCAAGCTTGATATACATTTGAGCTTGATTTAACACCAAGTTGATATCTTTAGGATTTGATTTTCTTGCCTCCTCTAAAGCTGCAATTGCCAATTCTGGCTTTCCTTGGTTTACATATACATAACCAATATTTTTTATAATCTCTGCTTGTTTAGATTCAGACACATCATCTCTAGGAGCTGAATATTGACCGGCTTTGACCATCAAATCTCTTTGAACTTTACTCCCAAAACTTTCTTCTTTGTTAGTTTCTTTATTCAGTGCTAAATAAGTGGTAGCAATTCCTGTGTAATTGATATTTTGTAATTCCTTATAATATACTATTGATAGGTCATACTCTTTAGACAAGGAAGCACTTAAAGCTGCATTGTACAAAAAGGAAGTATCTTTAGGACTTAATTGATAGGTTAAATAAAAATCCTCTGTAGCTTTTTTAAAATCCTTGCCGTTATAATTGTCTATTGCTTTTTTAGAAACAAATTGAATCAACTCATTTAACTTCGGCTCGGCTAATTTTGTATACTTAAATTTTCTTGTTTGTTTTTCGTATTCAAATAAACTGTTATAAGCAGCTGCAGCTTTCTTAACATTTGAGGTACCGTAAACAGATCCTTTCAAATAGTAGTACTTCGCTTTGTATTTTGGTTGGATGGAAGCTTCTGAAACCTCTAGAGATGCAACAGCAGCTTTTGCTTCATTAAGTTGACCTTTTTTGATCGCCTTTTCTATTGCTTTTAATTCATTTTTCTGCGCAAAAGAGGCCAATGATAATAGCCCTATAGCTAATATTAATAATTGTTTTTTCATTGTATTATTGTATTATTTTATGATTGTTGTTCGTTTTCGTTTTCGTTTGAATCATTTTCAATTTCGATTCCATCTTCTAATGCTTCGTCAGCATCTTCTTCATGCATGACTTTAGCAACTGCAGCAATACTGTCTGTATCTTTAATATTTATTAGACGAACCCCTTGAGTTGCGCGTCCCATAACTCTTAAATCTTCTACAGCCATTCTAATTGTTAATCCAGATTTGTTAATGATCATTAAATCATTGGAATCATCTACATTTTTAATCGCTACTAAATTTCCTGTTTTTTCAGAGATATTCAAGGTTTTAACCCCTTTACCTCCTCTATTGGTGATTCTGTAGTCTTCTAATTTAGAACGTTTTCCGTATCCTTTTTCTGATACAACTAGGATATTGCTTTCCATATCGTTTACAGCGACCATCCCAATTACCTCATCATTTTCGTGTTGTAAAGTAATTCCTCGAACACCTGAGGCAGTTCTTCCCATTGGTCGAGTTTTAGCTTCTTCGAAACGGATTGATTTCCCCGATTTTAAAGCCAACATTACTTGACTATCACCTGTTGTTAATTTTGCTTCTAACAACTCATCACCTTCTTTAATAGTAATTGCATTGATACCGTTTGTTCTCGGTCTAGAATATTGCTCTAAAGAAGTCTTTTTTACTTGACCTTTTTTAGTTGCCATGATTACAAAATGACTGTTGATATAATCTTCGTCTTTTAAATCTTGTGTTACTAAAAATGCCTTTACTTTATCATCTTGTTCAATATTGATCAAGTTCTGCATCGCTCTACCTTTGGTGTTTTTACCACCTTCAGGAATTTCATAAACGCGCATCCAAAAAACCTTTCCTTTTTGAGTGAAAAACATCATATATTGATGGTTTGTTCCTACAAATAAATGCTCTAGGAAATCTTCGTTTCTGGTAGTAGCTCCTTTCTGACCTCTACCACCTCTATTTTGAACTTTGTATTCTTCGAGGTTTGTTCGCTTTAAGTATCCTGCATTCGAAATGGTAACGACTACTTTCGTATCGGGAATCATGTCTTCTATACGCATGTCTCCACCCGCATATTCTATGATAGATCTTCGCTCATCACCGTACTTATCTTTGATGTGAAGTAACTCATCTTTTATAATTTGGTAACGTCTAGGTTCATTGGCTAAAATATCTTTCAGGTCAGAAATCGTTAGCATGATTGCATCAAATTCTGCACGTAATTTATCCTGTTCTAAGCCTGTTAATTGACGCAAACGCATTTCTACAATTGCTTTTGCCTGAATGTCTGTTAATTCAAAACGCTCAATTAAACTTTCTCTTGCTTGATCTGCATTCGAAGAAGCTCTGATTATTTTTATTACTTCATCAATATTGTCAGATGCGATAATTAACCCCTCTAATATATGAGCTCTCGCTTCTGCTTTCTTTAATTCGAATTCTGTTCTGCGAACAATTACTTCATGTCTGTGCTCAACAAAATAATGAATTAATTGTTTTAAATTTAGTTGCTCTGGTCTTCCATTTACAAGTGCAATATTGTTCACACTAAAAGAAGTCTGCAGTTGCGTGTATTTAAATAATTTATTTAAAACGATGTTAGGAATCGCATCCCGTTTTAAAATATATACAATGCGCATTCCATTTCTATCAGATTCATCTCTAATATTGGAAATCCCTTCAATTTTTTTATCATTTACTAATTCAGCAGTTTTTTTAATCATTTCTGCTTTATTTACCTGATAAGGGATTTCTGTAACAATGATGCACTCTCTACCCTTTACTTCTTCAATAACGGCTTTAGCACGCATTACAATTCGTCCACGCCCTGTATGAAAAGCATCTCTTACACCATCATAACCATATATAATACCTCCTGTTGGAAAATCTGGAGCAGTAACGTGCTGCATTAATCCATCAATATCAATATCTCTATCCTCTATATAAGCTATGGTACCATTAATAACTTCCGTTAAATTGTGAGGCGCCATATTTGTTGCCATACCAACTGCGATTCCAGAAGCTCCGTTCACTAATAAATTAGGAATACGAGTAGGAAGAACTGTAGGTTCTTGCAAAGTATCATCAAAATTTAAACGATGATCTACAGTGTCTTTTTCGATATCAGCCAACATATCTTCAGATATCTTCTGCATTCTTACCTCAGTATAACGCATGGCTGCTGGTGAATCTCCATCTACAGAACCAAAGTTACCTTGTCCATCCACCATCATATAACGTACACTCCAGTTTTGAGCCATACGCACCATAGAATCATACACTGAAGTATCTCCGTGTGGATGATACTTTCCTAAAACCTCCCCAACAATTCTTGCGGATTTTTTGTAAGAACCTGTTGCTTTGATTCCAAGTTCATGCATTCCAAATAAAACCCTTCTATGAACTGGCTTTAAACCATCTCTTACATCTGGTAATGCTCTTGAAACGATCACCGACATTGAATAATCAATGTATGCAGCTTTCATTTGTTCTTCTATGTTAATAGGAATTAACTTTTCTCCATCTGCCATATATATAATTTGATTAAATTTTATTCATTATTTTAAAACAAGGCAAGATACTATTTCTATGAGTATTTACAAAGATTTTAAAGAAGTGAATTGAGTAGAGTTATCAACATTTTTTCATAATTTTTAACACTTTTTTATTTGTTATATATGCAATAGTTTTTTACCTTAGTGTTATAGTAAATTATCAGTTAAACTTTGGATTTTCGTATTTTGTGAGAATCCCCCCAAAAAGAACTAAATTTAGATCATATCAATTATAGAAAAAAGAAAGACAGAAATATGGACGATAATTTTTCACCAAAAGTTAGAGATGTAATTACCTTCAGTAAAGAAGAAGCCCTGCGTTTAGGGCATGAATTTATTGGGACTGAACATCTTTTACTAGGCTTGATAAAAAAAGGAGAAGGAAAAGCAATAGAAATACTCACTGCTTTTGATGTAGACCTAAGTCTGCTGCATAAAAAATTAGAACAACTCAACCCTGCAAACGCTCCTTTTACAGAAAGTACCGACAAACCAATTTTACGTTTAACGAGACAGGCTGAAAAAGCATTAAAAACAACTTTTCTAGAGGCTAAATTATATCAAAGTGATTCCATTGACACAGCTCATTTATTACTTTGTATTTTAAGAAACGAAAACGACCCAACTACCAAGTTAATCCATAAGTACAATGTAAATTATGACGAGGCAAAAGCATTGTACAAAGAACTTCACGTTGATGATACAACTATTTCCATAGATCCGATAGCGGAAACTCCAGCTGATGACGAATATGCTTCAGGAAAAACAAATCCTTTTAACCAACCTCAGAAAGAAAAAACTGCTCAAAAATCTAAAACCCCTGTTTTAGATAATTTTGGAAGGGATTTAACAGCGTTAGCAAACAGAGGAATGCTGGACCCAGTTGTTGGAAGAAAAAAAGAAATTGAGCGTGTCTCTCAAATTCTAAGTCGAAGAAAAAAAAATAACCCAATGCTAATCGGTGAACCTGGTGTTGGTAAATCGGCTATTGCAGAAGGACTGGCCTTAAGAATTGTCGATAGAAAAGTATCGAGGATTTTATTTGACAAGCGAATTGTTTCTCTCGACTTAGCAAGTTTAGTTGCTGGTACAAAATACCGTGGTCAATTTGAAGAACGGATGAAAGCATTAATGAACGAGCTTGAAAAAAATGAAGACATTATTTTATTTATAGATGAAATTCACACGATCGTTGGTGCAGGAGGTGCTACCGGCTCATTAGATGCTTCTAATATGTTAAAGCCAGCTTTAGCAAGAGGAGAAATACAATGTATTGGTGCAACTACGTTGGATGAATTTAGAACAAATATAGAGAAAGATGGCGCCTTAGAACGTCGCTTTCAAAAGGTAATTGTAGAACCGACTTCAGTAGAAGAAACTGTGAAAATTTTACAAAACATAAAAAGTAAATACGAAGAACATCACCATGTAAATTATACCGATGATGCTATTGAAGCTTGTGTAAAACTAACGAACAGATACATGACGGATCGATATCTTCCAGACAAAGCTATTGATGCTTTGGACGAAGCAGGATCTCGGATTCACATTACAAATATTGTTGTTCCTGGACAGGTCTTAGAATTGGAAACGCAATTAGAAATCATTAGGGATAAAAAAACAAAAGCAGTAAACGGACAAAAGTACGAAGAAGCTGCAAAGTTACGCGATGATGAAAAGAATATGGAAGCTGCTTTGAACTCTGCTCAAAAACAATGGGAAGACGATTCTAAGTTAAATAGAGAAATCGTTACCGAGGACAATGTTGCCGAGGTCGTTTCTATGATGACGGGAATCCCTGTAAATAGAGTTGCAGAGGCAGAAAACCATCGATTACAAGAATTACCAATATCTATTAAGGGCAAGGTAATTGGTCAAGATGAAGCTGTTACTAAAGTTGTAAAAGCAATTCAAAGAAATAGAGTTGGATTGAAAGATCCAAACAAACCAATTGGCTCCTTTATTTTCTTAGGACAAACAGGTGTTGGTAAAACCCAATTAGCGAAAGTCTTAGCGCGTGAATTATTTGATTCTGATGATTCTTTAATTAGAATTGACATGAGTGAGTACATGGAAAAATTTGCCATCTCTCGCTTGATTGGAGCCCCTCCTGGTTATGTTGGTTATGAAGAAGGAGGACAACTAACTGAAAAGGTAAGAAGAAAACCCTATGCTGTAATCTTGTTAGATGAAATAGAAAAAGCACATCCAGATGTGTTCAACATGTTACTGCAAGTTTTAGATGATGGATACATTACGGATAGCCTTGGGCGAAGCATCGATTTTAGAAATACCATCATTATCATGACTTCTAACATAGGCGCACGTCAATTAAAAGACTTTGGTGGTGGAGTTGGTTTTGGTACTAGTTCGAAAAAAGAGCAAGCAGACGCGCACGCAAAATCTGTAATTGAAGACGCTCTAAAGAAATCTTTTGCTCCTGAATTTTTAAATAGAATTGACGATGTAATTGTGTTTAATGCACTCGAAAGAGAAGACATTCACAGCATTATCGATATTGAATTAGAAAAATTATTGAGTAGAATTGCTGATTTAGGCTATACGCTTCAATTAAGCGAAAAAGCAAAAGATTACATAGCAGACAAAGGGTTTGATAAAAAATATGGGGCTAGACCGCTTAAAAGAGCCATACAGAAATACATCGAAGATGCTTTGTCAGAAGAGATTGTAAATTCTAAGCTGTCAGAAGGAGATACCATTACAATGGACCTTAACAAAGCTGAAAGCAAGCTGACGATTAAGATCAAAAAAGGAAAAAAAACTCCCGAAAAAAGAACTGAAGTAGAAACGAAAAATGAGTCAAAAGCAAAGGCTTAATTGTAAAAACCCAAACAAATGTTTGGGTTTTTTTATAGACAACTACTTCAAAACATTAAAGGACTCCTCCGACTAATCATGATAGCAAACCGAGGATACGAGCCATGCAAAAGACAATAATATAAAAGTTAACTCCTTAAGGTTGCTTTTGGTCTTTCTAAACTAGGCATAGAATTTGCTCGTAAAAAAAATCAATCTACCACTGTTGCTGCACTGTATTTTTCAAAATCAAATATCCAGCGGTTTGGAATTGGCTTGGAACAACGGTTTTACTTTAAATCTAGTGATTCAAGTTTGAGAGGCTTTCATGCGGGGCCCAGCGTCGGGTACTTACAATTAAAAGAGAACTATTATGATGAAACATATGAGGTGTTTTCTATTGCTGGTAAATTTGGACATCAATGGTTCATAAGCAAACATCATAGTGCAGACCTTTTTAGTGGCCTTAGATTTTTAGTTGGTAGTGAAACCAATACAGAAGAACTCTCTTTTGGGATCGGTCTTTCTTTAGGCTGTACTTGGCAGTAGACTAAAATAATTCTTTAACATCAATCTCAAGAGAAGTAATGAATTCGGAAGCCTTTACAATATCATAATGCATCACACGATCCTCCTTTACAATGGGTATTTTTTGACGAAACAATCCAACAATAGATTCTAAAAAAGGAGCTGTTTTCCCGTTTCCAAAACTCAAAGCTTGCGATGCTGTATACAATTCTATCGCTAAAATATTTTGTAAATTATCTACTACTTTTTTGCATTTTGTGGCTGCATTTGCCCCCATGGAGACATGGTCTTCTTGCCCATTACTGGACTCAATAGAATCTACACTTGCGGGAGTTGCATATTGCTTATTTTGACTCACAATACTTGCTGCCGTATATTGTGGGATCATAAAACCAGAATTCAAACCAGGATTTGCAACTAAAAAAGGAGGTAAATGTCGATGTCCAGAAACTAATTGATAGGTTCTTCTTTCTGATATATTTCCTAATTCTGAAATTGCAATGGCTAAAAAATCCAACCCTAAAGCAAGGGGTTGACCGTGAAAATTACCTCCAGAGATAATTTTATCTTCCTCCACGAAAATATTTGGATTATCGGTAACAGAATTCACTTCTGTTAAAAAAGTCTTTGTCACAAAACGAATAGTGTCTTTGGTTGCTCCATGAACTTGGGGCATACACCTAAACGAATAAGGATCCTGTACATGTTTTTTTTCTTGTGAAATTAACGCACTATCCTTTAGTAATTTTTTAATTCTACGGGCGGTTTTCAGTTGACCATCATGAGGTCTAACAGCATGAATTAACTCGTTAAAAGGCTCTATTCTACCATCAAAACCTTCCAATGAAACCGTTCCGATTACATCTGCTAAATAAGATAGCTTGTGCGCTTTTAAAAGCGTATAAATACCATAAGCAGCCATAAACTGAGTGCCATTTAGCAATGCTAGGCCTTCTTTTGACTGAAGATTAATTTTTTCCCAAGAAAAAATTTGTGCTAACGCTTCAGTGGATATTTTTTCATTCTTATAATACACTTCTCCCAATCCTATTAAAGGCAACGCCAGATGAGCTAAAGGAGACAGATCACCAGAAGCACCCAAAGAGCCTTGCTCATAGATAACTGGTGTAATATCATTATTATAAAACTCAATCAATCTTTCTACGATTACCAATTGAACTCCAGAATGACCATGACTTAATGCTTGAATCTTAAATAAAATCATGAGTTTTACAATCTCACTCGGAACTTCGTCACCAGTACCACAGGCATGGCTCATTACTAAGTTCTCCTGAAGCTTTTGGAGGTTATCGTCATTAATCTTTACATTATACAAAGCTCCAAAACCTGTATTAATACCATATATAGGACGCGAAATCGATTTCGTTTTTGTATCTAAATAAGATCTACATGTTTGAATTCTTTGAATTGCGGCATCAGATAATGCTAACTTTTTATCCAAGGAAATAATTTCTTGAATTTTAGATAAATCTAAAGGAAGTGAGTCTATGTAATGAACTATATCCATATCTTATGTAATTTGTCATCAAAAGTGCAAATTCAGTTCTATTTGTGCAACTAATTTAACTTTTTATATGTACTTATGTATGCTTCTATCCTCTATATTTGTGGTCAAACTAAATGTTATTTAATGAAACAGATAAGTATTATCGCTCTTATATTATTCAATATGATCTCTTGCTCGAGAGAACATCCAAAAGAATACCTCACCATTGCTGGAAAATTAGAAAATAACAAGCAGCGTACAATTTCTATTTTAAACCGAACAGGAAAAGTGATTAAAAATATTTCTATCAAAGAAAATGGCGCTTTTAAAGATACGTTAAAAGTATCTGAACCAGCTATTTTCACATTTCAAACGGATAGAACAAACAGAACTCTAATATATTTAAAAAATGGTTTTGATCTTTTTATTAAAGGAGATTCAGAAAAATTCACAACCAGTGTTGAGTATACTGGAATCGGAGCTTCAAACTCAAACTTTATCAAAGCTCAATTAGAAAAAAATAGAAAAATTGGAGACCCAACTCGCCTTTTATCACTTGAAAAAGAAGCGTTCATTGCAGAAATTAATGGACTAAAAAAAGGATATGATAGTATACTGTCTTCATACAAAGATATAGAGAACTCACTCGCTGAGATGGTTAGAAGTCAAAACAAGCAACTTTGCGAATATCTTGAAAATAATTATGCGTCTAGTGTAAAATTTAAAAAAGGAGCACCTTCTCCTGCTTTTGAAAATTATATTGCTGTAAATGGTGAAAAAAAATCACTAAGCTCCTACAAAGGAAAATATGTGTACATCGACGTATGGGCAACATGGTGCGGACCTTGTATCAGAGAAATTCGACCATTGAAAAATTTAGAAAAAGAATATCACGAAAAAAACATTGCTTTTGTAAGTATTTCTATAGATGAATCTAGAAGAAACGGTGGCTCTTGGGAAGCGACAGAAACCAAATGGAGAAATTTTATTAAAGATAAACAAATGAGTGGTATTCAATTGTGGGCTGGAAAAGATCAAAGTTTTCAACAAGAATACCAAATAACTGGAATACCAAGATTCATTTTAATTGATCCACAAGGAAACATAGTTGATGCGAATGCTAAAAGACCTTCAGACCCAGAATTAAAAACCTTATTCAATTCTTTAAAAATTTAATACAATAAGAATCAAAAAAAAAGCGAAATCTAAATTTAGATTTCGCTTTTTTTATGAGTGAACAATCATTATTCATCATAAACACCCATTTGTGCATATTTATCCATTCTTTTTGAAACCAACGCTTCATCATTCAGGTCTTTTAACTCTTCGAAAGCAGTAATAATTTGCTCTTGAACCGCCTTAAAAGCTCCCTCTCTGTCGGTATGTGCACCTCCAACAGGTTCTTGAATAATTCCGTCTATTAATTTTAAATTTTTCATATCTGAACCTGTTAATTTTAAAGCCGCCGCAGCTTGTTCTTTAAACTCCCAACTTCTCCATAAAATAGAGGAACAAGATTCTGGAGAAATAACTGTATACCAAGTATTTTCCATCATATAAACTCTGTCTCCTACTCCAATCCCTAGAGCTCCACCTGAAGCCCCTTCACCAATAACAATTGTAATAATTTGTGTTTTTAAACGAGTCATTTCTAGAATATTCCTCGCAATTGCTTCTCCTTGCCCGCGTTCTTCAGCTTCTAAACCAGGATAGGCACCGGGAGTGTCTAGTAGGGTAACAACAGGAATTCTAAACTTTTCAGCCATTTTCATGAGGCGCAAAGCTTTACGGTATCCCTCAGGGTTGGCCATTCCAAAATTTCTGTACTGACGTGTCTTTGTGTTGTACCCTTTTTGTTGCCCAATGAACATAAAAGATTGATCACCTATTTTACCCAAACCACCAATCATGGCTTTGTCATCTTTTACATTTCTATCTCCATGTAATTCCATAAAGGTATCTCCACACAAGGCCTTAATATAATCTAAGGTATAAGGTCTATTAGGATGTCTAGATAATTGAACTCTTTGCCAAGGTGTTAGATTCTTATAAATATCTTTTCTAGCAATTGCTAGTTTTTTTTCAATTTTTTTACAGGTAGCTGTTACATCTACCTCACTCTCTTTACCTATATCATGACACTTAACTAGCTGATCTAAAAGCTCTTTAATAGGCATTTCAAAATCTAAATATTCCATATTGTAATTATTTGATTTTAGTTGTTTTGAGACGCAAACATACTATAAAATTAATTGTTTTTTTAAAAAAAAAGTTAGTTTTTACTAACAGATTTTTCTTTGATTTTATTTCTAATACTGTTTTTATTCTTGATCATTCCGTTTAACAAAACGACAAATAAAACGATGAAAGCGCCAAAGTAAAATTCTGGATTCATTTTTTCTTCTTCACCAAAAATAAAAAGTGCCAAAATAATCGCATAAATAGGCTCTAAATTAAGCGTTAAGATTACCGTATAGGGAGACAAATATTTCATCACTTTAACAGAAGTAATAAAAGCATAAGCGGTACAGATGCTACCCAAGATTAAAAGGTACCCCCAATCCGCCTTTGATATTTCAAAAAAAGATGCAGAAAAACCATTTGTAAACAACAAATAAACTGTAATAAAAACAACTCCAAAAAATAATTGATACAGAGAAATCTTACTTGCATCGTATTTTTGAATGAAAAGACCATTAAAAACTGAAAAAAAAGCACTTAATAATGAAGAAATTAATGCGTAAAATATACCCAATCGGTATTGACTCTCAAAATTAAAAATAATATACAAGCCAATACACACACAAAAACCCAATACTAATTCTAATACTTTAATGCTTCTTTTAAAAAAAAGAGGTTCTATCAGAGAAACAAAAAAAGCACCAGTACTCATGGTTACTAATGCCACAGAAACGTTGGAAACTTTGATCGCTTTAAAGAAAAATATCCAATGCAAAGCGATAAGAATACCTGTCACAAAAAACTTAGCAATGGCTATGCGATCTACTTTAAAGGATTTCTTACATATCAAAAAATAAATAAAAATAAAAACTACTGCCAAAGACATTCTATACCAAACTAAAGGGATGGCCTCTAGGCTTATTAATGCTCCTAAAATGGCAGTAAAACCCCAAATTAAAACAATTAGATGTAATAGTAAATAATTTTTAAGCCTATTTTCTTGCATTTAAGTATAAATAAATAGCCAAACAGCCGAAAATAATATTAGGCATCCAAACATATAGGAGCGCGTTAACACCTGCAACTCCTCCTAAAACTTCCGCTATTTTCATCAAGAAAACATAGAGGAACATTATACCGATACCAATTGCTAAATTAACTCCTGTTCCACCTCTTCTTTTTCTAAAAGCGAGCGCAACAGCAATAATAGTTAGTATAAAAGAAGCTATGGGTAGACTGGTTCTTTTATAAAATTCAACTAAATACGCATTTAAATTTTTGACTCCTCGCTTTTTAGAAATATCAATAAACTTCATCAATTCTCCCGAAGGCATTTCTTGAGATAATGCCGATTTATAAATTAAATCTTTAGGGGTAAAGTTAAAAACAGTATCTATTTTTGTTCCAGAGGAAATTTCATCTCGAGTATTATAAATTTTACGCATTTTCCAATTAGAAAGATTGAAGGTTGAATCTTCGTCGTTGTAGCGAATTCTATTTGAAACTAATTTTGATTTTAATTTGATTCCATCATAAACTTCTGAGGTAAAATCATATCCAGAGTTAGATTCTGTATTAAAATTCCTTATAAAGATGTAAGTACTATCTGTTAGCTGTAAACTAAACTCTCTTACAAATTTTAATTCGTTTTTTTGTCTTCTGTTTTTTATATATTCTTTTTCAAATTTCTTTCTTTCTTTACTGCTATTCGGCACCACAAAATGATTCATTCCGAGAGAAATGATCGTTATAAGAGATGCTCCAATAAAATAAGGATATAAAAACCGTGTAAAAGATATCTTTGCGTTGTTAATAGCAATAATCTCTGTATTATTAGAGAGCTTAGAAGTAAATAAAATTACCGCAATAAATAACGCCAATGGCATAAATGTATTTGCGTAATAGATGATAAAATTCTTATAATATTCATCGAGAACTTGGTAAAATCCTAAATCTGGATACTCTAAGAAATTATCAATCTTTTCCGATATATCTATGGCAATTGCTATAGGAATTAAGATCAATAGCGTAAACAAAAAAGTTACCAAAAATCGTTTTAATATGTACCAATCTATAATTTTCAAAAGCGCAAGGTTATTTTATTATTCTACTCTTATTATTTTATAAACGTTTGTTCATTTGTTTGACCATCATGTCTTTCCATTCTCTAAAATCTCCGGCTAAGATATGTTTTCTTGCTTCCCGAGTTAACCAAACATAAAAGCCCAAATTGTGTATGGAAGCAATCTGCTTTCCTAACATTTCTTTTGCTGCAAAAAGATGACGTAAATAAGCTTTTGAATACATGGTATCTACCCAAGTAATAGCCATATCATCTATTGGAGAGAAATCTTCTTCCCATTTTTTATTTTTAATATTGATGGTTCCATGTGCTGTAAATAACATTCCGTTTCTAGCATTTCTTGTAGGCATTACACAATCGAACATGTCGATTCCCAAAGCAATATTTTCTAAAATATTAATCGGAGTTCCTACTCCCATTAGATATCTAGGCTTGTCTTCTGGCAAAATTTCGGTAACAACCTCGGTCATTGCATACATTTCATCTGCAGGCTCCCCTACAGAAAGACCTCCAATTGCATTTGCTTGAGCACCTGCATTGGCAATATACTCTGCAGATTGTCTTCGTAAATCTTTGTACGTACTTCCTTGGACTATTGGAAAAAAGGTTTGTTCAAATCCATATTTAAAGGGTAGTTTTTCTAAATGATTGATACATCTATCCAACCACCTATGTGTCATATGCATCGAACGTTTGGCATAATTATAATCACAAGGATAAGGAGTACACTCATCAAAAGCCATGATAATATCTGCACCTATTGTGCGTTGAATTTCCATGACGTTTTCCGGTGTGAAAAAGTGCGTAGAACCGTCTATATGACTTTTAAATTTAACCCCTTCTTCGTTAATTTTTCTTCTTCCTGAAAGCGAATACACTTGATATCCACCTGAATCTGTTAAGATGTTACGATCCCAATTCATAAACTTGTGCAAACCTCCAGCCTTTTCTAAAATCTTGATCCCAGGACGAAGATATAAGTGATAGGTATTCCCTAAAATGATATCCGGATTTATTTCATTTTTAAGTTCTGTTTGATGAACCCCTTTTACAGTTCCAACAGTTCCTACCGGCATAAATATTGGGGTTTCAATAGATCCATGATCAGTAGTGATCACTCCTGCTCTTGCCTTACTTTTTGGGTCCGTAATTTTTAAGTCGAATTTCAAGCGTTTATATTTTGATGATTTCTAATCGTTAAAATTAATTACAAAGTGAAGAACGTGTATAACTAAGTTGCGCGCTCATTTGTGTATTTTAAATAAATTCTCAATTCATTGGCTGCAAAGATAAGACTATTTAAGAATTGATGATACAAATTGAATCGTTATAAAAAAGGCTCTTACATATTCCTACAATAATAAAAATAGGGTGATTGTTAAAAATTACCACCTTTTCTTTTTAGATGCAAAGCCTGAATTACTCTTTTTAGATTTTGAAGAATTTTTTCTAAAGGAAGCACTTTTTTTGTTAAAATCATTTTTTGAAGGAGCCGACTTTTTCTTTGAAACAAGTTTTTTGGTATTCTTTTTAATAGAGGAAGCTTCTGCTGTTTTGGAGGAAGTTGAAATCATTGTATTGATTTCTTTCATTTCCTCTTCTGTCAACTCTCTCCAATCTCCCGTTTGTAAATATCCTAACTCAACATTCATAATTCGAGTTCGCTTTAACTTCGTGACTTCATAATCTAAATATTCACACATTCTTCTAATTTGCCTATTTAAACCTTGAGTTAGAATAATTTTAAATATTTTATCAGCGACTTTTTCTACCAAACAATTATTTGTTACGGTTCCTAAAATAGGAATTCCATTTCCCATTTTTTCTATAAAATTTTCTGAAATAGATCTATTTACAGTAACAAAATATTCTTTCTCGTGATTATTTCCTGCTCGTAGAATTTTATTCACGATATCTCCATCATTTGTTAAGAAAATTAAACCCTCTGAAGGTTTATCTAAACGACCTATGGGAAATAACCTCTCTGGATAATTAATGTGCTTTATGATGTTTTTGGGCTCTCTCTCATCTGTTGTAGAAACAATGCCAACAGGCTTATTTAATGCAATATACAAAGTGGTGTTTTGCGGTTTTACAACCCTCCCATCTAATTTCACAAGATCTTTCTTACCAACTCTATTTCCTAATTGAGTTGGTTTCCCATTAATGGTAACCCTCCCTTCATTGATAAATTTTTCAGCCTCTCTTCTAGAACACATTCCTGACGAGCTGATGTATTTATTTAAATTTGTTGTAGGTTGTTTCTTAGCATCCAAAATGAAAAAAATTTTAACAAAAGTAAGTATAAGATTATAATTCTATCGTTCTAAAAGTTAAATTAATCCTTGGCGAGTTTACTTTTTTTGTGGGTGGCAACCTGTGCAACCAATTCGTCTGGGTTCCTTTTTTCATCACTAATAAGCTGCCATTTTCTAAAAAAAGATCAATTCTTTCTCTGCTCTTCTTATGTTTAAAAGAAAATTTACGTTGCGCACCCAAAGATACTGATGCGATCGCTCCTTCTTTCTTCAACATTTTCTCTCCGTCGGAATGATATCCCATTCCTTCTTCTCCCGAATGATATAAATTTAACAGACAAGAATTGTAGGTTTCTCCACTTGCTTTTTCTACAATGGCTTTTAACGCTAATAGTTCTTTAGTAAATATTTTTGCTTGCTTTGTTACTTTAGAATAAGTGTAAGCAAATGCTGATTCACCATACCAAGCAACTTTTCTTTTGGTTGTTATTTTTTTACCAAATATAATTGCTTCATCAGGCTCAAAATCTATTGTCTCTCTAAAGGTTTTGTAATAGAAGTTACATTGACTTTTATCTAATAGTATTCCATGATAGTTGGTCTCCCCATCATAAGGGAGAATATTTTTAGTAGTTTCTGAAGAAAACAAATCCATAGGTAAAAATAAAAAACAATATGGTTAGTTTCAACTATTCATTAATTAATTTTAATAGGGATCCTTAAGAGATTAAAATGAAATAATAAATAAAAATGTACAAGGAAGTACGATTAGATAAAATCTAGCTTACTAAAAGACTTATTTAAAATGGAAACATCATCAACTTGAAGCCATTGGTCTAAAACTGTTGCATAAATTGATCTAAAATCTATTGTATGTATTAAATCGGATTTTTTATTGGAAACCTTAGCTTTTAAAACATCATTTAAAATCTGTATTGAACTATTTCTGAAGACTTCATTAATACTTTATAAACTTTAACAACGTATTTTTTGAACCTTCACTTATTTTAAGAAAATACATGCCTCTTTTTAATTTACGGACATTTAACTTGAAGGTATTTGTATCATTACGGACTTCTTGACCAGTAAGAGTATATATCTGAACTTTAAACTGACCCGATACCCCAGATATATAAAGTTCATTTTGAACAGGGTTTGGATATACTTTCACTTCAGTTTTAACAAATTCATTAAAAGAAAGTCCTGAGGTATTTTTAGCATTAGGACTTCCGTTAGGGGTATTACAACTCCAACTTTCTGGCAAAGCATTGTCTAAATCTGGTGTCGTTAATTCTAGGGTATTCCCTGTCTGATCTGCACAATCTGACCAAGGTAATTCATTGGTATAGCTAACTTCATCTTGTAGAACATTATTCGCATTAAACAACCTCACAGCATCAGAAGTTCCAAAACCAAAACCAATTTCACCGATGTAGTTTGTTATTTCTGGATAGACTGAAGTAAAGTCTGAAGCATCCTTAACAAATACTAAATATCCATCACCCGGAATAACAGTACCTTCCGGTATGATAAAAATGTTTTCATCTTTATTATCTTTTATTTGCCAATTAGATAGATCCTTAGCGTTCACATTTGGATTGTATAATTCTATCCAATCATCAGCATTAAAATCATCACTAGATTTATAATTGATCTCATTGATAACTAACGGTTTTTCACTGGTAGAAACAGTAAAGTTTGGAATTATTTGAAAAGAGGCATTTAAATTAATATTTATTGTTGCATCATTAGAATAAAGATCACCACTCCAATGAGAAAACTCAAAACCAGCCTCTGGAATGGCTTTTAGTTGAATTGGGACTGTTTCAAAATATGCTCCAGTCCATGAAAATTCTTGGATTTTTAGATTCTCATTAACTGCTACAAAACCTTTGGAGATAGCTGCGTTTTTTATAGTTATTGGATGGGAACTTGGTAGATTAAATACAGATTTTATATGATTTTTTGCAATTTCAGGTCTTTGATTTGCAAAATTTTTCATCAAATTAATATAGTACCCCACCCATCCTTCTATGTTGGTAATATTGTTACCAAAATTAACAAGAGAGGGGTCGGATTTCCAACGATTATAATGGGCGTTTATTTCAGGTTGAATCGTAGTATAAATCTGATCGATATGCGAAATCACATTTGCAGATAAAAATCGAGTGTTTAATTCGTCTGCATAGCGGTTAATAAACGTATTTCTGAATCCAATATTTGAAATTAATTTTCTAAACAAGAGAGTTGACCAGGGTGGATTAGGCCAGCCTGGGCCGTTAGGATTCAATGCAAAGCTTAAGGTGTCGTCAGTGTGGTTTCCTGTGTTGAAAAAGGGTGCAAATCCAAAATCTGTATCATACATAATCCAACGCCATTTTCCTGATGGATGTTTCCAAAATTTAATATTATTTCCGGGCCAATCAGTGTTACTGAAAAAAATATTTGAAGCTTGATACAAGGCATACGCCTTTAAATCTATTTGTTGAGCTACATATTCAAAATTTGAGTCAATAGTTAAATCGTTGGTATTTATAAAATTAATTAATTCATTGTATTCATCATTATCACCCTCAATTTCTTCTGCATTATTCGTGAGCAACGTAATATCATCTGCATTTATATTGTGCTTGGAAGCCAATGAATGCTCATTGATTTTCTCTCGTAAATTATACATTCCCCAATACGTTCCGTTTATATAGGTTGCTACAGGATTGTGTTCAAGAAAATCTTGGCCAGACCCTCGCATTAGACTTGTTAACGTGATATCTTTCATTGAAGAGCGCATCCAATCTTGACCAGAATTTCTTAGTATTAATGATTGAAATTTACGGTAATTGAGTGCATCAAAGAAAGGGTGCTTGAATTCAGAATCCCCATATTGACCTCTTGCAAAAAGAGAGAGAGAACGCTGGCCGTTTTGACCTCTACTCCAGCCCCCAAAAATTTTCACACCAGCATTAAACTCTGCAAAACGATCTGTTCCGTTTTCATGATAAGAAAAATGAATTGGTCGCTCCCAATCTTCCCAAAAATTTGCTCCGAAATAAGGAATGTTTATATCGTAAGTTCCCTCAGGTCCAAAAACATAAATACCGGTATCTTGATCAAAAAAATGTCTTGAATCCGTAGTTAATAGCACGACATCTATATCATGATTAGCCCCTATGATGAACGATTTAGTATTAATTGGTGAGGGTAAATAACTTTGTGAAAATATTTGAGCGCGTACACTCGTATTCTCTTGAATTTGAATGGGATTCGAATATATTGGAGACGTTTCTAAAGGAGTACTTCCATCTCTAGTATAGCGGATAACTTCATTTGAATTATTCCCAGAAAGTGATAAACTTATGGGGCTGACTAGGAGTCCTCCCTCTTGCGAAAAGACGACTTCATTTTCTACGACTCCTAAAAATTCATTGCTAGAATTCTCACTTCCTGGAGTCGTCTCAAGAAAATTCACCACTGCTTGAGAGTTTTTAGAAATACCTACAGAGGTATTTGGTGGAAGTTTTTCTACAATAATTTGATCAATGATTGTTCCTGAAATATCTGATAGAAAAAGAGTTTCTGACGTTGAAGATATTTTAAAATTTGTATGAAAATTATTATTTGAAAACCCCAAAATAGCGGGAGGTTCAATACCTATATCATTCGGTGTCAAAAACACTGCTGACAAAAAAGGAATGATTGTAAAATCGGAAGAACCAGCACTTACATTATGTGCTTGAATCGTTAATATGTTTTCTCCGTCATTTAAAACTGTACTAAAATCAGAAATCAGAAACCTCTCGGGAGTCCCTCCAGTATAAATTTTTGCCTCGTGATCAGTAATTGTTCCAGCATCATAAGCGGGTGGAACACCATTGATATTTGCTCGTGCTACTTCAGTACCATTTATATAAGCAACAAAAGCATCATCATAATCCATGTCCAATATCAATGAAGAAATAGCTGTCACATCGGGAATTGTAAAAGTCTTCCTGAGATATACAGACCTTGAACCAGTGGGTATCATTGTAGCATCATCTCCATCTGCATAGCCAAAACCAGAATTACCTTGAGCCCAATTAGAATCATCAAAATTTAAGGCTTTCCAATTAGAACTTGGCTCAGAAGTTGGAAGTAAATAACTGAAAATATCTCCTTGATTGATGAGGGTTCTCGAATAACTAATCATTGAACGATCTTTTGACGAAGCCCATAAAAGAAAATACGCATCAGGAGAAAGTTTAATATTAGGGAATGACCACTTTTCAAGATCATTTGCATCATCAGATAGAAACCATCCATTGATGGAAATATCTTGTGATCCGTAATTGTGCAACTCTAACCAGTCTGGAGTATCCCCATCTTCGTCTATATAAACAGAATTGGAAGAAACTACTTCATTGATCCTAACTGTTTGAGCTGTAGTACTAATTACACAAAAAAAGAAACAGAATACTAAATACCTCATTATTACTTTATAAAAAATCAAATATAGGAAGGTTTATTGTATTCATAAAACATTAAATTCATTAGTGAGTCTTACTGCTTAGGAATAGAATAATAGGAATCGTCTTTATAGAGAAGAAGAGATTCACTTCGTGCATCCCAATAAGAAATCCTAACCAAGCATAGAAACCCAAATTCTTTGAGAGAATTTTGTCTTTTTTATTTCCCAAAAAACACAAACAAGTTTGGTTTTTTTGGGAAATAAAAAACCCACAACAAACGTTGTGGGTTTCCTTTTGCGGAGAAAGAGGGATTCGAACCCCCGGACCTGTTACAGTCAACAGTTTTCAAGACTGCCGCATTCGACCACTCTGCCATTTCTCCAGAAGTCTCATCAGATATTCTCTGAATGCGGATGCAAATATAGAAAGCTTTTTCATTTTTTGAAACAAAAAACACATTATTTTTTAAGATTTTTGAATATCGTTCATTAACATACCTATCTTACTAAGAATCAATTAGTATCAAGAAAATCTATTTATTAGAAATCATCACAAAACAGATTAAATCTGAATTTCTTATCAGTAGTTTATTATATTTGTACAATATTATAATTATATACTTATGTCATTTAATTCTTTCGGAAATTTATTAAAAGTAACAACGTATGGAGAATCTCATGGAACTGCTATTGGAGGAGTTATAGACGGTTTTCCAGCTGGATTAACACTTGACTTTGATGCTATTCAAAATGAATTAAATAGACGTAAACCAGGGCAATCTAAAATAGTAACCCAAAGAAAAGAACCCGATACTGTTGAATTTCTATCTGGAATTTTCGAAGGAAAAACTACCGGAACCTCTATTGGTTTTATCATTAAAAATACAAACCAAAAATCTAAGGATTACAATCACAACACCAATATATACAGGCCTTCTCATGCAGATTATACCTATGATAAGAAATTTGGGGCAAGAGATTACAGAGGTGGTGGTAGAAGTTCTGCTCGTGAAACTGCCAACTGGGTAGTTGCAGGAGCACTAGCTAAACAATTAATTGCCAACATCAACATCAATGCATTTACCTCTTCTGTTGGAGATATTTTTCTAGACAAACCTTATCAAGAATTAGATTTTACCAAAACAGAAAATAATATCGTTCGCTGTCCAGATGAAACAACAGCAGAAAAAATGATTACCCGAATAAAGGAAATTAGAAAAGAAGGAGATACCATCGGAGGAACCATTATGTGTGTCGCACAAAATGTACCTGTTGGATTGGGAGAGCCTATTTTTCACAAACTACACGCGCAACTTGGAAATGCAATGTTGTCTATCAATGCTGTAAAAGGCTTTGAATTTGGAAGTGGGTTTTGTGGTGCAAAAATGAAAGGTTCAGAACACAATGATATTTTTAACGCGGATGGTACCACCGACTCTAATTTATCTGGTGGAATTCAAGGTGGGATCAGTAATGGAATGGATATTTACTTTAGAGTTGCCTTTAAGCCAGTAGCCACTATTATGAGTTCTCAACAGACCATTAATTCTGAAAATGAAATCACAGAAATTACTGGAAAAGGAAGACATGATCCATGTGTAGTCCCAAGAGCTGTTCCAATTATAGAAGCAATGACTGCTTTAGTTTTAGCTGATTATTGGCTTCTAAATAAAACAAGAAAAATATAGTTTTACAGTTGTTGCTCGCATGGTTAGCAGGTAAAAACAACTTCAGTTACGATATCTAATAACTAGAAACTAGTACGGTGTGAAAAACAGGGTATACTTTATTGATATAGTTCGTGCATTTGCCATTTTAATGATGCTTCAAGGACATTTTATAGATACACTGTTAGAGAGTTCTTATCGAAATCTAAATTCTGAAATTTATAAAGTATGGTCTTTTTTTAGAGGAATCACTGCACCTACATTCTTTACAATATCTGGATTAATTTTTAGCTACCTACTACTAAAATCAACAGAAAAAGGAAAAGAAAATACCAGACTTAAAAAAGGGATTATTAGAGGTCTGTACTTAATTGCTATTGGATATTTCATAAGAATTAGTTTTCCAAATTGGTTCTCTGGAATTATCAGTTCCTCATTCTATGCCGTTGATGTGCTGCATTGTATTGGATTAAGTTTAATAGTAACAGTCTGCATCTTTTTTGTGTGCAATAAAAAAACACTGCTATTTTCTATTATAATGCTCCTGATGGGAATCTTTATCTTTGTACTAGAACCCTTGTATAGAAGTCTGGACATTGCAGATGTGCCGCTTTTTATACATAATTATATTTCGAAAAAAAATGGATCTGTATTTCGAATTATTCCCTGGTATGGGTACACTTCATTTGGTAGTTTTATAGCAACTCTATTTTATTGGACCCTTCACAAAAAACACTTTAAAATAATAACGATTTCCTCTTTTATATGTATTGGGTTCATCCTGATTTTATATTCTTCAAATCTTCTTTTAATGGGGTATAATATCACTAAAATTGAGGTATTGAAAGATGCTGCCAATTACAACTACCTCTTTTCAAAGTTGGGCTATGTACTCTTATATTTTGCTTTTTTTTATGGCTTAGAAAAGTATCTCAAACATCCTTTCATTTTAAGTATCGGAAAAAAAACCCTGTCCTTATATGTCATACACTTTATCATTTTATATGGAAGCTTTTTCGGTATAGGATTTAAAAATATCGGTAAAATTTTAACGCCGATCCAAGCAGGTATTGGCGCATTTCTATTTGTAGTTCTTACTATTTTTATCAGTTTTAATTACCCTAAAGCAACGTTGTTTCTAAAAAAAAACATCAATAAATTCTATTAATACCCTATGGATGGTATGCATTTAAAAAAAAAGTGAAACTTAATGTTTCACTTTTTTTTTATGCTTGTCCTGTTGGACCAAAATTTATTGGAATTGGAGGTTGTTCATAATCTTTAATTTCTCCATGAGCCTTTTCAAACTTTCTAACATTATCTACTAACGCTTTTGTCAACCTTTTTGCATGCTGTGGAGTTAATATTATTCTAGACTTAACCTTAGCCTTTGGAACACCTGGCATGATATTGATAAAATCAACAATAAATTCTGACATTGAATGGTTAATGATAGCCAAGTTAGAGTAGGTACCTTCAGCAATCTCTTGACCTAATTCAATGTTAATTTGTCCGTCTTTATTTTTATTTTCTTCCATAAGAGTCTATTTTAAAAAGAAAAGCCTCTAAAAATTTAGAGGCTTTTCATATGAATTAAAAACTTTGTTCTATTTCATCTTTAGGGCCAACAATAATGTTATCGTAAGCTCTCATACCTGTACCTGCTGGAATTCTCTTACCAACAATTACATTTTCTTTCAATCCTTCTAAAGTATCTACTTTACCACTTACAGCAGCCTCGTTTAATACTTTTGTAGTTTCCTGGAAGGAAGCTGCAGAAATAAACGATTTTGTTTGAAGTGATGCTCTTGTGATTCCCTGAAGAACTTGTTCTGCAGTTGCTGGTTTTGCATCTCTTGCTTCCACTAAGTTTTGATCATTTCTTTTCAATAAAGAATTCTCATCTCTTAGTTGACGCGCAGAAATAATTTGACCTGCTTTTATATTTTCGGAATCTCCAGCATTTTCAACAACTTTCATTCCGTAAATAGCATCATTATTTTTGATAAAGTCAATTTTGTGAATTAATTGGTTTTCTAAAAATAATGTATCTCCAGAATCAATAATCTTAACTTTACGCATCATTTGACGGACAACAACTTCGAAATGTTTGTCATTTATCTTTACACCTTGTAAACGATATACTTCTTGTATTTCATTTACCAAGTATTCTTGTACTGCAGAGGGTCCTTTTATTCTTAAGATATCCGAAGGAGTAGTTGCTCCGTCTGATAAAGGCATCCCTGCTTTGATAAAGTCATTTTCTTGAACTAAAATCTGATTGGACAGTTTTACTAAATACTTACGAATGTCTCCGGTTTTAGATTCAACGATAATTTCTCTGTTACCACGTTTGATTTTTCCAAAAGAAACAACACCATCAATCTCTGAAACAACAGATGGATTAGAAGGGTTACGTGCCTCAAATAATTCTGTTACACGTGGTAATCCTCCTGTAATATCTCCTGCTTTTCCTGACTTTCTAGGTATTTTCACTAGGATATGTCCAGAATCAACTTTATCTCCATCACTAACCATTAGGTGGGCACCTACTGGTAAACTATATGAACGTAATGCGTTACCATCTTTATCTTCTATAATTAAAGATGCAATGATTTTCTTATTCTTAGAATCAATCATTACTTTCTCTTGGAAACCTGTTTGCTCATCAATTTCTACAGAGTAATTGATACCTTGTTGTAAATTGTCAAACTTCACTTTTCCTTCAAACTCAGAAACAATTACACCGTTAAATGGATCCCACTGAACAATTACATCTCCTTTTTTGATCGATTTTCTGTCTTTATCAAAAATTATAGAACCGTAAGGTATGATATTTGTACTTTGAGTAATTCCTGTTTTCTTGTCTTTAATTTTGATCTCTGCAGTTCTTGAAATTACAATATCAACTTCTTTACCTTCAGCGTCTTTTCCAACTACTGTTCGTAAATCATCAATAGTAACTTTACCATCAAACTTAGCGATCAATTTATTTTCTTCAGAAATATTACCAGCAACCCCACCCACGTGGAATGTACGTAATGTTAACTGTGTTCCTGGTTCACCAATAGATTGTGCTGCAATTACACCAACTGCTTCTCCAATTTGTACTTTGTTAAGTGTTGATAAACTTTGACCATAACATTTTGCACAAATTCCTTTTGAAGACTCACAAGTTAAAGGAGATCTCACCTCTACTCTTTCAATTCCAGAAATTTCAACGGCTTTTGCCAATTCTAAAGTAATCGGTTGATTTGCCTTTAAGATAATTTCATCTGTTAATGGATGATATACATCTTGTAAAGAAACACGTCCTTCAATTCTATCCGATAAAGATTCTACAATCTCATCATTTTTCTTCAATGGAGTAACTTCCAGTCCTCTTAAAGTACCACAATCTTCTTCGTTAATGATCACATCCTGAGAAACATCTACTAATCTACGAGTTAAGTAACCAGCATCTGCTGTTTTTAAGGCGGTATCGGCTAATCCCTTACGAGCACCGTGCGTAGAAATAAAGTATTCAAGAATTGACAATCCTTCCTTAAAGTTAGAAAGAATCGGGTTTTCAATAATTTCTCCACCTCCTGCAGTAGATTTTTTAGGTTTTGCCATTAATCCACGCATACCTGTTAACTGACGAATTTGTTCTTTAGAACCCCTTGCACCAGAATCAAGCATCATATAAACTGAATTAAAACCTTGCTGATCTTCTCGCAAGTTTTTCATTGACAGTTCAGTTAATCTGTTGTTGGTAGAACCCCAAACATCAATTACCTGATTGTAACGCTCTTTTTGCGTTAACATACCCATGTTGTAGTTCCCTACAATTAAATCCACCTCTTTATTGGCTTCATCAATCATAGATTGCTTTTGTTTAGGTATGATAATATCTCCTAATGAGAATGATAATCCACCTTGGAAGGCAAATTTATATCCCATGTTTTTTATTTGGTCTAAGAAATTTCCTGTTGTAGGAATATCTGTAGCTTTTAAAATACCACCAATAATTCCTCTCAAGTTTTTCTTAGTTAAAACTTCATTGATATAACCAGCAGCAGCAGGAACAACTTCGTTAAATAAAACTCTACCAACCGTCGTTGCTATGATTTTAGTTACTTGCTCACCGTTCTCATCGATATCTTGAGTTCGTACTTTAATACCTGCATTTAAAGCGACCCTTTCTTCATTGAAAGCTATGGTAACTTCTTCTGGTGAATAGAACGTCAATCCTTCTCCTTTAATCGGTAATTCTGGAGTTGAAATTCTTTCTTTAGTCATGTAGTATAAACCAAGAACCATATCCTGAGATGGTACAGTTACTGGTGCACCATTGGCAGGGTTTAAAATATTGTGAGAAGCTAACATTAATATTTGTGCTTCTAAAATAGCTTCTGGTCCTAATGGTAAATGAACTGCCATTTGATCCCCATCAAAATCGGCATTAAAGGCCGAACATGAAAGTGGATGCAACTGAATTGCTTTCCCTTCGATTAATTTAGGTTGAAAGGCTTGTATACCAAGTCTGTGTAATGTAGGAGCTCTGTTTAATAAAACAGGATGTCCTTTAATTACATTTTCTAAAATATCCCAAACAACAGGTTCTTTTCTATCTATTATTTTCTTTGCAGATTTTACTGTTTTTACAATTCCTCTTTCTATCAACTTACGGATAACGAAAGGCTTGTAAAGCTCAGCTGCCATATCCTTAGGAATACCACACTCTGAAAGTTTTAATTCTGGTCCAACAACAATTACAGAACGTGCAGAATAATCAACACGTTTTCCTAATAAATTCTGACGGAAACGTCCTTGTTTACCTTTTAATGAATCTGATAATGATTTTAAAGGCCTATTAGATTCTGTTTTTACTGCTGATGATTTACGTGTGTTGTCAAATAATGAATCTACCGATTCTTGTAACATACGCTTTTCATTACGTAAAATAACTTCTGGAGCTTTGATCTCTACCAATCTTTTTAAACGATTGTTTCTGATGATAACTCTTCTGTATAAATCATTTAAATCTGACGTTGCAAAACGACCTCCATCTAAGGGAACTAAAGGACGTAATTCTGGTGGAATTACTGGAATGGCCTTCATGATCATCCATTCTGGATTGTTCTCTCTATTTTTTTGAGAATCTCTGAATGCTTCAACAACATTTAAACGCTTTAATGCTTCAGTTTTACGTTGTTTAGATGTTTCTGTATTTGCTTTGTGTCTTAATTCAAAAGACAACGCATCTAAATCGATACGAGCTAACAAATCAATTAAACACTCTGCTCCCATTTTAGCGATGAACTTATTTGGGTCAGTATCATCTAAATATTGATTTTCTTGAGGTAACTCATCTACAATATCTAGGTATTCTTCTTCAGTTAAGAAATCCATTTTTTGTATCGGCTCTCCTTCTATACCTTTTGCAATACCTGGCTGAATTACTACGTAACGCTCGTAATAAATAATCATATCTAACTTCTTAGATGGTAACCCTAAAAGGTATCCCATTTTGTTAGGTAATGATCTAAAGTACCATATATGAGCAACAGGTACCACTAAATTAATGTGACCAACTCTTTCTCTACGTACTTTCTTCTCGGTTACTTCTACACCACAGCGATCACATACAATACCCTTGTAGCGAATTCTTTTGTACTTTCCACAAGCACATTCATAATCCTTAACAGGACCAAAAATACGCTCACAAAACAAACCATCTCTTTCTGGTTTGTGTGTTCGGTAATTTATAGTTTCTGGTTTTAAAACTTCACCTTTAGAAATTTCTAAAATTGCTTCTGGTGATGATAAACCAATTGATATTTTATTAAACTTTTTTACAGTGTACTTCTCTTGTTTTCTTGCCATGTTGATGGATTCGAATTAAAATTGTAAAAATGGCCTCTATGAGACTTATAAATAATTGATTGTAGAAGTAGCCTCTAGACTACTTCTACAATCAACGTTGTTATTCTTCTAATCTAACGTCTAAACCTAAACCTTTCAGTTCATGCATTAATACATTAAATGATTCTGGTAAACCTGGTTCTGGCATTGTTTCACCTTTTACGATACTTTCGTAAGTTTTGGCTCTACCCATTACATCATCAGATTTTACAGTTAAGATCTCTCTTAAGATACTCGATGCACCATAAGCTTCAAGTGCCCATACTTCCATCTCTCCAAAACGTTGTCCTCCAAATTGTGCTTTACCACCTAAAGGTTGTTGTGTGATTAATGAATAAGGTCCTATAGAACGTGCATGCATTTTATCTTCAATCATGTGTCCAAGCTTAATCATATAGATGATCCCTACTGTTGCAGGTTGATCGAAACGTTTTCCAGTTCCTCCATCATATAAATAAGTATGTCCAAATCTTGGTACAGCTGCATCATCGGTAATTTGATTAATTTGGTCTAAAGTTGCTCCATCGAAAATTGGTGTTGCATATTTAGTTCCTAATTTTTGACCTGCCCAACCAAGAACAGTTTCATAAATTTGACCGATGTTCATACGAGAAGGTACACCTAACGGATTTAGTACGATATCTACTGGAGTTCCGTCTTCTAAGAAAGGCATATCTTCAGCTCTTACAATACGAGCTACAATCCCTTTGTTTCCGTGACGTCCTGCCATTTTATCACCAACTTTTAATTTACGTTTCTTAGCAACATAAACTTTCGCTAGTTTTAAAATTCCTGCTGGTAATTCATCTCCTACAGAAATTGTAAACTTTTGACGACGTAAAGAACCTTGTAAATCATTTACTTTGATTTTGTAGTTGTGAACAAGTTCTCCTACATAATCATTTAATTCTTTATCTGTTGTCCAAGAACCTGTTAAGTGAACGTAATCATCTACAGAGTTTAACATTTTAAGTGTGTATTTTTTACCTTTTGGTAAAACTTCCTCTCCTAAATCATTAAATACTCCTTGAGATGTTTTTCCACTAATAAGTGTAAATAATTTTTCAATTAAAACATCTTTTAATCCCTCAAACTTGGTAACGAAAGAAGCTTCTAAAGAAGTAATCGCATCTTTATCTCTTATTCTTTTGTTCTTGTCTTTGACAGCTCTTTTGAATAATTTTTTATCAATCACTACCCCTCTTAACGATGGAGAAGCTTTTAATGATGCATCTTTTACATCCCCTGCTTTATCACCAAAAATAGCACGTAATAATTTTTCTTCAGGTGTTGGATCAGATTCTCCTTTTGGTGTAATCTTACCGATTAGAATATCGCCAGGATTTACTTCTGCTCCAATACGAATCATTCCATTTTCATCCAAATCTTTCGTAGCTTCTTCAGAAACGTTAGGAATGTCATTCGTTAACTCTTCAGTTCCTAATTTTGTATCTCTAACATCTAGAGAATACTCGTCAATGTGAATAGAAGTAAATATATCTTCACGAACTACCTTTTCAGAAATAACAATTGCATCCTCAAAGTTATACCCTTTCCAAGGCATAAAGGCTACTTTCATGTTTCTTCCTAATGCTAATTCACCCTTTTGAGTTGCATATCCTTCACAAAGAACTTGACCTTCTTTAACTCTGTCACCTTTTTCTATAATAGGCTTTAAATTAATGTTAGTTCCTTGATTTGTTTTTCTAAATTTAATTAAGTCATAAGATACTTCATCAGATTCAAAACTTACCAGTTTCTCTTCATCCGTTTTATCATACTTAATTGTAATTTTATTTGCATCTACATACGTAACGACACCTTCGCCTTCAGCATTGATCAAAATTCGTGAATCTTTGGCAACTCTAAGTTCTAGACCTGTCCCAACAATTGGAGACTCTGGTCTTAACAATGGAACTGCTTGACGCATCATATTTGACCCCATTAAGGCACGGTTGGCATCATCATGCTCTAAGAAAGGAATTAAAGATGCAGAAATAGATGCAATTTGATTTGGAGCAACGTCCATATAATCAATTACGTCTGGGCTCACTACAGGAAAATCTCCTTCTTCACGAGCAATTACTCTATCTAATACAATAGATCCATCTTTATTTAACTCTAAATTAGATTGTGCAATTTTCTTACCTTCTTCTTCTTCTGCACTTAAATAGATTGGTTCGTCAGAAGCGACAACACCATTATCAACTTTTCTATATGGTGTTTCGATAAATCCTAAATTATTCACTTTTGCAAAAACAGAAAGTGAAGAAATTAACCCAATGTTTGGTCCCTCAGGAGTTTCAATTGGACACAATCTACCATAATGTGTATAGTGAACATCACGCACCTCAAAACCAGCTCTCTCTCTTGACAATCCTCCAGGTCCAAGTGCAGACAATCTACGCTTGTGAGTAATCTCTGCTAATGGATTTGTTTGATCCATAAATTGAGATAGTTGGTTGGTTCCAAAAAAGGAGTTAATAACAGAAGATAATGTCTTCGCATTGATCAAATCAATTGGAGTAAAAACTTCGTTGTCACGAACATTCATTCGCTCACGAATAGTTCTAGCCATACGAGCTAAACCTACACCGAACTGACCTGCTAATTGCTCTCCAACAGTTCTCACACGTCTATTAGACAAGTGATCGATATCATCTACCTCTGCTTTCGAATTAATCAATTCTATTAGATATTTAATAATGGTTATAATATCTAATTTAGTTAATACTTTTTGATCTATAGGTTCGTTTAACTGAAGTTTTGTGTTCATTCTAAAACGACCAACTTCTCCTAAGTTATAACGTTGTTCTGAGAAGAATAACTTATCTATAATACCTCTTGCAGTCTCTTCATCTGGCGGTTCTGCATTACGTAATTGTCTATAAATATGCTCTACAGCTTCTTTTTCTGAATTGGTAGGATCCTTTTGTAAGGTATTGTGAATAATGGCATAATCTGCTGTATCGTTGTCTTCTTTATGAAGTAAAACGGTTTTAGCACCTGCTTCAATTATTTCATCAATATGTTCTTTTTCTAAAATTGTATCACGATCGAAAATGATTTCATTTCTTTCAATAGAAACAACTTCTCCAGTATCTTCATCTACGAAATCTTCGTGCCAAGTTTTTAAAACTCTGGCAGCCAATTTGCGACCTAATACTTTTTTAAGACCAGCTTTAGAAACTTTCACTTCTTCAGCAAGATCAAAAATTTCTAAAATATCTTTATCTCTTTCAAAACCAATAGCTCTGAATAATGTTGTAACGGGTAATTTCTTCTTTCTATCAATGTAAGCATACATTACTTGATTGATATCGGTAGCAAACTCGATCCAAGATCCTTTGAAAGGAATTACTCTTGCTGAATACAGTTTAGTACCATTTGCATGGAAAGATTGCCCAAAGAATACACCTGGTGATCTATGTAATTGAGACACAACCACACGTTCTGCACCATTGATAACAAAGGTACCTGAATTAGTCATGTAAGGGATTGTACCAAGATATACATCCTGAACAATCGTTTCGAAATCTTCGTGTTCGGGATCTGTACAATACAATTTTAGACGTGCTTTTAAAGGCACACTGTGCGTTAGACCTCTTTCAATACATTCTTGTATAGAATATCTTGGAGGATCTACAAAGTAGTCTAAAAATTCTAATACAAATTGATTTCTTGTATCTGTAATTGGAAAGTTATCCATGAAGGTTTTGTACAAACCTTCTTCACCTCTTTCTTCTGCTTTTGTTTGAAGTTGGAAAAAATCTTGAAAAGATTTAACCTGAATATCCAAAAAATCTGGATATTCTTTAATCATTTGAGAAGTAGCGAAGTTGATTCTTTCAGTAGTGTTTTTCGTTGCCAAAAGAGAATATTTTTATGATTAAAATCTTAATTAAAATAAAGAACGAATATATACACAAAATGGTTTAGGACTAAAAACAACCGTTTTCAGTACCTAAACCTAAATTTGTTTTCCCGTCACGCAAAGCATGTTCGGGAGTATCTGCTTACTTAAGCTCTACTTCTGCTCCTGCTTCTTCTAAAGCTGCTTTAAGACCTTCAGCCTCATCTTTAGATACACCTTCTTTTACTGGTGCTGGTGCACTATCAACAACTCCTTTAGCTTCTTTTAAGCCTAAACCTGTTAATTCTTTAACTAATTTAACTACTGCAAGCTTAGAAGCACCTGCTGCTGTTAAAATTACATCAAATTCAGTTTGCTCATCTGCTGCTGAGTCTCCTCCTGCTGCTGGACCTGCTACAGCAACTGCTGCTGCTGCTGGCTCGATACCATATTCATCTTTTAAGATAGTAGCTAATTCATTAACTTCTTTTACTGTTAAGTTAACTAATTGTTCTGCGAAATCTTTTAAATCTGCCATTTTAATTGTTTTTAAAAATTTTATTTATTATAGTTTATTTGTGCGCGTACTTATTTTTCAGATAAGGTTTTAATAATACCTGAAAGTGTTTGACCACCTGATTGTAATGCTGAAATAACATTTTTAGCTGGTGACTGTAATAATCCAATGATTTCTCCAATAAGTTCTTCTTTAGATTTAATATCTACTAAAGCATCTAATTGATCATCTCCTATGTAAACAGATTCTTCTGCAAAAGCACCTTTTAACAAAGGCTTGTCTTGAGTTTTCTTTCTGAATTCTTTGATTAATCTTGCTGGAGCATTTGCAGCTTCAGAAATCATCATCGATGTATTTCCTTTTAAAACTGAAGGTAAGTCTCCAAATTCTTTATCGGAAGCCTCCATTGCTTTTGCAAGTAACGTGTTTTTAACAACTGATAACTGAACACCTGCTTTAAAACAAGCTCTACGTAAATTAGAGGTTGTTTCTGCATCTAATCCAGAAATATCTGCTAAATATAACGTGTTAGTGTCTGCTAATACTGTTGTTAAATCTTGTATTACTTGTGATTTCTCTTCTCTAGTCATAATTATAAGTTTTAACGTATTAAACAGTTTTCACCTCAACAGCGATACTAGGACTCATCGTACTAGACATAAAAACGCTTTTTACATACGTTCCTTTTGCAGTTGTTGGTTTCAATTTAATAATTGTTTGTATTAACTCGTTTGCATTTTCTTCAATTTTCTTAGCATCGAAAGATACTTTTCCAACTGCAGCATGAACAATACCGGTTTTATCAACTTTGAAATCGATTTTACCAGCTTTTACATCTTGAACAGCTTTTGCAACATCCATTGTTACGGTACCTGTTTTTGGGTTTGGCATTAAACCTCTAGGACCTAAAACTCTTCCTAAAGGACCTAATTTACCCATTACACTTGGCATCGTGATGATTACATCTACGTCTGTCCATCCTCCTTTAATCTTTTGAAGGTATTCATCTAACCCAACATAATCTGCACCTGCTGCGGTAGCATCTGCTTCTTTATCTGGAGTTACTAATGCTAATACTTTTACATCCTTTCCTGTTCCATGAGGTAATGTTACAACTCCACGAACCATTTGATTTGCTTTACGAGGATCAACTCCTAAACGTATTGCTAAATCTACTGATGCATCAAACTTTACATTAGTAATGTCTTTGACTAGCGCTGAAGCTGCTGCTAAATCATAAGACTTAGAGCTATCTAACTTTGCGTAAGCTTCTTTTTGCTTTTTTGTTAATTTTGCCATTTTACTACTTTTTATAAAGCTTATGCTGGTGCATTACCTTTTACTGTTAATCCCATAGAACGAGCTGTACCTGCAATCATACGCATTGCTGAAGAAATTTCAAAGGCATTTAAATCTACCATTTTATCTTCTGCAATCACTTTAATTTGATCCCAAGTAACTGATGCTACTTTCTTTCTGTTTGGTTCTCCTGAACCCTTTTTAATTTTGGCCGCTTCTAGTAACTGAACTGCTGCAGGAGGAGTTTTTACAAGAAAATCAAATGATTTATCTTTGAAAACAGTAATAACAACAGGTAAAACTTTACCTTGTTTGTCTTGCGTTCTTGCATTAAACTGTTTACAGAACTCCATAATGTTAACACCAGCAGCTCCTAAAGCGGGTCCAACCGGCGGCGATGGATTCGCTGCGCCTCCCCTTACTTGTAACTTAACTACTTTACTAACTTCTTTTGCCATTTTAAAAATGTTTAGTGATTTGTTTTAATTTGGAAGCTAAAAACAAATCGATCAATATATATTTGTGTAACAATTATATCTTTTCTACTTGCATATAACTTAATTCTAACGGTGTTTTTCTTCCAAAGATTTTAACCATTACCTCAAGTTTACGCTTTTCTTCATTTACTTTTTCTATTGTTCCGTCAAATCCATTAAATGGACCGTCAACTACTTTTACAGTTTCCCCGACGTTAAAAGGAATTGCAATATTTTCATCCTGAACTGAAAGTTCATCAACTTTACCTAACATTCTGTTTACTTCTGATTTTCTCATAGGAACTGGAGCTCCACCTTTCGTCTCTCCTAAAAATCCTATTACACCAGTAATCCCTTTAATTACGTGAGGAACTTCACCTGAAAGATTCGCCTCTACCATAATGTATCCAGGAAAATAAACTTTTTCTCTGTGAACTTTTTTTCCGTCTCTAATCTGAATGACCTTTTCTGTAGGTACAATTACTTGACTCACATAATCAGACAATCCTACTCTAGAAATTTCACTTTCTATGTAAGATTTAACTTTATTTTCTTGTCCTCCAATGGCTCTTACAACGTACCATTTCATTACTGAATCAGTTGCCATAATTAATTAGATTTAAACATTCCAAAAAAGGAATCCAATAGAGATTGAAAAACATAATCTATACCAGCAACTGCCAATGCGAATAAAATTGTAAAAACAGCTACAGTTACCGTTGTTTTTTGAGCATCTTCTTTAGATATCCACGTCATGTGGTTATTTAATTCGTCAAAAGAATCTCTGATATATTGTATAAAGTTCATATTACTTTTATGTTTTTATTGCACGGATTGAGGGACTCGAACCCCCGACACCTGGTTTTGGAGACCAGTGCTCTACCAACTGAGCTAAACCCGTTTCTTATTCATTGATAAAGGCATCACGCTTACAGCGTGACACCCTTAGTGTTTTATTGACTAATAAACTAAAAAAATTTAGTCCATTAACTCAGTTACCTGACCTGCACCTACAGTTCTACCACCTTCACGGATCGCAAAACGTAAACCAACATTTAATGCTATTGGTTGGATTAAATCAACAGTAATTGTTAAGTTGTCTCCTGGCATTACCATTTCAACTCCTGAAGGTAAATTAATTGTACCTGTTACATCCGTTGTTCTTACATAAAACTGAGGACGGTAGTTGTTATGGAATGGAGTGTGACGTCCACCTTCTTCTTTCTTAAGAACATAAACCTCTGCCTTAAACTTAGCATGAGGAGTTACAGAACCTGGCTTACAGATTACCATACCTCTCTTGATATCTTCTTTTGCAATACCTCTTAATAAGATTCCTGCATTATCTCCAGCTTCACCTCTATCTAAGATTTGACGAAACATTTCAATACCAGTAATAGTTGAGGTCATTTTCTCAGCACCCATACCAATGATATCTACTACATCTCCAGTGTTCGCAATACCTGTCTCTATACGACCAGTAGCTACTGTTCCACGTCCAGTAATAGAAAATACATCTTCAACTGGCATTAAGAAATCTTTATCAACCTCTCTTAAAGGCTCTTCAATCCATTCATCAACTTGAGCCATCAACTCTAATACAGTATCAACCCATTTTTGCTCACCATTTAAAGCTCCTAAAGCAGAACCTGAAACAACAGGACCATTATCTCCATCATAATCATAGAAAGATAATAATTCTCTAACTTCCATATCTACTAATTCTAAAAGCTCCTCATCATCAACCATATCTACTTTGTTTAAGAAAACAACGATACGTGGAATACCTACCTGACGACCTAATAAGATATGCTCTCTAGTTTGAGGCATTGGACCATCAGTTGCAGCAACTACTAAAATAGCACCATCCATCTGAGCAGCACCTGTTACCATGTTCTTTACATAATCCGCGTGACCTGGACAGTCAACGTGAGCATAGTGACGATTTGCTGTTTGATACTCTACATGAGAAGTATTAATTGTAATTCCTCTTTCTTTCTCTTCTGGTGCATTATCAATCTGATCAAAAGATCTAGCTTCAGAGAATCCTGCATCAGCTAATACTTTAGTAATAGCCGCAGTTAAAGTTGTTTTACCGTGATCTACGTGTCCGATTGTACCAATGTTTAAGTGTGGTTTCGAACGGTCAAAAGTTCCTTTTGCCATAATTATTGATTTTAATTCTTAGTTTAAATATATATTAGTGTTTGATAATAATAATATTAAATGAGCCAATGATGGGATTTGAACCCATGACCTCATCCCTACCAAGGATGCGCTCTACCAACTGAGCTACATCGGCTTATTGGATTTATTTGAGCGAAAGACCGGGTTCGAACCGGCGACATTCAGCTTGGAAGGCTGACGCTCTACCAACTGAGCTACTTTCGCGTTATTGTAAACTGTGGGGAGAGCAGGATTCGAACCTGCGAAGACGTAGTCAACGGAGTTACAGTCCGTCCTCGTTGGCCGCTTGAGTATCTCCCCCTTCAATTTACTATTTTAATGAACTTGTTGTTTTTGAGCCAATGGAGGGACTCGAACCCACGACCTGCTGATTACAAATCAGCTGCTCTAGCCAGCTGAGCTACATCGGCTTTTGATGTAAAAAAACAACCCGCTATTTCTAACGGATTGCAAATGTATAAAGTTTTTCTTTATTCTAAAACTTTTTGTAATTATTTTTTATATATTTTTTTACTTTTTATAAGATTACAGAATCTCTCTGCTTTTCTTTAGACCTTTTTAACTGTCTTTTTAAATTATCTACAGCAGAATTAACACCTTCCTCAAAGGTCTTAGCCTCTCTTTTTATGATCAACTCTCTTCCTGGTATATTAATTTTAACCTCTGTTCGTTTATTTTCTTTATCACTTGTATTAAATACTTTTAAAAAAACTTCTGCATCAATTATTTTGTCATGAAATTTCGTTAAGGTTAAAAATCTTTCTTTTACAAAAATTAAAAGATCCTTATCTGCATTAAAATTTACTGATTGTGTAAATACTTTCATTTATTTTCGTTTTTAGTGCTCCTAGGGTGAGCTTGATTATACACTTTTTTTATAGCGTCAAGGCTGTTTTGAATATAGACTTGCGTAGCGGCTAGAGAGGAATGACCTAATAACTCTTTAACTGAATTTAGATTTGCTCCTTGATTTAAGAGATGTGTTGCAAAAGAGTGCCTCAGTATGTGCGGACTTTTCTTCTCTTTAGAGGATACGGTACTAAAGTAAGAATTTATAATTCTGTAAACAAGTGTTTCGTATATTTTATTTCCTTTTTTCGTAATCAAAAGTTCTTCTAAACCTATTGAAAAGTCTTTTTTTAATTCTAAATATTTTTCTAGCGTTTCAACCACCGATGTTAACAAAGGAACATAGCGTTCTTTGTTTCTTTTACCTAAGACTTTAATCGTTGAATCTGAAAAACTAATATCTCTACTTTTGATATTAATTAACTCTGCTCTTCTAATTCCTGTAGAATAAAAAAGCTCTACAATTAATTTATCTCTTGTGGATATAAAATCATTACCCACTTCTATCTGACATATTACAGCATTGATCTCTTTGGCTGTAAATGGAACTTGAACTCTTTTTTCTGTTTTTAAGGATTTGTGTTGTGACAGAGGATTGACTTCAATTTGACTTGTTTTCTGTAAGAATTTATACAAAGACTTTAAGGAGCTTATTTTTCTATTAATTGTTCTATTTGATAAATTTTCACCCACCAAGACAACAATCCAATTTCTAATTTGAGGATAATGAACTTCTAAAAAATTTTCTTGATCGTATTCTGAAACTAAAAAATCCCTAAAGGAGCGCAGGTCATTTTTATAGGCAGTAACGGTATGAAGAGAATATTTTTTCTCTAGTGATAAATATTCTAAAAATGCATCAATCAAATTCCAAGTCTTTAGTAAGTAAATCTACAAAAAAAAGCATAAAAAAAACTCGTAACACTAAAAGCGTTACGAGTTTGATCTTTTAAAAGTAAGTGATGACTAACCTACTTCTTCTTGTGTTCTTAATTTCTGAACGTAAGATGCTTTAATTCTTTGAGCTCTATTGGCAACAGATGGCTTCGTAAAGTTTTTTCTGTTACGTAAGTTCTTCATTGTTTTCGTTCTATCGAATTTTCTTTTGTAACGCTTTAAAGCCCTATCAATGTTCTCTCCTTCTTTAATTGGTATAATTAACATAAGTTGGCACCTCCTTTCATAAGTTCTTCTATATTTTGAATAGTAGTGATACTATTTAGTTTATTTTTTGGATTGCAAATGTAATTACAAATTGTGAATTGACAATTGGTATTCGTAAAATATTTTAGGCCCACAAAATATGAATGAATAAACATTCATTATTTTTGCGTGTTTTTTTAAAAAAATAGGTCTTTTAAGTTACGGGTGTATACTCTTTGTGGTCTAGTACAATTTTTGCGATAATCTCTTTTAAAATTTCAGAGGTACCTCCTCCAATTGGACCCAATCTACTGTCACGAAACAATCGCGCCATTGGATACTCTTCCATATACCCGTAGCCTCCGAGCATTTGCAAGGCATCATAAATTACTTCATCTGCCATTTTTGTAGAAAGCAACTTAGACATACTTGCTTCTTTTACCACATAAATACCATCGTTTAACCGTTTTGCAATAGAATAATTGTATTCTTTGCACATATCGATTTTACTTGCCATTTCTGCAATATTGTGACGAAGTGCTTGAAACTGGTCTAACGACTTTCCAAAAGCAACTCTTTCACCCATATATTTGATAGCGTATTCCAAAGCATATTCTGCTCGTGCGTGAGCATTTACTCCCATAATTAGCCTTTCAGAAGCAAAATGTTGCATGATGTAAGGAAAACCTTTCCCTTCTTCTCCGAGTAGATTTTCTGCTGGTATTTCTAAATTGTCAAAAGCAATTTCTCCAGTATCCGAAGCTCTCCAGCCTAATTTATCTAATTTTGTCGCAGAAATACCTGGTGTTTTTCTGTCTACTACAAAAAGACTAATCCCTTTGTGTTTGTCTGAAGGATTTGTTTTCGCAGCAACTATTAGGTAATCTGAATAAACTCCATTAGTAATAAAAGTTTTGGAGCCATTCAAAACATAAGTATTTTCTTTTTTAATTGCCGTAGATCGCATCCCTGCAACGTCAGAACCACCAAAGGGTTCAGTAATACAGAGGCATCCAACCATTTTCCCTTCAACACTTGGTATTAAATATTTTTGTTTAATTGTTTCGGAAGCTTCTTCATTTAAATGCGTCATCGCTAAATATTCATGCGCCCAGATCGCAGCAGCAAAACCACCTGAATTAATTTTTTGTAATTCTTCAAGAAAAATAACGGTATAAAAAAGATCTAAATCCAAACCTCCGTATGCTTCTGGAGTAGATAATCCAAAATATCCCATTTCACCAAATTTCTCCCAAATAAAGCGATCAATAACTCCTGTCTTCTCCCATTTTTCTATGTGAGGAACCACTTCTTTTTGTAAAAAATCTTTGAAACTTGAACGAAAAGCCTCGTGCTCTTCTGAAAAATACATACTATTCATTATTATTAGTATTTTAGGGTTTTAATTTGACTTCAAATATAAGACTATTCTGTCATATTTGGCCATAGGAAAATCTTTGATATTTTTTAATTCTGAGATATCCTGAAACTCTGCTATCTCATCTTTATATTCAAATATTTTTTTACAAAGATCGTAATCTATGTAGGGGTTTTTTAATAACTCCTTAAAGGTAAGGGCATTAATGTTTCTTTTTTTAATAATTGGTTTTTCTATTATTGAAAATATTGAAAATAATCGGGTAATGATTTCTTTTTTTAAACCCCAAACTTCGTGGAGTTGGCTCTCAAAAGAAAATCCTTGTAATTTAGAACGATACTTAATTATTCTTTCTGATAATTTCTCCCCGATACCAATAACTGTTCTTAGATCTTCTTTCGTGGCTTTATTGATATCTTTCGTGGAAATAGTCTTGTTTTTTGAAACCAAATTACTTTTTGAAGAGTTCTTATTTTTTCGCTGCTTTTGTTGATTTACTTTAGAAACCCAATCTGGAAACTTGAAATAAGGAGCTATTATAGCCAATAAGGAATCCGATACTTTTGTTATTTTCTGAAACTCTCTTTTCGAGTTGATAAACTTATTTTTTTCTCTGAAGAGAAGCAGTCTATCTATTTCTGTTAGAGACATTCCTAATTGATACCCTTTGTAATCAGTTATATAATTGGGATTGAAAGGAACTATTTTAGGTGTTCTGCGGGCTTTTTCAATGACTTTAAGACTGTCTATTTGTTTGCGAATTTTTGAAACTTCAATAGAATCTAGAAAGTCTACATCTTCTGAAGAAAAATCAACACAAAAAATTATTGATTGTAGAATAAGTATCAATAAAACAATGATAAAAATCCCATTTCTTTGGCTTTTATGATACCAGAAATGGGATTTTAATATGTTCATAAAAACTTATTTATGCTTTTATTGCTTTGATAGCATCAGTATATCTTTTCAATTGTTTCTTAACAACTGGAAACAAAAAGTACAACCCAACCATGTTAGGAAATACCATTGCAAAAATCATTGCATCAGAGAAATCCCAAATAGATTTCATACTAGCGGCAGCTCCAATAACAACAAACAATAAGAATAATAACTTATATGTAATGTCTGCTTTTTTTCCTCTACCAAATAAGTACTTCCAAGATTGTAGTCCATAATAAGACCAAGATATCATCGTAGAAACTGCAAATAATACTACTGCTATTGTTAAGAATACATTAGAAAAAGGAATATAAGCCGCAAAAGCTTTTGATGTAATTCCGGCTCCTTCATAGGCAACTCCATCAATCATTACCGCACCAGCACCATCTCCTCCATATTGGAAAATTGTTGCTCCAGAGGCATCTCCTCCAAAATTAAAAATAATAATAACCAAAGCTGTCATTGTACAAATTACAACCGTATCAATAAAAGGCTCTAATAATGCCACTAATCCTTCAGATGCAGAATATTTTGTTTTCACAGCAGAATGGGCAATAGATGCAGAACCAGCTCCAGCTTCATTTGAAAATGCAGCTCTTTTAAATCCGACTAATAGCACACCTATAAATCCGCCAACTCCAATAGCAGTTGGGTTAAAAGCTTCTCTAAAGATTAATGAAAAGGCATCATCAATTAATGAAAAGTTTACTCCTAAGATATATAAACAAGCTAAGACATAAAGCCCAGCCATAAACGGAACTACTTTCTCTGTAACTGAAGCAATTCTTTTAATCCCTCCAATTATAATGACACCAACTAATATTGCTAATATAATACCAATAATTGCACCGGCAGCTGTACTTTCTAATCCTAATAGTTCTTTTAAAACAACTGTTGCCTGATTCGATTGTGCCGCGTTACCACCTCCAAAAGATCCACCAATACAGAAAATAGCAAAAATAACCGCAGCTATTTTTCCTAACATTTCAAATCCTCTTTCTTTTAATCCTTTACTAATATAATACATTGGACCTCCGTAAACAGTTCCATCATCTCCAACATCTCTATATTGCACACCTAAAGTACATTCTACAAACTTTGTAGACATTCCTAGGAATCCACAAATTACCATCCAAAATGTTGCTCCAGGACCACCCAATGCAATTGCCAACGCAACTCCTGCAATATTTCCATTACCTACAGTTCCAGAAACAGCTGTGGCTAATGCTTGAAAGTGTGTAACCTCTCCCTCTTGTACTTCTTTTTTTGTATCACGAATATCTCCATCTAAATCTGGATTACTAGATCCATGACTTTCATCCAATTCGTCATACTTTCCTCTAACTACATTGATTGCAGTTTTAAAATGAAAAATATTTGGAAACTTAAAATAAATAGTAAAAAATGCAGCACTTGCAACTAATAAAAGAAGTACAAACGGAATCTCTACACTTTCACTTTTGTAAATTGGAAAGAAAATTAGACTGCTAAAAAAATCTGATATTGGCTTAAAAGCTTCATCAATTTTCTGATCTAAACCTTTTTCTTGAGCAAATGTTAAAAGTGGGGCTGCTAATAAAAGCAGTGATAGAAATTTTTTCTTCATAATATGATTAAGTTAGTTTTTTTTAAAAATTTATTCGCAATATCATGAAAAAATTGAACTTTTAACAAGTTTTCTGCTTTAAATATAAATTACACTAATTTTTCTTTAAATTTTTTTAAATCTTCCTTGAAAGATTTTGGATAAAAACCTAGCTCATTATTTGTTTTTAATAAATCAAAACCTGTTTTTGCTGGCCTGAGTGCCGTTTGATTTAATATTGTCGAAGAAATGGGTTTAATTAAATTTTTATCTAGATCAAAAACTTCAGCAATTTGCTGGGCAATTTGATAAATACTTAATAATTTATTTGAAGAAATATTAAAAATTCCTGTTGCCTTTTTTTCAATAGATATTTTGCACGCCAGCGCTAAATCCTCTACATAAGTAGGTGTTCTATACTGATCATTAACAATCGTTACTTCCTCGCCTTTCTCTAACATCTTTTTTACCCAAAGAACAATATTACTTCTGCCCATATCGTGTACTTCTCCATAGACTAATATCGTTCTTAAAATAGTATAGTTTATGTGCGACTTGACAAGAACTTGTTCCGATTTTAATTTAGAGACTCCGTAATAACTTAATGGATTTGGAGTATCTGTCTCTTTGTAATGTCCTTTTTTACCATCAAAAATAAAATCTGTAGATAAATGAACTAGGTGTGCATTGATTTCTTTCGATATCTCTACCAACCATTTGACAACCTCAACGTTTAAAATATTACAATCTTCTTTATTGGTTTCACAATCATCAACCTGAGTCATTGCAGCTGTGTTGACTATAAAATCTGGTTGAATTTCTTGAATTTTTTCTTTGAGATTTTCTTTTTTTGTTAAATCAATCGAAACATAATTAAAATCTTCTCTGCCACTTCTGTTTTTGCCTTTTGAAAAACCAATTACTTGATAAGACTCTTTTTCATTTAATAGCAACCCCAAAAGAGTTTGCCCCAATAAACCATTACTACCTGTAATTATGACTTTAACCATTATTTAGAATAATTGTCTCAATTTAATAATCTGCTCAGGCCTTCCTAAAACGATTAGACTAGAACCTAATGTTAACTTTGTTTCAGCTTCTGGATTGATGATGTAATCCTTATCAGGATTCCTAATACCTATCACTGTACAACCTGTTTCCCTTCTCAGATCTAGATCTAAAATGGTCTTATTAACATACTTTTTTGGTAAGTCATGAACGGCTATTTCTTCTAAATTAGCAGTAGTCTCCCCCTCGATGGTTAAACGATCTACAAATTCTATAACATCTGGTGTTACAACCAAAGACGCCATGTGATCTCCTCCCAATTTATCGGGCATAATAACATTATTAGCTCCCGCAATTTTTAATTTGCTGTAAGAAGACTCGTCTGACGCCCTGCTTATTATTTTACATTTTTTATTCAGCTGATTCGCTGTAAGGACAACAAATAAATTATCTGCATCTGAAGGCAAAGCAGTAATTAAATTTGCTGCAGTATTAATTCCTGCTTTTAATAAAGTTTCATCTAAAGTTGCATCACCTTGAATATTTAAAACTCCTTCATGATCCAACTCAGCGATCATCTCTTTGTCTTTCTCAACGACTACCAAATTTTTATTGTAGTTGTTTAATTTTAAAATTGCTTGTTTCCCATTTCTACCATAACCGCAAACGATGGTGTGAGCTTTTAAACTTTTAATCTGTTTTTCCACTTTTCTGTGTTTAAATTGTTCAAATAATCTTCCACTTACTAGGTACTCAGAGAAAGTGGAAACAGCATACCCAAAAAGAGTTATACTGGTTAAAATTAAAAATACTGTAAATATTTTCTCTTGGGGCGTAAAAGGTTTCACCTCTCCAAAACCGACGGTAGTAATTGTAATTACTGTCATGTAAAGAGCATCTACAAAAGAGTAACCGGACAAAATCATGTAGCCCGAAACCCCCAGTAATAAAATTACAAAAACGAGAAAAAGTGTTTTATTAATTCTAGATGCTAAAATATTCATAGGTTACAAATCAAATACCGAACTTCGTTTTGTGTAAATAAGATCTTTTAACTTGAATACAAATGCCATTGTTAAATAGAATCCAAAAGACAATCCTACTGTAAAAAAAGTAACATAAATAAAATAAAGACGCACATTTACAGCTCTCATACCCAACCCATCTGCCAGTCTAGAAAAAACTCCAAAACCATTTCTTTCAAAAAAATGTCGAATACGATCAATCATTTGGTTAACATACAATTTAATTGCAAGGTACTATTTTATGATTTGATAACCATAGACAACTAAATTAAAAATGGATTCTTTAACTTTGTGAGTTCTAAAAAAATTCTCATTTGAAAGATCAAGAATATATAAAAGTATACGGAGCAAGAGCCCACAACTTAAAAAATATTGATGTAAAAATACCTCGTGACAAGCTAGTTGTTATTACTGGCTTGAGTGGAAGTGGGAAATCTTCATTGGCATTTGACACTATTTATGCAGAGGGACAAAGACGTTATATTGAAACTTTTTCTGCCTATGCAAGACAGTTTTTAGGCGGCTTAGAGAGGCCTGATGTTGATAAAATTGACGGTCTTTCACCTGTTATTTCTATTGAGCAAAAAACAACGAATAAAAGCCCACGTTCAACTGTAGGTACTATTACAGAGATTTACGATTTTTTAAGATTATTATTTGCAAGAGCTGCAAATGCCTATTCTTTCAATACGGAAGAAAAAATGGTAAGTTATTCTGATGAACAAATTCGAAAACTTATTTTAAAAGACTTTTCCAATAAAAAAATTGCAATTTTAGCACCTTTGATTAAATCTAGAAAAGGACATTATAGAGAATTGTTTGAACAAATTTCTAAACAAGGTTTTCTGCGTGTTCGAATTGATGGAGAAATAAAAGAAATCACAAAAGGAATGCGTTTAGATCGTTACAAAACGCATGATATTGAAGTAGTGATTGATCGATTACTCGTAAATAAATCGATTGAAAACCGCCTAGAAGAAACCATAAAAACCGCCTTATATTCTGGCAATAATATATTGATGGTTATTGATATTGAAGACAATAACCCTCGATACTTCAGCAGGGAATTGATGTGCCCTACATCAGGGATTGCCTACCCAAATCCAGAACCCAATACCTTTTCCTTTAATTCACCAAAGGGTGCGTGTATTAAATGTAATGGATTAGGGATTACCAATGAAATCAACATCAAAAAAGTAATTCCAAATGAAACTATTTCTATTCAAAATGGAGGAATTATTCCCTTAGGAGAACAAAAAAATAGTTGGATTTTTAAACAACTTCAAAACATTGCTGAGCGTTATAAATTCAAACTTTCTGACCCGATAAAAAACATTCCAAAAAAGGCTTTAGATATTATTTTAAATGGTGGAAATGAATCCTTTAAAATCGAATCAAAAACAATAGGGGTTACCAGAAATTATAATATTGACTTTGAGGGAATTATTGCTTTTATAACCAATCAACACCTCAATGCAGAAAGTACCTCCATAAAACGATGGGCGAAAGGATTTATGGATGAAGTTAATTGCAAAAATTGTGATGGAAAAAGATTAAAAAAAGAAGCACTCCATTTTAGAGTTGCGGATAAAAATATTAGTGATCTAGCCCAAATGGATATCACTGAATTAGCCTATTGGTTTGAAACTGTTCAAAAAGACTTATCAGAAAAACAACTTATAATCGCATCAGAAATACTTAAAGAAATCAGAACTAGAATTCAATTTTTATTAGATGTCGGCTTGGATTATTTAACATTAGACAGAACCTCAAAATCGCTGTCTGGAGGAGAAGCTCAAAGAATACGTCTAGCAACTCAAATCGGATCACAACTAGTGGGAGTTTTATATATTTTGGATGAACCAAGTATTGGTTTACATCAAAGAGACAACAAAAAATTAATAGATTCATTAGTTAAATTGAGAGATATAGGAAACTCTGTATTGGTAGTTGAACACGATAAAGACATGATTGAACATGCAGATTTCGTATTTGATATTGGCCCAGGAGCAGGAAGACATGGGGGTGAAATTGTGAGTACTGGAACTTTTGAAGATTTAAAAAAACAGACGACGCTAACTGCAGATTATTTGAATGGAAATAAAAAAATTATCATCCCAAAAAAGCGACGAAAAGGAAATGGAAAATTCATCAAGCTGACAGGAGCAAGAGGGAATAATTTAAAAAATGTTTCTGTAGATTTTCCTCTCGGTAAAATGATCTGTGTTACAGGTGTTTCGGGAAGTGGTAAATCTACTTTAATAAACGAAACTTTATATCCAATTTTAAATGCCCACATATACAGAGGTGTAAAAAAACCGATGCCTTACACTAAAATTGAAGGGCTAGATCACATCGACAAAGTAATTGACATTGACCAATCTCCAATCGGAAGAACTCCTCGATCTAACCCTGCAACATATACAGGGACTTTTGGTGAAATTAGAAGTTTGTTTGCCAAAACACCTGAAGCAGCCATTCGTGGTTATAAACCGGGGAGATTTTCATTCAACGTGAAAGGTGGTCGCTGTGAAGACTGCCAAGGTGGAGGAGTTAAAGTAATCGAAATGAACTTTTTACCTGATGTTTATGTAGAATGTGACAGTTGCCAAGGAAAACGTTTCAATAGAGAAACTCTTGAAATACGCTACAAAGGAAAATCTATTTCCGATATTTTAAACATGACTATTGAGGAGGCTACAAGTTTCTTTGAAAACATTCCTAAAATTCATAGAAAATTAAAAACGATTAAAAACGTTGGTTTAGGATATATTACCTTAGGACAAAGATCTACAACACTTTCCGGCGGTGAAGCACAAAGAATAAAGTTAGCTGCAGAATTATCTAAAAGAGATACAGGAAATACTTTTTACATTCTAGATGAACCTACAACCGGCCTTCACTTTGAAGACATAAGAGTTTTAATGGAGGTTTTAAACAAACTCGCTAACAAAGGAAATACAGTTTTAATAATAGAACACAATTTAGATGTTGTAAAACTTGCAGACCACGTTATAGATGTTGGAATGGAAGGTGGAAAAAATGGTGGAAAAATTCTTTGTACAGGAACTCCTGAAGAGATTATAGAACATAAAACTAGTTATACCGCAAAGTTTTTGAAAAAAGAATTACATTAGTCAACTGGTTGTGAGAAAAAATAATTTAAAATTTGATGATATATGGAACATGATGACAGAAAAATAAAAGAAAAATACAAACCTAAAACTTGGAATGAAATAAAAACAAACGATTCTTGGGCTATTTTTAAAATAATGGCAGAATTTGTTGAGGGGTATGAAAAACTAAGTAAAATTGGGCCTTCAGTTTCAATATTTGGTTCGGCAAGAACCAAACCAGAAGATCCATACTATATATTGGCTGAAGAAATTGCTTTCAAATTGACCCAAAACGGTTATGGAGTAATCACAGGTGGAGGTCCTGGAATCATGGAAGCTGGTAATAAAGGAGCTCGAAGAGGAAAAGGAACTTCTGTAGGCTTAAATATAGAATTACCCTTTGAGCAACATTACAATCCATGGATAGACAATGATAAAAACTTAGAGTTCGATTATTTTTTCGTAAGAAAAGTAATGTTTGTAAAATATTCACAGGGCTTTATTGTCATGCCAGGTGGATTTGGAACTTTAGACGAACTTTTTGAAGCCATTACTTTAATCCAAACAAATAAAATTGGACGTTTTCCAATTATTTTAGTAGGAAGCAAATTTTGGGAAGGCCTTATCGATTGGATTAAAAAAACACTCTTAGAACAAGGGAATATCTCAGAAAAAGATTTGAAATTATTTAGAGTTGTGGATACTGCAGACGAGGCTATAGACCATTTGAATAAATTCTATTCTAAATATTTACTAAAGCCAAATTTTTAAACTATTTCGGAACTACCTTCAGTTGGTCGATGTTGTGTTTATTTTAAAAATAAATATATTGACAGCAATTGACCATCTAATATATATACAACACAATTGAAAAAACAATATTACATAGTACTTTTTTATTTCTTACTATCCCCTATTCTTCTTTCTCAACAAAATTCTATTTCTATAAAATCTAAATTAGACCCAAAAAAGGATCAATTAAACATTCAACAAGAAATTATCTTTAACAATACTTCAGATGCTACTTTAACTAGTATTTTTCTTCATAATTGGGCGAATAGTTATAGAAATAAAAACACTCCTTTATCTAAAAGATTTATCAAAGATTTTAATAAAAAAATATTCTTTGCAAA
>Ga0233444_10000336_pt1 | contig 64459 bp, 86 predicted proteins | sample SI_124_October20_6_FD_182792 | JGI IMG/M metagenome (GOLD analysis project Ga0233444, IMG submission 182792) | Seawater microbial communities from Saanich Inlet, British Columbia, Canada - SI_124_October2016_10_MG | ecosystem: Environmental > Aquatic > Marine > Inlet | place: Canada: British... | reverse complement strand
GAGTCGTCATAAAACTCGCAGAATCGTTGTGCGATCTGGCGCAGAGCTACAGCTCCGATGATCCTGCCCCTCAACTTATCAGCAAGAGTTTTCTTACTAAGTTTAGACGGTGGGAATTTCTGATATAACTGATAATGGACCTCCAGTACCCGTTGATGATCCACATTAGAGCCCTCGCACTCTGGACAATGATGGGTAGAGTATTCTTTCGTGTGTGCACTTTCAAGAGGATAACCGTGCTTACACTCAAAGTCAAACAACAGTGGCTGTAAAGTGATTATGTGCCCGTCTTTATTGGTATCTTTGTGTGATCCTCTTATGTGATACGGCGCTAATCCGTCATCTCCTACGATAGGTGAAATCACTCGACCAGTTCTGGTGTTAACCACTTGCTTTTTGTCATTAACAACTAGGGATTCCAGTGCCTTAATCATCTTTCTTTCTAGATAGCCAGATACTGCAATCTGTCCTTGTCCTGATTCGATAGTGGATCTTCGACCTCCTGTAGATCCAAACCAGTATTCTGTTGGCTCAAATCCGTCTGAATAGCTTGAGTAGATGAAACCAGAGTGAGCCGGGTGCTTCAAATCATAGGTTTCTCCGTTGTCCCCCTTCATCGGGAAGTGCGCTAGAGATCTGTCGTGATTAATTCCAACCCTTAATCGCTTACCACCAACGAGAGTCTGCCCGTATGAGCCGCACATTTGTCGCACGTTCATGTCCTTACCTCTAGCCTTAGATCTAACAGCTATTTGCATTGGATTACCGGCTCCTTGTGCATTTTCTATAGGTACGAGTAGTCTATCTTCGTATTCTGAAGTATACTTGTGAATCTTTTCGTCGATGAATCCAACTGGATCGGACGCAGCAAACACCTTTTCATCTTCCGTGGTTGCCAAACTTAGGTATTGTTTCGATCCCCATAGATTCTCTGCTTCTATTACCTTTTGAGAATACAGTTCATACATGTCACGAATGTCCTGCTTGATAGCTTTATCTTCTACCATTACATCAGTCAGCCCCATTGTAAAGCCGATTACTGCGTGGGCAGCGAATCCTAGCCTCGTAGCCATCTCTATGTATTCCACCAGTTTTTCTTGGCCTTTCTCATAGCCTTCATGATAGATAAACGAGGGCGCTATAGAAGCGCCACCCTCTCCGAACGAGTCCTTTTCAAGGGTACCTTGAATCAGCTTTCCTTTGTAAATCACAATGCGTTCCTTTTGCTTTTTCTTGAGCTTAATGCTCGGATCTATAGAAGAGGATTCTTTGTCTTTGTAGACGATATTTCCTTCATCATCTACTTTAGGGGTATTTCCAATAAACGTCGCTGATACGTACTCTGTGTCCAAGACTGTAAAGAGATGACTAAAGATTGCTCTTCCTGTATAAGCTGGATTGCCATCCCCATCTATTGTATCTGGCGCTGGTAAGCTATTTACTGTTCTATAGAGCTTATTACTGCTCCAGTCTTTCCACTTTACAGGAGTTGTGACTGATTTGCTATGCGCTAGCCACTTCTTTCTTATTTCTTTAGGATCCCTTATTTCGCTGAATACGTATGTGTAAGCTTGTAAGGCTAGTGATTTGCTCAGATAAGGGATTCCTTCATCTGTGAAGCCTAATCCTGTTGTGGAGTTCCACTCATTTCTTCGTTGCTTGTTAGTGTGAGTTAAGAGATACAGTCCGCTTGTTTGATCTTGATCTGTTGCGACTGTTAGCTTTCCATATCGTGCGTGAATGATATTCTTTGTTAACTGCATCCATTTGTTGGCATCTTCGATCGCTTCAGGAGTCTGGACAAAGTGTAATTTCATTGCGTCTCCGTCGTAATCTGCGTTGAATGGAATACATACAGTTGGGTTCATAGATAGCGACTTTGCGGGGCGCACTCTTGCTCGCATTGCCAAGATTGATTGTCTGTGCAGAGAAGGTGCTCGGTTAAACAGTCCTACATCACCGTCGACGATATGTCTTCTAATTACCGATCCCAGTAGTAGGTATCTTTCAAATAAGATCTGTCCGTTTTCATCTCTTACGACCTTGACATTTCCAGGATTCTTGTTCATTATGTCTCCGTCTACATACAGGGTAGTGGCTCCAGGATAGTTATTTGGTCCATTAAGTAAAAGTTCTTTAATCATCTTCTTATTATCGTCTGTCACTACTTCTAAAGTTGTAGCTTGCATTGCTATCTGTGTCGGGACTCCAACCTCATCTATTGACAAAGCTGGATCTGGAGTGATTACGGAATAAGAAACTTCTTCTACATACTTTGATTGTAGGTTGTTTCTGAACCTTCCGCGCTTACCAGTTAGCCTGTTTATGAGTCCCTTGAATGAAACATTCTTCACTTTGCCACCAAATCCTCTTTGTTGGCTTGTGCCTCCTGAACCTATAGCTTTCCTTTGATTATCATATACCCTAGATACAGCATGATATAGTTGAGTAGTAGCTCTAACAGCCATACTATACTTTAGATTCCTAATCTTTATGTCTCTTAGTCTTTCATTTACTACAATTACGTCTTGATAGAGCTTAGTAAGGTCGTTTAAGTCATTCATTCCTGTATCGGGTATGAATCTAAATGGTCTAGCGGTATTAGGTGCAACGGGTAGAACTCTAAAGAATAGATCTTCTGGCCTTGAAGTTGACGGATCCAACCCGAGATACTTACACATCTCATCGGGTATCCTTTGAAGGATTTCATAGACTTCTAGATAGTCGATTCCTTTAGCCCCATTGTAGTATCTGTCGTCTGGCACAGGGAAGTAAAACTGTCCACTTGAGTGCTTAAATCGTACCGCTGGATTAAACGACGCGCATCTTGGACATTTCTTCTTTTCCTCAGCCTTGGTTCCATGATATGCTTTGTATACTTCTGTAACTCTGTTACGAACTTGCTTAAATCCAGTAAAGTTTCTCTTATTGAGATTGAATAGTGAATCTACTGCTGGCTCTAGTGATTGTTGTGCGGTAACTGGTAAGTTTAGATCCCCGCAAGAAAAGCAGATTCTGTTTAGTGTGTTCAGTATAGGATAAGTTCCTTTAGCGTCGTTCCCACTGAACCCTAAGTAGGCAGCCTTTGGCACTGGGATCGACAGGCTTATTCTTCCAAAGTGGCCATGGCATGAGTTAGTTCCATCCTCACTGTTGCTCAAACCACATGTTTCACAGGATTCGGTGTTTGTAGTCCCCATACGCATATCTTGTACGCCCCCTCTGATGGGATCAGTTAGTCCTGTTGTGAATGAATCGGGTGTAACTAGTTCCATTACTGACATGTCAATGATTTCTTGAGTCGTCATTAGTCCCATCTCAAGTTCTCCGACTTGTTTTGACGGGGTGGTGAATACTGAATCTGTTCTGCTACTACGATAACTAATAGCTGGCTCTTCTACTCCTCGCTCTATTGCTTTGAGTGATACTGCTTTTGGCAAGACTTCTTCAAATGGAACCCTAATTACTGCTCCTCTTAGCCCATTTACTACCGCATTGGGATAGTCGGATGTGAGATCCTGGAAAAGAGAATCTTCTCTTGCTATTATCGTAACAAGTATGTAGTTATCTCGCGCACCTCTTAGACCTGCAGCATCTTCGTGTGTTTTAAGGTACATCTTTGCTGATGCCTTTGTTGTAGGGACCCAACGATGCCTTAGTCGCCCAGCTGATAATCGGATACTTAGATTGCCCATTTCATCGAAGTCGTCTGGTGTTGCGTACCAGATGAACTGCCTTAACTCCATGGCTATCACTTATCCCACAAGGTGCCTTCACATAACTCTATTGAGCGTGCCAATAGGCTAATTGATCTGAAATCTCATTCATCTTGTGGCCAGAATGCCCCTTTACCCATTGGAATTGTATGTCGTAATTGACGTTGGCGAGCAAGTTGTCAAGTATGCCTAGTATTTCTAAAGTACTTTTGTCGTCACTTTGGCCCTGGCCAGCTGCAAGATCTATAGCTGCCGTGCAGTCTGAGCATACTCTGACTAGGCTTGCGCTCTTGTTAGAGTCCTTTAGGTAGCGACCCATGTGAATTAATCCATAGATAATTGCAGTTAGCTCCGCCAGAGTAGAATTGGGCGCGTCCCCTATGCTAAATCCGACCGACATCTCGATTGATTTAGTTTCATTACAGTAGATTGTTACTCCTACACCTGCCCTGTAGTCATCATTTACCATCACTGAGGCATCTGTGTATACGTTGTAGGTCAAGGGATAATCTTTCTTAGATATACAAATCCCTCCCCTGCGCTTTTTGAGTGTCTGATGATCTTTACTACTGCGCCTAATGGAGTTTCTACGCCGTCATTACGAAGTCGTGCCAACTCGGCATCTGCGTAACTGATCAAAGGTAGCTCTGATTCTTTCAAATTAAGCTGCGTGAGCTCTCTTTTTGACTGTAAATCAGTCAAAACTTCGTGTAGTGGGGTATGTTTCCACTGCATGCGTATCACTATTCCGATAGTGTCGGCCTAGAAAAGCCTACTCCCAATCTTCCCAATCTTCCCACTCGTCCTCATCGTCGTTCTGATCTGGCGACTCTGCGGCCTCTTCATCTTCCGAATTAACAGAGGCGAGTAACTTGGCGACCGAATCGTCATCTTCGTCAGTATCTTCCTCAGACTCTGCTTTAGGATCATCTGGGTCTTCCGCCGAATCTTCGTTTTCAGTCTCTTCTGGTACTTCTGCTTCTTCGTCGTCGTCTTCGTCGTCGTCGTCTTCGTCGTCGTCTTCTGCTTCTTCGTCGTCGGCTAAATCGTCCCAGTCATCGTCTTCCCACTCGTCTTCCCAGTCCTCGTCTACTTCTGTGACGGTTTCCTTCTTTACTTTTGGAAGCTTTGGATCTTTTTGTGGTGCATCTTCTTCATCTGGTTCTTCGCCGTCTTCATAGAACTCTGTATAGTCTACAAGCGTGACTTTTTCGTTCTTCTTGAGCTCAAAAGCCGCCAAGAAGCCATCTAGCTTCTTATCTGCCGCTTCTTCGTTCATCGACTCTATGCTGATTGTCATGTCGACCAGGAATGTCTTCATGGAGTTTGGTAGTTTCGTCGCATACTTAAGCTTGCACTTTTCATAAGCTCAATCAATTTACTCTTATAGAATACTTCATAACCCAGTTATATGTGCCTTTGTATATGGACGATAACCCTGACGACCATTTCATTACAGTTAGCATACGTAGAAAGACCCGAGATGCTCTTAAAAAGGTGGCTTTGTCTAAAGAGCCAGTATGGAAGACGATCGACAGATTGCTCAATGAATACAAAGTCAGTCGCCTAAAGAGGGATTAATATGTCTAGAAGATACGATCGAGTAGTTAAGAACATTGAGAAGGCGTTCACTGCCTACTCACAGACCGATATCAGCCGCGTTTCTTTCGCTCAGCTCAAAGATTGGATCAATTCCAACACCAAAGACGGCATTTCTTCGCCAAGATTGGCCAGTTTCCTTCGCCAGAGATCACATTTCAAGTGCGTAGAGCGCACTAGAACCATAGGTACTAACCTTACTGAAACGTACTGGGTAATGGAAGAAGTCACTGTTTGATACCGGTATCTCTAGCGACGTATCAATAATGAGAAGAGGCACCCACTTGGGTGCAGCAATCTCACCAGATGAGCGATTACGGAAATAATTGGCCTGTAGAGAATCCAGAATTAAACAAAATAGTAGAACAACTGCTAAAGGATCACACTTACGACGAGTGTGTGACGATAGCAGAAAGACTACTACATCGTGTAAACTGGCTTCGTGAATACTGGGCAAAAGAGGACTATTGAGTCCCTCATCACTAGGTAACGGGCTAACTACCCAACCACTACGATTACTATGCTTAAGGCAGTATCAACTATAATAGGAGATATTGTGTACGTAAGTATAGAGCCGTAGTAAACAAGTTAACAATAACAATAGCCCCAAAGGGCAGCCTGGAAGCAGTATGGACTGCGAAGGCGATTACTACAGCTTATAATAAGCCGAAAGAGGTGATATTTATTGCGACCCCCGAGATGTTGGGTACGTGTATTAAATTATCTAGTCTCCCTCAAAGTAATTCGACTGTGCTTGAAACAGGTAAATAAGAAAAATAAGTCGTAGTGACTGAAAGCGCCATGGCGTTAGTAAGGCTACGATGAATAGCAAAACGGAGAAGACAACCAAAAATAAACCAAGTCGTCCGAATATCGGGCGCACCAGCACATTGAGTGTAAGGTTGAAAAAATGAACAACATTAAAAAAATTAAAACAGTAATAACAAAAGTAGCCAACATACCAAAGTTGGATAGAAAGATCTATCCCCACAAACATGTTTTGGCTGTCTATGATGCTGATACAGGAGAACTTCTCCGATATCAGAGTATGGAGTACGGTTGGTTCCTTTGGGGCTACTAACCCGAATGCCGAACTATGTCATGATTACTAAGACGCGTTCGACGCGTGAAGGTCAAGCAGTTATAACATAAGAACCTGCGATGAACCAGCCGTCTCTCAGAGCGTTCAGGCGCTCTGGGAGACCTTTAGCGTGTCCCGCCTATTATGTGCGGGCACCAGCACATTGAGTGTAATTGTAACGATACCGGTATACTTACCGACGTTATAATAATGAGAAAGGAGGATAGGATAACCGAATCACTAGCAATAGCGAAAGCGTTAGTGTGTAGCCCTAGCCTGAAAAAACCAATCTTTCTCACCAGTACAGCCGGAACAAGTCTTGAATGTAATATTCAAAGACGGAGGAGTACATCTGAGAAGGAAGGCGAGTCCACGTCAGACGCCCACAAACCGCAAGGGGAGTGGGCGGGCGTGCGATGGTTTCGTCTTCTAACTTAGGTAGAAACATAACTGAAAATGGCTCATAGACAACCGTGAAAGTTTAGGAAGCTCTGCTTCCGCAGGCTTTTGTGATACTTACGTCCAAGTAAGTTGAAAGGTTGAAAACGGAGAGCTAATAGATGAAGGCATCATCAGATGCCGAACGGGGTAACACCCGTTCAACTCCTGTAGAGGACTTACGAGTCCGTTATTCGCATTTTAATGCACTACAGGAGACCAAAAAATTAAAAAAACTCAATCGCGCCTTATGGCGTAAGAGATAATGTAGAACCGTGAGTGGTAAATACCCAAAGGGGGCGTAGAAGTTGTGGAAACACAATCTCAAACCACGGTTAGTAATTCAACTTGGAAAACAGAAACCCGAATACAAAGAGAAGTTGAGCGCTGCAGGAGCTAACTACCGTACCAGATCAAGCTGGCGGTAGTCCTGGGCGAGGAATCTCGGGTGGTGATACATTGTCGTTAACGACGCTATTAGATTGAATTTTGCTTGAGGGGATTAACCCAGAATGTTTGACTAGATCGGAAAACTAGTCCTACACATTCTGACCATTGATAGCAAACTGTAAGTGAACTGGTCGGTCACTTACCGAATCACTAAAGACTCTTCTAGGAAGTAGTTGCTTTATCACAGCACTTTCTAGTCGTAATTAAAAAATGATAACTGTAGGAGCACTAGTACCGACTAACTCCAGCTGCGCAGAAATGCAGTACATACAGTAGATTCGGAGGAGTGGAGAGAATTCAGAAGTCTGCAGAAACGGACGAAGGATCTCCCGGAGGGATGGGATGACTACAAATGTGTAGAAAATCAAAAAAAGAACTCTTAACGAGTTCAACAGATGCGTTTCTACCCGTGAGCATGCAGAAAGGAGACTTAATTACTCTCTAAGTAAGTGTGTTAGCGATGGGTGGAGGAAGTCGACTGAGCTAGTCGATTACACCACAAACGGTAGAACTGTGGTTGGCTGCCAAAAACAGACGGGGTTCGATTCCCCGGCGATCAGCCACCACTAGAACATTTGAGTTCAATTGTAACGATACCGGTATGGTTACCGACGTTATAATAATAGAAGGAGGGAAGACTCCTTTAATAGATGAAAAGCTGCATACGGCTTAGCGACGATATCACATCACGATCACTGTCGGTCCCTCACTGAAACCAGACAGCCGTGACGCTCAAGTACCGGGAGGGAACGAGTGCCTGCGGAGGTGTGAAGGAGCAAAACAGTGGGAGGTAAACAAGTACGTGCACTAGATGCAACCGATAGACCAGGCGGGCGGCCGTGAAGGCAGCGTACGACGGATAAAATAGAATGAGTATACGCGCATGCGGAGAAATAAGAATAGACAATCAGAAGACGTTAGACTCGGGAGGGCTTAACATTGGCACTTCTGATAAGACATTTGCATGAAGAACTAAAACGTGAACAAAGTGATTAAAGTCGGGTTGAAACCGATAAGAGGGACGTCACGACCCCTGCGCATTCAGGATAGGACTTTCGATAACGATTGAGCCTATACCAGCAAGAGATTGTGGGTGTCACCCACTTGGCGGAGCTAGCAACTTAAGTAAGACTATGTTGCTGAACGACATATGTCGAATAACTCCGCACGCCTATGGGTGTCGTTACAGCAATGAAAATGAAGACGGGGATCCGAAATCCTCACGAGTTTGACTTGTCGGGTAGCGGCGTGGCCATAGGACGCAGCACAACTGCTGCGTGTGGCACCCACAACCTTCTCGCAGTTGCTCGTAAGAGTACTAGGAAAGAGAGACCAATCTATCAAAAATTGAAGCACCGGTCTATATCGGTGTGGACAATCAAAATACATTTACTGACGTGTGAGTTGGGACGTGTTGAGAATTTTAGAGGCAATTAATTGGACTCGCAGGAAGAAATTCTGCGTTAACAAACGGATCATCGGAAGTAACTATGGTAGTGCTTTGGGGTTATAGGCCCTTGTAAGACGCCGAGAGTGAAACCTAAGCGGAAGCTGAAATGAGATACTGATAATCAATCAATTAGGGCCTTAAACCCCGAACGAGCGACCGATGTTGACAAGGACAGTGAAAGCGAAGGTGAAAACGTAGTTCACTATCACACCCAGAGAGGAAGGGCTGGTGTGTAACAGTATGAGGTAATAACCGCTTTGCGGTTTCGATAGAGCGTGAAAGGGGCGACTATCAGTAAGGGGCAGAAGTAATATTCTGCCCCTTTTTTATTCTTAGAATACTACATAGACATTAGATGCTAAACCCAAAGTCGGAGGGGGCCAGTTATATCGAAATATAACTGGTTCTGGATTCCGTTACTAGCGTTGGCCTGCTTAAGGGATGCCTGCATCTAATGTCTATGTAGGATTCATCTAAGAATACTAGAGTGAGAATGCACACACTAAACAGGAACAATGTGGCCACGGTCATACCTGCCAACCTTAGTCTGAGGGGACTCAAACATCCCTCAATGTCGGCTAAGTGATAACGATTAAAATCGGAGGGTGCATTAATGACAATCGCAATAGCGGATCTGGCGATGCTCCCGTAAAAAAGGAAAAAGCACTAAGACCGTGTACCTAGACAACTGTCGCAGACGGAAACGCTGACGGGCAGTATTATCTGTTCTAGTAATTGTAACGTCCACTCAATAGTATGAACGAATTAACTTACAAAACGGTATCAAGAAAAGGAAGAAAGCTAGTACTACCTGAGGTCATTAACAAGGCCGACGGTATTACGTTCAAGTCTACTTGTAGAGAATGTGGCGGATTAGTCAGAAGGAAAGCACATAGTAATGTGCTTGACGTTATGGCGTCTAAAGTCCAAAAGCAACTCTACCGTAAAGACGGCGAGCTTCATAAAGCGTATATCGACTATACCGCAGTAATTGGCTCTTGTAGCGATCACTATCCTCAGATCATAGGCAGGAAATCTTTCCTGTCCTCACTGACTGAAGGTAACTGGTTTAAACAAGGCGCACATTACTTCGTGCGTTGTGATACGTTTGAAAGAAAGCAATTCAGACACAAGTTCAAGATGCGTTCTGGCCCGTCCAGAAACTTCAAGACGATCTATAAGACTACCACACAAAGGGTCCTAGTTGACACAGTGTGGGTTAGGTTAGACGTACTAACGAACTATGTTGAGTCGTCTCGCGAGAGAGGCTTGGATATTGTTCTTCCTTACAGATAAGCACCTACGAACATTCCCGTCGTAGTCCATGCTTCTTGATATCAGAGAAGGGATGACGCTGAGAAAGATCAGTGACAGCTAAAGTAACTGTTTACAACAGTTATGGGAAAAGACCGCTGACTGCAGGGAAGAACGCTGCATAACCAGAACGAGTAACACAGGTGGAAGCCCTGGACCTTCTAACATCATTACCTGTCGCAGTGATAAAATATTTACTGCAATGACAGAAGTAAGGGAGTATAAGAAGTGAGGTGGAATGAACGTACCTCAGCTGGTAGAAATATCCAATCAAAGATGACACTTTGCGCTCTGGCAGGCGGCAAGACGATAATGTGCGGATAAATACCAATCGTGAAACGATGAGTAAATAAAAAAAAATACGCAAGATGGAAGCGTTGAAAGATGAAAACCAGAAGATGAAACCACGAAAAAGATGGAAGTAGTAAGAAGGCTATTGCAAGTCTGCCACCAGAGAAGAGAAAGGACAGAGCATCGACAGTAAGAATACTGTTGATGCTTTTTTATGGTCCGAGTTTCGGCTCACCAATCATACCGGGATGGTGTAATGGTAACACAATGATAAACGAGCTACAGGAGTGGTTGTCGGGCGCGCCGACAGTCACGGTGAATATAGTGGATAATCATAGTTCGGGGTTCGATTCCTCGTCGCCGGTTCCATGAGTGTAGGTCTTACGACTGAACAACGAGGCGCAGCAGCGCGCCTACAACCTAAATAGGAGAGACTCATGGGCAGTATGATATTAGATGGGAAAGAAATTTACAAGAGTGGAGTCACTGTTACTACTACCATTCGCTATAGTGGCGATGTTAGTCGTAATAGTACTAATACCAATAGCCTACATATTATCTAGACTACTAGATCTGTAGGTTACCATCACTAAATGTACGAGATAGCATTAACTAAAGGCAGGCATGAAATTATCTCCGCTATTAGCGGGGAAGAAGTAAAAGACACGTTATTCGGTAGCACCGTAGAAGACGTGCTAGACATAAAGTCGCATATGGGAGTGGTAGCTGAAAAGTTGCGCTCTATTAGCGACAACGATATTATCGTTTATGTCACAGGGCTAACACCGCTGTTTCAAGCAGTGTTTGCCGCTTGGCTTCAGCTAAGATGTACTGGCTACGCTAACGCTAGCCTAGACATGCCTGTCGGGACACTTACCTTTGCTCACTTTAACCGTGAGACAGGTCAATATCACCTTATCAACGCCCTCGATGGCGACGATGGGGTCGATCTTGACTGGTACTAAGGTAGTACCCACTAGATGAGTGAGACACCTGAATTAAAAATTCGTATCGAAACTGAAGAATACATCTATGAAGAATATGTGGAGGCTTGAACTATGTTCACAGCCGAAGTAGTAGTTCTAAACATTGGTGAGACAATCGTCATTAACTTAGACGATATCTTTGAAACCTGTGATGAAGATGTATCATTTACGCAGACCACAGATGACTATGTAGTTGTAAAATGCAACAACTGGTCGTATCAGGTAAGTGCTGACGATGTAGAAATGTGGTTTACACTAAAAACCTACGAATCTCAGCAGCTAAAGAAATTTCAGTGAGATACTCACTACTAGATGTGGACATTATATGTCGGTAAAAAAGTGCCGTGTGAACGGCAGAAGATCGCATCTAGCGAATATAAGAATGACGTTCTAGGAGCGCTTTATGGATTCAACAATATAGGTCGAGTAGATCTAAACAATGAAACCATTACTGCGTACTTTTGGAACAAGGAAAAGAATTCTTACGAGCTAGATACACGTCCTTACTGGATGGTAAGGGAATGACGATCGCATCACTAGATGAATAACGAAAGAATCGACTCGGCTATGGCTGAGAAAATACTACAAGGCGACGACACTGACCCCGACATTTTACAGTCGTTGGGATTAGAACTACTTGCTGAGTTAAAGAAATGTTATGAAGAACTTGACGAAGCCAAAATAGTCGACGAAGCAGCCGAAAACCTGTCCAATATGATAGACCCGATGTGGGAGAAATTGGACGATTGGATAATGTGCTTTGACGACTACTCTATGCACGCGGTTAACGCTGTAAAGGGATGGTATGGAGAGACTCTTGATGAGAAGTATGCCCTTGATAACCTTGGGAATATTATCTTGAAAAAACTCTATACCTGGACGGAAGAAGACGGCTGGCAACGAAAAGAATCTGCCTCCGAGTGAGACAGATAGATTAACAATCATCACTAGATCAATATGAGTGAAAACGAAAATGAAGACACAAAGACAATATGGCTAAATGCTGATTTCTTAAACGTGCTCAGAGAGGTGGACCGATGGGACCGTCTTTTTACGAGTACTTTGGAAAAAGTAGCAGAACATTTTGCTAAAGAGAATAATCTTAAAGTCAATGACTCGCATCACGCGCATGGCGTGGAATTTAGACAAGTGGGCGAAACCCATGAAGTCGGTTTCCACCTATGCACTCAACTACATCTGAATGACGAAGCACTAAAGGCTTACGAATCAGAAAGAGATGAGGAGTGGAACAAACTGCCAGAAGAGCAGCGAAAGCGAATCGAGACAAGAGAGTATCTCAGATCAACCGAACCATGGTCGATTCCAGAGTGGAATGACTATGCAAGAATTGAACAAAAAGGCAAGAGGTTCAGAGGTGCACCAATCAGTGAAATGGATTTAAATCCTGCTGAGGTGTACATGATAGAAGCTGACTTAAGAGGTATAATCTCTACCGCCATGTTAGGCGGTAGAAGAGAAGAAGTACGAAAAGCATTTCTTGGGGTCGACTTAACTGGAGCAAAGGTAGATTATAAACTATATGCGCAAGGAATTGGAAACCCCAATTACTACTTGGCGGAACAAGCCGAGTACAATGAAGGTCCCCCAACGAAAAAGGGCAATAAGTCCCAACGAAAAAGGGCCTTCTTTACTCTAACAGAAATGTCAACCTCATGCCGTCGTCGACTTGACGGCGAAGATTGAAGTCAAATTGATCAACTAGATGAACGAGAAAAAGGTCATTATAATTAGAGCACCGCCAGGAGCTGGAAAGACTACTTTTGTCGAGGAGAATTATCCCGACGCTGTAGTCTGTTCTGCGGATCTCTATTTTGAGGAATTGGGAATGTTGAATGGAACAAGTTATGCTGAAGAGTTCAAGCCATATTTAGTGGCGAGAGCTCATCAGTTTTGCTTCGGAAGCTTCATACATGCCACTATGATTATGGACGAACCGTGTGTTGTCGTTGACAACACCAACATAAGAAAGTGGGAATATGAAAACTACGAAACGCTCGCAGAGCAACTTGGATACACTATTGACACCATCACAATTCCATTTAAGGCAGAGCTAGCTGAAGAATACCATGCACGTAATACGCATGGTGTTCCACTTGCGGTCATTCAAAGAATGATCCGCGAGTTTGAAGCTTGAGCTACCTTTACTATATGAGTGAAAAATACGAAATTTACTATAAACGCGAAACAGACGAAAGAATCGAAGTCCTAGGATACCTGGACAGCGATGGCTATATGTGGTTTAGAAACACCAGAGGCTTTGGACTTATGTCCACTAATGCCTTCAAGTTAGAGCCTATGTCTGATAGTATGCGTGAATTGCTAGATGCCTTGGATGTGAAATCAGTAACATTCAAAGATAATAGCGATGAGTCAAGAGAAATAGTCAAGGCGCTTGATGCAAGCGACTGGTCCGCTGTAACGGACTATGTAGAACACTTGATTGAAAGAGAAGGCAGTGATAACTTCTGTCCGCATTGCGGCAGAAGAGATGCTACTTCTATCTTTGGCGAATGAGGATATAGTCCTCAACTAGGTGAGAATAATGTCAAAAAAGACAAGATACCAAGTACACATAAACAGTGTAAAAACTGGACCAAAGTTTGGGACAATGAAGGCCGCTAAGAAGTGGTTTCAAGCCCAACTAAGGAAGGCTGAGAAAGAACTTTCTTTCCATCCTACAGCAGACGGGCAAGGATTAGCCATTGAAGACGAACCATCAAGGTTCATCAATGCGCCTAACAATCCTGTGCTGCACGGACCTTATTACGCTGGTTATCTTTACGATATCAGAGAAGTCTGAATCGTAATAAATTACGAACGCAACATATAGCAGGAGGCTAAAATAGCTATCTGTTGTGATTAGATTCAAACCACCTCCTGGGTAGGAGCGTAAAACTGCCCACCAGATGGAGAGATTTGTTAAGCAACGAATCATAGACATTGTGGACTCTTACCCTATCGGTAAGAAGTTTACAATTAACTCAGTTCATAGTGACCTATTTCAGCGTCACGGGCGAACTTATTTACCGAGCAGGGCAGCAGTAGCTGACGCAATTGATGCGTTAGATAATGTAAAGCCATTAGGTAAGATCCCAAGATCGGGATACGCCAGACAGTAGAACTGATTACTAGAGAGATATGAAACAACAAGAGATGTATAAATACATAGTTAGTTTAAGAGAATATATAATTAGTCTAGAGAAGCGTATAGCTAATCTAGAAGCTAAGTTAGAACAAAAAACCGAGTCCAGGCCACCGTCTGGAACGGGCAGAAGATCAATGGATCGTCAGGCTATTCAGTCTATGCTTGATGGAATGGTAGGAACAAGAATTCCTATCCCCACTAAAGAAGACTTGAAGTTCTAGTATGTAACTCTCACTAGATTCAACGGTTAAATACCCGTTGAAGTAACAATAGAATGGGCGTATAGTGTAGCTTGGATATCACTCCGGCCTTCTAAGCCGGGAACACGGGTTCAAATCCTGTTACGCCCGCCATCAGAGGTACTGAAATACCAATTAAATCAAGTAAGGGTCGCTCCTTTACTTAAGTTGGGAAGCCCTACGGGGGATTCAGAAGTATGTGAGGCTAGCGTATGCTCGCGGTCTACAATGGACAAGTAGTCGGTTGCATAATGGCACCGATGAGAGTGCTTCCTCACATATTAGATTGACATGGAAAACATGAAAAAGACATTAAGTATAGCTGTAAGCTTTGACTGCAAGTTGAAGTGCGAAGGCTGTTACTTAACAACTGATGTCACAAAGGAAATGAGAAATGCAACTAAAGGAGACTATTATTGGGAGAGAGCTTTTAAGATGGCCGTTGAAAACGGTTATGAAGAACTAGCGATGACACTCAATCCGTTTCCTGGAGCTTTAGAGAAATGTGTCGAACACGCTAAGCTGGCTAAGAAAGTCGGTTTCAAGAGTGTGAATGTTACAGTAACATGGACTAATATGGGGGTCGATTGGGAAACTCCAGAACTAATCCATGAACTATTACAAAACATAGATGTCATTTCAGAAAGCATAGACGAGAACAGAATGCAAGTTCTGCCTCCGAACTACTTCTTGGGAGTATACCCTGAAGTGCATTTCAATATTAACTTGCTGTGGAGCAAAAGAGTGTTTGAGCTGGCTACCGATCCAAATGGAACGAGCTGGGCAGATCAAATTGAACACTACATTTGGGAGCGTAAAGACTGCTACCCGAATGTCACCATGCAGCATCTAATCTTGAAGCCATTATCACTCTACCCTAGTGGAGAGTGGTTTACAGAGATGTATTCAAAGGCTTTAGATTTACCCTGGCTAGCAATAGCTGGAGATGGCGGTTTCCATATTGGAGATTTGGCACATGGTAACGTCTTAGGGTTAAATAACTGCCCTGGACAGAACATGATGGACATTGACCCAATGGGAACTGTTAGGCGCTGCCCAGAGAACAACGTAACGCATGACGGAAGTGACTTGACCAAGTTACAGAAGTTAATGCAAGACGGAGTGCCTGGATGCACAGCTCCATGTGACTGCATTCTACCTAGATAATAGGATAGAATCACTAGATGAGTAGAAATTATACTATACATACGACTGATAATGGAGTGAATTTCATTAACCTAACTGGCGAAACGATCGTCAGTGATACAGGTAAAGAATTCTCTGCAGAATCATTTAGACTGCATGTAAGAAGAGTGAAAACATATGGAAAAGTGCCAAAAGAGGCTGATCTGGATAAACTACCAGAGCTAAAACTCAATATGGTTACTATTATACCTGATATGGTAGATATGGGATGGGTTAAGACCGTTCCAGAAGGCGTGTTGTTGGCTTCTAAGCCACTACAAGCGCACATATTCGGGTTCCCTACGGGATATTTCACTCTACTCAGAGATAGCGAAGGTAACTTACTGGGCTGTCATGACATGACCTCATTCGTATGGGGAATGTCTTGATACCGGTATATTTACCGACGTACTAGTATTGAGAAGGGGCAACAGTGAACATTTACTGTTGCCCCTTTTTTATTAGTATGAGTAACATCAAACCGGAAATGCGCATTAACGCTTTCTGGATTCCTACCGAATCATTACATGAAGAAGTACGGATGAAGGATTGAAGCTGGAGTCGAAAGATTCTAGCACCAGATGGTGTCAGTTAGTTGGAACCAAAGTATGAGCGAAGCGTTAGATTATGTATATGAAACATATGGTGCTGTCGAATTAGTCGACGGCACAGTAATCAACGTTCGCAGTGACTAGGAATAACTGGTGGCACACTAGAGGTAATTAAGTATGAAAAGAAAATACTACAAAACCAAAGCCAAAAAAGGACAAAAGCTCACTTTCGTAGATAGATGGGCTAAGAAGATGCAACATTGGGAGAGTAACGATAAGATCATGGAAGCACTGACTTCTTTTGAGCAATTCGTTGCTAATCCAGAAGCAGCTTTTGGAGTTGTTCGTGAATTGAAGCAAATTGGAAAGCTTGACTACAACTTTGTAGGAGCTTTCATGGCACAGCACCCAGCTTGGAAACAAACTAAGCTAATTGCTTGCAACGCTTCTGCACCAAATGGCAGATTTGACTACATCCAAGACTCCACCTGGGGTCAGGATAATAAGTTAGTAATGCTTTACGAAAGACAGGGAACTGTCGTAGTAGAGTACGAAACAAGAAAAGGATCAATGCAGGAAGAAGTCTTCCTGTCTTGTGAATGGATCGTTTACAATGGAGGTAAATATTCCTTCATGGGACTCAACATGGGAGGATCTCGTATTTGCGAGGTGCTGTTGAAGGACGGAACACAGCCAAATATGGCTGCTAATGATGATCACGGTAAGCGCAGACACGCGCTTTACGGAGAGCGTCTTGAAGAAGCGACACAGCGCAGAGCTGCTTTTGCATGGCAAGGGCACGATAGCTCTGACTATCGCTCTCAAGACAACTCCGCCAGACAAATCGTTAGTAACGACGCTTGTTTCGACAGGGACTTTATGTCAAAGCTGTTGAACGGTGAGACGATCACTCTGTGATGTCTACGTTTAGGCGAAGGTGCCGCACACCTACATACAAGTGCGTTTAAGGTTGTACAGATACTGTGCAGCTAGCTGCACCACTAGAAACTCAGGTCTCTAGTGGTGCTCTTAATTAAAGGGGATCCACGTTTGTGAAAACAGACGTGGGTCCCCTTTTCTTTTTGTACCCTGGGCACCCAGGATACATTAGGAGGAGTACTATGAGCCATATGGTAAAAGGAAACACGAGCTTCACTGAGGAGAATAAAAAACTTCTCATTGAAGCATTGGAGACAGCATATAACGGAAGCAAAGTTGAGCTAAACGCACAAGCAAATATATCGGGGAGACCCCTATGTGATATTGTGGTTAGGCGCAACAATGGAAATGACGTAGGATTTAGGGTAAGAAAGGACGGTACATATGAGTGCCTTACTTACGAACCCGGCTACGGAAATAGCCAAAATCGCATAAACGAGGCCATGAGGCCAGTTTATGAACCGTACAATCGTGCTGTAGCTAAGAAGATGATTAAGGATACACCAGCTTTGTCTGGATGGATCGTTAAGAAAGAAACCAAAGAGGTTAAACACAAGGGTAAGACTATGAAGAGAATTCGTATTCAGCCCGGTGGCGGTGGAGGTTGGATCTGATGTCTAACCCACAATACATCGACATCTTGTTTGACGAGAACACTGGCGAGACGATCATTAAGATCGAAGGTCTCGCTGATGATCTTTGCGACGCTACCGCTAAGAAGGTAATGAAGCAACTTGGTATAACCGACGCTAAGGTCATAAAGACCGCTTCTCACGAAGGCGGCGACGGAGCTAAGCGCACCCAATCTATTGGGTGATGCCATCTTCACTAGAGAAATTATTATGGATAATAACTTAAAGGAATTAATGAGAGCCTGTGTTGGAGCATGTGTACCAGCGATTGCATTGGGAACGACAGAAACTGAGGAAATTATTTCTCAGACTGTAGAGTTCGCTGTAAAAGCTGGTGGAGGAAGAGGAGTATACGTATGGAGAGAATCTGTAGGGTTTCAAGAATACGCTGCTTATGTAGAAGACGACGACGGAAGCGAGAAAATCGTAACCACTGTAGCGTCTAACATAACGAAGTTTGCCGTTAAGGCAGTACCGAAGCGTGTCTTTACCCCAGAGGAGGATTTCCCTGGTGCTACTGTTCCATTTGCCGTAGATTTCGTCAACAAGTATGACGAAAGAGAAGAAGGAAGAGGAGCAATCTTCATCCTTCGTGACTGGCATAGATACATAGACGCTAACGCAGATCACGTTGACAGGCAACTGGCACTATTTGAGACCCTTTCACAAGGTGGCTCAAGAATGGTAATCGCTCTAAATCCACATCTGTGGACAGACGAGACAATACCTGTCGAGCTAAATCAGCACATGTATCGTGCTACGCTCGACATGCCAAGCAAGCAAGAGAGACTAACTGCAGCACGCCATTGGGCTAGGGATATATCAACTTCCCAGCCCGATGACTTCCCTGAGATGCTAAATCTTACGGAAGCCGACTATGAAGCTGTCGCGGACGCCACTGGCGGACTGACACGCAGACAAGTCGAGAATGTGCTGTGCATGTCGATCGCTGTCAAGCATAATTATGATATCGACTATATTCTCAACGAGAAGCAGTACTTGGTTAAACAAGCTGGATTTAATATCAGCAGACCAAGAACTGGATTTGAACGCATTGGAGGACTAACCCCACTTAAAAACTGGGCGGGACGTCTTCGTAAGAGGTTCACTAAAGCTGCATTTGATTACGGCTTTTTGAGCTACCCTCGTGGACTACTCATGGCCGGTGTACCCGGCTGTGGAAAGTCTGCTTTGGCGAAAGCCATCGCAAACGAGTGGGGTATGAATCTCATCACCGTTGCAGCAGAGAATCTGAAAGGATCTCTGGTCGGTGAATCGGAAGCTAAGGTCGGAAGACTGTTGCGTACAGCAGCAGCAGCCGCCCCTATCATCGTATTCGTGGATGAAGCTGAAAAGCTTCTCGGCCAGTCAAATGGTACGAACGACGGTGGAGCTCACGATGCAGTTCTAAGCCAATTCTTGTCTTTCATGCAGGAAGACAAGGCGGGTGTATTCTTCATGTTCACAGCGAACAATATGGAGAAATTCGCACCTGAATTGGTTGACAGATTTGAAGGAAGATTCTTTATTGATCTTCCATCTGCTTCAGAGAGGGAGCAAATCCTTGCTATTCACCTTGGTCTACGTGACAAAGGTGAGTTAGGCTTCGATATAAAGGAGCTTGTAAAAGCAACTAAGGATTTCTCTGGTCGTAACATAGAGGACGCCATAAAGGAGGCCATGACTGATTCGTTAGATGAAGGTCGTGAGCTAACTCAGGCTGATCTTATGCAGGTCTGTGGGGCCACAATCCCCACATCTAAGACCAAGAAAACAGAGATCGAAACCATGCGCACGTTCGTAGAGAACGGCATGATGCGTAGTGCTAATGATCCAGTTGGAGGAGACGAAAGTCAATCCACTGGTAAAAATCTGCGCAGTTTCGCTTGAGGCTAACTGCCTACTAGAGGAATTACAATGTATGTAAGAGACAAAAATTTTGATGGAGACGAGTCGGACTTTTTCACCATGGCGGAATACTGCCAGGTGTTCTTGACTGCTCACTTCATTAAGGAAGATAAAGAAGATCATATACCGCTTATCGAAAGAGGGCGCGTAGGAAGAATGTCTAAAGAAATTGGAGATATTGTCTGTAAGGAAATGGACGAAATATTCAATATAGCTGTCAGAGAACTAGAAAAGTTCGGTGACGCTCCAGAACAATTTTTCAAGAAAATGGAATCGTCAGAGTACGATCCTATATCTGACTTTATTGATACAGCCGAGATGCGAAACGCGCTCGGTAATGTAATTATGAGAAGACTACGCATCACCGCTGGGATAAGAGGCGACGAAGCTTTTGACGAAGCTAAGCGAAGGATAGGAGAGGTGAGAGATTCACTTCACACCTTTGTGAGCGCACTTATTATGCACGCTATGGAGAGACTCGTAAAGAACTCTGGCAAGCGTGGAATCCCACTAAGCCAACTATCTACGGTGGTCAAACCGAAGATCGAGGCAATCGGTGAAGGTGGTCTTCACTTCTCTTCTAACTTCGATATGTCGAAGGTCGAAAAGATCCAAGAGACGGAGAAGAAGAAAGAGAAAGAAAAGGTTCGCTACGACCCCGCGTGGGGCTAAGCGAGTTTACTAGATGTACAGTTTATCAAAAGTTCTTCGGTAGCACCGTAAGACAATAACGACAAAAACCAGGACGATAAGGATACCGCCTCGGCAAATAACTAATAGAGTTAAAAATTGACTCGATAGTTTGCCCTGGCTATTTCAAACCACTATCAGTGTTAACAGATAGTGTACCACCGCTTTAAAACACGAGGCGGACCAATCCTATTAAGACCTAGATATAGTAGGAACTACGATAATATCAACTACTGGTCGTTCCTGTGCATCACCAGATGGTTAGAATAAGTATAACTATACATGATTTGGATGTAAGTACCGAGCAATTAAGCGCGATACTTGAAGGGAAAGTAGAGGTAGCACTCAATCAAACATTTACTTGTGAAGATTGCGGTGACACGTTTACTAGCCAAGCGAGCGTAAACAGCCACAAGAAAAACTGCAAAGTTAGAAAGGCTGCTGAAGCTAAAGCTATAGAAGTTGATATACAAAATTCTTTAGCTGAAAAAGCTGCAGCGAAAGCTAAAGCTAAAGCTAAAGCTGAAGCTAAGGCTAAAGCTGAAGCTGAAGCTGAAGCAAAGCGCAAGGCAGAAGAAGAAGCTAAGAAGCTTCCTTCATTCCCTGGATTCAAAGCCAACGAGTTAGAAAAAGCTGTGTTAACAGTAGTCTTGGAGTGCACTGGCGCTCCGACTACTGCGCACTCAATCGAGGAGGCGATTTGGAAAGAGCTATCTCTTAAGTATGAACCAGATTCAAAACTTAAGAAGCTACAGTCCACTTTGCTGAAAGACGTGAGTGCAGTTGTCTACCGTATCGGTAGAGCTCTCGGTGCAACCGAGGCTATGACTATGGAGGCTGAGATCAGTGCGCGTAAGGGTGCACAGATTTTGATCTTTAACTCCAGTAAGAAACGCAGTATCAACACGTTGCTAAAAAAGCTTTAATGAAAGCTTACTAGATGGTTAAAATAGAAATTAACATCGAGTTAGAGGGTAAAGACGCTGAAAAATTTCTGAAAGCAGGACTTTTAGAAATGATTCACAAAAAGCCCCCTGCTATTAAGGTAGCAGAGAAGGTATTGAAGTCGCAGACTAAAAAACCAAGAAAAACATACACGAAGACTGTTAAGTCTGTTCGTCCTAGAGGAAGACCTCCTAAGGGCAAAAAGTGGGATGCTAAGAAAGGTAAATACGTCAAGGCTTGAACAATGCCTACTAGAGAGATAAACAAAAGCTGAGGAAACTATGACGTTTGCTCACACACAATGATCTAAAGATAAACACATCGTACTGAGGTACGGCTGCAATTTCTATGAAATTGCTGTTAGAAGGATTAGGTGTCGGGGTATATCATCGAGTGTGAGCACTATATTTACTTTACAACAAAGGTATATGGTTCTCCAATGAAGAATCCATAAGGATTCCTGGAATGTACAGAAATGTGATTGCAGGAGAGAAGAAGTCACAGGAACTCAAGTTGCTGAAGACTACGAACTTGTTGGAACGTTGAATGAATTCATGATGTCGACCGACAGCTACCGGTAGTGGATACAGGCGTACTTAAGTCAGAAAACATGACAATAAAAGTACTCTAGAATATAAACACAACCTAGCAGTGCAGCGTTTAGAGCCTGGGCAAGAAAGAAGCTACCCTAACTGGGGAATTCACCCCAGGTAGCTGCACGAGCTGCAGTGCTCCATGGACGCAGCCCTAACCCCATAATTAAAAGGAAGAATACTTTTGATAGGGGAAAACTGTGAACGATGGGTGAAGAACTGGAGGAGATCTGGCAATATGCTGGGGATGATAAATGCTCCAAAGATATGAAAAACAGCGTTTAGTCGCTAACAACAGAGACTAAATAAGTTTCTTCTGGATCTATGACACGGGCGCGTTCGTACTAACAAGAGACTTGTTAGAACGTAACGTATGACCCCGTCGGTCATACTACGCTTAGACGTAGAAACGCTCCAGAAGAAACTGTGTGTGAACTACTGTTTACTCTCACCAGATGAGTAAGGATAATGAACCTATACTAACCAGACTTGCTAACATAGAAAGCAAGCTGGATCGCATCTGCACCGCTATCGAAAGATTTTCTGAGTTCGTCTTAGAAGTATCGCCGAGCGAGGCAGAAGCCGCAACAGAGGAACTACAGGAGGACCTCACTAGATGATAAGAGAATCATGGCTCACCGGCACGGGTGCAAGAATCCGTACGCTGAGTGACAATTTAACTAGAGCACTTTATGTTAGCGTAAGTCATATGAAGAACCAAATAGGTTCTATGTGCCTGAATTTTACTAACAAAGGAATAAGTGTATACTTAGAAAGTCCCGGTAAATGGGATGTGTTGGTCGTCGAAAACAATGTTTCTAACAGATCGGAAGAACGATTTGCTGGTCATGTTATAATGTCTTCGACGCGAGCGCGTTATGGACTATTAGTTCAAAACAATGACCCACTGGAACAAGGAAACGCACGTGTAGCAACGGGTAGCGGAGGCATAGCTCTAGAAATTAGAGCTACCGCCATCGCAACCGATACTACATCAGAACTAACACATAGAAAATCTAAGACTGCACTAGGAAGTGAACTAGAATCAGCTTGTTATGTCGCATTTAGAAATAGTCAGTCATTCAAAGACTGGCTTAATTCTTGTCGTGTGCAGAACAAGTATAAAGGTCTCTTTTGTAATGAGGGAGAAGTAGGACATGTAAACTACCCTGACGGATCGTATGAAAATATTATAGACGTTAAGGGGGTTACTGAGGTTACTATTGGTGAAAACCAATCTAGCCATTCCTACATTAATTACTACACTCTATATGACTTACTGTATAGTAGGAGAACTAGAGATATGGGACTAGCAGGATATTGTGCTAGTGTCGATATACCATTTGCAGTGTTAGGAGTAGGATTGACTACTTGTAACAGAATGTACATTAAGATGAACATCGCTAATTGTGATGTTTATTTGATAGCTGTGTCCGTATTTGGGGCACCTGTTATCAACGAAAGTGTACCTGCGTCCAAAGGAATCAGAAGACGCAACAGGGCAACAAGAACTGTAGCTGTCGAAGAACCGATTGCTGAGGTAGAAGAAATGGTAGTATTGGATATGACTCCAGAGCAGGAAGAAAGACTAGATGCGTGGCGTGAAGCTCACGTTGACAGATGTACTGCCAGGGGAGTTCAACCAAGTAATAATAGACAAAAGTGGTTTAACGACTACATAATGTCTCTTGTACTACAAGGTCAAAGCCCAGATGAACTAGATAATAGTATCATCGAGGCTCTTAACTGAGACCACTAGGAGGATTAGAAAAAATGAAAATAGACATTTTAGATGATTTAGTAGAGAAATACGATTTGAACGCAAGCTTGTGTCCAAACAGATCTAGGCACTGGAGTAATCAAATACCCAGTGACATGATGTTTGATCACTGGGCGCAGTTTTACTCAAAACGTGTTGCAGCCAAGCACTTTGGAATGAAGTACCCTGAATTAAGAACTTGGGGGCCAACTGAGTGTGATAAGTTCTACAGAGAGCGTATGCTCGACAACGAGGGACAAATTATCGACCTTTACAAACTAGACAATAATGATAGTGCAGTAAATGTCGCATTTGGAACGACCACTGGCGAAGTACTTTCAGTATTCGCCTACCGCTGGGATCAAGGATATTCTTTCCTTGATTATGACGAGCGTGTACAACGTGGAATAGAGCTTCTTGGAAAGAAGGAAGCTAAAAGGGTAGCGAAAGCTATCACTGAACTTGAAGAACTTGAGGCAGCAAGAGATTCTCTAATCGAGAATATGGACCAGGTGGTAACATCACCTCAAAATGCTGCCCGTCTAAAGGGCTTACTACAAAACTCAAAGATCTCGTTCGCCGATTTATTCGACGAATAAGACTAAGAGACTAGATGGAGATTTATATGCCGCCTGGCGTTACAGCTAGGCCAATTAATCGACCTGGAACTTTATTGAGAGCAGTAACTGACTCGATGAAGAGGTTGCGCTATAGTGATGACCCATTTGAGAAATTTATTTCTCAAATGGGAAGTCGACTAAAGTATAACGATGGAAAAGGAGAGCTTACTATGCACGCCTATCATAATGATAGGTGGCTAAGGCATAGGCAAGTAATTCTGTTCTCTTTGCGTAAAGTGCAAAGAGATGTTTGTGAAATGGCTTTGAAAGATGTTAGATATAACTATGTATCTGAGTCTCTATATAAGCTAAGAGGATTATTAGAGGAATTGTAATGAGACGATCAAGGAAAGTCGCGAAGACTACTGAAAATCACGTCCCTACAATACTTCCTGATATTCCTAAGAACAGAGAAGAGGTGATTGTGGTCCCGAAGACTACACACTATTCGCACAATGAAGATCCAGAAATGACAAAACAAGAGTTCTTTGAAAATCCGCCCGACTCATTTGAGTGGGTAGATGAATACGGAGTGAAGGTGACCGGAAGACTTCTTGAGATAACTGATAATCTAATCAGATACCTCATGAAAGCTGAAGACAACCGATGGAACATTACGTGCATATTCAAGAAGAAGACAGCCGAAAGTGAAGCGATTTCTAGTATAAGAAAGATGCCTCATTGGAGAGTGATTCCTATTGATGTGTGCCGTATAGATTCTGATCTGATGGTCAGAATTGAAGCCGACTTTGCTGTATTCGCATTCAAGTATTGTTTTGGATTAGAAGTATGTACCGAAGACTGGTAAAACTTCACTAGAGGTAAAATGGCTGGAAAGTTTACATTGATTACTGGCATGTGGAAACGCCGTAAAGGAACTGGAAACGAAAACTACCACTATGGAAAGACCAAGCAAGACTTGGTTCTACCTAAGGGAACAGAGATATATCTGTTTGAAAGTAGTGCTCGTAATCCGAGTTCTGGCGAACCACAGAAGTTTCTGAAAGCAAAGACTCCTGACGGAGTCGAGCTTATTCAGGAAGTTTGATAGCCCCTTGGCAACAAGGGTGCACTAGATGAATCTTAAAGAGTTTAGAGAAGCCCTCCAAATAACGGAGGGACAAGAGACACTGTGTGTGATGAATCTCAATCAAGCAAGCAACGATGTCCCCGCAAATGCGTGGGGCCAGCGGTTCTTGGTTGGAGAGAATTTACCATATATAGCACAAGGGATAGCGTTTAACGACTCAGTCCTAATGACCCATTCTTGGAATGGTGACTGCTATATTATGCGTAAGACACGTCAGACATGGGAAATTGATGAAGAAAAAATCGAAAGTATAATTCAATTTGAAGTATACTGCGATAGTAGACCACGTAATGACCGATCTTGGAATGAGAGAGGTACAGATGGACTGCGAGAAATAAATCAAGTTCTAAACAGATTAGGAGAGGCATTTGCTACCTATGCGGTTAGAGTGAGAGGACTGATGTTTAAATTAGTTCCTCCACGTATAACGATAGTGAGTAACAGCTATAACTCAATGGACTATCCTACCGTATCGACAAATAGTGGGAGACTAACTGAAATCAATATAGCAAGCAAAGAAGGAAACATAGGATCTGTTTATCAGACTCCTCATTACTTAGTACAAGTACTAAATAATCCTTCTGAAGACCTCTCTTCAAACTTTTCTCACAGTAGTGTCCTCTTGAAAGAAGAGGACTATACTGATTGGATTCCCGAGCTAATGCCTGGGAAGGTGATCGAGATGCCTGGCAGCTGTATAGTACGCCAAGTTGACGAAGAACCTAAGGTAATAGTTGGCGATACGCTTATCGAGATGATAGACGATTGCAGGCTTAACATATCAACGACTAGTCAGCTCTCCATAGAGGGGAGTAACTACAAGCTGAATAGAGGAGTATATTTCCTCACGCCTGCAAAGGATACTATGGCAGATTTGAGAGCTTATGAGCGATGGCTTGTAGAGTACTCTTCTACCATAGAATTTAGACAGATAAGAAACAAGACGTCTTACTTAAAGAAAATGGATGATGTAACTGGAAACAGTGCTCAGAAATCAAGTAAGTCTCTTAATACACTAGACTCTATAGAGAATGGTGTAACGCCCGCTATGGGATCTGGACGTATCACTAAAATGTGAGAAGGTTCACTAGATGCAATATGAGTGTGATATTTGTGACTTTACTGCCCAAACAGAGGGCGGATTAAGACTACACAAAAAGGTAAATCATAATAACGCAGAGGATGAGAATCCTGTTAAAGCTAAGCCCATAAAGGCTAAGCAAACAACGAAAGTGCCCACTAAGCAGAAAAGGAGATCTGCAGATGGGCATGAAGATTATGCCAAGCTTATAGAAAGAAAGCTAAAGTTGTATAATGATTGTAAGAAGAATTGGCCAAAAATGACTTCTTTCAAGAATGGAGATAAGGCTACTAAGGTGGCGATTTTAAAATCGTTTCCTGGTGAAGCCGAGATCCTTATTATACACAAAAACACGTCAAAGCCACTAAAAGGACTTTTGGAAACTTCCTACACTGTAGAAGTTACTGAAATGAAAAATGACTGGCGACGTGTAAGATTGACTGGTAAAAGGTCGATACTTTCTTGGAAGGAAGGAAACATAAAGGGTAAGTTCAAAGTAACGTATCCTATGGTTCGCTTCACATAAGCTCACTAGATGAGTAAATTGCCGTGAAGGTAATGACCAGACATAATGTCTGCGTCATCAAACAAGATGAATGAAAGCAAATGATGGATTCTAAGTATAGAGCCTAATGTAAGTATATTCTTTATAGAGTGATAGGCATAGTATAATCAATAATTGATATGGGTAGAATGAACCCTTTGTGATTACGCGCGAGCGTAATAGAGCGTACTATTGCTAAGCGAATTAAATTAATTACGATTAATTTAGTTCGCAATCTGTCACCAGATGAGTGAAAATGAATCAAATGAGGGTTATGTTGTCGAAGGAAACTTGGCACAAATGACTCGCGGGTGGTTGCTGATATACTCCGTAACAGGAGGAAGGATGCCATATACCACCCTCGCAGCTAATGCGAGAGAATTGGAGCTAGGGCAAACCTACGTACCTCCTATCCGCAGCCTAAAGAACTCTTTTGCTATTGCAAAAAACAGTTTGAATGGGCTTCGCCTACAGCCTCTGGAACAAGCAGAGAGCTGGGATGGCGTGGTGGATAGAGAAGTTAACGTAGTTAGTTTGAAGAAAGGAAATGAATACGTTGTACGTATCAAGATGACAGGGCGTTCTAGAGGACGCTCTCACGTCGAGACGCACAACTTGTTCCGGCTGGAGTTTGATCCGCCGCAAGACTTCAACGCCCATGCGTGGAAGACACAATATATCGACAGTCAATGGACTAGTGGTGACGATGCAGTCGCCGAGCCAGATATGACTTTGCTCGATCAGTGCCTATCCGTTTCTCCGTATTGGGAAGACACAGAATACGATGCGACATTGTTCGCTAATATTTACGGTCAACTGCTACGCGAGTTTAGAGAAGTTGCCATTAGCGTGGATCAAAACATGCTAAGAGACAAGATCATTAAAGTCCTTAGGGATGATTTGGGTGGCCTACCGTTTCGTAGCGGTCAGGGCGCCTTCTTCCTTCCAAGAATAGGAGATGGAAGTGATCAGCTGGAGACATTGGAGAACTACTCCAATTTACTTCAGACATTCGGCACAACCAACGCACTGGCTGGTAATCCGAGCGATAATAATTGGCTCGGAGCTAATGGTCGTCCAAGAGATTGGCACAGACCTAGAACCAACCTAAGAATCATGGGATACATTGACAATGACCGTCAGTTAAACTACATTCGTCAAGACATTGAAACAAACCTCAGTAGAGAAATCGCTGAGTATCAACATCAGCTACTACAAGTAGCAGATGGTTTCAACGAGGATAAAGTTGAGGACTTTGAAAAGAAGCTGGATACAATCCAGACGAAGAGAGAAGACCTAAGCAATCGCCTTAAGAACTTGACGTCGATGTTAGGCGGTGAAGTGAATATTAACACTACACCATACGCTGACATTTCAGAAGGACTTCAGACAAGAGCTGAAGGCATTCGTGCTGTAAGAAGCTCGATTGCGAACCGTCTGGCTAATTTGTCAACGATCGAATAACCACGATTCACTAGAAACACGTTGCTGTAGGAATCAGCAAGGAAATCAAAAAACCACGAACAAAACAAACGAACGAGGTGAATATAACATGAGTAACGATGTAATTGTTGAAAATGTAGAAACCACTGAGAAGAAGTCTCGCGCTTCTGATATCGAGTTCGTTCAAACCTGGCAAGCTGCCAACTCAGCTGCAGAAGCTGCCGATGCTCTAAGCATCGCAGAATCTTCCGCTATGAGTAGAGCTGCGCGCCTAAGAAAGCAAGGGGTCCCAAACTTGAAAAAGTTCAAGCCCAAAGCTTCCTTTGGTCGCCAGGTCCGCGATGAAGCATACTTCGCAGAGCTATCTAAGCTCGCAGAAGAAACTTTCGTCGATGGAGAGAACGTCCTTAATGATGAAGAAGACAGCGAATCTTCTGATCAGTGAACACGGTGAAAGCCGTACTAGAATGAGACATACCGCTGAGGAAACAATGACGCATAATCTGCTTTGACAGAAGAGGCGCTAGTTTTTCCCTCACAGATAAACACGATTCTTCTTGACGGAAGAATCTACGTCGACCTTCGACGGCTTTAGTAGTGTGGGCATTAAGCCCAAACGCTACGGAGCTTTACACGGAGACCGAATGTAAATCTGAATACGGAGATGGACTTAAGAAAAATAATTTGGACACGGATTACGGTTTTCCTTTAATCGACGTCGATACTACGACGAAGAGCAGAACTAAGGTCAAGCCCGGCAAAGCCGTGGTGAACGCAGAAATGAGCGTACATGACTGTCTGAGGAAAACCGATATCCTACTTCCAAATCATTTGATTTACACAGTCTGACAAGACTGAAGTTAATCAGTCCCGCTATGCGCTGTAATCAGTCAGATAAGCGGAAGCACTGGCTCATTCACCAGAGGAACCAATAAGAAAACTGAGGCTAAAGCCAATGACGTGTTCTTGACCCCACGCTACAATCTACGCAGCCCACTGAGTACTAAGGTGGAAAGCGAAGCACGTATCGTCTGCTGCAGATTTGCAGCTAGACTATCATGCAGTAGAGGAGGGGCTAAGAAGATGGATTCCTCACCAGAGAACTAAATTATACTGAGGTCACTATGACGTATGTGCCAAAAGCACGCACTAAGTTACGATCAGTAAGTACACTAACAATTCGTAAAATGCTCTTCTGACTTTATTGAGTCAGACCGCACTTTACCCTAAGTAAACGACAACCTGTGCAAAAGGAGTATCACAAATCCAGCGATTTAGTGATGAGCACTTTTGCCCGAATGCCGTGAACTTTTGATATGACTCCGCTGAGGTCGTCATATCAAGCCTACGGGAATCGTTAGTACACTTACTGATCTAAGCTTTCGTGCTAGGTGCTTGAGGCTGCTCTGCGCCAGCGGAGATAATGATCTAGTTCTCACCAGAGGTAAAAACAAAACTGAGGAAACAATGACGTTTGCTCACAACGCTATTCACTATAGAATCACTAAGGAGCCCGCCCGTTCACACGCAGTGAGCACTAAAATGGCGAAAATCGAGGCGATGCCAAGGAGACTTGAGCAGAACTACGATCGTCAGCGGGCCGCTGTGAGCTCGATCCCGGTTAACCAGGATGCTCCGACTTAAGACGAAATAGTGTACTAAAAGAACTTTAACCAACAACTCAGTTGTAAAAAACTGGGCTCAGGGGTCTACACTTGTGTGGTACCGCGGTAAGAGCAGCCTGCTCGGCTGCTTTAACCCAAAACGTGTTAAAGTGTTCTTTGCACGGTGTTTGTTTTGCAAACTAGGGCTCGGCTCTAGAATCGAGAAAGTTGCACGCAACTTCTCAATCGCAAAACACCGTGCAAGTTGTGACTGTGATTGCCTCACCAGAGAAGAAACCATACTGAGGAGACTGTGACGTACAGACGCATTCGCGTCTGGTTCGCGTCGACTTCGTTACAGCTAGGCTGTCCATGAGAATAAGTCTTAGACCTATACTCTTGTGCACTCGCCTGGTTCGATGGAATCGCATACGCGATCCATCTCACTTTGCGGTAAATCGGGCTATGCCTATGATTTATCGACGCGAACCGAACTTGGACTTCTCACCAGACGAAATAAACATACTGAGGGAAACCTATGACGTGTGTTAGCACGGCCCAACAACCAACGGAACCGGTAGATACTAAACAACCCTTGAGTTCGCTCATCGGAACGCTTAGTATCCATCCTAAGTAGAGACTCTAACTAACGACACATCGTTAGTTGATTCTCCACATTTCCTACTTGTTGGGCCTAGACAGGCACGCTAGTGCCGTCTACGTATCAAAATAAGACGTGACTTTGGACTAGGCAGTGCCTACGTCCAAATTGTATCTACGTCCATACTACCAGACAACGGCCTTTGGCCGAAGTCCTTGACCATACTGGTCATAGTATAGTCGTAGTTCCATCTTTGTGCCTCTCGCGGCTATGCCCCAGAACACAAAGAACACTTGCTGCTGAGCAGCGGTCACTGTCGCAATATCCATAACCCATTCGGGCAATGAAAACGGACTAACAATGAACAAATTAACATCTGTTCAGAGTTATAAATCACATCCTAAAGCCAGCGCTTAGGGATGTGATAAACTACGATTAGCAGGCATGGTAACACCCTAGTGTCATAGCACTTTTGCGGCCTCGCTGCAAGTGCTCTACCACCCCAGTGTTACACGCAAATTGCGCCAGAAAGTTAGGCAACCTTCTGGCAGCAATATGCTCATGCCCTGCCAATCTTGGTCCTAATGCGACCTGATTATGATACTAACTTCGCGTTCGCGTTTCTCGCGTTCGCGCAACACGCTAGCACTTCGTGTATTTCGTCACCAGACGAGAACCTACTGAGGAAACTATGACGTAGCTTGCATTAGTCAAGGACGTGTGGATTAAGATCTTTTTCGATAGCTTGTAAGCCTATGGCAACCACATTCGTGGTTACAAGACTATCTAGATCTTAATCACATCTAGACTAACACACAGACGGTACACCTGTGACCCTCAAAGAAGGTCACATAAGCACCAGACCGTGGCACGCGAGCTAGCTGGTCTCGTCACCAGAGGGTTATTAAATTCTGAGGAAACTATGACGAAACGCACTACCGTGCTTCGCTAAGTCATATTGAATAATCAATATGAGCCTCAGGGAACCGCTATTCGCTTCGCACTGGTAGTGCGTCGAATTTCGATACTCCAAGCGTTAACTACAAATCCTCCCGAGGAAGCGTGGTTAACTATGGAAGATATCGCGACATCTCAACAACTGAAGACTGAAAAGACAGAAACAGGACTTTTAACAAAGACTTGGACATTGTCGCAGTCTACCGACCACCTGCACCGTGCAGATGAGTTGCCGAAATTGGGAGGAGCTCAGCAACAAGCTGATGACGCTCAACATGATGCCAGAATAGCGATAACAAAAGGACTTTACATAAACACATAAAGTAAAAATAAGAAATTCACCGAACCATTGGTTTGGTATGAAGAACCTTTCGTAACTAAACCTGAGAAGAATCAATTGGAAACAAGGTGCTCGATTGCATTTATCTTAATGCAAATCAACCTAGGTTCCGACTGAGAGAAGCACGATCTCTATTGCGATAAATGCAATCGAGGCGTTTAGTGACCCTCATCAGATGAATAAAAAATGGAAAATAAAAGAGACTCGATGTGAAGCACACACTAGTAGCGGTAAACGCTGCAAGTTGCGTGTAGAAACTGGAGAGTATCTTTGTGGACATCATCAAACGGACTTGCCACATTTCGTGGCTCAACCTGGAGCTTGTGTGAGACTAATGGAGTCTCGCTTTCCGAAGAGACATCACCCTGCGTGCGACCGCAAGGGTCAGAATGACTGTAACTGTCATGCTTACTCTAATGGTGCACTTGGAATGATGGCTCTAAGAGAGGCTTTCAAGAAGAGCCAAGAACTTAGTCCAATTTATCGAAAGAAGCGTAATTTGGAACACCAACTAAAGGTGAAGAAAATTAGAGCTTACTATAATTCGATAACAGAAGCGGAACTGTGGTTGCCCAAAGATGCGGGCTTCAGACAGTTCCGCTTTTTTATTTGGGATAGTAAAAGCGAACGTATTGTAGTTCGTGTAATCAAAGACAACTTCCGTCACAAGAGTACTTTACTCAGGTGGCTAAGGAAGCTGGCACCGTTGCACGTATATTATACGACATCTGCTTGGCTGAATCCGCAAGGAATTGGCCCAGATCCTAAGGGAAAACACGGCAAGTCGAAAATGAAAAAGAAAGGGTGGTGCCTACGACAGTATCATGACACGATGCTGTATCAAGGGCTCTACTTTGACGTAGACTACGACAATGCAGACTACAATGAAGGAGTAAATATGCTAATGGAGTTAAAAGAAGAACTAGAAAGTTCTGCTTTCGATGTCTGGTTGAATAACAGAAGAAACCAATCAACTAGAACTTACTTCAACGGTCTAGATATGACCAATAGCAATATAGTATTTAGCGGTAGTAAAGGCTTCCATCTCATATATGAGGATTGGAGCTATGATAAACTATCAAATAAATACGCTAACCTATATAAGCAGAGGTTCATCAACATGAGACAAGAATTCACTAAAGCCGCTAAAGGCGAATTAGTGGAGGATTTGAAAGATGAAGGAAGCTTATTACTTGACTGGGAAGTTACGACAGATCCAAGAAGGATCATTCGCTTACCTGGAACAGTACATGGGAAGACTCTAAGATTGTGCAAAATCGTAGACAGTAGTGAAATCAAGTTTGATGAAGCTACTAAGGAATACGTATATGACGCCGATGATCCGATAGGATGATTTGCGTTACTAGAGACATCAAAACTGAGGCAACTATGACGTTGCACGCTAAGTGCTAGCGCCATACGGCGTCACGCACTTGCTGTTGGGACCACTACCGTGTCGACTGCGTCCTACGGACTGCGGCCTACACTTACCTAAACACTTACTGCCGCTACCGAAGCTGATCTTCGGAGCTAAATCTTACGATTTACCGTAGTGTTTATGGATAGTGTCCCCTAGCTCCTCAAGGAGCTACCACAGCTGGCGTGCTAGCTGGTGTCTCACCAGAGGAAACCAAATACTGAGGAAACAATGACGTACTCAGCCAAACTTCGATTGCGATCGCTTATCGTCACAGCATGTGCCTTATCAAATCACATCTAATCCTCCCTACGGGCCACATCCGTTGGGATTAGAGATGATTTTCCAGGCAACAAGCGTGACGGCCAGCGGCGAATCTTAGTTGGCTTCGGGTTAGGCTCTAACGACCTAACCTAGAAGCACGTTTGCGTTCGATATGTCGCTTGCGACTAAATCACACATGTGTTCTAAGGCACTCGTGCTGTCAAGGCTCGCGAGCGTTGTGCTCGCACTTGATGCACACGAGGCGGGACACATGCAACACTACGAATGCAAACCTAACTAAGCGAAGAGGCTGTAGTGGGTTCCTCACCAGAGAGTTAAACTAAAACTGAGGCGAAAGCCTATGACGTAAACACACACTGCCTCAAACAATTCTTAGAAGAGCTTAGAGAGTCTCTACAGAATCATGAGAGCGTGTGTGTTGTCAAAATTTACGAGAATAATCCAGAAGAGAAGGATTAAAATCTTCATATGAAAAAAATAAGTTGTCAATTCTGCGGAACGGTCACACAGATCTCCGCGATTGCTACGATCTTTTCACGAAGATAACTTTGCTGTGCAAAGTTGAAATGAAAAGCCGAGTGGTCCACCCTTCTATCGACGATAGGACTCATTACGAACATCGCCTAAGACTAGGCTTCGTTCTAGTGATAACGGGGGACAACTAGTCTTTTATTTCTCACCTGACTAAGCGGAGCGAGCTACAGAGTTCGTGACCTTAGAAGGACGTAAACATAATTGACAAATTGGGTTTACTCTCACCAGATGAGTATAAACATCTACACAGATGGAAGTGCTATGGGAAACAATAACGTAACAAAAGATACGCCTGCTGGTTGGGGAGTCGTTGTCGTGGAAGGTGATACAGGAGATCATCAAAGCGGTATAGTGATTAACCAAGGCAATGGGCGAGTTATAACCGACCATAGACATCCACTGTATATTGGAGCAGAAGTTGGCAGTAATAACACTGCCGAACTAACAGGAATATACAGAGCATTAATGTGGTGCGCAAATAATAAACGAATCATAGGCGACTATGGTGAAGTTACTATTTATTCGGACTCACAGTATGCTCTGAATGTTGTACTCGGTGATTGGAACGCTTCCAAGAACCGCAAGTTAGTTGCCCAGTGTAAAGGACTTTTTACTAAAGTCAAAGAAGCTGGTACTACTGTAAATAGTGCACATATCAAAGCCCACAGCGGCTTTAGATGGAATGAGCGCGCGGATCAATTAGCGTATGACGGTGCTAACACCGCGCGTTGATCTACTAGATGGAAAAAGATAATTTAGAAGTCGGACAACTGGAGATGATACTTGGAGGGCTCGCTATGTGCCACGACCACCCTGCTTTTGAAAGAAGCATGATTGGGGTGGCTAATGTAGTGAAGCAGGAATCGCCAGATGTGTATCAAGAGATGGCAGGATATTTTCGTCAGTTACTCAAAGAGAGGGCTGACGAATATCCGATTGACGTAAGTCAATTTGACTTAGACAAAAAAGCAGAAGCCGGAGCAGGCATTTGCTTTTTACTATCTGCCATGGATATGTGTACCGAGGGTGTAGTTCAGCTACATAAGGGTGCACAGAAACTAAAGAAGATACAACAAGAGTTTGTCGAAGATAACCAATAAGACAACTCACTAGAGATGGATTCAAATATGAAATCAGATGGCAGGGCAGTTATGAGAACTTATGACCGCACCTGGGAAGAAATCGAAGCTATGCTCGACAGAGCAGAATCGACTAAGAATAACTGGCAGTGTGAATTTGAACACGCCAGGAATCTCAAAAATAAGGATGCAATGAAAGATGCCGCCAGGAATTACAAAGCGCTGGAGGGAGTCGTTAAGACTCTGCGCTGGACTCTTGGTGAGCGTGGTATTGTTGATCCGCTTAGCTGAGATACTAGAATGGGTTACGATATGTATAAATTTACTGAAGCGTACTCCCCGCCGGAAGATCCCGATGAAGAATGGGATATGCCGCTTGGAGAATACTTTAGGTTGAACATATGGGGTATGGGTAAAGCAAGAGAACTTGCTATGCTTGGCTTAGCTCGCCCTCCTATCAAGGAGTACGAGCTGTACGTGAGAGCTTTAGAAGAGGAACAGAATATGCTCGCTTCTATGGGCCTCCAGCAGAAATTCTGGAATGTACACGCACCAAGTAATGACGACCCAACCCATCTATCGAATAGATGGATAGGATCGATGGAACAGTTCTCGTGGAACGGTGTAATAGCAACTGCAGAAAATTGTAGTGTGTTTGCCGAATGCCTGAACTTAACTATAACATACCTTGAAGAGAACCAATTGGAGATACCAGAGTGGTTGCCTGGATTCATAGCATGGCTAGAATCCTGTAACTACGGTGCTTTCATTGGATGATCTTCGCCTACTAGATGAGTATAGACATAGAACTAGGGATAGCGTTAGCTACACTATTCCTATTGTATTATGTTAATCTTAGAATTACTGTGCTTAGAAATGACGTCGAGTTCATGATGAACGTCGCCGCTACACTAAAGCAGGCTATGGATGAAATCCATGAAGCCGAACAGGAATTGCTTAGACAAACTTCGGGTGACGTACCGAGTCCTTTCAAGGACTGGGATGAAGCTTGAAGTAACTAGAGAGAGTAAAAATGCTGAGCTAACGCTATGACGTACGCTCGCATTCGATGCGACAGAGATAGACACATTCCCTATGGGAACTATGTGCTGGCTTGCTATTATCTAATGCGAGCTAGTAAGAGAAGTCTACTTGTGTCAAAACCCACATACCAACACACAGGTGACCGTGCCGTCTCGGCCCGCCGTCCGAACGCGTACGAGCTTCAGGATAGCTACTTAAAGAAAGGAAATGCTACTAAGAATATTCTTAGTGCCCTTATTTGGGTAATAAAGTCCCAGTGTCGTTGCTCCAGGAGTGAGCTTGGCATGCCATGCGCACTTACTGCTGAACCACTCTGTAACTAGTAGTGGGGTTACTGGGTACTGATATCCTGGATGTGCTCTAGTCTTAGAGCACGGCGGAATAAAACACAGACTAGAGCCAATCGAATGTGAACATGGCTCTCTCACCAGATGCAACTTAAAGAGGCATATCACGCACTGTCTATTAATGAAAATATACCTAAGCAACTAACTAGGACCGTATTTGACATTATGAACGATAGTGTTTGTGGAAAAATCAGTCAAGAGGAAGCTCTTGCTGAGGTAAAGAAACTGGCTAATGCTATGAAAGCATCCTGTCAGTATCTTCTTAACATGCTCAATGAGTGAGCATACTAGATGGTTAAAAGTCTTGTAAGATATGAAAGACTGATTAGATCAAGACCAGTAGGAACCGTGTTTAGTACACGACAGTTCCACGGCTGGTGGCTTGATACATATGGCGTGACGTTCTTACCAAGAGCGAGTAGCATAGGACAACTCCTAAAGCGCACGAACTTGGTAAAACACTATCCTGGAAAAGTTTCGACTTGGAGGATAGTAAGCCATTGACTAGATGAGAATAGTTGTAGTGATTAACGACTCTAAAATGAGTGGTGATGACGTAATGATAGAAGCAGAGACTGTAGAGTACGCCATAAAATCTCTAAATGAGATAGCGGGTACTACACAGTCTGACGTCATGAAGAAATTCATGCAGTCAAAGAGAGATGACATGAAGAAGTTTACATCAGCCCTTTACGGCTGGGATGTAGACTCTAAAGGTAATCTTATTCCTAATTGGAAAGAACAAGATATCATTACTGCAATGAAAGCTATGAGAGAAGCTGGCAACAGCTTCTCGGAAATCGCAAAGGCGCTCAAGACTATGAATGTCAAGGGCAAGAAGGGTGGCGACTGTTCACCTAACTTTGTCAAGAGAGCGATTTCAAACCCCTTTCACGGGAACACTAAAAAGTTCAAGAGAAAGTGAGGTAACTAGATGAGTGAAAGGACATTCACTATTGAAATGATTGACATGGACTTAGCAGACTTAGATACGGACGAGTTTCTTGGCTTAACGCCAACTTATCTCAGAAGTATTCTATTGGAGTTAAAGAGATGTTATGAAGAACTTGACCGACCAAAGGTGACTATTGATGATTGGGACAAAGAAGGTCCCTGTGTCACGGTCTATTTGGAAGGCAAGGAATATGTCGGTATTCTTAGAGAATACGACGCCTCCGAGTGAGGCTACTAGATGAGTAACGAAAGAATTGACTTAAAGCAATTTGAAGGAATGACCGAGGGCGTATGGTTTGAATCTGAAAGAATAGATGCAAACTATCGCATAAGGAATGAAAAATATGAGGTATGCGATGTATTCAGCACAGGAACTATGGAAGGTTCTTTTAATGCTGAAGCAATCGCCAAATTGCCTAACCTAATTGCTGAGTTAAAGAGATGTTATGAAGAGATAGATTATCTCAATGCCTTAACTAACAGTCTACCAATAGAAATGTTAGTAGAGGCAGACAACAAATTACAAGCCTCCGAGTGAGGTAACTAGATGAATAATAGAATTGACTTGACTCAAGAAGAGTTACGAGATAAACTATACGATTGGATGACTAAAGGATATGAGCCTCAAATGGCCATACCTGACGACTTACCAAACGAGATTTCAGAAATCTTGTTCGCTATAGACCACCTCGGACTAATTGCCGAGTTAAAGAAAAGATATGAAGAGATTGATGCGCTGCTGGGAACCATAGGTAGTTGGGGGTATGTAATGTGCCCTCGCTCTAACGAATGGTTTGAGTGGGATTACGGATGTCAATCTGAAATCTGCACAAGTCACGATGACGACTGTCGTGAACTTGTATAAGCCTCCGAGTGAGGTAACTAGATGAGTAGAATCGAAGATGAATTATGCGACGAGATCCAAAGTAGGGCTCGTCGTGGATTCAAGAAATACGGAGTCACAATGGAGAGAACAGACCTCTCGCCCAGCGACTGGGCCCAGCACTTGCTGGAAGAATTACTGGACGCAGCGGTGTACGTTAAGAGACTAAAAGAACTCTTAACGGTGCAGGAAAACGAAATCGAGCGATTGAAGTCGCTGACCGATTACGCTGAGCGTTGTCCAGAGTGTCTTGGAAAAGACGGACATTACGAAGAATGTTCTTTGTATGACCCCGAATCGACAATTTGTATCGAGTGTGGAAACCCTACGGGTGGATGCACTTGTTGAATTGACTAGATGTAGTTTTAGTGATTTAAGAAGAAAAACTGTAACGGGTTCAAATCCTTACCATGGGTGGTGCGGATCCCAAATGAAGCACTGTCCCTTTGTTGATGTCATGTAATTTTGACTAGAAGAAAGTGGTACTGAAATCACGTACGGAACAGAGCATCAGACTACTTGTTCTAAATAAAGTCGCTCCCTGTCGTAGTAGTAGAAGCAGGGCGTCGAGGAAATGGGAAACTCCTCGCAAGGGTAGGTACGTAAGCCTACTTGCTAGATGAGTAATGAAGATTCAGATGATGAATATTACAAAGCAATGCTCTCCAATCACAAAGTGATCTTACAAAGGGGACACGTGACAAGAATAAGTGATAAGGATTTTATCAGATCTTGGCAGCTTAGTAACTCCCTTGAGGAGCTGAACCAAATATTAGGAATCAGTAATAAGAAACATGGCAAACTTCGCGCAAAGCAAAGAGCCAATGACATGAGAAGAAATGGAGTGCCACTTAAGGAACTCAACTGATGACAGAGCATTAACTAGATGAGTAATAACTTTACAATCACTTCAAGAATATTTGAAGAGTGGGAAGAAGTAGACCAACTGTACAAGCAAATAAGAGCAACCCGTGATGAACTAAGAAAGCAATTGATTGCTGAATTACAAAGAAATCACAATGGGGTCGCTTGGGACGGGGCAACTCGTATGCGTGTAAAGGATTCTACAGGGAGATCATTCTCCGTAGTAACATTAAGAGAAAAATACGGAAACGAATGGTTAGAGGAAAACCGTGAGAGGCTGATTGAAGCACACGACGAAGAGTGGTTAGAAGCTAACTCTAGTGCGCTGATTGATGAGCACGGCGAGAGATGGATAGAAGATAACTCTTCCCGTTCTCACTCTGCAACACTTGAAGTAAAGGTAATGACCCGTCGACGCTGAGGGAAACCTATGGCGAAAAACGAAAGACAAAAAAGATGGTTGGGAGAAGTAGTAAAGTCCTTTGAAGGGGACGAGTTTACTTCCCTAGACGTGCTTGAAGCATGGCCGTCTGTTATTGGTCCGAGGTATGTTCCTAGTAGACATGAAGTTCAGATGCTTCTGAAAAGATTTAGATCTAAACTAGGTATTAGCGTAGTAGGTGAATTGCCTACTAGTACTGATAATGGTAGTAGATATGTTCTATTACTATATGCTGAGGATTAAACTAGATGAGTGAACCACCAACATGGACACATATACACTTTGACCTGAACAAGGTAGACATTGACTACCTTCGTGAACTACGAAGCAACCTCATGGATGAGGGAGCGTACTTCGATTACGGAGTACAAATAATGCCAAAGGAAAACAGAACAATGGAATGGCAAACTGACTGGTCTCTTACGGGACATATGGACGTTGCCGATATCTGTTTTTATCTGGACGCAAGAAGCGTAGAATACACGCTGGTTAAAGTCGTCAACAACGAGGAAGAATAATCTTCCTTAACTAGATGAGTACAATACATCAAACACAAACTGTGTTCAAGAAAACAAGTACAGGTAAGATCCAGCAATGGAGAGCCTGGGTAGAACAAACTGACGACGGCTACCTACTAAAGGTAGAGTCGGGGCAGGTGGGCGGGAAGCTAAAAGAGACTCCTGGCCAAGTGATAAATGAAGGCAAGCAAGGGCGCACCGCTGAAGAGCAAGCGATCTTTGAGGCCACTTCAAAGCTTAACAAAAAGCGTGACGAAGCTTATTTCGATACTGTCGAACAAGCTGAGAACGAAGTTAAGCTTTTACCGATGCTAGCGCATCCATTTACGAAGCGCAAGCATAACATCACTTACCCTGCAATCGTACAGAGAAAGTTCGACGGCGTACGCTGTCTAGCTAGACTCAATGACGATGGAACAGTAACACTACTATCAAGAAAAGGAAAGGAGTTCCCACATCTGAATCATATCAGAGAAGACGTGGCGAGCAACAACAGCAATGCTAGCCTAGTGTTAGACGGAGAACTATACTCCGATACGCTGACTTTCCAGGAACTTGTAGGACTTGTTCGCAGAGTGACGCTTAAGGAAGGAAACGACGGACAAATGTTTGAAGTTTCCCTGCGCGTTTACGACTGCATCGACTTAGAAAACGAAGTCGATTTTGAAGGAAGATACCAAACGATCACCGAGATTACAAACGGTGCAACGTATCTTTCCTTAGTTGAAAACGTAAGTGTGTCTACCGAATCGGAGATACACGAAGCGCAAGCAAGATTTGTAGCAGAAGGTTACGAGGGTGCTATGGTTAGAAATCTAACTGGCGCCTACGCAATTGGAAAGCGAAGTGCTAACCTACAGAAAGTAAAGACATTCATGGATAGTGAATATCAAATTATTGGCTTTACTGAAGGAACTGGTATAGAAGCAGGCTGTGTCCTATGGGAGTGTCAAACTCCAGACGGACAGCCCTTTACTGCCAGACCAACAGGAACTCATGATGAACGCAAAGTTCTTTTTGAGAACGGTGAAGACTACATCGGGCAGCAATTGACAGTAAAATATCAAGAGCTAACTGATGAAGGAATCCCAAGATTCCCTGTGGGGATCGCTATTCGTGACTACGAATAAGCCGAGAGGCTACTAGATGAATGAGAATTTAATCAAAGAATATGAAGCCCTTAGCGAGATTGCTCGCAAACAGAAGAAGCTAGAAAGTGAACTTAGAACTGGAACGTATGCGCTTGTTAAGCACATACCTCTAATGAAGAGAAAACCGTTTTACGCTTGTGTTGAAATACTTCGTAGGAACTTACATAGTAAAAAGTTAGCTAACTACGGATACAATACTAAGTCAGCCTTACATAACGCAAGGCTTGACATTTTTAGTGAAAAAGAGACGAATCCGTTAACAGATGAACCTCTTTATGTAACTAATACGTACTTAAACGGAGAAAAGAATAAAAAGATCTTTTTGTTATCCTTTCAACTAACATGGGCTAAGGAAAGTACAGATCTAGCAAGAGCTGTGGATAAGATAGAGAGTGATAAGTCCAGAGGCGATGATGCCTTTGGAGACTTTGCTGACTCTTTGCCACTGCTGGGAGATAGTATAACTACTAAGCTCCGCAATAATCAGTATAAGACAGAGGCTGAAATCGAGAGTGATTTCAGAACCTGGTGCACAATGAAGCACGCGTCTAAGAACATTAATCTTGTTAGAGACGATGCACTGCACATGCTTAAAACTGTATTTGCTGGAGAGAATTACTTTCGTTCCGCTATTGAAGAATCTGCAGTACGACATTTTGTTGATGCTACAATGGTTCTTGTGGAATAGCCAAAGGGCTACTAGATGCTAAGCATTAAAATTGGTGAGGAAATTGGCGGGCATTGGACTTTAGAGATGGATGACGGAGAAGGAAATAAGGTCGATATTGATATCGACAACTATGACCTTTTACTGAAACATATCACAGAGTTCATTGCCGCCAATAATCCAGATCAGACTAAATTGTCTGACTGGAAATAGTCAGCTACTAGCTGATTACTAGATGATGGTAAATGTAATTGATACAAATGGCTACACAAAAGGAGTACATGGTAGCAGCGAAACCTGCTGCTATTGCAGCAATGAAGCTGTATACTTTACTTGGTGTAAAGACCATTTGTTACAGATGCTAGAAATGAGAACTAAGCTAAAGGAGATGAAAATATGAGCTGGAAATACATACATGGAGAAAATGACGACCCATTGGGTCCAGGAACATACGTGTCAGAGGCACATGGGGTAACGTTCGACCCACCGCTACAAGTAGCGGAAGTCGGCGCCCTAATCGGAACAATAAGCGAGAAAGCTGAGGTGTTTGTTAAACAATGCGTGAAAGCAAATGCCCAATTGAGGAAGCACCTACCAGAGCCAGGATCTAAAAGAGAACTGGCTATGAAGATATTGATGCTACTTCTAGATGCACATCGTGAAAAGACTGGTGAAGTAATAACACTAGTTAGACCAGGAGGTCAATCCTTGTCTGAAACTGATGATTCAGACATTTCCAAAGCTGAAAGAGAGGATCACCGTCTTCTTATTGAAAAATACGAAGCGGCTGAAGGGGCAATGCACGAGAACGACCTTAACAGGGCGTTCGTAGTTCGTGCATGCGAAGACTATGTATTGAAAGAACTACAGCGAGTGGGTATCAGATCTAAGTTATCTGTTACACTGAAGAAACTAATTGACTATGTCGTTAGAGAACTTCCATTCGCTGCTGAATTTGCAGATGTCTTGATGCCTACATTGAAGGCTGAAGGATGGGTTCTGTTTAACCACGAAGGTGAAACAAGAATCCTCCCTTACGGAGAAGGCGTACCAGCCTACGACGCCAAGTTGTGTAACTTAGACCACCCGATGTGGTCTAGAACCCTTGGTATTAAGTGGGAGGTATGAATCCCTCTACTAGAGAAGAGTATGGCTAAGAAAATTAGAGACTCGGATAAGTGTCTAGAATGTGGAGCAAAATTTGTGAGATTATCGAAGGATCGGGTAAAACTATATTGTGAAACCCACTTCATGCAAGCAAAGAAGCTTCGTAGTCTACGACAACCTTGCCGACGAGTATCATGCAGAAACCCCGCACAGGAGGACGGCTACTGTAACGCGCACAGACCTTTTACTAAGGATCATGTGCCGTTTCGTAACGACTGGATAGCGGGAAATGGGCTAATAAAATCAAACGCACCAAGGTGTGTTTACACTGGAGAAAAGGCTGCTGCTGGCAGTTACAAGTCTCCAGAAGTAATTGAAAAAATAGCTAAGATACGAAAGGCTTTGGAGTCGTAAGGGTTATCTTCATAACCCTTCGGCAACAGCCTAAAATTGGTAACTAGGTGAGTAATAATGAGTGATCAACAAACCAAATTGGACGCCTTCATGGAAGACGTCAAGGAGCAAGAAAATAAGGACAAAGAGCTACGTGGATCCGGTGAATTTGAAGACCGTGAAACACTTAGAGCAGACAGAGACAAGCTGTACGAAGGATACTTCCTGGAATCATTCCAGAGTGGTATCGTTGGTAAGTTCGGTGAAAACACCGCAGTCCGTCTGATCTCTTCGACCGGCGAGAAAGTAACCCTTTGGGTTAATGGATTTGAAGAACAACACTTCAACCAGTTTATCGCCCGTCTGGAAAGTGACGACATGGCTTTGCCTGTAAAGTTCTCTTTCATGAGAACGCAAAAAGAGAGCGAAAAGGGTAACACCTACAATCGTCTCTTTATCCGCTTAGATGCACACGGCGATGACGTGGCATTTGAGATGGACTCTCTATGAGAGGCTCCTACTAGATGAGTCAAGGAATTGATAAAACAAAAATACATCCCGATGACATTAGAACGTTTAGGAATAAGATGGAGACTAACCAGTTTAGTTATCTGAAAGCTTATGACCTACACGGATCTGAGAGAATGGGAAAGGTAGAGATTGAAGCTACAAAGCGAATAACTGATGCAGACGCAGTACAACTTGCAGATGGAAGAGTATCTTGGCCCTTAGTGGGCAAAGACGCTTATCTGACAGGAACAGCGCGCAATGCTATTTGTTGGGTACCTTGTATGATCTCTGAATTAGAACGCCTCTATGCACTAGAGGCAGAATTAACCTCCGAGTGAGGTAACTAGATGTTTTGCATCAAAGAATATAGAGACGATGTTCGCGCAGCTAGCTTAGCTATCTGTGAGTTAATCGTTGATGATTTGGGAGACAAGAAGATGGCCTGGCGTTATGCAGAAACGACCTCCGCTTGGGAGGACGTGGCAGAAGCCATTGCTGGAGATCCAGACCAGGATCACTGTACTGCGGAATTTTATCACGCAATTGCAGACTCAGCAAAAGGCTTCTTCAAAGTCGAACTATTGGGAACTTTCTGAAGTTCCCTACTAGATGAGTGATGAAGAATACTTTAACGAGATGATAACATCAGAAGAGACGATACCTGCGATCAGAAATGATCGGATGCTACGATCTACGCTTTTAGGAATCCTAAAAGAAATGGATATAGCTGTAGCAAGAGAAATCTGTGAAGATGTATTAAATCGACTCACTATTGGTAGTGTACTCAATGACCGCAGTCCGAACAAAGGAGACCCCTTTGTGGCTGGCTGGGCTATGATTACAAGGGGCAAGGCGTTGCAGCTGTCAATTAGACGCGACGCGCTTATATGGGAATCGGATTTCCATACTTTAGACGATGGCAGACAGATTATGAGGATTAACATACCTGTGGAGGGAATTGTTAATCTTCTTAATGAAGAAGCTGCTTTTATCGAAGTCAATGGACTTCTATCTAAAAGCGGTGCTGACGAAGCCGACTTGGCGCTTAGAATAAGGCGACAAGAGGCTTACAGAATCGACCTATTGCAGAATGAGTCCCCAACTCCACGTAAGATTCTAGTTCCAATTGAGGACAGAGAACCTTCCGAGGAATGAGGCACTACACTAGAACCAATCCCCAAGGGTAACACCTTGGGGATTTTTTATTGTCCTAGTTTTGGACACTTAAGTGCAGAGCCTGCCAGCGAGGCACTGTATGAGTGCCTTTGGCAAATCCGGTAACTTTGTCCAAATCACTAACACAGTCCTTTGCGAGTGTCAAGCTGACTTCATCCTCTCCACCAGATCTAATAATAGACTCAAAGACTAACTCTGGATCACTTAGTGCATCTAATGAGAGCTTAACACAAGAAAAGCCGCTTTCTGCATGTAGCGAACCTGGTACCCTTAGTACTCTGTTCTTATCTGCAGTCACTGTCTTATCTAGTGACTCAAAAGTTTCTTTTCTATTGTTGAATGCTAAGTTGGCTATTGCAGCCTCGACTTTAGTGTCTATATCTAGGCGACCTTGTTGTAACTGATTCCTAAACGAGTCGGTCACTGCGAGGTCGCCTAATTTTTTTGCATGTGCCTTTGACAAGCCTAGCATGGATAATGCGTTTGTATTGAATGAGCTATCTGGAGTACATACATGACCTATTGACCTTATCGTCTTGATGAAGTCGCCGCCCCAACCACCTTTGCCGATAACTGGCAGGGTCTTTCTTTGCATCTGATCGCCTTTCAGATACTGTAGTATTGACTTTCTATCTTCTATGTGCATATCCTCGTGGCCCTTGACGAGATAGTGGAATCCCTTGTTACCAGAAAACTCTAACTCGATGTCGTTCTCTGAGAAGCCTAACTCTCTGGTTAACTTCTCGTATACCTCATATGTCTCATAGGATATATCTTCTAACCACTCTACTCTATTACTCTCTGGTCTCTTGTCTATGTCGAATACGAGATCGAGTCCGACCATCCCTCTTTTTCCAACCTTTTCGTTAGGATCTAAGAAGTGTCCTATGGAAGCAAACACCGCGCTGATTGGCGACAGGAGTATTGTTTCTCTAATTTGGGCGGGGTCAGAAAATCCGTGACGTCGATCCCAAACTGCTTTAGAACCCCAGTGAGAGAACGCTATTTCTCTCCTAGGTAGCTTAGTTATATTGAAATCGGTGTTTCTATAGTGATCCCTGAAGAGGGACTTTTTCTCATACAGGAAGTCGGGCGTGGTCAATTCCAAGCCCCCTTCTTTTTGTTCTTGTTCCACTGTTCTTCCAGGATGTCTATGTACTGATCAGCGTGATCTGTAGTCATCTCTTCTTTCCAGTTACTAGGAGGAAGTATGTCGTCTACGGTCGCTCCTAGTTTATGGGCTAGGCCGTTGACTATCTGCATCTCTGTTGCCTTTAACTTGTTTACCAAATCGGTGGCGTACTTTACTTGAGCTGCACTTGCCATTCTCAGCCCGTTGGTATCTGCTGCTGGAGAGAATTCTTTTGCTGTAGCGAAGAATGGCAATTGGTCAGCTTCTAGTGTAGCCTTACCGTACTCTCCCTCTGCGAATTCTGGCATCTGAGATTCTTCGGGTTGCTTTGTGTAGGAAGAGGACTCTTTCTTCACTTTGACAGAAATCTCTCCAAATGTGAGCTCGACTTCTGTTATGTTCTCCATTTTGTCAATCATGCTAAGCATCGTTGTTACTATTTCTATATCCATTGTAATCACCACTGTTCGGTTGCTGGGTTCTGAGTCCCATTGTACGAGTATTCGTTATTGCCCGTTATCTTGAATCCACAAAGAGCGTTCTTGCTGAACCCTGCCATGTGCGACTTGAATGTCTTCTTATCGAGGTCAATCCCATGGTTCTTAACGTGTTCCATCAGAACCTCCGTTGGTATTTGATCCCAGTCACTATGTTGCGTTACATATTGGCCCAAAGCTTTCGCCAGTGCCCTTCTGTCTTCTCTCTTGTCACTAGTCACGTCGCCTGTCATGGCGCCTATGTCCTGCTCAATTAGAGATTCGCTGATAATCTGCTCTGCTAACTTGACGTGGTCCATTGTGACTTCGTCTGACATATCGAACCTCGCTGCAGCGACTGCCACACGGCGGATAGCGCCGACTTCTCTGTGGGAAGTCATGTAGTCTAGATTCTTTGTATTCTGTCTTCTGTCAGCGTGGCGGTCTGAGATATACTCAGCAAGTTCGACGCTCATGTCTGGGGAGAAGGTTCTACAGTGTTCGATTAGTTTGAGAACGAATCCGAACTCTTCTTCGGCGATTTTGGAACTGCTACCGTATCCTAGCATGCTCATAGAGATATCCCTGTCTTTCGATTTCTCGGCTTTGTCTTGAAGAACGAAGATTAAGTCGAATCTCTGGAGCTGTGGGAAGTCCATGCCAATCTCATCTACAAATGGAACCATGCCAGAGAACTTTTTCCTGTTACCTGCACTGGGGTTCGCTCCAGCTAGGACTGCTGCTTTGGATGGAAGGGTTGCCTTGATGATCTTCTTGATAGGAATAATACCACTCTCCATTCCCGTGTTGAAATCCCCATAGTCTCCTTTGTAGAGATTGAATTCATCTACTGCAAAGATGCCTGTTGCGGAAGTGAGAGTAAACTCACCAGGCTGAATAGCCCATCTCTTCTTGCCTGTGTTTAGGTCTTCGACGTGTTCACAGCCGCCAGTAAGACCCGCTTGTGAGATATTGGTTGCGTCTGAATACCTACTGCCTTTACGGAGTAGGACTCCTGCTTCAAGGAGCTTTGTCTTGGCTGTGCCTGGATCTCCTACGATGAGGATGTGCATATTCTCGCGGTGTCCGAACTTACTGTCTGGCATACTGGCTCCGCATGCCTGTAAGACAATCGCTCTCTTGATGTGCTTGTTTACAACTAAATGGCCTGCCCATCTACGAGTGACTTCATCGAGCTTTTCTTCAAGTGTCCTCTCGATAGCGAACTCTTGTATCTTAGCTATGTCGTCTGAACTTATCTCTATACTGTTACTATCACTAGATGTCTCTTCTATTGATTTAGCTGATAGGTATGTAGTACATAGTGTACTATTCTTAGAGATAGCCTCTAGTCTTAGAATCCCCGTTACTTCGACTACACTACCTGCTTTGACTGCATCGACCAGGCTACCTCTTAGTTCCACAGGGATAGTGCGAGGATCATCGTCGCTTACTTCTGTTTCCTGTATGAGTAGCTTCTGTATCTTCTCTGTCCTTGACTTAGAAGAATCTAGTTTGGAGAATGCCTTGCCACTGCATCTGGGGCACTCTCTCGGTGTGGCGAGTGTGGTGTCTTCTGGGTTCTGTGGAACCATTACGACATTTAGACACCTGTCGTCTTCGACTGTCCTTGACATACAGCGGAATGCAATGTGAGTCTGTATCTTTAGCTTGTCGCTGACTTCAATCACCTGGCCTACCATCCTTGTCAAGTATCCGTCGTCGTCAGTATCTCCGATATCGCGAGCGCAGTTATTGGGTGCACCAATAATCAGCCACTCTGGTTTGATACTGTGGAAGGTCTTTCTTTCCTCAAGGCGCTCGTCGGCGAAATCAAGGAAGTGGTCTTGAAGGTGTTCAAGCATGTAGAGTACAGTCTTGCCGTCGTGGATCAAGAAATCTCCTAGTCTGACGTACGAGTCTCTGAAGTGCTTGTATGAATTGAATGTAAGACCCGCTGACGTCAAAACATCTGGAGTACTCAAGGTAATGTCTGCAAAGTCGTCGTTATCGGCGAGCGACTCTGGTAAAAGCGCCCCACTACGAATGACGCCAACGTCGAGATACATTGTGTATATCTTGGGATTCCCATCGTGGTCGCCTTGAGTTCTCATAGACTTCATGGCAAGAACTCTCTTGCTAATCCTAATTGCTTCCTTCATAGCGTCTCCGATCTTATTGCTGTCCGAGCGAATGGTATTCACTGCGGACTCGGCGAACTCGTCAATGATTTCTGCTCTAAACTCTGGTGAATCTGGATATGCGGAGTTTAACACGTATCCACTGTGCCACATCAAGTATGCCAATACTGACTCCTTGACTAGCACGTCGCTCTCATCTATTTCCTGCAATACTAATGCAGCTTCTGTTACTGTAACTTCGTCACTCATTTACATACCTCCATAATTGTCCTTGCTTCCTGTATCCATTTTCGTCCAAAAAGTCCTTTGCTTCGTTTAACAAGTTCCTGTCGTTTTTCAAAATGTTACCCAAATCGACAAGCTTGTGTTCTTCGACTAAGCTCTTAATTTCTTTCATCTTTGGGTGCATCATACCATAATTATGGGACTTGCCTGTTTTCCCTATGCCTTCCAGATGGCGTAATTGGACCCATTTCTTAAATTGGTTCCTGGCACTGCTTTCTTTATACTTCGTTCCGAGTTCTTGGGCTGCTGCTTCGTATGCCTTTGTAGAGTTTATAATACCTCCACCTTGTACTAACATGTTGTCCCAAATTTCTTTGACTTTGGTATAGCTAGCATTCGTGCGAATCCCGTTCGACTTATTAGAGTCTAGAAGACGGTCTATGTCTTCCTCTGGGATATCTGGGTACTTGGTCTGAAACCAAGTACGGGCTTCATCGGATGCGGACACAGGATCGCCTCAGACCATCTTTGTGTTGTTTATCAGCCACATTACAACTTGTGTATTGCTCAATTTCAATCCTACTTTCTTAGAAATAGAACTCTGTGCATTTAGAAATGCCTCAACGTCCTCTTCTTTTCTTAGCTCCACTGTCACTCTCGTTTGCTTCTCGCTCACTGTTATTCCTCCTCTGGGGAAATGTAGGTCGTGGTCGGAGGCTTATCAAGGTGCCGGCACTTTCTGGTCAGTCACCGATACTAGCCGAAGGTGTAGCGATTAAATACTCTGGCTGTCTCATCACGTAGTGATGGAAATTCATGAAACGACAAAATGCTCTGATTGCTTATCACGAAATATCGTTCAAGATCTAAAGAGAGGAGAGACGCACTGCGGCGATTGTGGTCTTGTGATTGCGAGTGATGAGATAGATCACGGGGAAGAGTGGAGGAGCTACGAGGGTGGCGAAAGTAATTCACGGGTTGGCGCTCCCAAAAGTGCTCTTTCTCCAGATCATGGATTGATGACGACCATTGGTATTGCCAATGCAGACTTCGCTGGGAGATCTCTAAACGGAGTGACTCGTTCTCAATTCTACAGGCTTCGTAAGTGGCAGAGGAGGACTACTGTTCACAATCGCGTAGAAAGAAATATGCAGAAGGCGCTGCTTGAATTGGACAGAATAGCTGGAGCTCTGGGGCTAACTAAGGGAGCTAAGGAAGAAGCTGCTATCATTTACAGAAGGGCTGCTGAAAAGGATCTCATTAGAGGCAGAAGTATAGATACTGTCGTGGCAGCTTCAGTTTACTTGGCTAATCAGAAGCTTGAACTATCTCGTAGCTTCGATGATATTGTCGCAGTCTCTCCATGTAGATCCAAAGACATCTCTCGCGCACATCGCCTAATTAAGCAGAGGTTGAAAATAAGAACCGTAGTACCTTCCCCTACTGTGTATGTCTCAAGATACTGTAGTGAATTGGGTCTGGATAGTGGAGTCGTAAATCATACTCATAGTATAATCAATAGAGCTAGTGAGTTAGGATTAGTACACGGTAAGTCTCCTAGTGGAGTAGCTGCTGCTTGTCTGTACATTGCTTGTAGAGAGACTAGTAACTTCCGTACACAGTCAGAAATAGCAGACATCACTTATGTGACCGAAGTAACGATCAGAAATAGGTACAAGGAAATTGCTGATAATTTAGGAATTGACCTGTGAGTACAGGAAACTTGTATTCGTCACTTATCATTGGGATCCTGGACAAGGTACTAGATTCGATTCTTTATTAACCCTAATCATGCAAGTTACGTCATTTATACGTCACTTATACGTCACTTATATTGAATATACGTCACTAATTCAATTTGTGACGTATGAATATGAAAAGTCTCTTCTCTTATAATATACTTTTTGGTTAGTAAGTAAGTATAGAGTTAGTGTAAATAAGTGACGTATAAGTGACGTAAGTAGGGACAAAGGTGACGCGTTCTTCTTATCAATTAAATCGCAGTACAGCGTTTAGTGACAAGAATAAGTGACACTTACTCTTCTTCAAGTATCTCAAGGAGTTCTTGAAGAATATCAGAACCCAATAACATCAGATGAGATAAATGTCCACGATCAGATCCTGTGACTTCGACATCAAGGAAAACAGAACCATTTACTTCAAAGGAAGCATTGTAGATTCTTCTGCGTGACCTACCATTAGCATTCACTATCGTACGCTCTGAAACTACAGGCCAGCCGAGTGCTTCACAAATCTCTTGATCTACACTAGTCCTATCAGCACCAGTATCTACCTTAGCAACAATATCAATCGCAGACCACCTGTTATCAGGGTACAGACTTACTGACTGCTCACCTTCACGAATCCAGCGTTTTGCCATAGACCTGCTTGTAGAGCTCATTAGCATTACCTCCAGATTTGTATAAGAATGAACGAATCTTGTCCACTTTAACAGACTCAATCTCATCTGACTCGGCAATAGCTTCCTTCAATACCTTCTTCGCTACCTTATCGGCTTTGAATGATCTAGGACAGAGTTCACTCCAAATGCGGTTGTTTAAGACCCCACCTTTTTCTTCGATCAACAGAAGGAGCTTATCGAAAGCAAGTACCCCAAGATCTTCGGCAGAGTTCTCTTCCCACCACTCTCCAGCAGCTACGACAGGAGGGGGCGCGACATTACCTTTCACATGAATACTTTCTACAATTTCCATCTCTACAGTATCTTCTGGCACTATACCTACTTCTTCGGGATTAAGGAATGAATATACATTAAACTCGTCTAGACGCTCTTCTATACTCTCATAACTAGACTTAGTCGAATTCTTAAGCAAAGAAACCTCTTCCCTCAGCACAGCTATATCAGATTGATATTTCAGCGTAAGGTCACGCAAGCTCAACTTTAGCATCTCTATTTCCTGTCTCAATACTGATGGCAAGTTCATCTCAGAACCCAACGCCGACCAAGCATTACTAATCTCTTCCATGAACCCTCCAGTTTTCTTCCCCGTCATAACCGTTATTGGGCGGGGAGTTGTCCGAGACACATGCGCGCCAAGGTATTCGGACTGAAATGGCAAACTGAAACTAAGAAAGCATTAGTTCTTTTAGATGACCTGAAGATACCCTATGAGTTCATAGATGTAGTCGATACTTCCTCAGCATTGATGACCGCAGTGAGGTCTTTAGGTAAATCCGCAGACCTACCACAACTGCATACAGAGGGGGTGAGTTACTCTGGGATCGAATCCATACGCCAGTATTGTACCAAGTGACTTTGATTGCGCCGACGAGCCTAGCCAGCCCCAATCGAAGTGCCCAGCCTTAGGGGCAAGTCCCGGACCACAATTGGACAACAACGGAATCTATTACTGTCCTCTTTGCTATTCACAGCTATCAGTAGAAGTTGTCGTAGAAGACGACCTGTTCGACGATGACGAAGATGACATCGAAGCGTTCGATTCAGCAGGAGAGATATTCGTCGCCGAAGGAATCTCTGTTCAGAACCAAACCCCAGAAGAAAAGAAAGTGATTGATAGACTACAAGCAATCGAAGAGATAAACTTCACACTGGAACTACTAGATGTGAAGCTCGCATCGTTCATGGCAGTAAACTCCTACGAAATTGTAAGTAGACTTAGGACTCTAGAATACGCCGGTGAACCCGCCTTCGCTAAAGAAGGCGAATCGCTGGCACCGAAGATCTTAGCGGTAGCAGCCCATATGGCTAATAGAGGTATTGACGACGCCACTCTAAGAAAACTCAATGTCCGTACAAGCACTTACAACAACAAGCTGAGGGTACTAAGAATACTCTACAGCAATAAAGGCCAGTCGGTCATCAGTGAAAAGATCCGTTATGTAGGAAATGCGATTAACCTTAGTAAGGGAATAATAGATGTCATAGTAGAACAATACGAAGAGAATCCTTTACCTAATAGCGAGCCAGATCCATCCACTAGAGGAGCTGCCTTCATTTACATAAAAGCAAGACAGGCAGGCATCAAGGTAACTAAAACCTCTCTCAAAAATGTCCCAGGAGTTATGAAGAACGCCCTTGATAGGGCAATCAAAAGTTACGAGGGCGTGATTAGGAAGGGTAATAACAGGGACGAAGATGAGGTAGAAATTGATGAGCCTAACCTGGAATGAATTCAGATCCGCCCACAAGGGCATAGCCAAAAGCGAACTATCAAAGCTATGGGAATCTTACAAAGCAGGTGAGTACAACTTTCCCTCCAAAGAAGAATCAAAAGCGACAGTCGAAGAGACTATTGTTGAAGAGCCAGATAGCGTGGAAGAAGTACCTGTCGAAGAAAACGCGACGCCGATAGCTGACCTCTGTGGAGAGTACAATAGGCTAATTCGCAAAATGGTGCTACTAGGGATTCGCTTAACACCCGAACTAAAGCAAGCTGGCGAGGACAGATTGTCTGAAATTGCCAAGTTAACAATCCCCGAGGGATATTCCTGTACGCCTACCGACTCATGGAAGATTTGGTTCGGCCCCTCAGAAAGAACACTTCTTGTGAACACAACGAATCTGATGGGCTTTGAAATTACTCGATCATGGTGGAAGAAGTACTACCAGACTACAATTTACGTTGACAGAGAAACCGTCAACAATTACGTTTACGTTGACTCTGAGATACAGAGAATGATTAGAAGAAAGAGGTTCTTACCTAGGTCACCAGTAGTCGGTAGAGAGTGCAAGCTCCCGATCGACTACAAGGATATTCAAATCCGTGGTGGACAGGGAGTGAACTGATGGATGCAGAAGCTCAATTAGCAAATATGAGAGAGCAAATGGCTCTCATGATCGGAAAGCAATTGGCCGATGAAGAATTATCGCTAAAGTCAGTGTGGGCGGTACATTCGCCAACCAAGCAAGCAACATGGTGTCCAAGTCCAGACTGTCCTACTCTTGGTAGAAAGAGTACCTATGACATCATATTAAATGACGCCAAAGAAAACGATGACGGAGAGTTAGAACATCTGATAATGGAGGGCGTAGACAAGAACACATTAGACGAACTCGGCGATAAGGTAGAGACTTCTATCCGCCGCGTCGGCGCACCAACAGTAAATCTTCACAACCTAGGCATTATAGCGACCTTCACCTCCAAGGCAAAAGCTCAGACATTCATGAGGGAATACATGAAGATGATTCAGAACACGGGTTTCGTGGAACTAATACTCACAGAAATTGAGTTAATCGCATAACATTTCTTTAATTTGTTACGCGTTCTTTATACAGGGTGAGTCGTTGGGATAATTTACCCCCAACGGAGAGACCCTAAATGACACTTAACAAACCACAAATTGTGAAACTAGATTACACAGAAACAGAGCCAATGTTGCTTCCTAGCAATGACAGATTCGTCCTATTCCCAATACAACATGATGATATCTGGAAAGCCTACAAAGAGCAAATGGCTTGCTTCTGGACAGTAGAGGAATTAGATCTCGCTGAAGATTTGAAAGATTGGGAAAACCTAAGCGACAACGAGAGACACTTTATTGAACACGTCCTCGCCTTTTTCGCTGCATCAGATGGCATCGTGAATGAGAATCTTGCCATTAATTTTTCAAATGAGGTACAATGGCCAGAAGCAAGATGTTTCTACGGATTCCAAATTATGATGGAAAACGTACACGCTGAAACCTACTCTATGTTAATTGATACTTACATCAGAGACACAAAGAAAAAGGACTTTTTATTCAATGCCATCGAGACTGTACCTGCTGTCAAAAAGAAAGCAGAGTGGGCACTAAAGTGGACAGACTCAGACAGGGCGAGCTTTGGCGAGAGACTCATAGCATTCGCAGCAGTCGAGGGAATATGTTTCTCTGGATCCTTCTGTGCTATCTATTGGCTAAAGCAAAAGGGCCTAATGAAAGGATTGACTTTCAGCAATGAACTAATCGCCCGTGACGAAGGACTACACAGAGACTTCGCAATACTCTTACACAATAAGCTATCAAACAAAGTACCTACAGGAACTATTCATCAAATCATTGCAGAAGCAGTTGAAGTAGAGAAAGAATTCATTACAGAAGCACTACCTGTGTCGCTACTCGGAATGAACTGCAAACAGATGTCCGAGTACATCGAGTTCGTGGCTGATCATCTATGCGTATCACTGGGCGTACCAAAGATATACGGTACTGCAAATCCATTCGTTTGGATGGAACAAATATCAATGCAAGGCAAGACCAACTTCTTTGAGCGCCGTGTTGCTGAGTATCAGAAAGCCGGAGTCATGAGTGACGTCCAGGAAAAGTTCTCTTTAGACATGGATTTCTAAAACTCGATGTCGTCTATATCGAAGATATCAATGTCCTCGTCTTTACGATAGGTACCATCTTGTATATCCTGTAGAGTCTCTTCGTCGTAAGGGCTAGGATATTCAAACTGATTGTGAAACTTTGCAGAATGCTCGATGGCCTTGCATACATCCCACAAAGTAACTGCATCTTGCTTAGCATAAAGCATAGCACTCTTCTTTACTCTCCTAAAGTAAGGATCCATTCCCATTAGATATAACCTTAGGACTTCTAACGCTATACGAACTATAGTAGTATCATTCCATCCACGTATACTAGGATCTGGGTCACGCACGGTATCGTGGTCGAATGGTATTGCTTTAGGATACTTATCCAGTAGCATATCAATTACTGCAGTAGGTAAAAATGCAAAACTTCCCATCTTCGCCATACCTTGTATGTCCGCACAGGTACTAAGCATCTCATCGTCAAGACCAATTCTTTTGATATAGTCTACATTGCTTTCTTCAAGAAGATACTTTGCCTTTGGAAAGCTAGGATCCGTATCCCCAATGAGTACATCGAGTAAGTACATGGCTTTCTCATGTTTCTTTATGAAATGTTTTGGCCAAGTACTCGGGTCATTAGGAACATAGCGACTGGGTCTTCCTCTTCCCTTGTGTCGCGGAGTGGGTTCCCAGTTTTCATCTGTTTTTCCCATATGATAATTACACTTTCGTCGGGTATTTTAGAACTACTCCGATAGCAAGCCCGTCGGAAGCTATGGTTGTAGTACAATAAATAAAAATCTGAGCCTATTCAGCCGCATCACTTAACTAGGCAACGAAAACTCAAGGGGATTATGCAGCAGAAGGTAAATGAAGTTGTCATCATGATTGGAAGCACAGAAAAGTCCTACAAAGATGTAACCATCTTGAAAGGATCCGAAGGTATCTACATTGAAACAAATGATAAGATAGGAACTGATAACGAAGGTAACGACCTGTATCAGCCAAAACTAACCATGTATCCATGGGAGAGAGTTATCTCTCAAAGCTGGACAGAGAATACTTTAATCGAATCGGTCAAACAAGCAGTGATTCTGGAAGCGCTACAAGATCTAGAAGACTTCCTAGAAGACTATGATGAAGACGAAGATGAAAGCACTCCTACCGAATCCTCGGACACAAGGGATAACCCAGATGTAAATCCGTACGATAAGAAAGAGTGAGGTGATTAATTGGTAACTGAAGACGAGTTCTACGGTGAATCCGAGGTAGTAGACATAGTACCTCAGGATCTCACAGGAAAGCTGAAAGAGCAGCGCGATGAGATAAATCAGCTATATGCTAAGCTAATTGCAAATCCATACTTGGCTCCTAATTTAGTCCCAGATTTCCGTAGCGCATTGATGCAAACGATCGCTACACTAATGGAGAATGGGATACCAATTAGCGACAACCCAAAGATCCGCACACCAGATGACGTAGTCCGCGAGGGATTAGCAGAGCTCGGTGGAATGGTCGGAGGTAAGCTAGTAGGTGGACTCATGAAGATCAAACAAGGATTTGACAATACAATGAAGTCCAGCCCTTCTGAAGAAGGAGAGTTTGTAGTTTACCGTGATCCCGACACAGGAGACTACTATTTCATTGACGAAAACGGGGAAGAGGTCGATTGCGACCAACACGGAACACCAGTGGAGTGATTAGAATGAGTGAAGATATTTATGATTCAGACACAGAGCAAGGAGAAGTTCGTTGGGTTAACTTAACCCCGACCGACAGAAGAGACATGATGCAGTTCGTCTTTGAAGACGACGACTGGTATGATGGACCTGGAAAGTATTACGAAGGTGGAGATAATCATCCGAGATTCGATCTAGTAGCCAAGAAGACAGGCGCACCGACCAAAGAAGTAAAGCGCTATTACAACGCTTTCCTAAAGAAACACGGTCATGATGGTAAAGACGTATTTACCAGAGAAGTATCTAGAACGGTTATAGAGCCGCAGCATAATACAACTCACCAGAGCGCACCACAGGCTACTCACGCACCAATGCCGTCAATCACACCTATGGTTGACAATTCACCAGACCCAATGGAGAATATGATGATGAATCAAATGCAACAGGGCCAAGGAAATAGCGAAGCATCTAACATGATGTTCATGATGCACTTCCTGACGTCTCAACAAAAGATGCAGATGCAGCAACAACAATTCCAAGCACAACTGATGATGCAACAGCGCTCAGGAGACCAACAGAGAGAAGCAGATATGAGAAGAGAACAAATGGCAAGAGACCAGCAGTTCATGACTCAACAGACGACCCTCCTAAGAGAATCTTTCAAGAGAGCAAACGATGGAGGAATCGGAGGAAAGCTCCAACAAGCATACGAAGAAAAGATGATTGATGAGATCGTCAACGGCGGCAAGAATGATGGATGGAGAGATGATGTAAAAGACATCTTAACATCTGATACATTGAAGGAGGCGGTGACTGGACTAGGCAGTGCCTTAACTTCTAGAGCTCCGCAAGTACCAGTCGGATATGACGCACCTAACTACAATCCGTACGCCCAGCCAATCCCAGCTCAACCAATGCCTACACAGATTCCACAGCAATTACCTCCTCAGCCATATCCGCAGCAAGCAGTAGCACCGTCTGCACCTCAACAGGAAATGGATGGAGTATTCTTTGAACAACAGCCGAATCAGCCAGTAGCACAACAGCAACCACCTGCTGAAATGACATCTCGCCAATATCAAGAGATTCTACTAGATTCGTTCAGCCAGTTACTGGGACCCGCTATGCAAGACGAACAAGTCGCAAAAGCAGTGTCAGAACAAATCGAAGTAGCAGTAGAGATAACTCTGCTAGAGATGCCAGAAACACTTCCACAAATCAAGTTACAAGCAATGAGTGAAAAACTTCTACTTGTCCGTAACTTGAGAGACATTTGCTTCGGACTACGCGACCTGCGCGAGCGTGTAGCACCTGGAGAAACACCAGGATCTATAATCATGGCCGCAGTTACAAGCGAGCTAAAGAAGAGACCAGAGTTCTATAACATCTTTGCCAAGAATACCTATGAAGAGCTAGTAGGACAGATTGAGCCGTTTAAGGACACTGGCGCAGTGAAGTATGATTACGAGTATCTACTCAGACCAGAAGTAGGAGAAATTGCACGTCATCTACTGTACGCAGTCGCACAAGACTCGCAAAGTGCTTGAGGTGATATCTTGCTTTTAGAAGATGACGACTATGCCATGCCAGACTTCAAAGACACCATGATACTGCCAGTTTGGGCATATCTGGTACTCTTCCTATCGCCAGCCGTTATCACTGGTGTAGCTTTGTATTATTATACCAGCATGGAATTTACATTAGTTGGTGTAATCGCTCTAGCTGTAATGAACGGTTCGATTAACTCGGTTATCGCATGGATGACTATTCGTCTGGATTCAAATTCCGCAGAAGCTCTAGATCACCTTGACACAATCATGGACAGGATGGATCAGTTTGATGTCACATTACAGAACGCCAATAACAAGGTAGAGTCCTTTACTTCTGACCTAGACGAAGCAAGAGAACTCTTCCAACGTGTAGGACTAAATCTAGAAGAAATAGATCTAGCTCCAGTAGCAGATGTAGTAGAGAAACTGAAAGAGAATAAGGACGGACTAAACGATATCCTAGATAATCTCAGAGAAGTAGATGTAGAAGATTACATCCAGCAAGCAAAGAGAATCGAGTGGAAAGAACTTCTGAATGGCGCAGAGGAAATCATGGGATTCATCAAGAAAGATGATTCTGGCAATTCACTAAAGATACCAGAACCGTCTATTGGAATGCCTAAGTTACCAACATTACCTTCTCCAGCTCCAGGGCCGACACTAGATGAAATCATTGGTTTCATGGAAGACGACGATGACGAGTTCTTTGAAGAAGATGACACTTACGCACTTCGCCAAGAAAAATCTAGAAAAGACCGCTTGAGAATCAAACCAGATCCAGACCCGTCAAAGGACATTGATCCGAGATTAAAGATTAGTCGCTACTGAGCGAACGATCTTCCGCTTCTTCAATCATTATCTTTGTGAAAGGAGCATCGCCCTGAGCCACAGTAACCTTTTCACAAACGTATCTTACTAGCTGCGAATCATTTTGATAAACGATTCCTTCCATAGCATCGGTACAGGTCTTGACTAAGTTATCCAAATCTGGCTTCTTTGCACGCCAACGCATAGGGACAGGAGTTCTTTTTCTCCATTGAGATTTAGGGAGTATCAATCCGAATTGTGCTTTGAATACAAGTGGTCCATCTAGCATCTTACCGTCAAGAATCTCCATAGCTTGAGATGCAGCGTATCTTATATGCTGTTTGGCATCTCTAGACTTTGCAGGATCGTATGCTCTGACAAATCCACCACGATTGCTAAATCTTGGTCTACCTTGTGCCACAGGGTCTCCTGCTATAGTAAAGTTAATTTTACGTCCCATATCTAATCCCAAGTTTCGTCCCTATTATGAGGATAACGCTATCGAAGGCGTTATACCAACCTACACATTGGGATGGCCCATGGAGGACGGAAAGGTACTTCGCGTTAAGTTCAAGCCTGGTGTGTCCCCACAAAAGCGATTTGAAGGAGTCGTAAGAATACTGACCGATCTCATAGAAGATGGAATGAGAGACGAAAAAGTACGCAACAAAGCAATACAGATTGTGAACTCTGCAGGAGTAAGAGGTCATGATGAGCTCGGTGAAATAAGGGCTATTACAAGATGGGTACAGACTCATGCCGTTTATCGAAAAGATCCATTCGGAGTAGAATTTTTCTACACGGCGAGAAGGCAGATTCGTGAGATTGAAGCAGGAACGCATTCTGGCGACTGCGACGATTTCGTACTCCTCGGAGGAGCTCTGCTAGGATCAATGGGATATCCAGTAGGAGCTTTGATTGTAGATGCTAACGGAGACGGAGTTTTCAATCACGTAATGCTCGTAACAAAAACATTCTCACCAACAAGAGAATTTGGCGATGGCTGGATTCCTATCGAGTTAATCTATCCAGAGTTCAAACTCGGACAATCAGTACCAATTTCTAAAGTATATCCGCTAATGGCTAATGCCGAGACCATAAGAGCACCTATTATGAGAAAAACTATATCTGGTATAAAGGGACTATTAGGCTATCATCCTATAGGAGCTATGATGGGATTCGGGCTGGCAAAGGACAAAGTATACGATATGGGAGATTCAGAAACTTATGGAAATTATACGGGTCAAGAGCGATCCAGTTACATTGAAACTGTTGGAACCAATAGCAAGATGGATCCCGACAACACTTACCACTACGGTTACCAATTTGAACAAGGAACTAACTATGGAAAAATTAAGGGCATTAGCGGCAGAACTTTGAAAGTAAGCATTTCAGCCTACAAGCAAGGAACAGGTGGTTCAGCAATGAGCATCGCAAATACCTATCCAGTATCATTCACTTTGGCAACAAAGTGGAACGTACAAAAGTGGCCATGGGGCAGTATACGCTCCAAGTACCCCAACAGCGACAAACTAACAGGTTCCACAATAACAGTAACACTTAGACGCCCAAGCGACTACGTAGAAGTGCAGAAAGACAAAGTAGTCATAAAGATAAGGGGTAAATTGTACAAATCTTCCCAGTATGACAGTGGATGGAGTAGCGCTTACGGGTATAATATTACACTCGACGATAACAACAAGAAAAAGACTTTCAGCTATAAGAGATTCAGATCAAAGTATTTTAGTTAAAGGAGAAATAAAAATGAGACCACACGGAAGCGGAAGACCATATAACAACTATATGCACACATACGGACCAGTAGCAAGAGAAGTAGGATTAGACAATAAATCAAGACAATTGTTTGGTGCAAGTAATCTTGGTGTATCAGGTAAAGAAGTAGGAGTAGGCACGCTAATTATAGTAGGATCTGTTGCAGCTTACGCAGTAGGCGGAGTAGTAAACGCATTTTATGACGGATACTTCTTGGGTCGTGCTAAAAAGAAAGATGTTACTTACAAAAAGATTGCAAAAAGAAATGCCATACTCGGAGGCGCACTCGGAGCCGCAGCCGCAGTAGCGTATGTAGCAGCACCAACGAGAGGACAGTGAGTAAGATGTATAACGTAGTAAGTACATATTTTAGTAGATACCCTGTAACAACTCTAATGGGAGCTGCTTATGCAGCAGAGCTAGCATTAACTGGCTACCACGTAGTAAAAGCAACACAAAGCGATACAAAGTATCACGCTGTAATGGCTGGTGCATTTGGATTGCTTGCTACTGGAATGGTAGTAAAAGAAGGACTACTCTGAAGTGATCATATGGGAGTCTTTAGCGAACTAGGGAACCACAGGAGTATTGGCTCCTTAGGAGCTATACCTAAAGGAAGCTCAGCTTATGATATACTTAAAAAACCAGAGTATAGAAACATGGGTGACATCAGTTGGTCAACTGGTGAAACATGGGGAGTTCTTATAGGAGGGGTCGCTGTCGGACTGATAGGACTCACACTCTTCAACAGGTATTACAGGTGAACTAAATGGCGCAAATGAGTACAAACATGCAGAGACGAATTGGGATTCTTAGTAAGAGTCCTTCTAACGAAAAAATAAGAGGGTCGATCTATGGTAATACTCATAGGGGATACGGTATGAGAAAGCCCACAGCAACATCTACTGGAATGCCAGGAGGGTTCTTCGGATACAAAGGCATGCACAAAATGAGTGGCTACCACGAAAATATGAGCGCTGCTCACAGCATGTACGGCCAACACAGTGCAGGAAATGCACACAGTATGAACGGCGATAACAAGCTACACTACTTTGGTAACGCACATGAGGGTCAGAAAGGAATGCCTTCAACAGGATTCTATGGATTAGGATCAGCAGAGCTCGACTATCAAGTAGCAAATATGATGATTCCTGGAGAACTTCCAGATCAAGCACCGATGTCTGGAATGGTAGACGACACAGTCAGTACAATTACCAACAACCCAGTAAAGACAGCTATGGTAGCCGCTGGGGCACTCCTCGCATACAAGATGATTAAGAAGAGCAGGTGAGCTCCTTGACGGAGTCTCACAGCAGAATGCTAGCCGCTGGATTTGCAGCTGTAGCACTACTGTTTTTTATCGGGAGGATTGAGTAATGGTTAGAGTACCACAAGAGCGAGGACGAAAGCCCGCAAAGAAGTATATGTCTGACCTTAATCCGACTAACTTGGAAAGACAAGGCTACTTTGGTACAGACAGAAGAAAACCTGGATCAGTAAGAAAACCCGCAGCTTCTGTGATGTATGATTACACTACAGGAGAAGCCATTCATAACTTCGACGTACCAGATCTGGTAGTGGCATCAAATGAAACTATCAGCATAGAACCCGTAATTACAGCAGACCCAGCACCACCCTCACAACAAACAGGCAATCAGAAAGCAAACATCGCCGATTCTATAAGAGCAAAGTATTCTAGAGATGCGCTACAGCAATTCGATCCGCAGTTATTCAATGCAATCATGTCTGCGGTTAAAACTCAGAATCTATCTCTAATCAACACTGTAGACACTATAATGACGACATTTACCGATAATCTAAATGCAATCTTAAACAATTGGGTAAACGGGAACAATATCACTCAGACTGCAGTCGAGCAACAAATTGCATTGAAGTATGCTGAGTCGAGGACTAAAGTAATGCAGTATGTCCAGTTGTATGAACAAGAAAACGCCAGCCCTCAACCACCGCCAGTAAATGCTCAGACAGCAGAGCAAGCTTACGAAGGCCAAACCGATACCAACTCTGGTGACAACTCACCAGCACCTCCAAGAATACCAGACGAACCGATGGTACCACCATCACCACCTCCAGGTATGCCAGCACCACCTCCAGGTATGCCAGCACCACCTCCAGGTATGCCATCACCACCTCCAGGTATGCCAGCAGGACATAATCCATGGGCACAAATGCCAACCCAAGAACTTCAAATGATTCATCGAGAAATGAAAGACGCGCTAGCTAATGAACCATTCCTACAGAGCGACCAGTACTTCCTGTACGACTATAATATGCTAGTTCAAGAGCTAAATAATAGAACCGCTGCCCCAATGGGAAGAGCTCAGTTAGCTGGCGTTCGCCAAACAACTCTCAGAAGAATGCGCCAAGGAGCACAAGTGGATGTAAATCAGCAAGTAGGAGATCTATTCGGAACTCACAATAACTTGCCACACCAACACCAAATAAGGCAACAAACTACAGAATCCACTGAAAGCATCGACGGTCTCGGTAGCGTGTTCCTTAAGACCAGGGCCGCTATGGGTAGATTGTTGGGCTGATGCGTTATGATAGGTAGACGTGGCGCAGCATACGGAGCAATAGGAAGTCATTCTGGCTCCGAAGCGCATTATTATACTACTAATACTCTTCATCTTGAAGAAGTGTCAATGAGAGTAAATAGACAAAATCACTTTTATCCAATCATTAAACACGGTAACTGGGTAGTCAAGAAGTTAGACTTCAAGATTGACGACACAGTAACTATGAGAATCTCGATCGACGGCTCGGGTATCGGATACGCATACGCTTCCTATCTCGA
>Ga0233444_10000335_pt1 | contig 64579 bp, 61 predicted proteins | sample SI_124_October20_6_FD_182792 | JGI IMG/M metagenome (GOLD analysis project Ga0233444, IMG submission 182792) | Seawater microbial communities from Saanich Inlet, British Columbia, Canada - SI_124_October2016_10_MG | ecosystem: Environmental > Aquatic > Marine > Inlet | place: Canada: British... | reverse complement strand
GGACTTAACCTTTTACCATAACCAGCACATAAAATTAATGCAGTATTAATTTTCATTTTAAACACCTTATTTTTTTTGAAAAATTAATATCTAATATCTCTTTCAATGGTTCAAATTTTTTATTTTTTTTCATTCTCAACTCGATTAATTCCCATGCATAAGGTATCAACTTTAAATATTTTTTTTTATTATCTCTCATGGCAAGTCTTGTAAAAATTCCTATAATTTTCATATTCCTTAAAACTGACAATATTTCAAAATCATTTGAAAAGTTCTTTCTATTAATTAAATTTTTATTTACTTTTATAAAGTAATTATAAATTTGATCTTTAAATTTACTTTTTGTTTTAAATCTCACATCATCTATCAAGGATGCTAAGTCATATGCCTTATTACCCAATAATGCATCTTGCGTATCAATAGTTCCTAATTTATTTTTATGTACCATTAAGTTTGAAACATGAAAATCCCTATGAACAAAAACGTTATTCTTTAACTTAATACCAGACAACAAAATTTTTATTTGTTGATTAGTTGATGTGTTAAATTTAGCTAATTTTTTTTTGGGAATAAATTTTTTTGCGTACCAAAGGCTAAACAATTTTGCCTCTTTGAATAATTCTTTTTTATCATATTTTGGAAGCTTGTAGATTTTGCCTCTAAAATTTTTGATCTTATTTTCTTTTATTTTTTGTATTTTATTTAAAAGATCTATGGAGTCCTTGTATAAATTAATTTTCTTAGCTGAATTTTTTTTTAATAAATTAAAAATTGTATTATTTCCAAAATCTTCTATTTCTATGAAATTTTTCCTATAACTTTCGTTATACAAACTTGGGGCCAAAATATTATTCTTTATCAATAACTTATTAATGGCATCATAAATTAACAGGTTTTTTTCTTTTTCTTTGTGCGCATAAACTATTATTGAATTTTTTTTATTATTTTTTTTTCTGTAAAAAACTCTAAATGAAGCATCGCCTTTAATTTTTTTTAAATTTTTTTTATTTAATATCATTAAATTTTTTTTCACTTAATCCTTTTATATTAATTGTTCTTTTTTCTAAATCATGTCCATATTCAAAAAACAAACTAATTTTATTATCAATAACCATCTTTACCTTCTCAGGCCATTCTATAAGCGTTATGTGTTCATTATAATTTTCTAATAGACCAATATTTTCTAACTCTTTATTATCTGTTAGTCTAAACAGATCGTAATGTTTTATATTTAAATTTCCAATATCATATTCATTTACAATGTTAAATGTCGGACTAGTAATTTCAGTTAATTGTAGATTATTTTTTTTTTGGAGTGCATTAATTAAATGTTTTATAAAAGTTGTTTTTCCAACGCCTATTTCTCCATAGAGAAAAACAACATCTCCCTTTTCTAAAATCTTTGTAAAATTTTTAGCTAACTCAGCTGTCTTAACCTCTGAAGAAATATCAATTTTTTCGCTATTAGTAGCGATAGGCATTCGGTTTGAATGGACCCTCTGTTCCAACACTAATATATTCTGCCTGGTCCTTTGAAAGTTTTGTTAGTTTTGCCCCAACTTTTTTTAAATGCAACATTGCAACTTTTTCATCAAGATTTTTTGGTAATACATAAACTTTATTTTCATATTTTTTATGATTATTCCAAAGTTCTATTTGGGCTATTACTTGGTTTGTAAATGATGCGCTCATTACAAAACTTGGATGGCCTGTTGCACATCCTAAATTGACAAGTCTTCCTTCTGCTAGCAAAATAATTCTTTTACCCCCATTAAGTTCTATTTCATGAACTTGTGGTTTTACTTCTGTCCATTTATAATTTTTTAGTGCATCTACTTGAATTTCATTATCAAAATGTCCAATATTACATAATATTGCTCTATCTTTCATATTTCTCATATGGTCTGCAGTTACGATATCTTTATTCCCTGTAGCTGTTACAACTATATCGGCTTTATCGATAGCCTCGTCCATTAATACTACTTCATAACCTTCCATAGCAGCTTGAAGTGCACATATCGGATCTGCTTCTGTAACCATAACTCTTGCACCACTTTGTCTTAAAGATGCTGCACTACCTTTACCAACATCACCAAAGCCAGCAACAATTGCAACCTTACCTGACATCATAACATCTGTTGCTCTTCTTATTCCATCTACTAGACTTTCTCTACAACCATATAAATTATCAAATTTAGACTTAGTAACTGAGTCATTAACGTTAATTGCCGGTATCATTAATAATCCATCATTTTCCATTTTATTTAGTGCTTTAATTCCTGTTGTAGTTTCTTCTGAAACACCTTTAATATCCTTTAATAAATCTTTGTATTCGTTATGCATGATTGCTGTTAGATCACCACCATCATCAAGCAACATGTTTGCTTTCCAATCTTTTTTTCCCTCAATTGTCTGCTTTATACACCATAAATATTCTTCCTCTGTTTCACCTTTCCATGCGAAAACTGGAATACCTGCTTTAGCTATTGCAGCTGCTGCGTGATCTTGTGTTGAAAAAATATTGCATGACGACCATCTAACCTCAGCACCAAGATTAACTAACGTTTCTATTAAAACAGCAGTCTGGATGGTCATGTGTAGACACCCTAAAATCTTAGCTCCTTTTAAAGGGGCTTTTCCTTTGTACTCTTCTCTCAATGCCATTAAGCCTGGCATTTCAGTTTCTGCTATAGAGATTTCTTTTCTACCAAATTCTGCTTCAGATATATCTTTGACTTTAAAATCACTCATTGATCGGTTTTATACAATATAAAATTTAATAATCAACTTATGATTAGTATTTTGGGAAGACAATTTCTACATTTGCACCCTTTTGATTGATATTGTTAGAAGCAGTTATTGTCGCTCCATGCAGATCTACTAAATTTTTCACAATATTAAGTCCCAAACCTGAGTGCTTACCAAAACTATCTGGTCTGTTGCTATAGAACCTATTGAATATTTTTTTTGTATTCTTTTCCTTAAAGCCCTTACCTTCATCTACAACTTTTAAAATAACATTATTCGTCTCATCTTTAAAAGTTTCAACTACTATGCTTTTATTATTCTCACTAAACGAAATTGAATTATCTAATAAATTTGCAATAATTTGCTCTATCCTATTTTCTATTCCATAAATATAATATTCCTCAAATTTATTTGAAATCAATAGTTTAATTGTAATGCCCCTTTTTGTTTCATAGATACTATTGTAATCATCAACAACAGAATTTAGGATTGATTTTAAGTCAATTTTTTTCATTTTTTCTTTACTTAAAGCAACTTCATCTTTTAGCATTTGAGAATAATCAGTTATTAATCTTTCAATTCTTTGAACGTCATGATCAAGAATATTTATTAATTTACGTCTTTGTTGTAAATCTTCCGTTTCTTGTAATATTTCTGATGCACTTTTTAATGATGTTAAGGGGTTTCTTATTTCATGGACTAAATCTGTAGAAAAATTTTCTGCATGTGAAATTCTTTTTTGTAATTCATGAGTCATATCATCCAATGAATTCGAGAGTGTGCCCAATTCATCATTTCTACTTTTTAATTCTTCTATATTTGTTTTTTTTTTACTTTTTTCTTTTATAATTTTTGTGTAAGTCACTAAATTTTTAATTGGTTTGAGAAAATATCTATTAAGAACAAATGAAAAAATAAATATTACGATTGCTATAAAAATTGCTGTTCTTAATATAAAAGTTTTTCTTTCATCAATTGCAGACTTAATATCATTTGCATTTTCAGAAATTGCCAAATATCCAACATTATTTCCTTCAAGTGTTACATTTTTAACTGTGGTTAATATAAATTGGTTATAACCTTCTTGAGTAAAAGTGTATGGTTTTCCAAAATCTTTTGACCATGAGTAATTTGTTAAAATATCCTTCAAAGAAATTGTCTTCTTTTTATTTAAATTTTTCGTTTCAGTAATTTTTTTACTTTTTTCTTCACTTAAAATTTCTAATTCAACTATATCCATTTTATTTGAAAAGGATCTTGGGTCTAAATCTAAGGTATCTGTATCACCAACTAAGTTGAGTTGATTGTCAAATAAAATTACTCTATCTAAATTTTGAAATAAAAACCTTGTAGAAAATAAAAATTTTCTAATATCTTCTTCTTCAAATTTTACGTTTAATCTTGAGATATGCTCAATGGTATTATTAATAACTTGAATATGATTTACAGTCTTTTTTAAGATTAAATTTGGCCTTACTGTTTGTAAATAGAGAACTGTTAAGCTTCCAATTATAATAAAAATTATTAGATTAATGAATAAAAACTTTTTTAGAATGGATAAACTCTTAAGAAAATTATTGAACATTAACTAACGTTCCATCTATATCCACTGCCATACCTAGTTTCTATTGCTGAAAAATCTTCATCTACTTTCTTAAATTTTTTTCTAATTCTTTTTACATGGCTATCAATCGTCCTATCTTCTATATCAGTATCTTCTCTATAGGCGATATCCATTAATTGGGCTCTTTCTTTTATAATGCCAGGTCTTTTAGCTAACTCTTTAACCAATAAAAATTCTGTTGTTGTGAGTTTATCAGGTAGTTGTCTTCCATTCCATTCACACTCTAATTGTGATGGATCTAGCTTAAGTTTTCCATGAGCAATAATATTTTTCGTATCCTCAAGATTTTCTTTTGAGTCTTTTTTTCTAAGTTGAATTCTAATTCTTTCAATTAATACTTTTATCGAAAAGCCACCTGATTTTTTAATAAAATCATCAGCTCCTAATTTCAATCCCAATAACTCATCAATTTCATCATCTTTTGATGTTAAGAAAATTACTGGTAAAGATGTTTTTTTTCTTAATTTTTTTAATAGTTCTTCACCATCCATTTTTGGCATTTTAATATCTATAACCGCTAAGTCTGGTGGTGTTCTCGTAAGTCCGATTAAAGCACTTTCACCATCAATATAGGTTTGCACTTTAAATCCCTCTTTTTCTAACGCTATACTTATGCTTGTAAGTATATTTCTATCATCATCTATTAGTGCAATTGTTTGTGTGTGCATATACTATTATAAAAATACTAAATTGTTCTAATTTAGGCAATGTTAATAAATCAATGAAGTATTCCCCAATTTTTACCTGTATTAAGGTCAACTGTTAAGGGTGTGGAAAATGTGTGCAAATCACTTGTAGTAACACTAGTCATTTCTTCTTTAATAATTTTAGTCATTGCTTCAACTTCATTTTCTGGAACTTCGAAAATCAATTCATCATGAATTTGTAATAATATCTTAGATCTATTGTTTTTTATTTCTTTCAGTCTTTTATCTAACCTTATCATTGCTAATCTCATTATTTCTGATGCAGATCCTTGAATTGGTGCATTAATTGCTGCCCTCTCTTGAAAATTTCTAACATTAAAATTTTTATCATTTATGCCATTGAAATGAGATCTTCTCCCAAAAATATTATTAACATAACCACTTTTTCTACAGAACTTTATTGTTTCATCCATATAAATTTTGATTTCGGGAAATCTTAAAAAATATGCATTTAAAAATTGTTCTGCTTCATGGTTGGATACATTGATTTGTTTAGCTAATCCATATTGTGATATGCCATAAATAATACCAAAATTTATTGCTTTTGCTTTTCTTCTCATATCTTGGTCAACTTTTTTTATATCAACATTGAACACTTGGCTCGCAGTAAGAGAGTGGATATCTTCATCATTATTAAATGCTTTTTTTAATTCTTTTACATCTGCAAGATCTGCTAAGATCCTCATTTCTATCTGATTATAATCTGCTGATATCAATGTAAAACCCTTTTCAGAAATGAATGCTTTTCTTATATCCTTTCCATCTTCAGATTTTATTGGAATATTTTGTAAATTTGGATCACTCGAAGCTAATCTTCCAGTTGTTGTTGCTGCTAATAAAAAAGATGTGTGAACTCTTTTTGTTAAAGAATTAATATGCTCTGGCAGGGAGTCTGAGTATGTATTCTTAAGTTTAGAAAGTTGTCTCCAATCTAATACTAGTTGTGGAAAATTATGACCCTTGAAAGCAAGATCCTCAAGAACTCCTGCATTTGTAGCAAAACTTCCTTTTTTTGTTTTTTTAAGTGCAGCAATTTTAAGATCATTATAAATAATCTCACCTAATTGTTTTGGTGAACCTATATTAAATTCTTTTTTTGAAATTTTAAAAATTTCTTTTTCTAACATTTTAATTTTTTTTTCAAATTTTTCGGATAGTTTTTTTAAAAATACATTATCAATTTTTATACCTTCTATTTCCATAAATGCTAAAATCTTAATTAAAGGCTTTTCAAATATTTCATAAATATTCATTAAATTTTCAGACTTTAAGCTCTTACTGAAGTTTTTATATAATCTATAAGTAATGTCTGCATCCTCAGCCGCATATTCCATGGCTGGCTTAAGCTCAACATCACTAAAATTTATTTCTTTTTTACCTGTACCAACTATTTCTTTAAAAGAAATCGTTTTATGTTGAAGATGAATTTCAGACAAAGTATCCATATTATGCCTATTTTTACCTGCATCTAACACATAAGACATTAACATTGTATCTTCCATAGAATTCATATTCACCCCTTGTTTAAATAAAACAATAAAATCAAACTTAATATTTTGGCCAATTTTTTTTACACTTTTATCTTCTAAGATTGGTTTTAATTTTTTAATTACTATTTCTTTTTTTAAACATCCTTTTGATTTATGTCCTATAGGAATGTAACAAGCTTTTCCAATCTTGGTGCTTAATGAAATGCCTACAAGGTTTGTCTGATGTGCATCCAAGGAACTGGTTTCAGTATCTATTGCAAATTCTCCAATTTCCTCTGCTTCATTTATCCACTCATCTATTTCTTTTTCATTTGTTATCAAATGATAATTTTTTTTATCAATGTTTTTTTGTTGTTTTTTAATTATTGGATTTATTTTAGCTTCTTCTAATACAGGCTCTCCATAAGTAGAGATCGCAGAACTAAGGAGTCGGTTAAACTCCATCTCTCGTAAAAATTTATATAACTTATCTTTGTCCATCTCTTTTAAGTGAAAATCTTCTATTTTTTTTTCTACTGGGGCATCTTTCATTAATGTTACCAATTTTTTACTTAAGATTGCCTTATCTTTGTTTTCTATAAGTGTTTCTCTTCTTTTATTTTGTTTAATCTCATGAGCGCTGTCTAATAATTTTTCTAGAGTTCCATATTTATTTATTAATTCTGCAGCTGTCTTAACTCCAATACCAGGTACACCTGGAACATTGTCGCTGCTATCTCCAGCTAAAGACTGGACGTCGATTACCTTTTTTGCGTCAACTCCAAATTTTGTAATAATATCATTGGGAGTAATAAATTTATTTTTCATTGGATCAAATAAGCGAACATCTTTTTTATACAGTTGCATTAAATCTTTATCAGAGGATACAACCGTTACTTTGGCCCCCTTCTTCAAAATTTGCTCTGTGTAAGTTGCTATTAAATCGTCAGCTTCATAATTAAGTAAATCTACAGATGGCAAGTTGAATGCTTCAACAGATTTTCTTATATATTCAAACTGTGGTGCTAAATCATCGGGTGCCTCGGACCTATTTGCCTTATAATCAGAATAGATCTCATTTCTAAAAGTTTTTCTTGCGGAATCAAAGATGACAGCAAAATGTGTGGGCTTTTGAAGATTTTCTTTGGATTTTGAGTCTTCTAGTAATTTGAAAAGCATACTACAAAAACCACTAACTGCGCCAACTGGTAAACCATCACTTTTTCGTGTTAGAGGTGGTAATGCATAATAAGCTCTAAAAATATATCCAGAACCATCTATTAAGTAAAAATGGTCTGTTTTTTTAATTTTGTTCATTAAATAATATTATCTTAATTAATTTATATATTATAAATGTATTAGCATTCATGAATACAAAAAATATACTTTCCGTTAAAAACTTAAAAAAAATTTATTCTAGTAAAGAAACTGGTGCTACTCATGCATTAAGTAATTTAAACTTAGACGTGAAAGAAGGTGAAATTTTTGGATTACTTGGTCCTAATGGAGCTGGAAAAACAACTTTTATAAACATCTTAGCAGGAACTGTTATTAAGACTGAAGGCCAAGTAAGTGTGTGTGGTTTTGATTTAGATAAAGATCCAAGACAAGTAAGAGCCTCAGTAGGAATTGTTCCACAAGAGATTAACCTTGACCCTTTTTTTAGTCCAAAAAAACTTCTTGAATTGCAGGCTGGTCTTTATGGAGTAAAAAAGAAAGATAGAATTACAGACACAATCTTAAAACTAGTTGCTTTAGAAGATCAAGCAAATAGTTATGCTAGAGGTCTTTCAGGAGGTATGAAAAGAAGGCTTCTTATGGCAAAGGCTCTGGTCCATCAACCTCCAATAGTGTTTTTAGATGAACCTACCGCTGGGGTTGATGTAGAATTGAGAAAAAATTTATGGAAAAATGTAAGAATGTTGAATGATCAAGGTGTTACCATAATTTTAACAACTCACTATCTAGAAGAAGCTGAGGAAATGTGTGATCGAATAGCTATTCTTAATAAAGGCAATGTAGTTGCTCTAGATAGTACAAAAAATCTTTTAAATAAGATCCAGACAAAAAAGATAACTTTTAAGACTGACAAGAAAGTGACTATTAATGATGGTGACTTAGATACTCTTAAAATTATTTCAATTTTAGAAAATGAAATATGTGTTTCTTACGAAAAAAACAAAATTAAAATTGAAGAATTAATGAATTTGATTAAGAAAAATAATGTCCAAATAACAGATATATCTACTGATGATGGAGATTTAGAGGATGTTTTTTTGAGACTAATAAAAAACTAGATTAATTTGATAATAAATAGTAAATCTAGCTTATGGAAATATTAAAAACTAATTCATATTATAAAGCCTTAAAAATATTTACTGCAATATTTTTAGGTTCAGTTGCGCTGACAGTTTCTGCAAAATTAAAAATACCCTTTTACCCTGTTCCAATGACAATGCAGACTTTTGTTGTTCTTTTTTTAGGGATAGCATTAGGATACAAAATTGGTCTTGCAACAATATCTCTTTATTTATTTGAAGGAATAATAGGTATTCCAGTATTTTCCAATTCTCCTGAAAAAGGTATTGGTTTAGTTTATTTTATGGGTCCTACAATGGGTTATTTACTAGGATTTTTATCAGCAGTTTATCTAGCTAGTTTTATAAATGTTAAAGATAATTTATTTATAATTTTTACAAAACTAATTATTTCAGTTTCAACAATTTATTTACTTGGGGTTCTTTGGCTTGGTAATTTAATAGGTTGGGAAAAACCAATAATTGAGCTGGGTGTTACACCTTTTTTATTAGCTGAGTTATTTAAGATTTGTCTTTTAACTTTACTTGTAAAACAGATTATTAAAATTAGAAACTTTATCTAGGTGACCTCTTAGATAAAATTCGTTGCAAAGTTCTCCTATGCATTTGTAATCTTCTAGCTGTTTCGGATACATTTCTATTACATAGTTCAAAAACTCTATGAATATGTTCCCACTTTACTCTATCTGCAGACATGGGATTTTCAGGTGGTTCTGCTTTTTTTTCTGGGTCTGCTAATAATGCTTTTTCAACATCATCTGCATCAGCTGGTTTCGCAAGATAATCAATTGCTCCCTCTTTGATAGCAGCAACAGCTGTAGGGATGTTCCCATACCCTGTAAGCATTATAATCCTGCTTGTAGAATTGGAGTTTTGTATTTGCTTTACAACTTCAAGTCCATTTCCATCGGCCAATCTTAGATCAACAACTGCAAATGCTGGTTTTTTTTCTTTTACAGACTGGATTCCTTTTTTTACACTCTCAGCTTGAATAACTTCAAAACCCTTTTTTTCCATTGCTCTTCCAAGTCTTTCTCTAAATGGATTATCATCATCAACAATTAACAGTGATTTATCCTCGAAATCACTTAGTTTTTTTAGATTATTTTGTTCAGGCATAGGGTTAATATGGTGGTTAATTTTTTAATTTCAACAGCAATTATTTGCTTTACATTAACAGACTTAGGGCTTAATTCTGCGATTATATAAAGCTTTTAAACGTTATTTAAAAACTTTTTTTTATTAAATTTTTTTTGGGGTCATAAAATGCAAAAATTTAAAACAGTTGATCAGCTTGTAAATCAACTGAAACCGGAAAAGCCAGTTTATTGTATCAGAAAAAAATCGATACATGCAGCCTCTAAAACTTTCCAAAATAAATTTCCTGGTAAAATTCTGTATGCTGTCAAAACTAACCCTCACCCTGAAGTATTAAAAACCATAATTGAAAGTGGAATTGAAAATTTTGATGTTGCCTCAATTCAGGAAATTAAAGATATAAGAGCTATTAAACAAAATGCAAAATGTTCCTATATGCACACTGTCAAAAGTAGAGAAAGTATAAAAGAGGCTTATTTTGATTATAACGTGAAAACATTTTCGTTAGACACAAAAGATGAGCTAATAAAGATTTTAGAGTCAACTAATCAGGCAAAAGATTTGGAGCTGTTTGTAAGAGTTGCAGTGTCAAATGAACATGCAGAAATAGATTTGTCAAAAAAATTTGGTGCTCTTGGATCAGAAGCTTCTGCGCTATTAAGACTTACAAAACAATATGCAAAAAAAATTGGTTTAAGCTTTCATGTTGGTTCACAATGTATGCATCCAATTTCATATGCAAAAGGAATAACTGAAATAGGGAATATAATTAAAAAAACTAAGATTTTACCAAACTATATAAATATTGGTGGGGGATTTCCTGCAATTTACCCTGATCTAATTCCACAATCTTTAGATAATTATTTTGAAGAAATAAAAAAAAGTTTAGAAAATTTAAAATTAGAAAAAATTCCAGAAATCATGTGTGAACCTGGAAGAGCGTTAGTTGCAGAAAGCGGTTCAACAATTGTAAGAGTAAATTTGAGAAAAAAACAAAAACTTTATATAAATGAAGGTACTTATGGAACTCTTTTTGATGCTGGTACTCCAAATATAGTTTACCCTTCTCGTTTAATTAAAAGTGGAAAAATAATATCAAAAAAATTAACTGCTTTTGATTTTTATGGACCAACTTGTGACAGCATGGATTACATGAAAGGTCCATTTTTACTTCCAAATAACATTAAGGAAAATGACTATATAGAATTAGGTCAACTAGGTGCGTATGGTCTTACTTTCAGAACTCAATTTAATGGTTATTATTCTAATGAGATATATGAAGTTGAAGATGACCCTATAATGACAATGTATGATTATGATATTAATAAAGCTGAATTAGTAGCTTAATGTCAGAAAATAAAAATCTAGGCCATAACAGTAAAAAGGACTTCTTAAAAAATCCAGTTGAACATATTGATATCACCTCCTTTGATGCTAGAGATATCATTTCCTCAATGAAAAAAATGTCTTTTGTTTCAAGAGAGACTGCTAATGCTGCTAATATCTTTAACGAAATGATTAAAGATAAAAACTGTACAATATTTTTAACACTTGCAGGCTCAACATCTGCTGCAGGATGTATGAGTATTTATAAAGATTTAGTAAAATATAATATGGTAGATGCAATTATTGCTACAGGAGCTTCAATAGTTGATATGGATTTTTTTGAGGCCTTGGGATTTAAACATTATCAGGGTTCACAATTTCAAGATGACACTGAACTGCGAAAAAATTATATTGATAGGATATATGATACCTATATTGATGAAGATGAATTACAAGAATGTGATAAAAGGATATCTGAAATAGCAGACTCCCTTGAAGCAAGAAGCTACACCTCTAGAGAATTTATATACGAAATGGGAAAATATTTAAAAAAAAATTCAAAAAAAAAGGACTCTTTAATTGAAACTGCATATGATCATAATGTGCCAATATTTTGTCCAGCGTTTACTGATTCAAGTGCTGGTTTCGGCTTGGTCATTCACCAAGAAAAAAATCCTGAAAAACATATGACTATCGACTCGATCAGAGAATTTCGCGAATTAACTGAAATCAAAATACAATCAAAAGGCTCGGGTCTTTTTATGATTGGAGGTGGAGTTCCAAAAAATTTTGTACAAGATACTGTTATTTGTGCAGAACTTTTAGGCAAAGAAGTTGAAATGCATAAATATGCTGTTCAAATTACAGTGGCTGACTCAAGGGATGGGGCTTGCAGTAGCTCCACATTAAAAGAGGCTAGCTCTTGGGGTAAAGTAGACATTACAAAAGAACAAATGGTTTTTGCAGAAGCTACTAGTGTTTTACCTTTAATTGCAAGTGATGCATACCATAGAGGTGATTGGAAAAATAGAACGAGAAAAAATTTCTCAAAAATATTTAAATAAATTGAAATATCTATCAAATAAAAATGGATTTCTAGGGATCGACAATAGTGTAAATTTTAAAGAGAAGGTGGTCGTTGTTCCCTTTGGTTTAGAAAAAACTGTTAGCTATGGTGGTGGTACTCGTAATGGTCCAAAAGAAATTATCAAAGCATCTCACCAAGTAGAGCTATACGATGAGGAATTGCAATGCGAGCCATACAAAAAAATTGGCATAAAAACATTAAAGCCTTTCAAGATTGATAAAGATATCAAAAAAGCATTAAAAAAAATGTCTGATATAAATAATGAAATTTTACAAAAAAATCTTTTTCCTATGACTTTTGGTGGTGAACATTCAATTACACCTGGGTGTATTGCACCATTTGTAAAAAAGCATAAAAAAATATGCTTATTACACTTTGATGCACATGCAGATTTAAGAGAGAGTTATAATGGTGAAAAGTTTTCACATGCTTCAGCAATTAAAAGGTGCTTAGATCACAAAAATGTATCCGTTATCTCTTTTGGAATAAGAAATATTTCCCAAAGTGAAATACCTTTTTTAAAAAATAACTCGTCTAGAATAAATATTTTTTGGGCTAAAGATAAAAATAAATGGGATTTAAAAAAGTTTAAAAAGTTAATAAAAAATAAAACTGTTTACTTAACATTTGATGTTGATGGGCTAGACTCAAGTATTATGCCTGCAACTGGTACACCTGAACCTGGTGGACTATTATGGGATGAAACTTTAAATATTATACGAATAGCAGCAAAAAATTCCAAGATAGTTGGTGCTGATATCAATGAGCTTTCACCTATAAAAGGTTTTAATTCTTATAATTTTTTAGTAGCAAAGCTTGCTTATAAAATTTTATCTTATAAGTTTTTACTTTAAATTTTTGACGTCTTAAATACCCCTAATAATAACCTGAATGGGATTAACATTATTAATGCTACGAATACTTTAATTGACAAATCTCCAAAAGATAAAGTTACCCAAGGTACGCCAGTTCCATAAAATGCAACTGAAAAAAATAAAAAAGTATCAACGGTAGAGCCAATCAGTGAAGATGTTAATGGTGCAACAAACCATTTTTTTTTTCTCAATCTATCAAATATTTGAACATCTAATAATTGTGCTATAAGAAAAGCTAGACCAGAGCCTATTGCTATCCTAATAGAAATTAAGTCTGTAAAATTCGTTGAAAATAAAATTGTAAATATAATTCCAATTACAAAACCAATATATACGATTTTTCTAGCTATCATTTTTCCATACGATCGATTTGCTAAATCTGTAATCAAAAATGCAACTGGATAACTAAAAGCTCCGTATGTTAGTACTTTTTCTAATCCATAATATTGAACAGGAAATTGAACCAAATAATTAGATAATAAAACAACAACTCCCATCAGAAATGAGAGAAGTAAAAACACTTTGCTCATTAAACTGATTTAACTGTGGCTGTTTTTTTAAATGGTGATTTTATTAATATACTTTTCTTCAATTTTTTAAGTCTTGGAGATATATCTTTATTTTTTACACTTTTTAGAAATTGGTCAAAAGTTCCTTTTTTATCTACAGATCTCACTCCAGCATTACTAACAGTTAGTTTTAGACTTTTTTTTAAAAGTTCACTTGTAAATTTAACTTTTTTTAAATTTGGTAAAAATCTTCTTTTAGTCTTGTTGTTAGCATGACTAACATTATGACCTTTCATAGGGATTTTTCCAGTTAGTTCACATTTTTTAGACATAATATTTAGTGACTATATAAGATGTGGTAATGAAATCGTCAAGCTTATTAAAGTTGATTGGTGTGATTTCTACCTATTATTTCTTTAAAACTCTTTACACCTTCATTAATTAATATTTTTTTAAGCTCTTTTTTTATCTTTCTAACAACACTGGGCCCTTGGAAAACCATTCCAGTATAGAGTTGAACAAAACTGGCTCCAGCTACAAATTTTCTATATGCACTTTCTCCTGAATCCACTCCACCAACTCCAATTATTTCAATTTTATCTTTTAACAATTTGTAAAATTTACCTATTAATTTATTAGATATATCTTCTAAAGGTTTTCCTGAAAGTCCACCCTTTTGATGTTTTGTAACATCCTCTAATTTTTCTCTATTACTCGCTGTTGTATTTGAAACAATTATTGCTCTTACTTTATATTTTATTAATGTTTTGCTAATACTCTCAATTTGTTCGTCTGGTATATCTGGTGAAATCTTAACTACTATTGGTATCTTAGACTTTAATTTAATCTTTTCAGCCTCAAGTGTTTCGAGTAATTCATTAAATTTTGAATCATCGTGAAAACTTCTAAGGTTTTCTGTGTTAGGTGAGGAAATATTAATAGTAATATAATCAGCAATATCATGAAATTTTTTAATTCCAATCAAATAATCATTCAAACGATTTTCACTATCTTTATTTGGCCCTATATTGATCCCCAACAACCCCTTGCTTGGATTGGATCTAATTCTAGCATTTACATCGTCTGCACCAAAGTTATTAAATCCTAGCCTATTTATCAGTGCTTGATCTTTTACCAAACGAAATACTCTTGGTTTTTGATTTCCATATTGTTTAAGAGGTGTAACAGTTCCAACCTCAACAAATCCGAACCCAAGTTTAAATAATGAATTGTAAACTTCAGCATTTTTATCAAATCCGGCAGCCATCCCAATAGGATTATCTATTTTTTTACCAAATAAATCAGTTTGAAATATTGGGCTATCTTTATTTTCATCAAAAAAATTAGGTGTCAAATTAAGTTTCAATGATTTAATTGCTAAATCGTGTGCTATCTCCGGGTCAACTTTAAAAATTAAAGATCTAATTTTTGAAAACATTATTTTATTTTTTCTTTTATTAATTCTTTAGTTTCACTTACTCCAAAAAAACTTATAAAAAAACCCATCCTTGGACCATTTTCATCGCCAAAAACTACCTCGTAAATTAATTTAAACCAATCTCTAAGATTTTCAGAATAGCCGTTTTCTTTACCAGTTGAATAAATTAAGGTTTGAATTTCTTCTGGTGACATTTGGTCATTACATTTATCAAGATTTTTCAATAATGCCTCTAAAACCTTTTTTTCTTCAGAATTTGGTTTTTTATATTTCTTTTGCAATTTTATAACATCATTAAAATATTTAATTGCATAACTAATTAAGTTATCAAAAATTGGATGGTTTTCTTCTTTAATACCTTTTTTATATTTCTTTACAAATTTCCAGAGTAACTCTTTGGTATCTGCATTACTTGTTTCTACTAAATTCAAAAGCATTGAAAAACTCATAATCATCTCTTCATCAGGACAATTACCATTATGAACGTGCCACGCAGGGTTCATTAATAATTGAAGTTCATCTTGATCTTTTGCTTTTTGTATAAATTCTAAATATTCATCTACAGTTTTTGGAACTATTTCTTTGTATAATTTTTTTGCTCTTTTTGGATTTTGATACATATACAATGACAGACTTTCTGGAGAAGCATAATCTAACCATTGATCAATGGTTATCCCATTACCTTTTGATTTTGAGATTTTTTCACCTTTTTCATCTAAAAATAATTCATAAGCAAAACCTGATGGATTTGTTTTTCCTATTAATCTAATTATTTTTGATGATAATATTGCACTTTCAATTAAATCCTTACCATACATTTCAAAATCAACATCCAGTGCAAACCATCTCATTGCCCAATCAACTTTCCATTGAAGTTTACAGTTTCCATCTAGAATACTTATCTCAAGTTTTTTTCCGTTATTATCAAAAATAATTTTTGATTTATCTTTTATTATTTCCGCCACAGGAATTTCTAAAACTTTTCCAGTCTCTGGACATATTGGTAAAAATGGACTGTAACTTTTTTGTCTTTCTTTTCCGAGTGTTGGTAAAATTATATCCATTATACCCTGATAGTTTTCCAATATAATTTGTAGTGTTGAATTAAATGTTCCATTTTTATAAAGTACAGTTGAACTTTTAAAATTATAATTAAAGTTAAATTTATCTAAAAAATTTTTTAACATTTCATTATTATGTTCTCCAAAACTATTAAATTTTTTAAATGGGTCGGGTACTTGTGTTAGTGGTTTATGTAAATTACTATTTAAAAGCTCTTGATTTGGCACGTTCTCAGGAACTTTTCTTAAACCATCCATGTCATCAGAAAAAGTTATAATCTCTGTTGGTACATCTGTAAGTTGTTTAATTGCATTAACCATCATTGAGGTTCTAGCAACCTCTCCAAATGTTCCTATATGTGGCAATCCACTGGGGCCATAACCAGTTTGTAAAATAATCTTGTTTTTTTTTTCAATAAAAGATTTTCTTTCACGTAACAATTTTTTAGCCTCTACAAAGGGCCAGGCACTAGTTTTGTTTAAATTTTCTTTTTCAATCACTTTTATAATAAAAATATCTTATATATGGTGCTTTTATCAATTCTTATAGAGTTGAAATTTATTTACCATAAAATAATGTTCTTTCAAAATGTCTAATTATAAAACAGTTTTTTTTACCTTGGGTATTTTACAAATTATCCTTGGAATCTCTATGTTGATTCCAATTTTAACACAAATTATATATTCAGAGTTAGATTCCTCATTTATAGGAGCTGCCATAATTTCTATAATATTTGGAGTATTATTTTTTTTGTCTAACCTGAATCATGACAAGAAATTAAATTTGCAACAGGCTTTTTTATTAACTGCACTTTCTTGGTTAACTATTGCAATATTTGGCTCTCTTCCATTTATTTTTTCTAACCTTGAATTATCGATTACAGACTCTTTTTTTGAAAGCATGTCTGGAATTACAACTACAGGCTCTACTATAATCTCAAATTTACAAGAAGCTCCTAAGTCTATTCTTTTATGGCGAGCCATGCTGCAATGGTTAGGTGGAATAGGTATAATTGTAATGGCAATAACTTTAATGCCAATAATGAATGTTGGGGGAATGCAATTATTCAAAATTTCTAGCAATGATTCCTCTGAAAAATTATTACCAAAATCTAAAGAAGTCGCACTAAGATTAATTTATGTTTATCTAACACTAACAACTTTCTGTGCTTTAACTTACAGGATTTTTGGAATGAGTATTTTTGATAGTATCACTCATTCCATGACAACAATAGCAACTGGTGGTTTTTCAAACTATAACGAATCTATAGGACATTTTAATAGTATATCTATTGAAATATCTTCTATGATTTTTATTATATTAGGAAGTCTTCCATTTATCGCTTATATAAAATTTTTAAACGGTGATAAAAAGATATTCTTTTTAGATACTCAAATAAAATCATTCATTAAAATAATAATATTTTCTGTTATTTTACTTTCCTTGTACATGTTATTTTACACTAGTAATTTTTCTTTTATAAACTTAAGACCTATTTTTTTTAATGTTATTTCAATTTTAACTGGAACTGGGTATGTAACGGGTGAATTTGATGTGTGGGGAAGCTTTCCATTAGTTTTTTTTCTAATGTTAATGTTTATCGGTGGCTGCGCAGGCTCAACAACATGTGGAATTAAAATTTTTAGAATTCAAATTCTTTATGTTTTTGTTGTTAATCAACTTAAAAAAATTATTTACCCTAAAGGCATTTTCTTAATAAAATATGATAAAAATACAATTGACGATAAATTTATGGCTTCAATTATATCTTTTATATTTCTTTATTTGGTAATATTTTTTTTATTAACTGCACTTCTTACTTTAAGTGGTTTGGATTTTGTTACTTCAATTTCTGGAGCTGCAACTTCTATTTCAAACGTTGGTCCAGGATTGGGTTCTACTATTGGCCCTAGTGGTAATTTTGCAAATTTACCAGAATTCTCAAAATGGATTTTGAGTTTTGGGATGATATTGGGTAGATTGGAATTGTTTGCTATTTTAGTATTATTCCTACCTTCTTTTTGGAAAGACTAATTATGATTGAAATTAAAAAACAATCTTTATCAGAAACTTTTTCAATCTACCTTGATAAAAGAATGTTCAAAATCTTATTATTAGGAGCAATCTCTGGATTTCCATGGGTTTTAATTGGGAGTTGTTTAAGTCTATGGCTTAAGGAAGATGGCCTAAGCAGATCAACTGTTGGGTGGGCAGGACTAATATTTGCTGTATATGCTTTTAATTATTTGTGGGCTCCTCTTATTGATAGAATTCAAATTCCTTATCTAACAAAAAAATTAGGTCATAGAAGAGGCTGGATAGTATCAATGCAAATAATTATATTATTAGCTCTTGTTTCTTGGAGTTTGATAAACCCAAGTCAAAATTTAACTTTAATAATTACTTTTGGTTTAATTATAGCCATCGCTTCAGCTACACAAGATATTACGGTCGATGCTCTTAGAATTGAACAAATTAATGAAAATGAAAAAAAATCAATGGCCGCGGGTGCTGCGATGGTTGTTGTTGGATGGTGGAGTGGTTATAAATTAGGAGGACTTGTTGCCCTGTTTACTGCTCAATACTTTGAGAACAAGGGGATAATCAATTATTGGCAACTCACATTCTTAGTAATGGGCATAATAATAATCTTAATGAATATAGGTTTGATGTTTGTACACGAAACAATTTCTATTGATAAAGGAGATAAACAAAAAGAGGCTGATAAATTAATTGAAAATTTTATTGGTTCGCAAAATACTCTCACTAAATCAATATCCTGGATAAGTGGCACTATCAGTGGACCAGTCATTAGTTTCTTTAAAAAAAATGGGTTTTCTATTGCTATTGGAATTTTAGGTTTTGTCTTTTTATTTAAAATTGGAGAGGCTTTTTTAGGTCGAATGTCTATAATTTTTTATAAAGAAATAGGATTTTCTAAATCAGACATTGCAATTTACTCTAAATCATTAGGCTGGATAACTACTGTCATCTTCACATTGTTAGGTGGCTTATTTGTAATTCGGTCTGGAGTATTAAAGGCAATGTTTTTAGCAGGAGTGCTAATGGCCTCCACTAATTTGTTATTTTCTTTTCTTGCCTGGAATGAAAAATCTGAGTTATTATTTGCAATTGCAGTGATCTTTGACGATATTGCTGCAGCGTTTGCAACAGTGGCATTTGTGGCTTTTATTTCACTTTTAGTAGACAGAACCTATACTGCAACTCAATATGCCTTACTTGCATCTATAGGAACTGCTGGAAGAACCACACTTGCGTCATCGTCTGGTGCTCTAGTTGATTGGCTGAATGGTGATTGGGGAATATTTTTTATTCTTACAGCTTTAATGGTCATACCTTCTTTAATATGTTTATGGTTTATAAAAGATAAGTTAAAGCTTAATGAAAAATAAATTTTTTTATAAAAAACAATTTACTAATATTTATAAGAAACAATCAAAATTATCTGAAACCACTTCACAAGTTCTTTATGGTGAAAAATTTGAAATTTTGTCTAAAAATATAAATTGGTTAAAAATTAAAACCTCATTTGATAATTATATTGGATATATTGAAAATAAAAATTATTCCAAAAGTCATCTAGTAACTCACAAGGTATTTGTTCTTAGAGCAAATATTTTTGATAATTTTAAAAAAAAAACAAAAAATTATTTGCCCTTTGCATCAAAGATTTCTGTTATGGAAGTAAAAGGTAATTTCATTAAATTTGAAAAAAATAAATGGATAAAAAAAGCTGATGTAAAAAAAAACAACCATATAGAAAAAAATTTTGTTAAAATCTTTAAATTATTTTTAGGAACTAAATATCTTTGGGGGGGTAAAACTTATAGGGGCATTGACTGCTCAGCAATTTTACAGATATTTTATTATTATAATAATAAATTTTATTCAAGAGATACAAATGACCAAATCAAACATTTTAAAAATCTTAAAAAAATAAAAAAATTTAAAAAAGGAAATATCATATTTTGGAAAGGACATGTTGCTATTTGCATTGACTCAAAAAATTTAATTCATGCATATGGTCCCGAAAAAAAGGTTTTGATTATGCCTATAAAAAAAACAATAATACGTATTAAAAATACTGCAAATTTAACAGTTAAAAAAGTTGTTGATCTAAAATTTTAAATTCTTCCAAAGTCAGGTTTGTTAATATCTTGTTTAAGCTTAATAATTTTTTTTCTAACTTTTTTGCTATCAATTAATTTTTTAATTATAGATTTATTGTTTTTAAGTTTAATATCTTTTTTGAATAATTGTAAATTTTTAATAAATAAATCAATTACTTTAAGAATGTTATTTTGATTATTAAAAAATATATCTCGCCACATAATTTCATTGGAAGATGCGATTCTTGAAAAATCTCTTAAACCACCAGCACTATACTTGATCAATTCGTATTTTTGTTGATTCTCAAAATCAGTCGCTGTCTTTACAAGATTATAAGCTATCAAGTGAGGCAAGTGACTAGTCATTGAAAAAATTAAATCATGCTTTTTTGAATTCATAATCGAAATTTTAGAACCAACTTTTTTCCAAAATTTACTTAAAATCACAAGGTGTTTTTTGTTGGTTTTTTTCTCTTTAATAAGAATGCACCATTTATTTAAAAATAAATCTTTTGTACCATTTTCGGGTCCACTTACTTCAGATCCTGCGATAGGATGGCTTGAGGTCCATGAAATTCCTTTTTTCAATTTTTTTTCAATAACAAAGTTTGTTTTTTCTTTTGTTGAGCCAACATCTGTAATGATTGTTTTCGGTAAAAGATACTTATTCATTTTTGAAATTATTTTTTGATATTCACTAATTGGAGTGCATAAAATTATTAAATCTAAATTTGGAATAATTTTCTTAAAATCAGTAGTTATCTCGCAATTTAATCTTAATCTTTTAATCTTTGAAATATTAGATTTAGATTTTTCATAAACATATATTTTTTTGGCAATCTTTTTATGTGATATAGCTCTTAACAATGAAGAGCCTATTAAACCACACCCTATTATTAAAATATTTTTCATAGTTATTTAAATATAAGATTAATTTCTTTTATAAATTTTTTATTTTCTTTACTTGATCCAATTGTAAGTCTTAATTTGTTTTTAATATTATACCCATTTTCTGTTGATCTTAAAATAATTCCTTTTAATTGGAGTTTTTTTAAAACATAATTTGCTCTAAATTTACATTTATCAAAATTCAACATTAAAAAGTTAGCTGATACTTTATTTGAAAAAATATTAAACTTCTCTAAAAATAATTTAATTTTGGTTGCCCATACTGTGTTATGTTTAACGGACTTAGTAATAAATTTTTTATCTTTAAGTGACTCTATTGCTGCAATTTGAGCTAACTGATTTACGTTAAATGGTGGTTTAATCGAATTCATTGCTTTTATAATTTTTTTGGATGCATAGCCCCAACCTATTCTAAGTGATGCTAATCCATATATTTTTGAAAATGTTCTTATAGTAATTACATTTTCTTTATTTTTAAATAGATCTAAACTTGATTTGTAATTCTTATTTTGCATATACTCAAAATATGCATCATCTAGAACTAATAAAATATTATTCCTCAATTTTTTTCTAAGTTCAATCAATTCCCTTTTTTCTAAATAAGTACCCGTAGGGTTATTTGGATTAGCAATAAATACAATTTTTGTTTTTTTGGTAACTTTCTTTATAATTTCAGATACAGAAACTTTAAAGTTTTTTTCCTTAGAGAAAACAATTTTTGCTCCAACAATTTTTGCATATATCCTGTACATTAAAAAACTGTATTGAGGTACAATTACTTCATCTTGTGACCTTAAATATAATTGACAAATCATCTGAATAATTTCATCTGACCCTGCTCCACAGATAATCTTGTTAAAATCACATTTAAATTTTTTTGATATTTCTCTTTTTAATAATTTTGCTCCACCATCAGGATATCTGGATAAATTTATATTTTTTATATTTAAAACTTTCTTAACTTTAGGGCTAATTCCTAACGCAGACTCATTTGCTGATAATTTAGTTATATTCTTAATTTTTCCTATATTTGATTTACCTGGTTTATAGGCCTCAATTTTAATAATTTTAAACTTTGGAACTGTCATTTTTTACTCTTATAAATAAAATATTAAACTTTAATATAGAATAAGTCATTTTTTTTAAAAAATTTGACATAAGAAATACTATCTTGTACAAAAAATATGCGCTGATTTAACTGAATTGCGAGCGCTTAAAAAAAACAGCTAAATAAGTTTTTTTTCTCACAATTCAAAATTTAGCTGAATTATATGAATATAAACGCAAAAATTAAAAGCTTAAATATAGATAAACCGCTAAATTTAGACTGCGGCCAAACTATTAATAATTATACTTTAGCTTATGAAACTTATGGCTCTCTAAATAAAAAAAAGGATAATGCTATTTTAGTTTTTCACGCTTTGACTGGTGATCAATTTGTTTCAGGAACTAATCCAATAACCAAAAAAGATGGTTGGTGGTCATATGCTGTAGGATCCGGTAAAGCCGTAGATACTGACAAGTACTTTGTTATATGCGCAAATGTAATTGGTGGCTGCATGGGATCCTTTGGTCCAAGTAAGATCAACCCTGAAACCAAAAAAATATATGGGATCAACTTTCCTGTGATTACCATAAACGATATGGTCAATGCACAATATAATCTTTTAAATTTTTTTAAAATTGAAAAACTTTTTGCTGTAATGGGCGGATCAATGGGAGGTATGCAAGTTCTTCAATTTGTTAGTAACTTTCCAGATAAAGCTAAAATCGCAATACCGATTGCATGTACCTCAAGTCATTCCGCTCAAAATATTGCTTTTAACGAATTGGGCAGGCAATCTATAATGGCTGATGCTGAATGGGTCGGTGGAGACTACTCTAGCCAGAATAAAACTCCAGACAAGGGTCTCTCAGTCGCCAGAATGGCTGCGCATATAACCTATCTGTCTAAAAATGGATTACAAGAAAAATTTGGACGAAAGTTGCAAGAGAGAGACGACTTAAAATTTAGTTTTGATGCAGACTTTCAAATAGAGAGCTATCTTAGATATCAAGGATCTGTTTTTGTTGATAGGTTTGATGCTAACAGTTATTTATTTATAACAAGAGCTATGGATTATTTTGATTTAACAAAAGAATATAATGGAAATTTGTCTAGAGCATTTGCTAAAACAAAAACTAAGTTCCTTATCATATCTTTTACTTCAGATTGGCTTTATCCAACTTCTGAAAATAAAGAAATTGTCATTGCATTAAATGCTATTGGCGCTGATGTTGGTTTTGTAGAAATTGAGTCAGATAAAGGTCACGACTCATTTCTATTAGATGTGCCTGAATTTTTAAATACATTAAAGGATTATATAAATAACTCATATTCTAATAATTAAAGATGAAAAAAGAATTTTATATAATTTCTGACTTAATTGAAAATAACTCGAGAGTTTTAGATGTGGGTTGTGGTGATGGAACTTTAATGGAGTATCTTAAAAATAATAAAAAGATAGATATAAGAGGAATTGAAATATCAAAAAATAATGCTCAAAAATGTATTGGGAAAGGTTTATCTGTAATCGAAGGCAATGCAGAAATGGATTTAACTCAATTTCCTGACAAATCTTTTGATTTTGTAATCTTGAGTCAAACACTTCAAGCATTTTTAAATCCAGAAACAGTAATAAAAGAATTATTAAGAATAGGAAAAAAAGCAATTGTTACAATACCAAATTTTGGATTTTGGAGAGTAAGACTTCATTTATTGCTAAAAGGAACAATGCCAGTCACAAAAAATTTACCTGATGAGTGGTATAACACTCCTAATCTACATATGTGTACAATAAAAGACTTTTATAACTTTTGTTATGCTAGAAACATAAGGCTAGATAAATCTCTTGCTTTTCATAATGGAAAAACTTCTTCCATAAATGAGATAAATTTAAATATTAAAAATCTATCAGCCGAATTAGGGATTTTTTCAATTGAGCAATAAATGAAAATTCAAGTAATACCATGTCTTCAAGACAACTATGCATACATAATAATTGATGAAGAAAATAGTACTGCATGCGTAATTGATCCTAGCGAATCTGAACCGGTAATAGACTTTTTAGAAAAGAACAATATAGAGTTAAAGTATATACTTAATACACATCATCATTATGATCATGTAGGAGGCAATAAAGAACTTAAAAAAAAATATGCTGCAAAAATTATTGGTTATAAAGGTGATAAAGATAGAATTCCTGGAATTGATTTTCTAGTTGATGATCAAGACAATTGGAAGCAAGAAAATTTCGAAGCAAAAATAATTCATATTCCGGGACATACACTTGGTCACATATGTTTTTATTTTTATAAAGAAAATTCCGCTTTTACTGGAGACACTCTTTTTTCATTGGGTTGTGGCCGAATTTTTGAAGGTACTTATTTACAAATGTTTAATTCTTTAAAAAAATTAAAAATGCTTCCAGAAAATACAAAAATTTTCTGTGGTCATGAGTACACAAAACAAAATTCAGAATTCTGTATAATGCACGATAAAGATAATCAAAATCTTAAAAATAAAATCAATGAAAATGATATAAAATTAAAAAAAGGACTACCCACTATCCCCTCCACTATTAAAGATGAATTAGAGTGTAATATTTTCTTAAAATCAGACAATTTAGAAAATTTTTCAAAACTAAGAGATTTAAAGGATAATTTCTAACTATTCGTACTTGACTAAAATAGGCTCCTGACTATATTGCAGTTATTAAAAATTAGATAAACAATGTCATACGCAATTATTCAAACAGGTGGAAAACAGTACAAAGTTAAAGCTGGTGAGATTCTAAAAATTGAGAGATTAGAAGAGTCTAAGCCTGATACCAAAATAGAGTTTAAAGAAATTTTAGCTTACGGTGATGACAAAACTATTGAAATTGGTTTACCAACAGTTTCAGGTGCAAAAGTAGAAGCTGATCTTGTTAAAAATGGAAAAGATAGAACAATATTAATTTTTAAAAAAAGAAGAAGACAAAATTCAAGAAGAAAAAATGGTCATAGACAACAATACTCATTGATAAGAATAAGTAAAATTTTTTCAAAAGATGGAAAAGTTCTATCAGAAGCGGAAAAAATAGTAAAATTAGCAAAAAAAAAAGAAAAAGTAGATACGAAAAAAATTGAAACAAAAGCAACAAAAGCTAAAATAGTTTCAAAAAAAAAAACTGAAACCAAAACTGTAAGTAAATAAACCAGGTAAGTTATGGCAACAAAAAAAGCAGGTGGATCATCGAGAAACGGAAGAGATAGTGCAGGTCGTAGACTTGGTGTAAAAAAGTACGGTGGAGAAGTAGTGGTACCTGGAAATATTATTGTTAGACAAAGAGGAACAAAAATTTTTCCTGGTGAAAACGTGGGAATGGGCAAAGATCATTCAATTTTTTCTGTTGTTGAAGGAAAAGTGGTGTTTAAAAAAGGAAAATCAGACAGAACATTCGTTTCAGTAAAACCCAATTAGTAGTACAACTAAAAAGAGTTGTATCATGAAGTTTCTAGATCAAGTAAAAATTTATGTAAAAGCTGGTAACGGTGGAGATGGCTCTCCAAGCTTTCGAAGAGAAAAATTTATAGAATATGGTGGTCCAGACGGTGGTGATGGTGGCAAGGGTGGCTCTATAATTCTGAGATCAGAAAGAAATCTAAATACTTTAATTGATTATAGATTTCAACAACATCATAAAAGTCAAAGAGGTGAAAATGGCTCAGGACAAAATCGTACTGGCCGTGGTGGTGATGATTTGTTTTTAAAAGTTCCAATTGGCACTCAAGTTTTTGAAGAAGATAACAAAACACTTATTTATGATTTTAAAAAAGAAAGTGAGGAGTTTGTTGTTGCTAATGGTGGTAAAGGAGGTCTTGGAAATACTAGATTTAAAAGTTCTACAAATAGAGCACCAAAAAAATTTACAAAAGGATCTTCTGGAGAAGAGTTTGTTATTTGGCTTCAATTAAAAACTATTGCAGATATTGGTATTGTTGGTCTTCCTAATGCAGGCAAATCCAGTTTACTAGCAGCTATTACTAATGCTAACCCTAAAATAGCAAATTATAAATTCACTACTTTAAATCCAAATTTAGGTGTAGCAAGTTATGATAATAAGGAAATAACTCTGGCAGATATACCTGGTTTAATTGAAGGCGCTCATGAAGGAATAGGTCTTGGTATAAAATTTTTAAAACATGTTGAAAGATGTAAAACTTTGATGCATTTGATTGATATTACTAATGAAGATCTTGAAACTACTTACCAACAAGTTAAAAATGAACTTGGTAGTTACAGCAAACAGCTTCTTAAAAAAAAAGAAATTATAGTATTAAATAAAACAGATCTGTTGGAAGATAGTGAAGTCAAAGAAATAATAGAAAAATTTAAAAAAAACAAGAATTCTGAAGTGATTTCCCTTTCAACTCTTAACAAAGTTTCAATCTCAAAAATTAAAGCTAAATTGCTCTCATATGTATCTTAAAGAATCAAAAATAATTGTAATTAAAATAGGTTCTTCATTACTTATCGATGACAAAAAAATGATTAGAAAAAAATGGCTCCTCGAATTTTCTAAAGATATCCAAAATTTAATTAAACAAAATAAAAAAGTTATAATCGTTAGTTCTGGGGCAATAGCGATGGGTTGTAAAAAGTTGAATTTAAGCAAAAAAAATCTTAAACTTGATAAAAGCCAAGCAGTTGCATCTATTGGGCAAATAGAACTTATGAATTTGTTTTCTAAAACCTTTATTAAGTCAAAAATCAATATATCTCAAATTTTACTCACGTTGGAAGATACAGAGCAAAGAAGAAGAGCTTTAAATGCAAAAAGAACCTTTGATAATTTGTTTAAGTTAGGCTTTGTCCCCATAGTTAATGAAAATGATAGTATAGCAACTTCTGAAATAAAATATGGTGATAATGATAGATTGGCATCTAGAGTTGCACAAATAGCTAGTGCAGATTGTTTGGTGCTGCTATCTGATGTTAATGGTCTTTACACACAAAATCCTAAAATTTACAAAAATGCTAAATTATATAAAGAAATAACAGATATAGATGAGAATATGGAAAATAATTCAACAAAAAGTATTAGTGAACATGGGACTGGTGGAATGAAAACTAAAATTGATGCTGCAAAAGTTTGTCAACTAGCTGGTTGTAAAATGGCAATAGCAAATGGTTTACAAATTAGACCTCTAAAGAAAATAATGGATGATAATAACTGTACATGGTTTTTACCAAAAATTTCTAAGTTGGATGCCAGAAAAAAATGGATAATCAGCTCTATTGCACCTAAAGGAATACTTATTATTGATAGAGGTGCAAAAAAAGCACTTTTAAATGGCAAAAGTTTACTTGCAGCAGGAATACTTAAAGTTTCAGGAAAATTTAATAAAGGTGACCATATAAAAATATTAGATGAACAAAATACAGAATGTGCAAGGGGATTGAGCTCTTTTACGTCTAATGAAATATCCAAAATTTTAGGACGTCACTCTAAAGAAATAGAAAAATTATTAGGATATGTTTCAAAATCAGAAGTTATTCATAAAGATGATATGGTGGAGATTTAATGAACAAGTATATAAATGTAATTGGTCGAAACGCAAAAAAAGCATCTTTAGAAAAAATAAATAGAAAATTAAAAAATAGAGTTTTAAAAAGATATTTATTACTAATTAATAAAGAAAAAAATTCTATCCTTAGAGCAAATAAAAAAGATGTTAATTTTGCAAAAAGAAAAGGACTCAAAAGTAATTTAATTGATAGACTTATTCTTGATGAGAAAAAATTAGAAGATATAAGAAAATCTCTAGCTAAAATTATCAAACTTAAAGATCCTGTTGATAATGTGCTTGAAAAATGGGTTAGACCAAATGGATTACATATAAGCAAAGTAACAATACCGATTGGGGTCGTTGGTGTTATTTATGAAAGTAGGCCCAACGTTACCTCAGATGTTGCCAGTCTATGTTTTAAATCTGGTAATGCTGTAATCTTAAAAGGAGGGTCAGAAGCTCTAAATACCAATAAAATTTTAGCTAAATTATTTAGAAGATCTCTTAAAGTCAGTAAAATTGATGAAAACTTTATTCAATTTATAGATACCAAAAATAGAAAAATAGTAGATTTAATGCTTTCAAAGATGGAAAATTATATTGATGTAATAATTCCAAGAGGAGGTAAAAATCTTATAAAGAGAGTGCAAAAACTCTCAAATATTCCAATTGTTGGCCATCTCGAAGGACTTTGCCATACTTATATTGATAAAGATGCAAATATAAAAATGGCCAAAGATATAATTTATAATGCAAAATTAAGGAACACGAGTATCTGTGGTGCCACTGAAACAATTTTAATTCATGAAAAAATTGTAAAGAAATTTTGTAATCCTATCCTAAAAAAACTTGAAAAAAATGGATGTAAAATTTATGGAGATGCACTTGTAAGAAAATACTATAAAGGAAACATGACTACTGCAAAAGAAAAAGATTGGTCTACTGAATACTTGGCTTCAATAGTTTCAGTAAAAAGTGTCAAAGATTATAAAGGTGCAATTAAACATATTAACAAATATGGAACAATGCATACTGATAGCATAATCTCTAATAATAAAAAAACTGCAAAATATTTTTTAAAAAATGTTAAAAGCGCTATAGCAATGCATAATACATCTACGCAGTTTGCTGACGGTGGTGAGTTTGGGTTCGGGGGAGAAGTTGGTATCTCAACAAATACAATGCCACCTCGAGGTCCTGTAGGATTAAAACAAATGGTTTCATATAAATATGAGATTGTAAGCAATGGTAAAACGAGAAAATAAATTGAAAGAAAAGAAAAAAATTGGAATTTTAGGTGGTACGTTTGATCCTGCTCATAAAGGCCATTTAGAAATATCAAAACAAGCAAAAAAAAAGTTTAAACTTGAAAAAATCATTTGGGCAATAACAAAACAAAATCCATTTAAAACTAAAAGCAAAGAAAATTTAAAAGATAGAATTCAATTTGCTAAAAAATTTGTAACCAAAAATATCTTTATTAAAGTAAGATATTATGAAGATAAAATAGGTTCTAACAAAACAATCAATTTAATAGAGCATCTAAACAAAAATAATAAGTTTAAGATTTATTTTATAATGGGTGCTGATAATGTAATAAATTTACACAAATGGCACAAATGGAAATCTATTTTAAGAAAATGTGAAATTATTGTTTTTGATCGAAAAGGGTACAAATCTAAATCACTGAAATCAATTGCTTTCAGTCCATCATATAATAAAAAACTAACATTCATTAATTTTAAAAAAGTCAATATTTCGTCTTCTCAATTAAGAAAAATTTGATAAGGTTTAGTTAATTAATGGAAAAAAATATCGATTTAAAAAGTATTATATTAGATACTCTCGATTCCAATAAGGCTCTAGATATCATTTCTATAGATTTGAAAAATAAAAGTTCGATGGCAGACTATATGATTGTAGCTAGTGGTACATCTTCACGTCATATACAAGCTTTATCAGAGCAAGTTTTAGAAAAGTTAAAAGCAAATGGAATAAAAAACTCGAAAATTGAGGGAAAAGAAAGTAATGATTGGAAGTTAGTTGATGGCATTGATTTAATTGTTCATATATTTAATCCTGAAAAAAGAAAATTTTACGAGCTTGAAAAAATTTGGTCGGAATTAATTCCTAAAGAAAAAGTAATTATATAAAGACCATGAAAAATATAATTTTTATTTTAATAATAACAATATTTCTTTTTCAAAAAAGTTTTTCTGAAAATGATAATATTTATGACAAGATAGATGTTTTTAGTGAAGTCTTAGAGAAAATTAACCAAGAGTATGTTGATGATGTTGATCAATCTAAAAGTATGGATGCAGCAATAAATGGATTACTGCAATCTTTAGATCCTTATTCGGCTTATATGACCCCTGAAAGTTTTGAAAGTATGCAAACAGAAACCAGTGGAGAATTTGGAGGACTTGGCATCGAGGTCGGCATGGAGGCAGGAGTTGTAAAAGTGATATCTCCAATAGATAACACCCCAGCCTCGAAAGCTGGATTAAAAGCAGGTGATTACATTGTTAAAATTGGTGGAACTCAGGTTCAAGGAAAAACATTAACAGAAGCTGTAGATTTGATGAGAGGCCCAGTTGGATCTAGTTTAGAGATAACTGTTAGAAGAATAGGTAAAAAAAAAGCACTAGTTTTTAATATCACTAGAGAGATAATTAAAGTTCAATCTGTAAAGTCAAAAATTATTGATAATAATGTTGGGTATATTAGACTTACCTCTTTTAATGAAAATAGTAGCCAGCAAATAAAAAATGCAATTTCTAAATTCAATAAGAATAAAAATTTAAATTCTTTTATTTTAGATTTAAGAAATAATCCCGGTGGTTTACTTTCTCAAGCTATAAAAATTTCTGATTTTTTTTTAGAAAATGGTGAGATAGTATCAACAAAAAGTAAACGCTCCTCAGAGAATAGAAAATGGTTTGCTAAAAAGGGAGACTTAATAGATGGGAAGTCTATAATTGTCTTAATTAATTATGGCTCTGCTTCAGCTTCAGAAATTGTGGCAGGTGCTTTAAAGGATCACAAAAGAGCAATTATTATTGGAGAAAATAGTTATGGGAAAGGTTCTGTTCAATCTATTATTCCTTTGAAAAATAAAGGTGCAATTAGACTCACTGTATCTAAGTACTATTTGCCTTCTGGAAAGTCTATTTCTGAAATTGGCATAACTCCAGATATAGAAGTTGAAGAAAGTGCTGCAGATTTTAAAATTAATACTGATACTGATAATCAGTTAAATTTTGCAATAAAACTTCTGAATGGATAAATGGCTATTATCTCAAAAAAATTACCTCTAAGAAACGGGGTTGGAATAGTTGTCTTAAATAAAAATAATCAAGTTTTTGTTGCAAAGAGAATTGACAATAGTAAAAATTTTTGGCAAATGCCTCAAGGTGGTGTTAACAAAAATGAAGATTATTTAGCTGCTGCTTATCGTGAATTAGAAGAAGAAACTAGTATAAAAAATGTTGATTTAGTTAAGGAGTTAGATGAATTAATCTCCTATGATTTACCTAAACATTTGCTTGGTGTTATTTGGAAGGGCAAATATAGAGGGCAAGAACAAAAGTGGTTTGTAGTTAGATTCTTAGGCAATGACAGTGAAATCAATATTAATACTAATCATCCTGAATTTTGTGAATGGAAGTGGGTTGAACTTGAAAAAATAACCGATTTAGTCGTAGACTTTAAATTACACGTGTATGAAGAGGTTAAAAAAAAAGTAAAAGAAATCCTTAATTAAGAGTTTTTAACACGTCTATTTTTTGATCCAATAAATATTTGTTTTGATCTGTAATTTCAGTATTTTTTGAATGTTCTTCTGCTTCTGTTAATAGTTCACTAATTTTAGCCTTTTCAATATCTTTGATATTAAAAATAGAACTTGTCAAAACTGACAGGTTATTATTCTTAAATTCAACAATCCCGTCTTCGACATAATAATGTTCCTCTCCAGATTGAGAAAAGATTTTAATAACACCAGGTTTTAAAAACGAAATAATTGAGATATGATCTTTTAAAATGCCCATTTCTCCTTCAAAAGCAGGGATGACAACTTCTGTTACGTCTTCTTTTGAGAGAAAAGATTTTTCAGGATTTACTATTTCTATTTTAAACTCTTCACTCATTATGCGGCAGCTTCTTTCGCCATTTTTTCAGCTTTTTCTACAGCCTCTTCAATAGTTCCTACCATATAGAATGCAGCTTCTGGCAAATGATCATACTCACCATTGCATATTGCAGCAAAGCCTTTAATTGTTGATTCTAAATCAACTAATTTTCCTGGCGAACCCGTAAAGACTTCTGCCACAAAGAATGGTTGTGATAAGAATCTTTGTATTTTACGAGCTCTAGCAACTGTTAATTTATCTTCCTCAGAAAGCTCATCCATTCCTAAGATCGCAATAATATCTTGAAGTGATTTGTAGGTTTGAAGAACTTTTTGTACCTCTCTAGCAACTCTATAATGTTCATCTCCAACTATTCTTGGGTCTAAAATTCTAGAAGTAGAATCTAAAGGATCTACTGCTGGATAAATTCCAATTTCTGCTATTTGTCTTGATAATACAGTTGTTGCATCTAAGTGAGCAAAAGATGTGGCTGGTGCCGGATCGGTTAAATCATCAGCTGGTACATAAATTGCCTGTACAGATGTAATTGATCCTTTATTAGTTGTTGTAATTCTTTCTTGAAGATTACCCATATCTGTTGCAAGTGTAGGCTGATATCCAACTGCTGATGGTATTCTTCCCAATAAGGCAGAAACTTCTGAACCTGCTTGTGTAAATCTGAAAATATTATCAACAAAGAAAAGTACATCTTGACCTTCTTGATCTCTAAAATATTCAGCAACTGTTAAACCTGTTAAGGCAACCCTAGCTCTAGCTCCTGGCGGTTCATTCATCTGTCCATAAACTAATGCTGCTTTAGAACCTGGTCCCTCAGGTTTAATAACTCCAGAATCTATCATTTCATGATAAAGATCATTTCCTTCTCTAGTTCTTTCTCCAACTCCAGCAAACACTGAGAATCCACCATGTGCTTTTGCTACGTTGTTAATTAATTCCATAATAAGTACTGTTTTACCAACTCCAGCTCCCCCAAATAAACCAATTTTTCCACCTTTGGCATAAGGCGCTAACAAATCAACTACTTTGATACCTGTAACCAAAATTTCTGTTTCGGTTGATTGATCGCTAAATTCAGGTGCAGCTCTGTGAATTGGCCACTTTTCTTTTGTCTTAACTTCGCCCTTCTCATCGATAGGCTCACCTATTACATTTATAATTCTTCCCAAGGTTTCTGGTCCAACTGGAACTTGAATGGGAGATCCTGTTGCATCAACTTCATCTCCTCTTTTTAAACCTTCAGTAGCATCCATAGCAATTGTTCTAACACTTGATTCTCCAAGATGCTGAGCAACTTCTAAAACTAGTCTATTGTCCCCATTTTTACATTCTAATGCTGATAAAATTTCTGGTAATTTTCCATCAAATTTTACGTCTACTACTGCTCCAATGATTTGTGTAATTTTTCCTTTGCTCATAATTATAAACTTTCCGCTCCTGATATGATTTCAATTAGTTCTTTTGTAATAGCTGCTTGACGACTTCTATTATACTCAATAGTAAGCTTGTCAACCATTTCACCTGCGTTACGGGTTGCATTATCCATTGCACTCATTCTTGAGCCCTGTTCGCTAGCTGAATTTTCTAACATCGCTTTAAAAATCTGTGTAGATATATTTTTAGGCAATAAATTGCTTAAAATTTCATCTTCATCAGGTTCAAATTCATAATTATCATCAGAAGAATTTTCTTCTGCTTCAGATGTTTTTAAAGGAATTATCTGTTGTTCTTGAGGTATCTGAGTAATTACATTTTTAAATTTATTATAAAAAATTGTACACACATCAAATTCTTCTTTTTCAAAATTTTCAATTATCATCTTTCCTACCTTCTCTGCATCTAGGTAATTTATTGTTTTTGAATCTTTGAATGACACTTTCTCTACAATGTTGTCCTTGAATGCTCTTTTTAATTGATCATGACCTTTAGATCCAACAGTTATAATTTTTAAAGTTTTACCCTCATCAGATATTTTTTGAAAAAAGACTTTAGCTTTTTTTATAATATTTGTATTAAACCCACCACATAGACCTCGATCAGATGTCAAAACAATACACAAATGAACTTTCTCTTCACCAGTTCCTGAAAGTAACTTTGGTGCATTTTCTTTATCAGAAATGCCACTAGATAAGTTTAGAATAATGTTATTCATTTTTTCAGAATAAGGTCTTCCCTTTTCAGCATTTTCTTGCGCTCTCCTTAACTTAGCAGCTGCAACCATTTTCATAGCTTTGGTAATTTTTTGTGTAGACTTTACACTTGCTATTCTTTTTTTTAAGTCGTCTAGTGTTGCCATATTTTAAGAATTAAAGTTTTTCTTAAGCTCTGCTATTATTTCGATTAATGATTTTTCTGTATCTTCCTCAAGTTTACCTGATTTTAAAATTGACTCTAAAATCTCTGGTTTTTCAGATTTACATTTTTCAATAATCTTATTTTCAAAATTAGCTATATCTTTAAGTTCTACGTCATCCAAATAACCCTTTACTCCACAGAAAACTGATATTACTTGTTCAGCAACTGTCATAGGTGAATACTGCTTCTGTTTGAGAAGTTCAGTTAGTTTTGAACCTCTGTTCAAAAGTTTTTGTGTTGATGCATCCAAATCAGATCCGAATTGTGCGAAGGCTGCCATTTCTCTATATTGAGCAAGCTCAAGTTTCATTGAACCAGAAACTTTTTTCATTGCTTTCGTTTGTGCTGCAGATCCAACTCTAGAAACTGATAAACCTACGTTAATTGCAGGTCTAATTCCTTGGTTAAACAATTCTGTTTCAAGAAATATTTGACCATCTGTAATTGATATAACGTTGGTAGGAATGAATGCAGATACGTCTCCACCTTGTGTTTCAATTATTGGAAGAGCAGTTAGTGATCCTCCACCATGTTCATCACTTAATTTTGCAGCTCTTTCAAGTAGTCTGCTGTGTAAATAAAATACATCACCCGGGTAAGCTTCCCTTCCTGGCGGTCTTCTTAAAAGAAGCGACATCTGTCTATAAGCAACAGCCTGCTTAGACAAATCATCATAGATTATTAATCCATGCATACCGTTATCTCTAAAATATTCACCCATAGCACATCCTGTATATGGAGCCAAAAATTGAAGTGGAGCCGCATCTGAAGCTGTGGCTGCAACAATTGTTGTATATTCCATTGCACCAGCTTCCTCCAAAGTTTTTTGAATTTGTCTAACAGTAGATCTTTTTTGACCTATGGCTACATAGATACAATAAAGTTTTTGTTTTTCATCACCAGATTCATTTATTTTTTTTTGGTTAATGATTGCATCAATTGCAACTGCAGTTTTTCCTGTCTGTCTATCACCAATAATTAATTCACGTTGTCCTCTTCCAACTGGAACTAAACTGTCAATTGATTTTAAACCAGTTTGCATAGGTTCGCTAACTGATTGTCTTGGAATAATTCCTGGTGCTTTTACTTCAACTCTGCTTCTTTTTATTCCTTTGTCCAAAGCGCCTTTGCCATCAATAGGATTTCCTAATCCATCAACAACTCTTCCTAATAATTCTTTCCCAACTGGTGTGTCAACAATACTTCCTGTTCTTTTAACAACATCACCTTCTTTAATTTTTCTATCATCTCCAAAAATTACAACTCCAACATTTTCACTTTCTAAGTTTAAAGCCATTCCTTTTGATCCATCAGCAAATTCCACCATCTCCCCAGCTTGAACATTGTCTAATCCATATATTCTAGCAATACCATCTCCAACTGATAAAACTTGCCCAACCTCAGTTACTTCAGCTTTGTCACCAAATTTTTTAATTTGTTCTTTTAATATTTTAGTTACTTCTGATGGGTTTATTTCCATTTATGCCTCTATCATCCTATTTTCGATTTGTTGTAATTTATTTTTAATGGAAGTATCTACCATCGTGCTTCCAACTTGCACGATTAAACCTCCAATTAAACTTGTATCGTGTTTGTAGTTTAATTTTATTTTTGAACTAAAGTTTTTAGTAAGTTCTTCTTTTATACTATTAACCTCATTTTCAGTAAGATCTTTAGCAGAAGTCAATTCTGCTTTCAATTCACCTCTTTTAACCGAGCAAGTCTCAACAAAGCTCTTTAATATTTTATCTACATAAAAGAATCTTCTTTTAGATATTAGAAAGCTCAAAAATTTTGTTAATAAATTATTTAATTTATATTTTTCTGAAATTTTGTTTAAAGCGTTAAATTGATCTTCTTTACTATTTGTTGGATCTTTAATTAAAGATTTAAAATCTTCACTCAATGAAATTAGATCAATAATAGCTGTGGCATGTATTTCAATCTCTTTTAAGACTTTAGCTTCTGTAGCTAATTCATAAAGAGCTAGCGAGTATCTACTTGCTGATGTTTCAGAAAAACCTTTATTTTTACTCAATGTGTTATTCCTTATAATTACTTGAAGATTTATTAAAATTCCGTTTTAATTAACATATGACCATATGCTCTTCAAGCCACACATTGTCTAAAAAGGTTATTTTTTCATCATTAATTGAAGTTTATTGGGTCAACATCAACTGTTAGTTTCATTCCTGTAGGAAATTTGAATTTTTTTATGATTTCTGCAAGCGAGTTTTGGACTTTTAGGGATTTATGTCCCCTAATTAAAAGTCTTACTCTAAATTTTCTTTTTAATCTAAATATAGGTGCACTTACAGGTCCAAGAACTTTACCAACTACAGCCCTTTCTATAAAGTTTTTAAATTTATAAGCTTCTTTTTCAAGCTCTCTCTCATTACCTCCTGTAATTATCATAGCAATAAATCTTTGAAAAGGTGGAAGATTGTTTTTTCTTCTAATCTCAAGTTCTTTGTCCAAAAATATATCAGGATTTCTATTTGTAATGTCTGTTATCATTTTAGTGTCTAAATTATAAGTTTGAAAATAAACAGTTGCGGGTTTTCCAGTTCTTCCAGCTCTACCTGAAAGCTGGTGATATAGTTGTAAATTTTTTTCCGCTCCTCTTAAATCATGGCCTTGTGATGATAAATCAATATCAACCACAACAATACAATTTAAACTTGGAAAATGAAATCCTTTTGAAATTAATTGAGTTCCAATTAAAATTTGAATTTCATTGTTTATAATTTTTTCTAAAACATCCTCTGAACTTTTTTTATTCATTGTATCACTAGAAAAAATGGTTGTTTTTTTTAGTGGAAAAATTTTTTTAACTTCTTCTGATATTCTTTCAACTCCAGGCCCACTAAATATAAATTCACAATGTCCTTCTTTTGTACAATCTCTATCTAATAAAGCTTTATATCCACAATAGTGACATAATAAATTTTGTTTTTTTTTGTGATAAACTAAATTTATTGAACAATTTGGACATGAATAACTTGTAAAGCATTTTTTACATAGCACATGAGGTGAAAAACCTCTTCTATTTAGAAAAAATAAAACCTGATCTTTTTTTTTAAGATGAAAGTTTACTTTTTCTATTGTTTCTTTAGAAATCCATGACTGAGAATTTAATTTTGAGTTATTTAAATTAATTATTTCATAATTCGGCAAAGATGCATTTAAATATCTTTGATCAAGTTTTGATAAACTATATTTTCCTTTTTTAACGTTATCATAAGTTTCAATAGATGGAACAGCCGTAATTAAATTTATAGGAATATTTTCAAAAGATGCTCTTGCAACTGCCATGTCTCTTGCATTGTAAGTTACTCCCTCATCTTGTTTGTAAGATTGGTCATGTTCTTCATCGACGATAATTAATCCTAGTTTTTTAAAAGGTAAAAACAATGAGGACCGAGCGCCAATTACAACTTTAATTTTATCATTTGCAATTCCACTCCAAATAATTTCTTTACTTTTCTTTGTAATGCCTGAGTGCCATACAGCAGGTTTGAACCCAAAAAATTCTATAAATTTCTTTTGAAATTGCCCTGTTAATCCAATTTCTGGAAGTAGAATTAGGCCCTGAAATCCTTTGTTAATTATCTCTTTTAAGGCCTCAAAATAAACCATCGTTTTACCAGAACCTGTTGTTCCCTGTAAAACATGCACTCTGAATTTTTGATTAGATATGTTCATTTTTTTTAGACAGCTTTTTTGTTCTTTTGAAAGAACAATTTTGTTTTTTTTAATATTAACTTTAAACTGTTCATACGGTTCGCTTGAAATTTTTTCTATCGCTTTACTACTCAATAATAAAAGTTTTAAGGCCATACCTCTTGGGATCATGTTATATTCTGAAAACCAATTTAAAAATTTAATTGTATTTTTTTTTAAAGATGGAACATCTAGTTTTTTTAAAACTTTTTTTATCGCAAAGCTTTTATTCCTGTTTTTTTCAAACTCATCCCAAACTATCCCTGTTACCTCAGATTTTCCAAATGGTACAATAACATAGTCACCTAATTTAAGTTTTAAACTGGTTTCATAAGTAAATGGGTGATTAAAAATATTTGGTATAAGAATCGGTACTTTCATATCTTTATAATATGAAAATATATTAAGAGTGTATTGCTCTTTTATCTACCGATAAAGCTGCTTCTTTTACAGCTTCTGAGAACGTTGGGTGCGCATGACATGTTCTTGCAATATCTTCAGCACTTGCACCAAATTCCATTGCAACCCCAATTTCTCCAATTAGTTCACCTGCATGAGGACCTATAAGGTGAGCCCCTAAAACTCTATCTGTTTTTTCATCAGCAAGAATTTTAACAAAACCTTCTGCTTCATCGATTGCTTTGGCTCTTGAATTTGCCATAAATGAAAATTTACCAATTTTATATTTTATATTAGCTTCTTTCAATTGCTCTTCTGTTTTTCCAATTGAAGCAACTTCTGGTGAAGTATAAACAACTCCAGGAATAGTGTCATAATTCACATGTCCTGATTGCCCAGCAATATTCTCTGCAACAGCAATACCCTCATCTTCTGCTTTGTGGGCTAACATTGGTCCTTCAATTACATCTCCAATAGCATATATGTTTTTAATATTTGTTTGAAATTTTTTGTCAGTTTTAATTCTTTTCTTCTCATCTAGCTCAACCCCAATTGTTTCTAAATTTAGATCTGCTGTATTCGGCTTTCTGCCAACCGAGATAAGAACTACATCGCAATCAAAATCAATTTTTTTTCCATCTTTATCAGTAGTTGAAACTACAGCACCATTAGTATTTTTTTTAATTCCTTCTACTTTAGTTTGCATATGAAAATTTATTCCCTGTTTCTTTAATATTTTCATAAATTCCATAGAAACTTCTCTGTCCATTCCTGGAGTTATGTTTTCAAGAAATTCAACGACATGAACTTCGGTACCTAGTCTAGACCAAACTGAGCCCATTTCTAATCCTATATAACCACCTCCAACTACAACCATTTTTTTTGGAACAGCCTCTAAAGTTAATGCTCCAGTTGAGGAAACTATTATTTTTTCATCAAATTCAATTCCAGGTAATGAAACTGGAACAGAACCGGTACTAATAACTGTTTTTTCAGTTTCTATTACAGTTTCTTTTTTTTGATCATCTAAAATAGAAATTTTATTTCCTGATTTAAAGCTACCAATACCTTTAAAATAAGTAACTTTATTTTTCTTAAATAAAAACTCTACACCTTTGGTTAAAACGGTCACTGCTTTATCTTTATTTTTCATCATTTTTTGAAGATTAAGTTTAACCTCACCAACCTCTATCCCAAGTTTAGAAAAGTTTTGTGCTTTATAATAATTCTCTGAAATATTTAATAAATTTTTAGAAGGTATACATCCAACATTTAAACAGGTTCCCCCTAATGATCCCCTAGATTCTATACATGCTGTTTTAAAACCTAATTGTGCCAATCTTATTGCACATACGTAACCGCCTGGACCACCACCTATTACAACTACTTGAAATTTATCTAACATTTAAATATTTAAAAATAACCTTCTTGGATCTTCTAAATTTTCTTTAACCATTTTTAAAAATGAAACTGACTCTTTGCCATCAATAATTCTGTGGTCATAAGATAATGCAAGATACATAATTGGTCTAATTTTAATTTCTCCATCGACTACCATTGGTCTTTCTACTATATTATGCATACCTAACACTCCAGATTGTGGTAAATTTAATATCGGGGTAGAAAGCATTGAACCATAAACGCCTCCATTACTAATAGTAAAAGTGCCACCCTGAAGATCTTCAATAGTTAGTTTTCCATCTCTTGCTTTTTCAGAGATATTTTTAATATTTTTTTCTATATCGGCAAATGACAGCTCATCTGCATCTCTCAAAACAGGTACAACTAATCCCTTTTCTGTTCCAACTGCAAAACTTATATTATAATAATTCTTATAAATGATTTCATCTCCCTCGATCTCAGCATTAACTGATGGAAATGTTTTTAAAGCTGCAACACAAGCTTTTACAAAAAAGGACATGAAGCCTAATTTAATCCCATATCTATTTTGAAAATCTTCTTGATTTTCTTTTCTCATCTCCATTATGCTGGTCATATCAACTTCATTAAATGTTGTTAATAATGCAGCATTTTCTTGTGCTTGCTTTAATCTCTTTGCAATAGTTTGTCTAAGTCTAGACATTTTAATTCTCTCTTCTTGTCCATGTTTAATTTTTCTTTCGGATGGTTCAGGATTAATTCCCATCAAACTTAGTAGGTCACCTTTTAACACTCTACCCTCTTTTCCTGTTCCCTCTATCTTTGTTAGATCAATTTTGTTTTCTTCTACAATTTTTCTTACAGCTGGAGAAAGTATTTTACTATCTTTGTTTATAGGGCTTACTTTTTTTTCTTTAACTTCGTCAGTTAATATTAGTGGTTCTAAGTTTTTATCCTCTTTTTCAGTAGGCCCTTCTTCAAAAATTTTTGGCTCTTTTTTTTCAATATCTAGATTAACAACATTATCTTTTATTTTTACTGGTTCTATTTTTTCTACTTTTTTATTTTTAGAAGATTGATTTTCACCTTCACTTATTGCACCAAGTACTGCACCAACTTCAACTGTGTCGCCATCTTTAGAATTAATCTCAGATAAAACACCATCTATCGGGGATGGTACCTCTAAATTAACTTTATCAGTTTCTAACTCTACTATAGCCTCATCTGCTTCAACTGGGTCACCCTCTTTCTTGAGCCATTTAGCAATTGTTGCCTCAGTAATGCTTTCTCCTAGAACTGGAACTAAAATTTTTTCACTCATCTTTATTTAAAAACCTTGTTAATAATTTCTTGTTGTTGTGAAATATGTCTTTTTGCGTATCCTGTAGCAGGCGATGCGTCTGGACTTCTTCCTATATAAGAAATTTTACTATTATTAGCGTTAATAGTTTCTAATGTCCATTGGATATAATCTCTCACAGAAAACCACCCACCCATATTTTTAGGTTCTTCCTGACACCAATAAAATTCAGCATTATCAGCAAAAGGTTTTAGCTCTTTTACAAGTGTTTTTGCAGGAAAAGGATAAAGCTGCTCTATCCTAAATAATATCACGTCATCTTTCTTCAATTTTTCTCTAGCTTCTAAAAGGTCAAAGTAGATCTTTCCTGAACACATTATAACTTTTTTAATTTCTGATTTTTTCTTTAATTTTATAAAACCATTTGTTTTTGGATCAACTGCATGATCCCATAATATTCTATGGAATGAATTATTTTTATCAAAGTCTTCTAAATTTGAAACACAATATTTATTTCTCAAAAGTGATTTAGGTGTCATCATTACCAACGGTTTTCTAAAATCTCTATGCATCTGTCTTCTCAAAGCATGAAAATAGTTAGCAGGTGTTGTGCAATTCATAACTTGCATGTTGTCATTTGAACATAACTGTAAAAATCTTTCTAGTCTTGCTGATGAATGTTCGGGTCCTTGACCTTCATAACCGTGAGGCAATAACATAACAAGTCCTGAAGCTCTATTCCATTTTCTTTCCCCAGAGGTAATAAACTGATCAATTACGACCTGTGCTCCATTTGCAAAATCTCCAAATTGTGCTTCCCAAATAGTGAGTGTATTTGGTTCTACTAAACTATATCCATACTCAAAGCCAAGAACTGCTAACTCTGATAAAAAACTATCAACTACTTCAAAGTGTTTTTGATTTTTTGAAATATTGTTTAAAGGTACATATCGACTATTGTCTTTTTGATTTCTTAAAACTGAATGTCTTTGACTAAAAGTTCCTCTTCCTGAATCTTGTCCTACTAATCTCACAGGATATCCTTCTTCTAATAAAGATCCAAAAGCTAATGCTTCTGCAGTTGACCAATCTATATTAAATCCATTTTTAACTGCTTCTTTTCTGGCTGTTAATATTTTAACAATTGTTTTATGTAGATTTAAATTTTCTTTTGGTGAATTTATTTTTTCAGAAATTTCTAAAAGTTTATTTATATCTGCTCCAGTTACACCTCTTTTATCTTTACCTTTTTCTGGTTTATAGGCTGACCATGTTCCCTCGAACCACTCTATTTTAGGATTATAATCTTTTGCATTTTTAAATTGGTCATCAAGTAAATCTTTGAATTTTTTTAATAAATTATCTAAATCATTATTTGTAATTAATTTTTCATTTATCAGTTTTTTTCCATAAACATTTACTGGTGAGGGGTGAGACCTTATTTTTTCATACATAAGTGGCTGAGTAAAAGAAGGTTCATCTCCTTCATTGTGGCCAAATCTTCTGTAACAGATCAAATCTATAACTACATCTCTATTAAATTTTAATCTAAACTCAGTGGCAATTCTAGCTGCATAAACAACTGCCTCTGGATCATCACCATTTGCATGTATGATCGGTGCATCTACCATTTTTGCAACATCTGAGGGATATGGTGAAGATCTTGCAAATCGTGGACTTGTAGTAAATCCAATTTGATTATTAACAATAATATGGATTGTTCCTCCAGTATTATGCCCAGGAAGTCCCGACATGGCAAAACATTCTGAAACTACACCTTGTCCTGCAAAAGCAGCATCACCATGAATTAATATTGGTATAACTTTATTTCTCTCTTTATCTTTATGAAAAAATTGTTTTGCTCTAGTTTGTCCAAGCACAACTGGATTAACAGCCTCTAAATGTGATGGGTTATCTGTTAAGCTAACATGAACAGAGTTTCCATCAAATTCTCTATTAGAAGATGCTCCTAAATGATATTTAACATCTCCAGCTCCTTCTTCAGCATTCGAACTATATTCTCCAGCAAATTCATTGAAAATTCTCTTATAAGATTTTTGTAACACATTAGCTAATACGTTCAATCTTCCTCTGTGAGACATTCCAATTTTAACTTCTTTGACGCGTGATTGACCGCTTATTTTAATAATTTGTTCTAGAGCTGGTATTAAACTTTCACCACCATCTAATCCAAATCTTTTTGTTCCAACATATTTTTTATGTAAAAATTTTTCAAAACCTTCAGCTTGTATTAATTTATTCAAAATTGCTTCTTTTCCATTTTTTGTAAAATTTAAATTATCGTTAGATTTTTCTATTCTATCTCTAAACCATTTTCTCTCAGTTGGGTTTTGTATATGCATGTATTCATAGCCAATAGGTCCACAATATGTTTTTTTCAAAAATGCTAATATTTCTTTAATGCTTGAGTAATCTCTATTGGTAACTCCTCCTAAATAAATTTTTTTTTGATAATCTTCTTTTTTAAAACCAAAAGATTGTGGGTGGAGTTCATCTAGATAATCTGATTTTAGTAATTCTAGTGGATCAAGCTTAGCAATTAAGTGTCCTCTTTGTCTGTAAGACCTTATCATTGCGACTGCTTTGATTGAGTCTTCATTTGACCTGGATTGATCATTTTGATTTAAACTTGTTTGATTAATTTTTTTTGATAATTTTTGTTCACTCTGATCAATTTTTTTTTGAAGTTCATCTATATCAACTTTTATTTTTGACGGCCCCCATGATGGTCCATTAATTTCTTTAGCAATAATATTTAATTCATCTCCTAAATCTTTAAAATAATTAAACCAGCTTTCAGGTAGATTTTTATCTTTATTGATAAATTTCAAATACATTTGTTCAATAAAAGCACTGTTTGACTTGCTAAGAAATGAAGTTTTTTCGAATTCTTGATTTTTGGATGAAGACATCTATATGGCTAATATAATATTAGAAATGTATTTTTCAATTAGACAATTTGTTAAATAGGGTTTTACCTAACTCAGAAGGTGATTTAGCAATAGTAATTCCACATTCTTCCATCTTTTTTATCTTATCTTGCGCTCCACCTTTTCCACCTGAAATTATAGCTCCTGCATGCCCCATTCTTCTTCCCGGAGGTGCAGTTATTCCAGCTACAAAACCAACCATAGGTTTTTTTATTTTGTGATTTTTCACAAATTCTGCTGCCTCTTCTTCTGCTGAACCACCAATTTCTCCAATCATAAGAATAGATTTTGTTTCCTCATCATTTAAAAACAAATCTAAGCAGTCTATAAAATTTGTTCCATTTATAGGGTCTCCTCCGATCCCAATACAAGTTGATTGTCCTAATCCATTTTCAGTTGTTTGTGCTACAGCTTCGTAAGTTAAAGTTCCAGATCTTGAAACAATTCCAACAGAACCCTTCTTATGAATGTTTCCTGGCATAATGCCAATTTTACATTCATCTGGTGTGATTATTCCAGGACAGTTAGGTCCAATTAATCTACTTTTAGAATTATTCAATTTTTGTTTAACTTTAAGCATATCTTGGATTGGTATGCCCTCAGTAATACAAACAATTAACTCAATGGAAGCTTCTATAGCTTCAATTATTGCAGCCCCAGCGAATTTTGCTGGAACATAAATCATTGTTGCATCAGCACCAACTTCTTGTTTTGCTTCTTCTACAGAATTAAAAACTGGACGGTCAAGATGCTTTTGCCCCCCTTTTTTTGGTGTGACTCCACCAACTAGGTTGGTACCATATTCTATTGCTTGTTCTGAATGAAATGTACCATGTGAACCTGTAAATCCTTGACATATAACTTTTGTATTTTTATTTATTAAAACTGACATATTATTTTATGGCTCCAACAATCTTTTTTGCAGCATCATCTAAATCTTCTGCTGATATCAACTTAAGTCCTGAGTTGTCTAAAATTTTTTTTCCCTCTTTAAAATTTGTCCCGGCAAGTCTTACTACTAAAGGAACACTAATATTTATTTCTTTAGCTGCATCCACAACGCCTTGAGCAAGGACATCACATCTCATTATTCCTCCAAAAATATTTATTAAAATCCCTTTAACATTTTTGTCTGAAAGAATTATTTTAAGTGCAGCTGAGACTTTTTCTTTTGAAGCACCACCACCAACATCAAGAAAGTTTGCTGGTTCTTTACCGTAAAGTTTAATTATATCCATTGTGGCCATAGCTAAGCCTGCACCATTAACCATACAGCCAATACTTCCATCTAATTTTATGTAAGCCAAATCATGCTTGCTTGCTTCTATTTCAGTTGGTTCTTCCTCATTTAAATCTCTTAACTCTAAAATTTCTGGATGCCTAAATAAAGCATTAGAGTCAAAATTTACTTTTGCATCCAAACATATAATTTTTTTTTCTTTTGTTAAAATCAATGGATTAACTTCAACCATATTTGCATCTGTGCCAATAAACATTTTATATATTGATTTAATTAACGATATTGCTTGTTTTTTTGCATCATCTGTTAAATTAAATATTTTTATTATATCCTCACAAGCTGTATCTGAAATCTCATCACTAATTTCAACTTTTGTTGTAATAATTTTTTCTGGTGTTTTACTTGCGACCTCTTCAATATCCATTCCACCTTGATCACTTGATATAAATGCAATTTTTGAACTCGCTCTATCCACTAAACAAGATAAATAAAATTCTTTTTCTATATTTGATGATTCCTCAACATATAACCTTTTAACTTCTCTTCCTTCTGGCCCTGTTTGATGAGTCACAAGAGTTTTGCCTAACAGTTCTTTAGCTGCAGTGCTTAATTCCTCTAAAGTATTTAAGATTTTAACTCCTCCTGCTTTTCCTCTTCCTCCAGCATGAATTTGAGCTTTTAATACAAATTTTTTGGTCTTTAATGATTTTGCTTTTAAAACTAATTCTTCAACATTTAGAGCAAAAAATCCTTCAGGAACTACTGCTCCATATTTTTTTAGAATTTGCTTGGCCTGATGTTCGTGAATGTTCATTATTTAGAAAGATCTGGATCTATTTTAGATGCGGCCTCCCAGAGAGCTTTAACAGCATCAATCGAGTGCATAAATTCTTTTTTTTCTTTCGGATCTAAATCTATCTGTTCTATTTTTTCTACACCATTTTCTCCAATTATCACAGGTACACCCGCATAAACATTACTTACGCCGTACTCTCCATTTAATTGAACAGCACATGGTAATAACTTCTTATCATTTTTTAAATACGCCTCTGCCATTTGAACTCCTGATGCTGCCGGTGCGTAAAATGCCGATCCCTTTTCTAAATATTTTACAATTTCAGCACCACCATCTCTTGTTCTTTGATTTATTTCTTCTAATCTTTCTTGTGAGATTTTTCCTTCTTTAACTAAATCTAATAAAGGTTTTCCTAAAACTTTTGTAAATCTTGGCATTGGAACCATTGTGTCTCCATGACCTCCCATTACCATTGCATCTATTTCTTTTACAGGAACATTTAGCTCTTCTGATAGAAATAATTTAAATCTTGAGCTATCTAAAATTCCTGCCATTCCAACTACTTTATTAGCTGGCATACCAGAAAATTTTTGAAATGCCATAACCATTACATCAAGTGGATTAGTGATACATATAACAAAGGCATTGGGTGCATTTTTTTTTATACCTTCTGCTACTTGTTTAATAATTTTTAAATTAATACCTAATAAATCATCTCTACTCATTCCTGGTTTTCTTGGAACTCCCGCTGTAATGATTATTACATCAGATCCCTTTATATCATCGTAATTATCTGTTCCTGAAAATTTTACATTAAAACCATCCACTGAGGACGATTGAGCTATATCTAAAGCTTTACCTTTTGCTATTCCACTTGCAACATCAAACATAACCACTTCATCAACTAACTCTTTTAAACCTATTAAATGTGCCAAAGTTCCACCTATTTGACCCGCTCCTATTAAAGATATTTTTTTCATTATTTTTCCTTATTTCATTGTTGGCATGACAAATTCTGCATTGGATCTTATTCCAGAAGGCCATCTTGATGTTACTGTTTTGAGTTTTGTATAAAATTTTATACCTTCTGCTCCGTGCATTGCACTATCTCCAAATAATGATCTTTTCCAACCACCAAAACTATGAAAGGCCATTGGAACAGGTATTGGAACATTAATTCCAACCATACCAACTTGAATTTTGCTCGCAAAAGTTCTTCCTGCATCACCATCTCTAGTATAAATGCTTACTCCGTTTCCATACTCATGATCATTAATTAGCTTAGTTGCTTCTTCAAATGTTTTAACTCTTATTACTGATAAGACGGGCCCAAATATTTCCTCTTTATAAATTCTCATATCTTTTTGGACGTTATCAAACAAACATCCTCCTATAAAAAAACCTTTTTCATAACCTTGAAGTTTTATATTTCTTCCATCAACAACTAATTTAGCCCCCTCTTTAACACCCAAATCAACATAGCTTTTTACTTTTTCTAAATGCTCTTTAGTTACCAGTGGACCCATTTCAGATGTTTTATCCATACCAGGGCCTACTTTTAATGCTTCAGCTTTTTTTGATAAGCGCGCAACTAATTCGTCTCCTATATCTCCCACTGCAACAGCAACAGATTGGGCCATGCATCTTTCTCCCGCAGATCCATAAGCTGCCCCCATTAATCCATTGACTGCACCATCAAGATCACAATCAGGCATTACAACTAGATGATTTTTTGCACCTCCTAAGGCTTGAACTCTTTTTTCGTTTTTTGCAGAATTTTCATAAATATACTTTGCTATTGGAGTTGAGCCTACAAAACTCACAGCTTTAATATCTTTGTTTGTTAAAATAGCATCAACTGACTCTTTATCTCCATTGACAACATTAAAAACTCCATCTGGTAATCCAGCTTCTTTTAGTAACTCAGCTAATTTCAATGGACAAGATGGGTCCTTTTCTGATGGTTTTAAAATAAACGTATTGCCACAAGCTATAGCGATAGGAAACATCCACATAGGTACCATTGCTGGAAAGTTAAACGGTGTAATGCCTGCAACTACTCCAAGCGGTTGTCGCATTGACCAACTATCAACATTTGTTCCTACATTTTCAGAAAATTCACCTTTAAGTAAATGTGGTATTCCACATGCAAACTCAACTACTTCTAGTCCTCTTGTTAAAGACCCCTTGGCATCTTCATAAACTTTTCCATGCTCTGAAACAATTAATTTAGTTAGTTCATCAGAATTTTTTTCTATTAATTCTTTAAACTTAAAAATTATTCTAGCTCTTTGAAGAGAAGGTTTTAGTGACCATGTTTCAAAAGCTTTTTTTGCAACTTCAACAGCTTTATCTAAGTCAGTTTTACTTGCTAGTCTTACTTCTGATTCTTGTTCACCTGTTGCTGGATTAAAAACTTTACTTTTTCTGTCAGACGTTCCTGATATCAGCTTTCCGCCAACAAAATGTTCTAATAAATTCATGGATGACTTTATTTAAAGTGGTAATTAGCTTGTTGCAAGCATTTTCTTTAATTCAGCAATGGCTTTTGCTGGATTTAATCCCTTTGGACATGCATTAGTGCAATTCATAATAGTATGACATCTATATAGCTTAAGTTCATCAGCAACTTTTTTTAATCTCTCTTTTCTTTCATCATCTCTACTATCAACTATCCATCTATAGGCTTGAAGTAAAACAGCAGGACCTAAATACTTGTCACCATTCCACCAGTAACTAGGACAAGAAGTGGAGCAGCAGGCACACATGATGCATTCATATGCTCCATCTAATTTTTCTCTATCTTTTTTTGATTGTAAAATTTCTGTGGTTTCAACTTTTGTGTTTGTTTTTAACCAGGGCTCAATCGACTGATATTGTTTATACAGCCCACTAAGATCTCCTATTAAATCTTTTTTAACCTTCAAATGAGGTAATGGATAAATATTTATATCCCCTTTAATTTCTGAATGTGGCTTTGTACATGCTAAACCATTTTTACCATCCATATTCATCGCACAAGAACCACAAACACCATGTGCACAGGATCTTCTGTAAGCTAGTGAAGGATCAATTTCATTTTTAATTTTGTTTAAAATATCTAATACTTTTGAAGGACAATTATCCATATCTACTTCGTAAGTATCTACTCTTGGATTTTCTCCATTGGAAGGATCCCATCTATAAACATTTATTTTTCTAATATTTTTTGATCCAGTTTTATCATGATAATATTTACCTTTTTGAACTTCTGAATTTTTTGGTAAATTTATTTGCACCACTAGTAAACTCTTTCTTGAGGTGGAAAATACTGAACTTCATTTGTCAAAGTAGTTTTAACTACTGGTCTATAACCTATTTTCGTATCTTTTCCATTGCACCATGCAATAGTATGTTGCATAAATTTTTCATCATCTCTTTTTGGGAAATCTTCCCTGGCATGTGCTCCTCTACTTTCTTGTCTATTATAAGCAGAATCTACAGTAGTGATTGCTTGTCTTATTAAGTTGTCAAATTCCAATGTTTCTACTAAATCGGTATTAAAAATTAGTGACTTGTCTTTTACAGAAATTGAGTCCATTCCATCATATGTTTTTCTAATTTCATCCACTCCCTCTTTAAGCGTTTTTTCTGTTCTAAAAACAGCACACTTTGATTGCATAGTTTTTTGCATTGCAAGTCTAAGTTCTGAGGTGCTTTTTTCACCATTAGAATTTCTTAGTTTATCAAATCTTTCTAAACATTTTTCCGTTTCAGACTGTCCTATATCTTCATGTGGTGTACCTGGTTTTACTAATTCTGCAGCTCTTTTTGCTGCTGCTCTTCCAAACACAACTAAGTCAATTAAAGAATTAGATCCTAGTCTGTTTGCTCCATGTACAGAAACACAGGCAGCTTCCCCAATTGCCATCAATCCTGGTACTGTTTCAGAATCTTTTCCTGTTAGCACTTCAGCCTTATAATTTGTTGGAATACCTCCCATATTGTAGTGAACCGTTGGAACCACAGGTATCGGTTCTTTAGTTACATCAACATTTGCAAATAATCTTGCAGCCTCTGTAATTCCTGGAAGTCTACTTTCAATAATACTTTTATCTAAATGGCTTAAATGTAAATGAACATGGTCCTGTTCTTTTCCAACACCTCTGCCTTCATTAATCTCAATTGACATTGATCTACTCACTACATCTCTGGAAGCTAAATCTTTTGCTTTTGGAGCATATCTCTCCATAAATCTTTCTCCTTTTGAATTTACTAAATAACCCCCTTCTCCTCTAACCCCTTCAGAAATTAGAGTTCCATGTCCATAAATTCCTGTTGGGTGAAATTGTACAAATTCCATATCTTGTAATGGTAAACCTGCTCTTAAAACCATAGCATTTCCATCACCCGTACAAGTATGCGCTGATGTTGCTGAATAATAAGCTTTTCCATAACCACCTGTTGCAATTATTGTGCTGTGGGCTCTAAATCTATGAATTGTTCCATCATTTAAATTCCAAGCAATAAGACCTTTGCATTCACCATCCTTCATCAATAAATCTAAAGCAAAATATTCAATAAAAAATTCAGTGTTGTGTTTTAAAGCCTGTCCATAAAGAGTATGAAGTATTGCGTGCCCAGTTCTATCTGCAGCTGCACAAGTTCTTTGAACAATCCCATTGCCATAATTCTTTGTCATTCCTCCAAAGGGTCTTTGATAAATTTTACCATCATCAGTTCTACTGAATGGTACTCCATATTTTTCTAATTCTATTACTGCTGCAGGAGCCTCTTTACAAAGGTACTCTATGCTATCCTGGTCACCTAACCAATCAGCACCTTTAACAGTATCATACATGTGCCAACGCCAATCATCTTCACCCATATTTCCCAAAGATGCAGATATTCCTCCCTGAGCAGCTGATGTATGGCTTCTAGTTGGAAAAACTTTTGATATACATGCTGTTTTTAAACCTGCTTCACTTAAACCTACAGCGGCTCTAAGTCCCGAGCCTCCTGCACCTAGTACAATAACATCATATTCATGGTCTATAATTTTATATGAACTCATATTTATAATTTAAAAATAATAATAATTGTAATTACAGGTACTATTATAGCAAATATTCTTAACATTTGATTTGCGGCATTTTTGGTTTTTTCATCCTGTATATAGTCCTCAAATACCTCACTAATACTTAAATTAGAAAAAAAGAATGCAAATATAAGTAATAAAGAAAATAATAATTTTGTTGGTTGTGTTGAAAAAAAATCCATCACTTGTTGGTATTCCTTATCGTATATAGAAACTAAATTGATAATAAACCACAACATTAAAGGTATTAAAATTACTGAACTTGCTTTTAAAAATATCCATTTTTTAGTTACGTTATTCATATAAAATTATTACCTAAAAAAATAAATTAAAAATGTTGATAAAAAAGACCCTAGTATAACAATCAGTCCTGTTATTTTTGTAGCCCTTAATTCAAAACCATATCCAAGGTCCATAAACAAATGTCTTATCTCACTTAATATTTGAAAACTAAATGACCATGTTAAGCCTAATATTAAAAATTTTCCAAAAATTGACTGTAAAAATGTTTTGGTTATCTCGTAAGTCATTTCTCCCATTAATAAAGAGGTCACCCATCCACAAATAATCGTAATGGCAAGAATATTTATTATTCCTGTAATTCTGTGCGATATAGATACTAAAGATGATACATGCCATCTATAAATCTGTATATGTGGAGATAAAGGATTATTATTTTCCATGCAGGTTATACTTAATTATTGTTTCAGCAATTTCTACTGAATTCAAAGCCGCACCTCTTAAAAGGTTGTCAGAAACAATCCAAAGATTTATAGTATTCTTATTAGTTTTATCCTCTCTAATTCTTGAGATAAAAGTTTCATTTTTACCTGCAGCTTCAATCGGTGTGCTATATCCACCATCTTCTCTTGAGTCGTAGACTTCACATCCATCTGCTTTATTTAAAGCTTCATTAATTTTTTCCAAAGAAAATGGTTTTTTAAATTGAACATTAACAGACTCTGCATGAGAAACTAAAACTGGAATTCTTACACAAGTTGCTGTTAATTCTATATTTTTATCTAAAATTTTCTTAGTTTCATTTGTCATTTTTAATTCTTCTTTTGTATAACCATCATCAGTAAAATGATCTATGTGAGGGATAGCGTTAAATGCTATTTGTTTTGTGAAATTTTTTGACTTGATAGATTTATTTTCCAAAAATAATTTGGTTTGATCAATAAGTTCATCCATGGGAGCTTTTCCTCCGCCTGATACTGACTGATAAGTGGAAACAACTATTCTTTCAATATCAAATAAATCATGCAATGGTTTTAAAGCGATTACTAATTGAGCTGTAGAGCAATTTGGATTTGCTATTATATTTTTTTTCATAGTTTTGATTGCTTCTGCATTTACTTGAGGAACAATTAAAGGAACATCCGGGTCCATTCTAAAAAAACTAGAATTATCAATTACTATTGAATGTTTGGCAGCCTTTTCAGCAAAATTTTCAGAAATTTTTCCTCCTGCTGCGAAAAACGTAATTTGCACTTTTGAAAAATCAAATGTTTCAAGATTAAAAACTTCATGTTCTTTGCTTTTGAAAAGTACTTTTTGTCCTGCACTTTTGGGTGAGGCAACTAAATATAATTCTTTAATAGAAAGATTTTTTTTTTCCAAAACCTCAAGCGTTTTTCTGCCAACGTTTCCTGTTGCTCCTACAATTGCTACATTCATGATATTCTATAACTTTTATACTAGATGAAAGGTAAATCGCAAACTTTTCCGTTAAAAGTATTGTTATTTAGTTCAATCTTGAAGGTTTGAGTACTTTCCCAAAAAGGTTTTTTAATCATTGCTATTCCTATCACTTCTTTAAAATGAGGTGAGTAACAAGCTGATCTTAATTCTCCAATGATATTATTGTCTTTATCGTGCAGATTTTGTGATCCTGTAAGGCTAATTTCTTTTGTGTTAATTTTTACACCCATTAACTTTTTTTGAATTCCTTTGGATTTTACTCGTTTTAATTTTTCTTTTCCCAAAAAATTTATATCACTATCTAAACTGACATATTGATCAAAACCACACTCAAAAGGATTGTCATTATTATCAAAATCATTTCCATAGGATAACAATGCACTCTCAATTCTTTCTATTAAATTTGGACATCCTGGACCTACATTAAATTCTTTTCCAACTTCAAAAAGTTGATCATATAATTTTTGTCCTGATGTTGTGTTTTGGACATATACTTCATATCCACCTTGTTTAGACCATCCTGATCTTGCTATTAAATGTTTAGTTCCTTCAAAATCAAAATAATCAAAGCCAAAAAATTTTAGTTCAGTAATTTTCTTTCCAAAAATCTTTTCCATTAATGCAAATGATTTAGGGCCTTGTATTGCCATTATATCCACTGTTGGCTCTATAATCTTCACATCAAATTTATGTCCTGATGCAAGCCCCTTCGCAAAAAAGATTACATCAGAGTCTGCTATTGATATCCACCATTTATTTTCATCTAATTTTAAAACAACAGGATCATTTACCAAGTTTCCATTTTCATCTATTATTGGGCAATAATAACATCTGCCAACTTTTGATTTTGATAAATCCCTACATGTCATTAATTGAACTAATTTAGCAGAATCATTTCCTGATATTTCTACTTGTCTTTCTGCTGCAACATCCCATACCTGAACGTGTTCCTTTAAATGTTTATAACTATCCTCTATTGAGCCAAAGGCAGCAGGTAGTAACATGTGATTATAAATTGTATATGCTGTGACCCCTTGTTTCTCTATTCTTGAGGTATATGGTGTACTTCTTAATCTTCTAGATTTTGCTATTGAAAAGTTTTTCATATTTTTAAAAATTCTAAAATCTTTTCTCTCATTTCAAAAGCTTTTTCAAACATAATCATATGCCCACAGTTTTTTATTATCTGTGTTTTTGAATTTGGAATAGAATCAGCAAATTTCTTACCTTTTTCAAGATTAATCATCTTGTCAAACTCACCAAAAATACATAGCGTTGGGCAATTAATTTTTTTTACTGCCTCAGAGCCATTTCTGTAATTATTACAGGCGATTAAATCTATGGCCAAAATTTCTCTGATTTCTCTTGCTGAGTTAATAATTTTTTCAACTGGATTTCCTCCAATAAACTTTTTTGAATTTTCATAACCCCATTTCATCATTAAGTTTACTGCTTGATCATCACCTGCTTCTGCAAGATCTATTAAATCTTGATTAACTGGCATTTTATAAGAACCACCCACAAAAATTAATCTTTTTACTTTTTTGGGGTACTTAGAAAAATATTCAAGTGCCTCCAAACAACCCTGTGAATGTCCAATTATTGTCACATCTAAAACTCCAAGTTGGTTTAAAACTTTTTCTATCCAATCAGATATTTTTTCAATTGAAGGCAAACATTTTCCTTCTGAATTACCATGTCCTGGTAAATCTAAAGATAAAACATTATAATTCTGATTAGATAAGTATTGCTCTGTTAAAGACCATACAATATGTGAAAGTCCACTTCCATGTAGCAAAAGAATTGTATGTTTATTCTTATCGATACCTTTGCCTGCATCAGAGGCAAATACATCTTGCTTATCTACTTGAAATATCAAGTTAATTCCTTGACTTTTTTTCTAAGTTCAAATTTTTGAATTTTTCCTGTTGATGTTTTTGGTAAATCACAAAAAATAACTTTTTTTGGAAGCTTAAATCCTGCTAAAGTTTCTCTACAAAAATCTATAATGTCTTTTTCTGATGCTGGTTTATCTTTAATCAATTCAACAAATGCACATGGCGTCTCACCCCATTTTTCATCTGGTTTTGCAACAACTGCCGCTAATGATACTGATGGATGTTTTGCAATAGCATTTTCTATTTCAATTGAAGAAATATTTTCCCCCCCAGAAATAATAATATCTTTAGATCTGTCTTGTATCTTTATGTATCCATCTGGATGTGTGACCGCTAAATCACCTGAATGAAACCAACCACCAGCCATTGATTTATCGGTTGCTTCCTTATCCTTATAATACCCTTTCATTACAATGTTTCCTCTAATCATTATTTCACCCATAGTTTTTCCATCCTTTGGCACAGGCTTCATAGTTTCAGGATCCATTACAACCGCACCTTCAGTATTAGGATAACGAACTCCTTGTCTTGCTTTAATTTCATTCTTCTTATCTTTTTCAAAATCATTCCATTCTTCATTCCATGCACACTGCAACATATGTCCATAAGTTTCGGTTAATCCATACACATGCATAACTTCAAATCCTAAATTTTCCATCTTTTCAAAAATAATACTAGGTGGCGGTGCACCAGCAGTCAGAACATTAACTTTTCTTTTTAATTTTTTTTGTTCTTTTTCTGGAGCATTTACAATCATATTTAATACTATTGGAGCTCCCCCAAAATGAGTCACCTCATGTTTATCAATTAACTCAAACATTTTTTTTACATCAATATTTCTCAAGCAAATAACTCTTGCATGTAGCATTGCAAGCGTCCAAGGGTAACACCACCCATTACAATGAAACATTGGTACGACACATAAAAAATTTAATTTATTAGGCATATTCCATGCGGTAGCACTACCTGTCGCCATCAGATATGAACCTCTATGATGGTAAACTACGCCCTTAGGATTTCCCGTGGTCCCAGATGTATATCCTAATGATATTGCCTGCCATTCATCTTTTGGTTTTTTCCATTCATAATTTTCATCACCTGTATTTAAAAAACTTTCATATTCTAAATCGCCAATTTTTTTAAAATTACTGGTGTCTATATCTTTGTCATCTATATCTATAATAGTAATTTTATTTTTAACATTCTCTAAAGCTTTGACTATTACTTCATGGAATTGTCTGTCTACAATTAAAACTTTAGCGTCACTGTGTTCTAGAATATAACTTATAGTATTAGGATCTAATCTTGTATTGATTGCGTTAATTACTGCACCCACCATAGGAATCGAGTAATGAGCCTCAAAAATTTCTGGTGTATTAAAAGCCATAATAGAAACTGTGTCTCCAGTTTTAATTCCAATTTTATCTAATGCGCTAGCAAACTTAACGCATCTTTTATAAACATCTTCCCATGTGTATGATCTACTTTCATAAACAACAGCTTCATATTTTGGATATATATCTTTTGTTCTCTCTAAAAATGTTAATGGAGATAAAGGAACATAGTTAGCCTCATTTTTATCTAAATTTGTATCGTAGTGATTCATATTAATTAAATTTGAAATTCATTATATAATCACTACCAGATGTAGCTGTTTTAAAGTGACTTTCGACTCTTGGTAAAACTCTTTTAAAATAAAAATTTGCAGTTTGTATCTTATCTTCATAAAAGTTTTTATTTTGATCATAATCTTTAAAGCTTACTTCTAAAACTTTTACCCAAGCATGAGCGATAGCCACAAAACCTAGAGCTTTTAGATAATCATTACATGCTGCGCTTGCATCGTCTTTCGAATTTTGTATTTTTTCCTTAATCCAAGAACTAAAGTTAGACAAAATTTTTAAATGTATTTCTAATTCATTTATAAAAGGCTTTAATTTTTTGTTATCAGTGTTGCAATCATTTTTTATTAATTCTAAATATCTATCAATTATATCCCCATTTTTATTAACTAATTTTCTAAACACCAAATCTGCTGCTTGGATAGAGTTCGTTCCCTCATAGATTGGGGTAATTCTATTATCTCTATAAAGCTGTTCTATTCCTTGATCTTTTGTATATCCATAACCACCATGAACTTGCATTGCTTCACTTGTTATTTCCATTCCCATATCAGTAAACATTGTTTTAACTACTGGCGTCATTAAAGAAACAAAATCTGAGGCTTCTTGTTTAACTTTTTCATCTGGATGATAAAGGCTAACTTCTGTTTGTTGAGACAGCCAAAAACATAAGGCTCTCTCTCCTTCAATAATAGATTTCATATTAAGTAAAGATTTTTTAATATCAGCATGTTCAATGATAAAATCTGCACCATTAGTTGATTTTGTATTATTTGTTTTCCCTTGTTTTCTCTCTTTTGCATAACTTAAAGAATTTTGATATGCAATTTCAGAAATTCCTAATCCTTGGATTCCAACAACAATTCTTTCTAGATTCATCATGGTAAACATTGCATTTAAACCTTTATTCTTTGATCCAATCATATAACCAACTGCATCATCAAAATTTAATACACAAGTAGCAGATCCTTTAATTCCCATTTTACTTTCTATAGATCCTGTCGAAATTCCATTTCTAGCTCCAACAGAACCATCTTCATTTACAATAAATTTAGGTACCAAAAATAAACTTATTCCCTTTGTTCCAGCAGGTGAGTCAGCTGCCCTTGCAATTACTAAATGAATAATATTTTCTGTTAAATCATGATCACCTGATGTAATAAAAATTTTTTGGCCACTTAATTTATAAGTCCCATCTGATTGTTCTACTGCTTTGGTTTTTAAAAGACCTAAATCTGTTCCACACACAGGCTCGGTAAGACACATCGTGCCACTCCACTTTCCTTCTACTATTTTTGGTAAATATTTATCTTTTATTTCTTCGGTTGCATGATGTGAAATACAATTATAAGCGCCAATGCTTAGTTCACTATAAAGTTTAAATGACAGACTTGCTGAAGATAACATTTCATCAAAAAAAGCACTTACAGTTTTTGGCATTCCTTGCCCACCGTATTTAGGGTCACATGAAAGTGAAGTCCAGCCATCTTCTATATATTTTGAATAAGCTTCTTTATAACCTGGTGGTGTTCTGACCACACCATTTTCCAAAACAGTTGGATTTTCATCTCCAGATTTTGCTAATGGTAAAATTAGATTTTCATTAATTTTTGCTGCTTCAACTAAGATATCCTTAACAAGTTCTGAATTTACCTCTTTATATTTTTCAATTTCATTATAATTTTTATTATTTCTTAATTTTTCAAAAAGAAACATCATGTCTTCTACAGGTGCTGTGTAATTTGGCATTCTGGAACTTTAGAATAATTCTAGAATTATTGCAATTTTGAAATTATCGCATCACCCATGTCAGATGTTGATGCTTCTTTTGTTCCTTTTGACAATATATCTTTGGTTCTTAGGCCATCATTTAATACTTCTTGAACTGCTTTTTCTAATGCATCCGCTTCATTATCCAAGTCCAATGAGTATCTAAGTGCCATTGCAAAACTTAAAATTGATGCAATAGGATTTGCTATACCTTTTCCTGCTATATCAGGTGCCGATCCGTGAATGGGCTCATACATTGCTCTCATTTCACCATCTTTATTTTTTGCACCAAGTGAAGCAGATGGCAGTAAACCCAATGATCCTGTTAACATTGAAGCTTGATCTGAAAGCATATCTCCAAACAAGTTATCTGTAACTATTACATCAAATTGTTTTGGATTTCTCAAAAGTTGCATTGCACAATTGTCTGCAAGCATATGACTTAATTCCACATCTTTATATTCTTTATCATGAAGCTCTTGAACTTCTTCTCTCCAAAGTTGACCTGCTTCCATTACATTTGACTTTTCACACGAGGTAACTTTATTCGATCTTTTTTTGGCTAAGTCAAAAGCTACTTTTGCTACTCTAACTATTTCACTAGTTGTATATGTATGAGTGTTAATACCTTTTCTTTCTCCATTTTCAATTGGTTTGATTCCCCTAGGCTCTCCAAAATAAATTCCACCTGTTAATTCTCTAACAATCATAATATCAAGACCAGAAACTATTTCAGGCTTAAGTGTTGATGCATCCACCAATTGTTCAAAACAAATTGCAGGTCTTAAATTGGCAAATAATTTTAATTCTTTTCTTAATTTTAATAATGCTCTCTCTGGTTTTTTAGAAAAATCTAAATTATCCCACTTAGGGCCACCCACTGCTCCTAGCATTACAACTTCACTCTCAAGAGCTTTATAAAAAACTTCATCTGTAATTGGAGTTCCATGTTTATCGAAAGAACAACCTCCAGCTAAATCTTGATCGATTTCAAAATCTAAAGATTTATTAGCATTTAACCATTCAATAACTTTTTTTACTTCTTGAATAACCTCGGGACCAATACCATCACCAGGTAATAATAAGATTTTTCTTTTTTTAACTTTAATCATTGAATATCCAAGGTTTATTATTTTTTAAATTTTTTTCAAAGTTATTAATTTTATCTTCTTTGTCTAATGAAAGCGCTATGTCATCTAGGCCTTCTAATAAACATTTTTTTTTAAAAGGATCAATATTAAATTTAATTTCACTATTTCCAAAAATAATTTTTTCATCTGTTAGATCTATTGAGATTTCTTCTTTTCTTTTTGAATATTCTGATAATTCTTTTATTTTTTCTTCTTCTAAAATAATTGGCAAAATTCCATTTTTAAAACAATTGCTATAAAAAATGTCAGCATAACTTGAGCTAATGACACATGTAATTCCAAAATCTAACAATGCCCAAGGTGCATGTTCTCTTGATGAACCACACCCAAAATTTTTACCAGCAATTAATATTTTAGATTGATTATAAGGTTCTTGATTTAGTATAAAATCTTTAATTTCATTTCCTTGATCATCATATCTCATTTCAAAAAATAAATTTTTGCCAAGGCCTGTTCTTTTAATTGTTTTTAAAAATTGCTTAGGAATAATCATATCGGTATCTATATTTACAATTGATAAATATGCAGGAATACTTTTTAGTGAATTAAATTTTTGCATTTTATTTCTGATACTTTCTTACGTCATCCAAATTGCCTGAAATAGCAGCAGCAGCAGCCATTCCTGGGCTTACTAAATGAGTTCTTCCACCTCTACCTTGTCTACCCTCAAAATTTCTGTTTGAAGTTGAGGCACATCTTTCTTCTGGTTTTAATTTATCTGCATTCATTGCAAGACACATTGAACACCCTGGTTCTCTCCATTCAAAACCCGAATTTATAAAAATTTTATCAAGTCCTTCTTGCTCTGCTTGTTCTTTGACTAATCCAGATCCTGGAACTACCATCGCATGTACATGCGCTGCTTTTTTCTTATCTTTTAAAATTTTTGCTGCTTCCCTTAAATCCTCAATTCGTCCATTAGTGCAACTTCCTATAAAAACTTTATCAATCTTTATATCTTTTGCCAAAGTATCCGGTTTTAAACCCATATATTTTAATGATCTCTCAATTGAATTTTTTCTATCTACATCTTTTTCTTTTTCAGGATTAGGAACTTTTTCATCAATTGTAATAACATCTTGGGGAGAAGTTCCCCATGTAATCATTGGTGAAATATCTTCTGCGGCTAAATTTATTTCTTTATCAAATTTTGCACCATCATCTGTTTTCAAACTTTTCCAATATTCAATTGCTTTATTCCAGTTTTCATTTTTAGGCGACATTGGTTTATTTTTTAAATATTCAATAATTTTTTCATCAGGGGCAATTAAACCAGCTCTTGCTCCTCCCTCAATCGTCATATTACAAATCGTCATTCTTTGCTCCACACTTAAAGCTGAAATTAAACTACCTGCATATTCTATTACAGATCCTGTTCCACCTGCTGTACCAATTTTTCCTATGATTTGAAGTATTACGTCTTTCGATGTTACGCCAACTGGAAGTTTGCCGTTTACGTTAATTCTAAAATTTTTTGCTTTTTTTTGAACAAGAGTCTGAGTGGCCAAAACATGTTCTACTTCTGAGGTTCCAATTCCAAAAGCTAAAGCACCAAATGCACCATGAGTCGCTGTGTGGCTGTCTCCACAAACTATTACCGTTCCTGGCTGTGTAAAGCCTTGTTCTGGTCCTATTATATGGACAATTCCTTGTCTCTTATCATCCATACCTAGATATTGTATTCCAAACTCTTTACAATTTTTTTCTAAGGTGTCTACTTGAATCTTTGACTCTTGATCAGCTATTCCTTTAGTCCTATCTGTGGTTGGAACGTTATGATCAGCAACAGCCAATGTCAAACTTGGTTGTCTTACTTTTCTTTTTGAATTTCTCAGACCTTCAAATGCTTGTGGGCTAGTTACTTCATGGACTAAGTGCCTGTCTACAAATAATAATGTTGTTCCATCACTTTGCTGGTCAACTAAATGATCGTTCCAGATTTTATCGTAAAGAGTTAGGGCCATTGAAAAAAAATTATTTTTTTTCTTCAGAACTTTCTTTTTTTGGTTCTGGTTGACTTTCAGGCTGTTTTTCAGGTTCTACAGAAACAGGCGCTAAGGTTTCTTCAGTCACCATTTCAGGCTTTACGTCTACCTCTATACCAATTTTTTTTCTTATCTTCTCTGCAATTCTAGCTGATTTACCTGTTCTGTCCCTTAAGTAGTAAAGTTTTGCTCTTCTTACTTTACCATGTCTTATTACTACAATTGAATCAATCACTGTTCCGTATAAAGGAAAGGTTCTTTCAACCCCCTCTCCAAAAGATATCTTTCTGACAGTAAAAGATGAGTTTAAATCTCTATTTTTTTTTGCAATGCATACACCTTCAAAATATTGAACTCTTTCTTTCTTACCTTCGGTAATTCTAACACCCACCTTAATAACGTCTCCTGGAAAAAAATCTGGTATCTTTTTCTCTGTTAATATTTTTTTTACATTATGAGCGTTAATTTCTTCAATTGTTTTCATATTAATATTTATCAAGTTAATTTTTCTTATATTTTTTCCACAAATCTGGTCTTCGGTCGCGTGTTATAGCCTCTGATTGAGATAAACGCCAGTCTTTAATTTTGTTGTGATCTCCTGATAAAAGTACATCTGGAACGCTTTTTTCCTCCCAAATCTGTGGTTTTGTGTATTGAGGGTATTCTAATAAACCATTTTCAAAACTCTCTTCTTTTTTAGAATGTTCGTTTCCTAAAACTCCAGGTAATAATCTTAGTATACTATCTAAAACAACAAAAGAAGCTGTTTCACCTCCAGATAAAATAAAATCACCTACACTTAGCTCTTCTATGTTACGAGTTTTTAATATTCTTTCATCAACACCTTCAAAATGACCACATATTAAACTTATAGATTTTTCTTTTGAAAGTTCTATGGCCAATTTTTGATCAAGCTTTTTTCCTTTAGGGGATAAATAAAAAATTCGTTCATCTTTTTTTTTATTTTGGTCAATTGATTTAGCTAAAACATCAGCCTTTAATAGCATGCCAGAACCACCCCCAAAAGGTGTGTCGTCTACAGTTTTATGTTTATCTTCTGTAGCGTCTCTAATATTTGTAACCTTAAGGTCCCAAAGTTTATTTTGTAACGCCTTACCGTAGAGACCTTTGCCTAGTAGACCAGGATAGATTTCTGGATAAAGTGTAAAAATTTGAGCTTGCCACATGTATCCAACTATTTAGTCTCTTCCTTTGGTGCTGCGTCTGCTTTAGGAGCTTCTTCTTTTTTAGCTTCTGCTGCTGGTGCTGCGTCTGCTTTAGGAGCTTCTTCTTTTTTAGCTTCTGCTGCTGGTGCTGCGTCTGCTTTAGGAGCTTCTTCTTTTTTAGCTTCTGCTGCTGGTGCTGCGTCTGCTTTAGGAGCTTCTTCAGATCCTTCTTTTTTTCTATCCTTTTTAGGAATCGCTTTATTTGGATTATTTCCATTAGCAGGCATAGGCATTAATTCATTTTCACCTAAAATTCTTGCTACTCTTGTTGTAGGTTGTGCACCTTGACCTAACCAATATTTAATTCTTTCTGCCTCAAGTCCTACTCTTTCTTTTTTATCTTTAGGTAAAAGAGGATTAAAAAATCCTACTTTTTCTATAAATCTTCCATCTCGTGCAAAACGGCTATCCGCAACGACAACTTTGTACACTGGTCTTTTTTTTGTTCCACCTCTTGATAATCTTAGTTTTAACATCTTCTCTCCTTTATCATTTATTTAAGTTGATTTAGTAGCTCTGGAGGTATTCCTTTATCAGACATACCCTTCAGGTTTCCTTTTGACATCTTCTTCATCATTTCAGACATCATTTTAAATTGCTTAAGCAATTTATTGATAGTGGCCGCATCTGTTCCAGAACCATTAGCAATTCTTTTTTTCCTAGAACCATCGATAACTTTAGGGTTCTCTCTCTCTTTCTTTGTCATAGATAAAATTATTGCTTCATTTAAAGTAATAATTTTTTCATCAATTCCTGCTGCATCCATTTGTGATTTCATTTTAGAAACACCAGGCATAAATGACATAACACCTTCTATGCCGCCCATTTTTTTCATTTGTCTTAGTTGTGTTAAGTAATCTTCCATTGAAAATTGGCCTTTTTTCAAATTCTCTTCTGCTTTTTTGATGTTTTCTTCCCCAAGATCTTCTGCTGCTTTTTCAACAAGAGTTACTATGTCTCCCATTCCAAGTATTCTGTTTGCAATTCTATCTGGGTGAAAAACCTCTAGATTTTCTATTTTTTCTCCTACCCCTAAAAATTTAATTGGAACTTGAGATACATATTTCATACTAACTGCCGCCCCACCTCTTGCATCACCATCAGCTCTTGTCAAAACAATACCTGTTAGATTTACTGTATTTTTAAATTCTTTTGCGACTTCCGCAGCAACTTGACCAGTTAAAGAGTCTGCAACTAAAAATGTCTCTGTAGGATTTATTATATTTTCAATTTGTTTGATTTCACTCATCATTTGAAGATCAATTTGTGTTCTTCCTGCAGTATCAAATAAAATAATTTCAGCTCCATTTAAGTTTGCTGCACTCACTGCTCTTCTACAAATATCAGCAGGTAACTGTCCTTCAATAATAGGCAAAGTCAAAATATTATTTTGTTCTCCAAGAGATCTTAGTTGTTCTTGTGCTGCTGGTCTATAAACGTCAAGACTAACCATCATTATTTTCTTTTTTTTATTTTTCTCTAAATATTTCGCTAATTTTGCCGTTGTTGTAGTTTTACCAGAACCTTGGAGACCCACCAACATCATCGGAACAGGTGGGACAGCATTTAAATTTATATCTGTGTTGCTTTCCCCTAGAAGAACAACTAGCTCATCATATACAATTTTAACAACCATATCGCCTGGCGACGTTGATCTGATTATTTCTTGGCCTAAAATTTTTGGTTTAACTTTTGTTATAAAGTCTTTAGCGACATCAAGAGATACATCTGCCTCCAGTAGAGCCTGTCTAATATTTCTTAGCCCTTCATCCACTTGATTTTCATCTAGAGATGGAGCTTTTTTTAAAGAAGAAAAAATTTCTTCAAATTTATTTGTTAAGTTTTCAAACATAATAATTACACCCAGCAGTAATCGCACTAGTGGGCGAAGCCTCGCTGACTAGTGTCGATCTCTTTGTTTCCAAAGACACCGCAAATTTAACGTTTTTGCGGAAAC
>Ga0233444_10000334_pt1 | contig 64641 bp, 58 predicted proteins | sample SI_124_October20_6_FD_182792 | JGI IMG/M metagenome (GOLD analysis project Ga0233444, IMG submission 182792) | Seawater microbial communities from Saanich Inlet, British Columbia, Canada - SI_124_October2016_10_MG | ecosystem: Environmental > Aquatic > Marine > Inlet | place: Canada: British... | reverse complement strand
TTTGAAAAATTTGATCTTTCAAATTTACTAAATCTTCTCTATTTAAGTTTGCTACGGCTATTGAATTATGAACTACTACTTTTGCTTTACCTGGCTTAGCTGTACCAGAAATGTCTTTATGATCTGTAAATAAATCATAATTATTTTTAAAAGTGATTGGCAATATTGGACATTTTGTATCTATCGCGAGTTGAAAAGCACCATTTTTAAAACTTCTCATATTTTTTCCTGTTTTGTCCCAACCGCCTTCTGGAAAAATAACGATACTTCTTCCCCTTTTTATTTCTTTTTCAGCTAATTCTAAACACTCATGAGATCTAGTTTTACTTCCACGATAAACTGGGATGTCAACACCTCTTTTAAAAAAAATATTGATAACAGGCCATTTTAAAATTTCTGATTTACCTAAGAATGCAAAATCTTTATTTATTATTAAATACATTAAAATTATGTCTAAATAAGATTTATGATTTGCACAAATTATATAATTCTGTTTTTCAATTACAGAAGATTCATATTTAACATCAATTTTAATACCAATTAGAGTGGTCAAAAATTTTGCCCAAAAGGTCCTGATTTGTTTTGCAACTTTATATTTTTTTTTCCCTCTTACAAATAAAAAAATAGGCAACCAAAGAACAAGTGAAGATGTTAAATAAACTAAACCAAAATAAAAATAATAGAAGTAAGATGCTAATTTTTTTATTTTCATTTATTTGATTTTGTTTTAACAGGATCTAATTTATAAATATGATGTTTAAAATAAAAAAAATCGTACATTTAGCTTAAAATCAATATTAAATAAAAAGATGAAAAAACTAATATGTATTAGTGCAATAGCACTTTTCTTTTCAAGTTGTACTCTTTCTTATGATTTCACTGTAACAAACAACGCAGTAGGAACTAAAAAAGGAGTGTCTGAATATAAATACCTTTTTGGCTCTATTCCCTTAGGAAGTGGTTTACAAGACGCAGGATACCAGTCGGCTGCTAAAAACGGAGGAATTACTAAAATTGGACTTACAGAAACAAAAGTTGTTTCAAACGGACTTGTTATTAAAACAACCACAACTGTTTACGGAAACTAAAAAATTAAATCATGAAAAAAACATTAACTATTTTTTGTGGCATGTTATTATTAGCATCGTGCACAATTACTACTCCTGTAGCTGTCACCAACAACCCTCTAGGGTCAAAGGTTGGAACTTCAGAAGGTAATATCTTTAAAGTTGCTACTGTCTCTGAAGCAATAAAAAACGGAGGTATTACTAAGGTTGCTACTGTCGATAAATCAGTTAAAATCACTAACCTATTTATGAAACATGCCTATATTGTAACTGGCGAATAATATATAATACTATGAAAAAATTAACAACTACAATTACAGGATTAGCATTAATATTTATGTTTTCTTGTAGCCCTATTATAACAACTCCACTACTGGTTACCGATAATCCTATTGGTTCTAAGACCGGAGAAGCCTCATACAGACTAAATATTTTTGGACTTCCAACAACAAAAGTATCAAATGTTGGTGCTGCACAAGCTGCTAAAAATGGTGGTATTACTAAAATTGCTACTATTGATAAGCAAATCAATCCACAGGACAAATCGTTTAAAATAATTGTCACTGGTGAATAATTAATTTTTATTAAAATTTTGACAAAAAAAGCCTGGAGATTCAGGCTTTTTGTATTTATAAAATATTTAAATCTCACTAGACCCCATAAATATCTAAACTATGGCTAGAATTTTAACCGGTGTCCAAAGCACAGGAAGACCACACTTAGGAAATATATTAGGTGCTATTTTACCAGCAGTGGAGCTAGCTAACAAAGTAGAAAATGATTCCTTCCTATTTATTGCAGATTTACATTCATTAACTCAAATTAAAGATTCTAAAATTCTTAATGAGAATTCTTTTCAAGTAGCAGCTACCTGGCTTGCATGTGGGTTAAATCCAGATTTAACTACTATTTATCGGCAATCAGATGTTCCTCAATGTACCGAATTAGCTTGGTATTTAAATTGTTATTATCCTTACCAAAGACTTAAGTTAGCTCACTCTTTTAAAGATAAAGCTGATAGGTTAGAAGATGTTAACGCAGGGCTTTTCTCATACCCTATGTTAATGGCTGCCGACATATTACTTTACGACGCGGATTTCGTTCCCGTGGGAAAAGATCAATTACAACATTTGGAAATGACAAGAGATGTTGCTGCAAGGATTAATCATAAATATGGAGATGTATTTATTTTACCAAAGGAAATCATTGAAAAAAACAACCAACTAATTCCTGGAACCGATGGTGAGAAAATGAGTAAATCAAGAAATAATACTATTGATATTTTTGCAAGTGAAAAAACAATTAAAAATATCATTAATAAAAATATTATTACTGACAATACTCCCTTAGAGGATTCTAAAGACCCCAATAGCTCAACTGTTTATCAATTATTTAAATTATTAGCTTCCAAAGATCGTTCAGGTAAAATGGCAGATAATCTACTAGCTGGTGGTTACGGTTGGGGGCATGCTAAAAAAGAACTTTTAGAAGAAATACTATATACTTTCTCAGAACAAAGAGAAAAATTCACCCACTATATCAACCACCCGGACGAAGTAGAAGAAATACTACAAAAAGGTGCTTTGAAAGCTCAAAAAGTAGCAAAAAAGACATTAGACCGAGTTAGAAAAAATCTTGGTTACAACTAATCTGTAGCTACAACTCAAATTTAATTCCCTGGGCTAGAGGCAATGATGTTCCCCAGTTGATCGTATTGGTTTGTCTTCTCATGTAAACTTTCCAAGCATCAGAACCAGACTCTCTTCCTCCACCTGTCTCTTTTTCTCCTCCAAATGCTCCACCTATTTCAGCACCTGAAGTACCAATATTTACATTAGCAATACCACAATCTGAACCTTGATGAGACAAGAATGCTTCCTGCTCTCTCATATCAGTTGTCATTATTGCAGAAGATAACCCTTGAGGGACACTATTTTGAATATTAATGGCTTCGTCGACATTTCCGTTGTATTTTATTAAGTAAAGAATGGGCGCAAATGTTTCATGCTGAACAATTTTAAAACTATTTTCTGCTTCAATAATTACCGGTTTTACATAACAATTACTTTCGTAACCTTCCCCGTCTAATTTTCCACCTTCTACAATTATTTTTCCACCTTCTTTTTTTGCTGCTTCAATCGCATTTGAATACATATCAACAGCATCTTGATCTATTAGTGGCCCAACATGATTTGATTCATCTAGCGGATTTCCAATTTTTAATTGTTGGTAAGCATTAACTAAAGCTGTTTTAACATTGTTATAAATACTTTCATGAATGATTAATCTTCTGGTGGAAGTACATCTTTGACCGGTAGTTCCAACAGCTCCGAAAACAAGTGCAGGAATAACCATTTTCAAATCAGCGTTTGGAGTCAATATAACTGCGTTGTTACCTCCTAATTCTAAAAGTGATTTTCCCAATCTCTCGCCTACAACTTTACCAACAGATTTTCCCATTCTGGTGGAACCTGTAGCTGAAACTAAAGGAACTCTTTTATCCGCAGCCATTAGTTTACCAATATTAGCATTACCGATAACAATAGTACATATACCACCATCTAAATTATTTTGGTCCAAAACCTTAGCCATGATTTTTTGACAGGCAACACCGCATAAAGGAGCTTTTTCAGATGGTTTCCAAATACATACGTCTCCACAAATCCAAGCTAGAGCAGTATTCCACGCCCAAACTGCAACCGGAAAGTTAAAAGCTGAAATAATTCCAACAACACCAATTGGATGGTACTGCTCGTACATTCTATGCATTGGTCTTTCAGAATGCATGGTAAGTCCATGTAACTGTCTTGACAAACCAACTGCAAAGTCGCAGATGTCAATCATTTCTTGAACCTCGCCTAATCCTTCTTGAAAAGATTTGCCCATTTCATAAGAAACCAATGCTCCTAAAGCTTCTTTATTTTCTCTTAAAGCTTCTCCAAACTGTCTAACAATTTCTCCTCTTTGAGGTGCTGGCATCATCTTCCAAGTTGCAAATGACTTTAATCCAGCATCAATACATTTATGATAATCTTCTTCAGTTGCTGAAATAACTTCACCAATTTTTGCTCCATCGACAGGGGAATACGAAGTTATTGTTTCACCACTTGTTGGAATCCAATCACCACCAATAGCAGCACCAAAATTTGAATTTTCAATTCCTAAAGATTTTAAAATTTTTTTTATATCCATAATGTTATTGATTTAATGAGAACAAAAGTAATAACTATTACGTCTTAATCCATTTTGGGCAAAATTTAATTTGCAAGTGGAAGTGTTACTCCGATAATTGTTCCTTTTTTTTCCTTACTAGAAATAATCTCTATTTTACCATAATGGTGTCCTTCAACAATTCTCTTAGCTAAAGAAAGTCCTAAGCCCCAGCCTCTTTCTTTCGTTGTGTATCCTGGTTGAAAAATTGTTTTCTGAATAGGAATCGGAATACCTTTACCGTTATCTTCAACTTTTATAACTGTACTTTTAGATGTTTTTTCAATGGATAAAAAAATCTTTCCTTCACCATCCAAAGCATCTGCAGCATTTTTAATTAAATTTTCAATGACCCAACTAAATAAAGGAGCGTTAATGTTAGCATACATTTTTTCAGATTTATAATCCGTAATTAGGGTCACTGTTTTAGGAATTCTTTTTTTCATATAATCGGTGTAATGGGTAAAGAACAAAACCAGATCTGTCTTTACAATCTCTACCTTAGAACCGATCTTAGAGAACCTGTCGCTGACAACTGAAAGTCTTTTAATGTCTTTCTCCATTTCTATCAAAGCTTCTTTGGTTACATTATTATCTTCTTTTAGTAATGTAATCCAACCGTGAAGAGAGGATAGAGGAGTTCCTAATTGGTGAGCGGTCTCTTTGGCCATCCCAGCCCAAACTTGATTTTGTTCAGACCTTCTAAAAGAACTAAATGACAGATAAGACACAAGTAAAAATAGTGCAATAATTAAAAGTGTAAATATTGGAAAATATTGTAATTGAAATAATATTTTTGAGTCGTTATAATATATGATTCCTTTCTGATTGTCACCTAAATTTATTTCTACAGGTCGGTTGTTTTCTTGCATTTTATTGACAGTATTTCTAACCATTATGCTATCCATATTATTACTGATTACATTAGAAGCAATTAAAGAGTCTCCTGTTTGGCTCCAGAAAACTACTGGTAGCATTGCAATGTTATTCATGATCTCAATTGAAAATGAATTTAATAGCGAATCCCGCTGGTCTTGTAGTAAAAAATATTTTGGCGAATTAGAATAATGAATTTTTTGAACTCTATTTTCAAAGTAGTTGAATTGTATAGGAGCATTTTGCCTTGACCAAGATTGTGTAATTGAATCTGTAATTATTTGATACTTATCAGAAGCCAAATTATCTAAAATTGTTAAATTTTTATGAGAAATATATTGGCCTTTATTGTCTGTTAAAATAAGAGGAATATTATTATTTCTTTGTATGATTTCTAATGCCAAGCCAAAATCGCTAAGAGACTTTTGAAATTCTTTAGTTGCTCTTGCCCATAAATAAACATTTTCTGTTTCATTTTGAGCAAGTTCCTCAAACGCAACATTAGTAAGTCTTACTAATTCTGCTTTCTTTTTTATCGCTTGACTCCAAAGCCTAATTTTTTCAAGTTCAGAGGTTTTAACATTTGAAACTAAAGAGGAGGTCAACCAAAATATTACCCCTATAATACCAAGACCAGAAAATAGTAAGATTATTTTCCACCTTTGCTTTTTTGAATATAGTTTCATCTTCAACAAATATAGTTTATAATAGGTTGCTGGTGGGTAAATTTAAATTCTATGAATTAAGATTTTTTAATAAATGAATTAGCTATTTTAGCATTAGAACTTTAAATACAAATGCGAACTTCAAAAATTAACGTATTCCTCAGCTTAGTAATTTTTTGTTTTATTTATGGTTGCAAAAATAGTGAGCATCAAGAATCTGAAAAACCTCAACAACCAAGTGGGAAATGGAAAAAAGGTAGGGTTTTCAATGCAGATAGTGCATACAAGTATATTGCAAAACAAGTTGATTTTGGCCCAAGGGTTCCTAATACTCGAAATCACCAAAATTGTGGCAATTGGTTGGTGAAAAAACTAGAGAGTTTTGGATTCAAAACAACAGAACAAATTGGAGAAGTGGTTGCTTTTAACAGCGAAAAACTACCTTTAAGAAATATTATTGGTAAAATAAATCCCAATTCTAAAAATAGAGTTTTACTATGTGCTCACTGGGATACCAGGCCGTTTGCAGATAGAGATTCTATTAACATTAATCAACCTATAATGGGGGCAAATGATGGGGCAAGTGGAGTTGGTGTTCTCTTAGAAATCGCAAGAATAGTAAATCTCGATAGTCTGAAAATTGGTTTAGATATTATATTTTTTGATGTTGAAGATTACGGGGCTCCAAGCTATAATTCTAATTTTGTGGATTTAAACAGCATGAACGATACTTGGTGTCTGGGGTCTCAATATTGGTGCTACAATCTTGATAAAGATTACGTGAAACCTAAATTTGGTATTTTACTAGACATGGTTGGTGGTAAAAATGCTGTTTTTCCTAAAGAAGAAATTTCAAGACAATATTCAGGATATCATCTGAATAAGATTTGGAAGTTGGCTAGTTACTTAGGCTACGGTGAATATTTTAAGAAAAAAATTGCTCCTCCCCTAACTGATGATCACACTTATATTAATAAGTTAGCACAAATACCTACATTGGATATTATTCATTACGACGTGAGTCCTTTTACAAATAGGTTTGATTTTGGAAGGTTTCACCACACACATCAAGACAACTTAGATATTATCCATAAACCAACTCTTAAAGCTGTAGGACAAACTTTGTTAACATATTTATATAATATTTAATGGGAAAAAAACTTTTTTTACTGGATGCTTATGCTTTAATATATAGAGCTCACTTTGCATTTATAAATAACCCAAGAATTAATTCTAAAGGGTTAAATACATCTGCAATTTTTGGATTTTGCAATAGTTTACTTGAAGTAATTAACAATCATCAACCTACGCACTTAGCAGTAGTTTTCGATCCTCCAGGTGGATCTAACCGGTCGGAAGTTTTTGTAGAATATAAAGCTAACAGGGAAGAAATGCCAGAAGATATTAGAAAATCTATCCCCTACATTTTTGAAATTTTAAATGCCATGAATATTCCTTTTAAAATGGAAGCTGGTTTTGAAGCTGATGATCTTATTGGAACCTTAGCTAAACAAGCTGAAAAAAAAGGATATCAAGTTTTTATGATGACTCCTGATAAAGATTTTGGACAACTGGTAAGTGATAATATTTTTATTTATAAACCAGGAAGAAGTGGCAATCCTAGCGAGATATTAGGTCCTAAAGAAGTTTGTGAGAAATTTGAGGTGGAAAGACCTGAGCAAGTAATAGACATCTTAGGGTTGTGGGGAGATGCTGTTGATAACATACCAGGAATACCAGGTATCGGGGAAAAGACAGCAAAAAAATTAATTAAAGCTTATGGCAGTATTGAAAATCTGTTGCAAAATACTCAAGATTTAAAAGGCAAGCAAAAAGAAAACGTTGAAAATTTCGCAGACCAGGGATTGGTATCAAAACAACTTGCAACCATTATTTTAGATTGTCCTGTAGAATTTGATGAAAATATTTTTGAAAGAAAAGAGATTAATGAAAAAGCAATAACTGAAATTTTAACAGATTTAGAATTTAATCAACTGGGTAAAAGAATTTTAGGCAAACCGATCTACCAAGAACAACAAATGGATTTATTTGCAAATAATCCAGCGACTGAAAGCCCTCAATCAGAAAGACTATTAAGTGATTTTTCATCTGTAAATCCTGAATACACCTTAATAAAAACTCATGCTGAGCATGAAAAATTTATTCATCTACTAGCCTCTCAAAAATCAGTTGCTTTTGACACCGAAACAACTTCTCTTGATATAAATGAAGCAGAAATACTAGGAATTTCTTTTTGTTTTAAAAAAAATGAAGCTTACTATTGTGATGTTTCAAAAGACACGAATCTAGTCCATCTTTACCAAGTTTTTTTTAATTCCTCTACTTTAAAAATTGCTCATAACTTAAAGTATGACTACGGAATATTGAAGAAATACGGACTGCAAATAAATGATCGATGTTTTGACACCATGATTGCTCACTATTTGATAGATCCTGAAACAAGACATAATTTAGATCAACTCTCTCGAAACTTTTTAAACTATAACCCTATTTCAATTGAAACATTAATAGGAACTAAATCTAAACCCATTGCAAAAATGGAAGATGTGGATTTAAACGAATTGAAAAATTATGCGGCCGAGGATGCAGATTTAACTTTTCAACTTTATTTAAAGTTTAAAGAAAAACTGAAAGAATTAGAATTAGAATTTCTTTTTGAAAACATAGAGATGCCTCTTCTTAAAGTGCTTTATGAAATGGAAAAAGAAGGTATTAAAATCAATACATCTGCACTAGCGGAGTTTTCAAAAGAATTAACATCCAGTTTATCCAATCTAAAAAAATCTATATACAATCACAGTAATGAGGAATTTAATATCGATTCTCCCAAACAATTAGGTGAAATTCTATTTGGGAAATTAATACTAGACACTAAAGCAAAAAAAACTAAAACAGGGCAATATAAGACTGATGAGTCGACACTTTCAAAATTGGAAGGTTCACATCCAATAATAGTGGATATTCTAAATTACAGAACTCAGAAAAAATTATTATCTACATATGTAGATGCATTGCCTAAGCTTATCTCAAATAAAACACATAGAATTCATACCAGTTATATGCAAACAGTTACTTCAACTGGTAGATTGAGCTCTAACAAACCCAACTTACAGAACATTCCAATAAGAACCGAATTAGGCAAAGAAATTAGAAAAGCATTTTGCAGTTCTAGTGAAAAGCATTTTCTGTTGTGTGCTGATTACTCTCAAATTGAACTGAGAATTATTGCTGGTTTAAGTAAGGATGACTCTATGATTAATGCATTTACAATCGGGAGAGACATCCATACTGAAACAGCGTCTAAAATTTTCAAAGTTGGATTAGATAAAGTTTCTAGAGAAATGAGAGGGAAAGCTAAAATGGTGAACTTTGGAATAATTTATGGTATTTCTGCGTTTGGTTTATCTCAAAGGCTGGGAATAAAAAGAGGAGAAGCTAAAGAAATTATAGATAATTATTTTTTAGAGTTCCCTAGTGTAAAAAACTACATGGATGGTACTATTGATTTTGCAAAAAAAAATGGATATGTGGAAACTATTTTTAAAAGAAAGAGATTTTTAAACAACATAAACAGCGGTAATGCTACCATCCGAGGTTTTGACGAAAGAAATGCTATCAATGCACCCATTCAAGGTAGTGCAGCTGATATTATTAAAATTGCCATGATTAATGTTCATCAAAAACTAGTTGAAAAAAACATGAGATCTAAACTTCTACTTCAGGTTCATGATGAATTAGTTCTTGAAATTATAAAAGAGGAACAAGAAATGGTAAGAAACTTAGTTAAAAATGAAATGATGAATGCTGTAAATTTTAATGTTCCGTTAGAAGTTGAAATTGGAATTGGAGAAAACTGGTTGCAAGCACATTAGACAAAATGATTTATTTAAAATTATGATTGAATAAATTTGATGAAGATTAACCAGAAAAACAGTTAAAAAGTCCTTTTTTAAATATTTAAGTCTTAATTTCGATATTGTAATTAGATTATTATTGTGATCTTTTCAAAGAAAAAATCAGACCTTTTTATTTAAATACATTAATATGAAATATATTTTAAGTGTATCGTTTTTAATCTTTAGTTTATTAGTTAATGGACAATGCAATGGTTTTGCAAAAGACTGTAAGAAAGATCTTAAGCAAAGTTATATGCCGACAGGGCAATCTACCAATAAGGAGCTTGTAGCAGGTGAGAGATACCAGTATATAACTACTTTTTACGAAGGTCAAAACTACAGAATATATGGATGTTCTGACTCGGCATTAGGTGATATTCAACTTACTATAAGAAATACAAGAAGACAACTTTACTATGACAATAATGGAAATGGCTCCAATACTTTTGACTTTAAAGTTGGCTCAACACAACAACTCATTGTTACTCTGGTTGCTCCAGAAAGTGAGTCAAATAATTCTGAAGATATAAAAGGTTGTGTTGCTGCACTTGTTGGAATTAAATTTTAATAAAAACATTTAGTAAATTTACAGAATAAAAAATTCAAGATGAATACAATTTTATTAGGAATAATCGGTCCCCCTCAAATAATCATAATATTAATAGTTGTTTTGCTACTCTTCGGAGGAAAAAAAATCCCAGAACTTATGAAAGGTCTTGGTAAAGGGGTGAAAGAATTTAAAGACGCAACCAAACCCGAAGAAGAAACAGATATTAAAGATTAATAAAATTGGACATACCTGAATCTTTAGAAGAGATACAAAAAAAAATTAAAAACGGTGAATGCACACTGATTCAGATTTGTAAAGAGTATATTCAAAGAATAAATTTATCTGAAAACAATGCTTTCATTGAAGTTTTTGAAGAAGAAGCTTTAGAAAAAGCTAAAAAAATACAATCAAAAATTTCAGCTAATAATGCAGGGACATTAGCAGGAATGTTTATTGGAATTAAAGACAACATTTGCTACAAAAACCATCAGGTTACTGCGAGTTCAAAAATTTTAAACGGTTTTGAATCCAAATTTTCAGCCACTGCCGTAAAAAAAATACTTAACGAAGACGGCATTATAATTGGTAGACTAAATTGTGATGAATTTGCAATGGGTAGCTCTAATGAAAAGAGCTTTTACGGCCCAGTTAGAAACCCTTGTAATCCTAAAAAAGTACCTGGAGGTTCTTCTGGGGGATCTGCGGCTGCAATCGCTGAACAATTATGCACTGCAACGTTAGGTTCTGATACTGGAGGTTCAGTTAGACAACCTGCATCCTTTTGTGGGGTTATTGGCTACAAACCAACTTACGGTCGAGTTTCTAGAAATGGATTGATCGCCTATGGATCAAGTTTTGACCAAATTGGCGTATTTGCGAAGACAGTCCAAGACACTAATTTAATTTCCCACGTTATTAGCGGAGAAGATAAATATGATAGCACTGTAGCAACGAAAGAGACCCATAAAAAATATATTCAGTCTCTTCAAAAAAAAATTAAAATTGGAATTCCAGAAGAATATTTAAATTTTGACAATTTAGATCTCGAAATAAAAAACCGATTACTCAATATAATTGAGAACTTAAAATCAAAAGGTCATGAAATACAACTTTTAAAGTTTCCATATATAGATTACATTGTTCCAACATATTATGTATTAACCACAGCTGAGGCCAGTTCTAACCTATCTAGGTACGATGGAGCTCACTTTGGATTCAGATCTGCAGATGCAAATGATATTGAAAGTACTTACGAAAACACAAGGTCTGAAGGTTTTGGAATGGAAGTAAAGAGAAGAATTATGCTTGGGAATTTTGTTTTAAGCTCTGGATATTATGATGCTTACTTTACAAAAGCTCAAAAAGTTAGAAGAATGATTGCCGATAAAACTACTCAAATGCTCCAGAATAACGATGTTTTATTATTTCCAACAACACCTACTACTGCGTTTAATATTGGTGAAATCAAAGATCCAGTAACTATGTATCTTCAAGATATCTTCACCGTTCATGCAAATATTGTTGGGTTACCAGCTATATCATTACCAATTGGCCAGCATAGTAATAAAATGCCTTTTGGGGTGCAATTAATGGCGAACAAATTTAAAGAAGAGAAACTTTTTGAAATTTCACAATTCATGATGGAAACATTTTATAAAAAATGAAACTGTTTAAACAATCTCATTTTATTAAAATCACTTAATTTAGATAAGAGCAATGAGGCATCTACTTGAAGAAAAATATGACTTTGATTTTAATCTCCTAGGCATTTCTTGTCATGAGAAAGATTACCGTTTATGTTGGGCAGTAAACAGTACTCTAAATTTACATCTTGAAAAGTCGAAAAATAACATCGAATTAATATTCAACAGTACAACCAAACCAGATGCTAATTTTCCTATTTTTTCATTTACCAATATTTCAACTTCTAATGAATATCATCTCATCGGTAATAAATACAATGGAACATGGCTTATTCCAGAAAAATCTCATTTTGATTTTTTTTTAATGATAAAATCTGATGATAAAAAATTCGACAATTTCTACTTAAATAAGCTAAAAACCATACCCTTCATATTAACAGCTAACACTGTCATAGTAGAACAACTAAAATCTAAAGAAAACTTAATTTTTTAACATGAGTAAAAGAACCAAAATTGTTGCAACAATTGGACCATCAACGTCAAGTCCAGATATTTTAAAATCCATGATTAACGAGGGTGTTAATGTTTTTAGAGTAAATTTTTCTCATGGAAATCATAGTGATCATATAAAAGCAATTGCAGAAATAAGAAAAGTAGATAACGAACTTGGCACTCATTCTGCAATATTAGCAGATTTGCAAGGCCCTAAAATTAGAATTGGCGAAATGCCAGACGAAGGACTTTTATTAGAAAATAACGCTGAGTTCTATTTAACAACACTGACGGAACATTCTTATAAAAATGCAGCTCAAATTTTTATTGATAGAATTCCGAAAGACGTCAAGCCTGGAGAAAAAGTTTTACTTGATGATGGCAAAATACACCTTGAAGTATTAGAAACTAATCTAATTGATACGGTTAAAACAAAGGTTATTGCCGGTGGAGTACTGTTCTCTAAGAAAGGTCTAAACCTTCCTGAAACTAATATTAGTATCTCAAGTTTAACAAATAAAGACCGAGAAGATTTAATAGTCGCTTTAGAGCAAAAAGTAGACTGGATTGGGTTTTCATTTGTTCGATCGGCTAGAGAGGTAATTGAGCTTCGACACCTTATAAATGGACACAAGGGAGCAGCTAAAATTATAGCAAAGATTGAAAAACCTGAAGCTGTAAACGATTTAAAAGGTATACTTAGTGAAACCGATGCAGTTATGGTAGCTCGAGGAGATTTAGGAGTAGAAATACCTTTAGAAATGGTGCCATTAGTTCAGAAGAGAATTGTTAATCTCGCAAAACACATGGCAAAACCGGTAATTATTGCTACTCAAATGATGGAAAGTATGATGGAAAACATTACTCCTAACAGAGCAGAAGTAAATGATGTCGCCAATGCGGTTATGGATGGAGCTGACGCTGTTATGCTAAGTGGAGAGACGTCTGTTGGAAAGCATCCAGTAGATGTAATAAAAATAATGTCTAGAATAATAAATGAAGTAGAGTCTCAATATGAAAATATTTATGTAAAAGAAACATTACCAGAAAAAAATAATGATCGGTTTATTACTGATTCTATTTGTTTCAATGTTTGTAGATTGGCTCAGAGGGTCGAGGCAAAAGCAATAATTACCATGACCCATTCTGGTTATACAGCTTATAAAATTTCAAGTCAAAGACCAAAATCTGAAATCTTTGTTTTTTCAAGCAATAAAAAATTATTAAGTACACTTTCTCTAGTTTGGGGGGTAAGTACTTTTTATTATGATAAAACGATAAGCACGGATCATACAATTGCAGATATCATGCATCTTTTAAAAGAAGATGAATATGTAGAAAGTGGAGATTTAATTATTAATACTGCAAGTATTCCACTAGGTGAAAATGGAAAAACTAATATGCTTAAATTAAGTTATATAGAATGATAAACATTAATTTACTTAAAAATATATGTGAAACTCCTGGTGCTCCAGGATTTGAAGATCAAGTCAGAAGTCTAGTCCTCAAGGAAATTGAAGGTTTAGTAGACACTGTTGAGATTGATAATATGGGAAATATAATTGCTCTCAAAAAAGGAAAAGATTCTTCAAAATCTGTCATGATTGGTGCTCACATGGACGAAATTGGTTTTATTGTTACTCATATTAACGATAAAGGTTTTTTGAAATTCCATCCTCTAGGTGGTTTTGATCCCAAGACATTAACTTCACAAAGAGTAATAGTGCATGGGAAAAAAGATTTAATTGGTGTTATGGGCTCAAAACCTATACATGTCATGACAGTAGAGGAAAAGAATAGAGTTCCAAAGATTCAAGATTATTACATTGACTTAGGTTTAAAAAAGTCGGAAGTAGAAAAAATTATTTCAGTAGGCAACTCTGTTACAAGGGAAAGAGGACTGATTGAAATGGGAGATTGTATTAACTGTAAAAGTTTAGATAATAGGATTTCTGTCTTTATTTTGGTTGAAACATTAAAAAAATTAAAAACTCCAGATTTCGATACCTATGCTGTTTTCACCGTTCAAGAAGAAGTTGGGATTCGTGGAGCTCAAGTTGCAACACAAAAAATAAAACCAGATTTTGGATTTGGTTTAGATACCACTATTGCCTACGATGTTCCTGGTGCTGCAGAACATGAAAAAATAACATCTCTTGGAAAAGGAGTAGCTATAAAAATAATGGATGCAAGTACTATTTGTGATACCAGAATGGTTGAATTTATGCGTAAGACGGCTGATTCAAAAAATATTCTTTGGCAAAATGAAATTCTAACTGCTGGTGGTACAGACACTGCGAGTATTCAAAGAATGACACCAGGAGGTTCTATTGCTGGAGCCTTTTCTATTCCTACTAGACACATACACCAAGTTATTGAAATGGTACATAAAAAAGATGTGAAAAATTGTATCGAACTTTTAACTTCTTGTCTGCAACAGCTGAATAGTTATAACTGGAGTTTTAAAAAATAATTAATAAGATTCCGTAGTAAATTGTTTCAAAAAACGTAAATCGTTTTCTGAATATAATCTCAAATCATTTACCTCGTAAATAAGTTGAGCTATTCTTTCTATCCCCATTCCAAAGGCATATCCACTGTAAATATCAGGATCTATCTTACAATTCTCCAAAACATTTGGATCTACCATTCCACATCCCATTATCTCTAACCATCCAGAATATTTACAGACGTTACAACCCTTACTCTTGCATATAGTACAAGAAACATCTACCTCAGCCGAAGGCTCTGTAAAAGGGAAATAAGAGGGTCTAAGTCTAATTTTAGTTTCATTTCCAAACATGGCTTTTGTAAAATACAAAAGTGTTTGTTTCATATCTGCAAATGAAACATCTTTATCAATATATAATCCTTCAACTTGGTGAAAAAAACAATGAGCCCTTGCTGAAATGGCTTCGTTTCTATAGACTCTACCTGGAGAAATAGTTCTAATAGGGGGTTGGCTATTTTCCATGACTCTAACCTGAACAGAAGATGTGTGTGTTCTTAAGGCAATGTCTTTATTTATAAAAAATGTGTCCTGCATATCTCTCGCAGGATGTTCTTCGGGAAAGTTTAGAGCGGTGAAGTTATGCCAATCATCTTCAATTTCTGGCCCTTCTGAAACATTGAAACCAATATGTGAAAAAATATTAGTTATTCTATCTCTAATTATGGTTATTGGATGTCTCGAACCGATTTCTGTTGGTTGTCCAGGAATGGTGTAGTCAGTATTAGATTTAGAAGGTTTTGGCCGGTCGTTTAACGAAGATTTTAGGGTAGTGATTTTATCTAACGCCGCAGTTTTTAAAATATTTAATTGTTTACCAAATTCTTTTTTATCTGAGACTGGAACTTCTTTAAATTTATTAAACAATTGGGTGATTTTACCTTTCTTACCTAAATAGGAAATCCTAAAATCCTCTATCTCTTGAGAAGATTTTGAGTTAAAGTTATGAACTTCGTGATTTATATTTTTTATATCCTCAAACATATTAATCTTTAATTTTAACAGATAAAATAACAACAGGTTCAGTTGGGATATCTCCATTTTCAGTTGAAACACTACAAATCTTATCAAGTATATCAATACCTTCCGTAACTTCTCCAAAAACCGTATACCCATTATCTAAAAATGGGGTACCACCAACAGTTTTATAAGTTTGGACTGCATAGGGTGAAAATTTAAAATTATTACCCTCTTGATTCACAACTAAAGATTTAATTTCTTGATATAGAGTATTCAAACTATCTGTTAACCTTTGCTGTTGACAATGCTTAATTTTTTCCATGTAATGATTGTTTTCTGTTTTTTTCAAGAACTGACCAATTATATTGTTTTCTTGTTGCTGGTTAATCTTTTTCTCTATTTGATTAAGCTGGTTTTCAGTATGTTTTTTACCCTGGACTAAATAAAATTGACTTCCAGAACTTCTTTTTTCTGGATTGACATTATCTCCCATTCTAGCTGCTGCTAAAGCACCTTTTTTATGAAAATATTCTGGAATTATCTCTGCCGATATTGTTTCACCAAAACTTTTTTGCCCCAATTGTCCTGAAAAATCACTTCGCTTGGAGTTAGGATCACCTGCTTGAGCCATGAAGCCATTAATCACCCTATGGAACTTAACACTATCGTAAAAATTATCTTCTATTAATTCTATAAAATTGTTTTTATGTAAAGGAGTCTTTTCGTAAAGAACCATACTAATATCTCCAAGAGTAGTCTTCATTTCTATAAAAGTTTTTCCATTCAATTCATTTTGCGAAAATCCATTTATAACATTCAAAAAAATGATTAAAACAAGAGAAAACTGTCTTAAGAAGACATATTTAATAAGTGAATTCATATTATAATAGTACTTAATTTTTATATTGCATAGTAATTATATTCAAACTTATACAAAATTAAGTGAACTTTAAAAAAGCGCTATATAGATTATTCATTTTTGGTAGTTTCTTATTCTGTTTTATTTTTTTATCCTCTTGTTACAAAGAAGAAAAAACAAAAGCAGTGATAACAGTTCTTGACAATAATACCAACGAAGCTATTGAAGGAGCTAACGTAAGGTTATATTATGATGATTCTAATGGGTCTAGTGCGCCTTTAATTGATGTACAAAAAACAACAAGCTCTAACGGCTCAGCAACTTTTGATTTTTCAGATAAATATCAGGACGGTCAAGCAGGTTTTGCAGTTTTGGATGTAGAAGTTGATACTGCTTACATGGGTATCATTAATATTGTGGAAATGAGTACCACCGAGAAAGTTATTTTTATACCATGATGAATCATCATGAATAAAAAAAAAATTTATCTACATATTACATCAATTTTTTTAATAACTCTTTCACAGGTTTATTATGTCATTTTTATTTCTGGTTTTTTTGGAAGCCTGCTCTTAAGTATCGCTAAAAATAGTTTTTTTTTGATCCTTATTTATTCAGTCGTGTTTTATTTTTATCGATTTATAAGAGTTCGAAAATTTAAATAAACTAAAGATTAAGTTTCTATTATTTAATGAACTATTAAAGTTAATTTTAACATTAAATTTTAAATATGAAAGAAGAAAATATTCGGTTAAATGTTCAAAATGGAATTGGTTTTATTTCTATTAATAGACCTCAACAGTTAAACGCATTAAATATTTCCACTATTAAAGAGCTAAATGAAAACTTAAAAAAAGTAGAAACAGACAAAACAATTAAGGTAGTTATTTTAAGTGGTGAAGGGAATAAAGCATTTGTTGCTGGTGCAGATATTAAAGAATTTGCCAATTTCTCTAAAAAAGAAGGAGAAGATTTGGCAAGAAATGGACAAGAATCATTATTTAATTTAATAGAAAAATTTTCTAAACCAGTTATTGCTGCTGTTAATGGCTTTGCTTTAGGTGGAGGCCTAGAACTTGCTATGAGTTGCCACATAAGAATTGCCTCTGAGAATGCTAAAATGGGACTACCAGAAGTAAGTCTTGGCGTTATTCCTGGCTATGGAGGGACTCAAAGACTTGCCCAGTTAGTTGGTAAAGGAAGGGCTTTTGAAATGATCACAACTGCACAAATGATTACCGCTAAAACAGCCTTAGATTATGGATTAATAAATCATTTAGTTCCTCAGCAGGATTTGATCGATAAATGTATTGGTATTGCTAATCTAATAATGAAAAATTCTCCAAACGCCATAGCATCTGCTATTAAGTCTATAAATGCTGGCTTTGAAAATGATATTGACGGTTTCAAAGTAGAAATTAGCTCTTTTGGTGATTGTTTTGAAAATGACGAATTTAAAGAAGGAACTAAAGCTTTTTTAGAAAAAAGAAAACCAAATTTTTAACGCTTGACTTCCATTAAAAAATTAATAGGGCAAACAGTAATCTACGGATCTAGTAGTATTATCGGAAGGTTTCTAAACTTTCTACTGACTCCATTATATGTTATACAATTTTCTAACGAACAGTACGGAATTATAACTGAAATGTATGCTTATGTTGCATTTTTGGTGGTCTTATTAACTTATGGAATGGAGACAGCATTTTTCAGATTTTCGAATGATAAAAAAATAAAATTTAATCAAGTATATTCTAACACCTTATTTTCTTTACTTTCTACATCGACTTTATTTATTTTATTAATAAGTCTTTTTTCGCAAGACATAGCCAATGTCCTTAAGTATCCCGAACATTCTGAATACATTATATGGTTTGGATTAATAGTTGGTCTTGACGCCATTTCTAGTATTCCATTAGCTTATTTACGACTCCAAGAAAAAGCTAAGAAATTTGCCCTGATTAATTTTTTAAATGTAGGAGTTAATATTAGCTTAAATTTATTTTTTATTCTTTACTGTAAAATGAATTATGATAGTGGAAATTCCAACTGGGTCATTGACACTTTTTACAATCCCGAGATAGGAGTCGGATATGTATTTATTTCCAATTTAATATCTAGCATAATTAAGTTTTTAGTTTTAAGTAGCGAAATGAATTTCAAAGGAAGTTTTGACTTCACTGTAGTAAATTCTATGTTAAAGTATTCATTCCCTATGTTATTAGTTGGGTTAGCTTATGTAGTAAATGAAACCTTAGATAGAGCGATGCTAAAAGAAATTCTATATCATCAATATTTAGACAATGGAGCTACCAACTCTAAAGCATTAGAAATGGCACAATCTCAAAATGGTATATATGGTGCTAATTATAAATTAACCATGATTGTTAGTATGTTTATCCAGGCATTTAGATATGCTTCTGAACCTTTCTTTTTTAAAGATGGGAAAAATAAAACATCTAAGGAAACCTTAGCAAAGGTGATGAACTATTTTACAATTGTAATGGTTTTTATATTTCTTTTAATAACTCTTTATTTACAAGTTTTTAAATACTTTATAAATAATTCTGAATATTGGGAGGGATTAATAATTGTCCCTATTTTATTAGCAGCTAACATTTGTCTTGGGATATATACCAGCTTATCAATTTGGTACAAGTTATCTGATAAAACAATTTATGGCGCCTATATTTCAGCCTTTGGTGTGGCTATAACTATTATTGTTAACTTTTTACTGATTGAAAGATACGGTTATCTTGCCTCTGCTTTTGCTACACTAATTTGTTACGGATCCATGATGATTTTAAGTTTTATTTTAGGGCAAGTGCATTACAAAGTACCCTATAATTTGAAAAAATTCTTTATCTATGTTGCCTCAGGAATCGTTATTTATTTAATCAGTATTCCTTTACAACCTATGGGGAATCTCACATTATTAGAATATGGATATCATACATTGTTATTATTAAGTTTTGTGGTACTGGTGGTGGTCATTGAGAAACCTTTTAAAGAAGCTCTTAAATAATTATGGAAAAAATAGAAATCAAAATTATTAATTCATCTGACAACCAACTCCCTAAATTAGAAACTCCAGGTGCTGCAGGTGCTGACTTAAGAGCCTTTACTTCAGAGCCTATTACACTAAAACCGCTTGAAAGAGCTCTAATTTCAACTGGTTTAAAAATAGAATTACCTAATGGGTTAGAGGCGCAAGTAAGACCAAGGAGCGGATTAGCTTTAAAACACGGCATTTCTGTTTTAAATTCACCAGGTACCATAGATTCTGACTATAGAGGAGACATTGGTATAATTTTAGTTAATCTTTCCAATAAAGACTTCATAGTGAATAATGGAGATCGGATTGCACAAATAGTAATTGCCAAACATGAGTTTCCAATTTTTGTGCAAACTAAGAAATTAGAAATTAGCAAAAGAGGTGAAAAAGGTTTTGGAAGTACTGGAAATAATTAGACTTTAAAATTGATAATGAAAATTCCTAAAGCTATAATTTTATTACTCATCATATGTGGTTTTATGAATAAGCTAACAGCACAAAATAAAGAATCATTTGATGATAGATTATTTTCAAAATACTTGATTGAAGCGACTGGTGAAAAAATCAGTGGTAATCTTTATTTGGCAGATTCTCTATACAAGAAGTGTTTAAAAATTAACCCCAATAGTGGAGTTGTTAATTACGAATTGTCTGGAATTTATAAAAATCTAGAACAGCCTACAGTTGCTGTAGAATATGCCATTAAAGCTGTAGAAATTTCAAATGAAAATGAATGGTATTTAGTCCATCTAGCACTTTTATATAAAGATCTAGAAAACCATAAAAAGAGTTCAGAAACTTTTTTAAAATTAACCGAAAAAAGTCCAGAAAAAGTTTCCTATTTTTTTTCTTTAGCTGAAGAACTTATTGAAAACAATAAGTATAAAAAAGCCATTAATATTTTAAATATAATTGAAGGAAAAATTGGATTAAATGAGGATCTTTCACTAGAAAAGCACAAAATTTATATTTATTTGAAAAAGTATAAAAATGCCATTAAAGAACTGGAAAAAATTATTGAAAATGAACCTGATAATTTAAGAACGATTGGTCTTTTAGCTGAGTTTTATGAAAACATTAATAAACCTGAAAAAGCTAAAAATTTATTAGACCATATGATGGAAATAGATTCTTCCAATGGATTGGTAAGACTTTCATTATTTCAACATTACTTCAAAGAGAAAAATATTTTAAAAAGTTACCAGGAACTTCAATTTGTGATGAAATCAAAAGAAGTGAATGAAAATTTAAAAGAACAAATTATATTACAAATTTCTTACGATAAATACAGTCCTTTTAACTCACTACAAATTACTAAGTTAGCTGAATCTTTTCTTTTAAGTCATAAGAATAACAGTCCTGTTTTACTGCTAATGGGAAATCTAAAAATGATGACTAATGAAATTGATACAGCTTGTCATTATCTTAGAAAATCATTGGAAATAAATTCGTCTTCAATAGAAGCATGGATACAATTAATATCAGCCTCACTTAGTAGAAGTAAATTTAAGGAAACTATTAAAGATGCTAATAATGCTATTGAGAGTCATCCCAATCAGCCCTTTCCCTACTTAGCTTTAGGTATTGCTTTTTATAATAACAATCAAGCTGAAAAAGGGATTAAAGTTCTCAAACAAGGAAAAGATTTAGTAATAGAGGATGAAATATTAGAAAGTGATTTTCTATATGAGTTAGGAAATATACATTACAATCAAAATGATATTGATGAAAGCTTTAATTATTTTGAAAAAGCCATTGGCTTAAACCCAAATAATTATATTCTTCTTAATAATTATAGTTATTACTTATCATTAACAAAAACCAAACTCAATAGAGCTGAAGAATTAATATTAAAAGTGTTGTCAAAATTCCCTAATATAGCTACCTACAATGACACTTATGGGTGGGTGCTATTTCAGCAAAAAAAATACTCTTTAGCAGAAAGAGCAATTTTTAAAGCCGTCATGTATAGTAATGAAGAATCTGGAGAAATTCTGGAGCATTATGGCGATGTATTATATCACCTCGATAATAAAGATGGAGCTTTATTATTTTGGAATAAATCAAAGAAAACAGGCGATTACTCCATGAAATTAATTCAGAAAATTAGTGAGAATAAGTTTATTGAATAAAATAATATTAGGACTTTTCGTTTTTGCTTCTTGCACTACTATCAAAAATGTAGATCAAGAAAAAATAGGAAAGGTAATAACCGGAAATGAATTATTAGACTCTATAAAAGCTAACGATTTGAAACCTGAATGGTTCAAAATTAGAGGAAACGCTGTTATTAGTTTAAGTGATGAAGATGCTCAAGAAGTGGATATAAATATAAAATCTAAAGTTGACAGCTTGGTATGGGTGAATATTTCAAAATTTAAAAAGAAAATATTTAGGACTTTAATTAGTAAAGACTCTGTAAAAATGACTCTTGAATATCCAGATAAAAAATTTTATGCCGGATCTTTTCAACACCTCAACAACATTACTGATTTATCTTTAAATTATGAGATAATTGAGAATCTTGTAATTGGAGGTTCTTATTTAAATCATCTTAATCAGAAAGTTAAAATACAAGTAATTAATAACGAATATCTTATAACAACAAAGAGTAAAAGAAAATCTAAAAAAAATCTAACTTATATTTATCAATCATGGTGGAATCCAATAACATTTAGATGCAATAGAGTAAATATTTTATTCCCGAATAATGACTCTGAAATAAATATATCCTATGGTAATTGGAAAAATTATAACAAATACAAAATACCAAGTAACATTGAACTCTTAATTAAAAATAAACAGGTAGATTACTTTATTAAATTAGAACTTAAGAATATTAAATTAAATCAACCTCAAAAATTTTCATTTAATATGAAATTTAATGACTACAGGCCATTAGTTAAAGATGAATAAAAAACTTTTATACATATCTATAGTTTTATTAAGTTTTATAAACTCGCCTTCCTTTTTGTGTCAAAAAAAGAGTGTCCTACTTAAAAGGCAAGAAAAAATTCTTCTTGAGAAAATTGAACACACAAAGATTCTAATAAATCAAACTAGAGCTACCAAAAAATTAACCTTAAGTGAAATTAATATTGTTAATAGACAAATTAGGTATCGTCAAAAGCTAATTGATAACTATAATTTCCAATTAAGAAAACTTGATGAAAAAATTCAAGAAATAAATAGGCAAGTAAACTCTTTAGTGAACACTAATAAGATTTTAAAAGAAGAATATAAAAAGATGCTTTTGTATGCCTTTAAAAATAGAGATCCTAACTATAAATTTTTATACATAGTTTCCGCTTCTACATTTTCTGAAGCCTTTCATAGAATGAAATATATTCAACATTATAAAGATTATCGACTAAAGCAAATTGATAGAATTAGAACAACACAAGATAATCTTGTAATTAAAAAAGAAGAATTAAATACTGAAATTGAAAATAAAAAAGAATTATTAGCGGTTAAGGAACTAGAAAAACTAAACTATTTAACCGATAAAAACTCACAAATAATTTCACTTAATAAAATAAAGACTAATGAAGATAAATTAGCTGCTGAACTACAGAGAAATAATAATAAAAGAAAAGAAATTGCAGCTGCAGTTAAAAAAGCTATTAAGGACGAAATAAGAGCTTTAGAAAAACTAAAGAAATCTAAATTCGCACTCACTCCAGAAGGGCTAGCCATGTCTAAAAGTTTTAATAAAAATAAAGGGAAATTAATTTGGCCTGTTGAAAGAGGTGAAATTACTAGTAAATATGGAAGGCATCAACACCACATAGTAAGTACAGCATTTGTGGATAATAATGGTATTGATATAACTACTACTAAAAATGCAGAAGTTAGATCTGTTTTTGAAGGAAAAGTCACCAGTGTATTAATTATTCCTGGAGCAGGAAGAGTTGTGATGGTTAGTCACGGAGAATACAGGACTGTTTATGCCAATCTACAAGAAGTTTATGTGCAAAAAGGGGATTTCGTTAAACCAAAAGAAAAAATTGGGAAATTACTAGCTAAATCATCTGGTATTTCTGAATCCCATTTTGAAATATGGAGAATACTGTCCAGTGGAATGAATACTGTAAATCCTAGTTTTTGGCTTTCAAAATAATCATCCTATTTGAATCAATACATCTATTCCTTCAAAAGGGTTACTGCCCTTTGGTTTATTTTTTAAAATAACTTTTACATACCCATATTTAATAATCATTTTTTGTACTACTTTGTTAATGGTATTGTTGAGGTATCCTAACTTGAATTCTTTATAAAATACTGCTAAAGAATTTTCTTCCCAAAATCTACTTTTATCGGCTTTAATAGATAGTACTTCATTAATGTTTATTTGATCCTTTACGTATATGTAATCGTGTCTGGTAAGTTCTACTAAATGCGTCATAATACCCATTTTAGGTAAAAGAACTTCTATACTGTCAGAAATTGCTAATGCTTTCATTTATGCTGATTTTTGGTTAAATAATGAAGAATTAATCATTACCTCGTTTTCAGAAAAAATCATATTATGACCTAAAAAATCATTGGGAGCTATTTCAGAAACAGGATCGTTTTCTTTAAGCAATGAAGACCATATTAAATTCATTTTATCTAGGCCAAATGTTTGTTCACAAAGGTGGCTGAATCTTACTAGGTCTAATGGTATGGAAGTATGATAAATTTTATCATCAATTTTTGCTGTACCATCTAGTAATACTGCAGAATCATTTTTTTCATAAATAATATAGTTTACTTTAAAAGTAGTTGTAGAATTTTTAATTAGTCTCATAGTTGTTTTTTTTAATTACAACACTAAGGTCATCATTAAGTACGTAATTGATTTACGTTATAATTTTAGCTAATATTTAATTTTAAAAGATCTCTCTATTTGGATGTTTTTAGATAGCCCCATGGCCTTAGCTTTTATTACGCCGTCAACAGAAAGTTTCACCTCTTTTCCAATGAAAAAATTTAAAAATCCTGAAAGTATAGGTTGAATACTTTTAGCTTCAGTATTTAAGGACAACTCAATAACTGAGTTTTGTTTTTTTTTCAATATGTAGTAATCCTTTAAATTTAAAAAGCCTAAATCATCTTCACTTAAACTGGCCTTAATTTTAGCCGATTTAACTGCAACATTATAGAAATTAGGATTGTAAAATTCTAAACTTATACACATTGGATTACAACCATTTTCTGAAGAAAAAGAATAATCGTCAATTCCTTCAAATTCAATGGGTTGATAGATTTTACAAGAAACTATTAAGAAAAAAAATGATACTGTAAAAAATAATTTCATTACTTATCTTTCATCAATTCTCTAAGGTTTTGATAAAAATAAGGTATCGTCTCGATTCCTTTATAAAAATTAAAAAGTCCAAAATGTTCATTTGGAGAATGAATAACATCAGAATCTAAACCAAAGCCAAGTAAGATTGTTTTTAAACCTAATACTTCCTCAAACATAGGGACTATGGGAATGCTTCCTCCACTTCTGACTGGAATTGGAGTTTTACCAAAGGTTTTTTCCATAGCTTTTTTAGCAGCTAAAAAAGCTGGAAAGTCAGTTGGAATAACTACTCCTTCTCCACCATGATGTGGTGTAACTTTAACTTTTACAGATTCAGGAGCAATTTTCTTAAAGTGATTCTCAAATAAATCTGTAATTTTTTGGGAGCTCTGATTAGGAACCAACCTCATGGATATTTTTGCATATGCTTTTGATGGCAATACTGTTTTAGCACCTTCTCCGATATATCCTCCCCAAACGCCATTAACGTCTAATGAAGGTCTTATTGAATTTCTTTCGTTAGTAGTATATCCGTCTTCACCATATACTTCATTAATGTCCAAATCTTTCTTGTATTCATTTAATTTAAAAGGCGCTTTAGCCATTTGAAATCTATCTTCTTTACTTACTTCTGTTACGTCAGAATAAAAACCTGGTATGTTGATACTCCCATCATCATTATGTAATGAAGCAATCATTTTAGATAAAATATTAATTGGGTTTGCTACTGCTCCACCGTAAAGTCCAGAATGAAGATCTCTGTTAGGACCTGTAACTTCTACTTCTACATAACTCAATCCTCTTAATCCAACACATATCGAAGGTGTTTCATTATTGATAATTCCAGTATCTGACACTAATACAACATCTGCCTTTAGCAGCCTTGTATTGGCACGAACAAATTTTTCAAGATTTTTAGAACCTACTTCTTCTTCTCCCTCAAACATGAATTTAACATTACAAGCAAGTTCTCCAGATTTATACATTGCTTCAAAAGCTTTCACATGCATAAACATTTGTCCTTTGTCATCACAGGCTCCTCGGGCAAATATGGCTCCATTAGGATGAATATCTGTTTTTTTAATAACTGGATGGAATGGATCTGAGTCCCAAAGTTCATAAGGATCTGCCGGCTGGACATCGTAATGTCCGTAAACTAAAACAGTTGGTAGATTTTGATCAATTATCTTCTCACCATATACAATCGGATGACCTTCTGTAGGAAAAACTTCTACACTATCAACACCAATATTTTTTAAGTTTTGTTCTAAAAATCCAGCAGCTTTTAAAACATCATTTTTAAACTTCATATCCGCGCTTACAGAGGGTATTTTAATGAATTCTAATAATTCTTCTAAAAATCTTTCTTTATTATTATTGATATAGTCTTGAGTCATCGTACAACTTTATATATTGAATTTACAATTTAGAAATTAATTCATAAACCTTTTGTTTGTGGAAGATATTTTGATGCTCGTATAAATAAAGATTTACTTTATGATGTGAAGACACCCCAACTTGCAAGTATTTTACGTGTCTTAAATGAGTACTAAATAAAATGATGAGATTAACAGCTATATATACCCTTAGTTTAGAAGTCAACGTATTTATTCCCTACTAATTTATTAGTTGTTTAGATATTTACAATCATCATAAAATGGTACATTTATAAACCATTAAATTAATTTTAATTGAAATTAAAACTGCTATTTCAACTTTTAATTTTATTTCTATTTGACAACTTTTATTGTCAGATTGAAGTGGATAATGCTGCTCCATATAATAATCCTGTTACTTTAATTGACAGCATACTACTAGGTGGGGGGGTGGTTTCAAGTAATCACTCTTTTCAAGGAGATGCCATGCAGATTGGATATTTCAATGCGATTAACACTAATTTAAACATGGATAGCGGAATAGTTCTATCCACCGGAGACATTGTTGCTCTAGATCCTAATTTTAATGGGATTATAAATATGCCTAATAACAGCGTTAGTGATCCTGATTTACTTAATGTAGCTAATAGTGTCCCTGGTCTAATTGGACAAATGTTTTCAGTTTCTGGCGTCTTTGATGTAGCATTACTTGAATTTGATTTTATTCCTAATTCTGACACTTTAGTTTTTGACTACATCTTCGGATCAAATGAATATTTACAATGGGTAAATAGTGAGTATAACGATGTATTTGGTTTTTTTATATCTGGACCAGGAATTACAGGTCCCTACTCTGCCCCAACTGGGTTTCCTAATGGCTCCATTAATATAGCAACTGTTCCTAATTCTAATCCTCCACTTCCAATAACCATAAGTTCAATCAATAATGTACTTAATAATAATTATTATATTAACAATACCAATGTCTTTCAAACATTATTGTGCAATGGCTTTACCCAAAAGTTTCAAGCAAATGCTTTAGTTCAGTGTGGAGAAACCTACCACATAAGACTTGCGCTTGCTGACGGTTCTGATACTAGTCTAGATTCATGGGTTTTTTTAGAAGCTGGCAGCTTTTCTTCTAATGGAACTATCGGTCTTTCAAGTGGAATTACTAATAGCGATACCCTCCTGCATGAAGGATGTAATTCAGCTTATTTTAATTTTGAACGAAGCGATACTATTGGCGATTTTACTGTACGTTTTGATTTTAGCGGGACTGCTACCATGGGTTTAGACTATGGCTTCGTAAGTGATAGTTTGGTAATCCCATCTGGACAACTGGTGGACACACTTTTCATAAATCCAATTTTAGACAGTATTACTGAGACTACTGAAACAGTAATCCTAAATGTTATTTATGAAGAATGTTCTGGACAATTAGATACCTCAACTGCTACGTTATATATTAGTGATTATACACCAATGTCCTTGTCGTTAATTGATAGTATAAATATTTGTGATCAAATTGGGGAATTAGCGACTATCAATAGTAATTTAACTGGTGGTTTAGATCCCATTATTATTGAATGGTCCAACGGAAGCATTTCTGACAGTATTGAGGTGTCACCCTCTGAAACTAAGCTTTTTTCAATTTCAGTATCTGATAATTGTGACAATGAAATTTCTGATAGTTGTATGGTTTGGGTTCAATGCCCCGTTGAGAACATAAATATTTTTACTCCAAACTCCGATGGTACTAATGATTTTTTTATTCCCATAAACCTGGAACAATATCCCAACCCTAGGATAATGATTTTTAATAGATGGGGACAATTAGTTTATGAAAATAAAAACTATCAAAACGATTGGCAGGGAACGCATTATTTAAGTGGAGAGAAATTAAATGCTGGAATCTATTATTATTTTATAAATCCAGAGTCAACTAAATTCAATTATAATAATATTAATATTGAGAGCAGCGGAATAAAAGGACAAGTCCAAATCATTTGGAATTAAATCTTTAAAAGAGACTTTTCCCTGTCATTTCAACAGGTTTTTGAAGTTGCATTAATTTTAAAATTGTTGGTGCCAAGTCTGCCAACTTCCCATCTTCTACAACTAAAATATCTTTATCAATAACGACAACTGGAACCATATTTAAAGTGTGTGCAGTATGAGAAGATCCGTCATCATTTCGCATTTTATCTGCATTTCCGTGGTCTGCAATAATAATTGATGAGTAATTTAAAGATTCTAAAGAATTAATGAGCTTTTCTAAACATTTGTCAACAGTCTCGCAAGCTTTAATAATAGCCTCAGGAATACCTGTATGTCCAACCATGTCAGGATTGGCAAAATTTAAACATATGAAATCTGGTTTATGCTTACTCATGAAATCGATTGCTTGAGCGGTTATTTCTTCAGCACTCATCTCTGGCTTCAAGTCATAAGTAGCTACTTTTGGTGAATTAACCACAATTCTTGATTCTCCTTCGAATTCAGCTTCTCTTCCTCCGCTAAAGAAATAGGTTACATGAGGATATTTTTCTGTTTCTGCAATTCTCAACTGTGTTTTACCAGCTTTACTAAGTGTTTCTCCCAAAGTTTGAGAAATATTTTCCTTGTCGTAAATTACTTCAATTTTTTTAAAAGATCTATCGTAATTTGTCATGGTAAAAAAAGTCAATTCTTTAGTCACCATTTGATAAGGCGGGAAGTTCTTCTGTGTTAATGCAGTTGTAATTTGTCTACATCTATCAGTTCTAAAATTAAAGCAAATTACAACATCATTATCTTTAATATTTCCCTTTGAATTGATTTTAACAGGTGCTATGAATTCATCAGTAACACCATTTTCATAACTTTCTTCTAAAGCCGCTTGGGGATTTTCTTTTAAAACTCCTGTGCCATTTACTAACAAATCGTACGCTTTTTTAATTCGCCCCCATCTTTGGTCTCTATCCATAGCATAATAACGTCCAATAATAGAAGCAATTTTAATTTTGGAATTCTGAATTTTTTCTTCTAAAATATTGAAAGCACTTACAGCAGAGTGAGGGCTGCAATCTCTACCGTCTGTAAAACCGTGAATATAAACAGTTCCATGAAAATTTTTTTTAAAAAAAGCACAAAGTGATAGTAAATGGTTCAAAGAAGAGTGAACTCCACCCTGTGAAACTAAGCCCATTAAATGGATTGGACATTGATTTCTTTTGGCGACTTCAATTGATTTCAGTAGCTGAGCATTGGTGTAAAAAGTTTGATTTTCAATAGCGTTATTAATTCTAAGTAAATCTTGGTATACTACTCTTCCAGCACCAATATTTAAATGCCCCACCTCTGAATTACCCATTTGTCCTTCAGGTAATCCGACGTCTTTACCAAATGTTTTCAAAAGAGCATTTGGAAATTTTTCAATCAAAGAATCAAAAAATGGTGTTTTAGAAAGAAAAATACCATCAGATTCATCCCTGGATCCAATACCCCATCCGTCTAATATAACTAAAGCTGTTTTTTTATTCATTTTACTTTTTAAGATGAATTTCAAAAATAGTTCCTTTCGGTAAATTATCTTTACAAAATATTTTCCCAGAATGCATTTTAACTATTTTATCTACTAAAAACAAACCCAGTCCAGTGCCTTTTGAATTTCTAGTTTCTTCGTCCTCAATTCTGTAAAACCTTTCAAATACTTTTGATTTTTCTTTATCTGGAATACCTATTCCCTCGTCTGAAATACAAAGAATAATTTTTGTAGTACTTTCTTTAGTGAAAAATCTAATCTCAGATCCTTTTGGAGCATATTTTTGTGCATTATCTAACAGGTTCTGAAATAAAGAAATTAAATAGAAATCATCTCCACTGATAATGCAGTTTTCTAACAAATCATTGGAAATAACGTGAGACTTGGGGGCGTTGGTAATAATTTGATTAATTAAACTGTGTATAGATACTGGTTTAGTTTGCATGTCTTTGATCATTTCATCAATAGTGCTAACCAATAATATTTTTTCTACTAAATCATTTAAACGGTTTTGCTCGTGAATAATTTTCTCTAAACTTGTGGTAATTTGTTGCTGGTCTAAATCATTTCTTTGCAGCATAGTTTCTGCGAACAATTTTGAAGATGCGATGGGCGTTTTCAGTTCGTGAGTAACTGAAAGTGCGAAATTTTTCTCTTTCTTGGCTAAATTAATTTCCTTGTAATAAGACCGTATAACATAAAATGCTCCCAAACAGATAATGATAATAAAAACCGTTCCTTCGCCAGCAATCATCGTTAACCTTCTTGATATGTAGGCCTCATTGTCATTTAATTGTTCTGTTAACGATGAGATGTGGTAACCCCACCATAAAAACTGAAGAATCACGTAAGTAATTAACAGATAAAATATGATTAATGTTTTATTAGAATTTTTCAAGTTCTACAAATTTAATTGGATTTTTCTTTGAATTTGTAAAATTATTATTGTTTTATTATAAAGAAATTCATTAAATGACGCTTAAAAAATTAATACACATACTTTTAGTAATTGTCTTTTTTCAAGTATTATTTTTTTGCAAAAAAGACGAAGGCCATAAGAACATAAATGTTGAAGTAAATAATGATTTTTATTTGGGTGCTGATCTTTCTTACGTAAATGAAATGGAGGACTGTGGAGCTATTTATAAAAATCTAAATAATCTAGAAACTGATGTTTTTCAAATTTTTGAGTCTGCTGGAGCAAATTTAATAAGAGTTCGACTTTGGCATAATCCAAGCTGGACAAATTATTCAAACCTTGAAGATGTAATTAAAACGATTCAAAGAGCTAAAGATAAAAACATGAGTGTTCTTTTAGACTTTCATTACTCGGATACTTGGGCTGATCCAAGCCAACAAGAAATTCCTTCAGCATGGGAAAGCAATTTAAACAATGACAGCTTATTAGCCGATATGTTATATAATTATACCTATTCAATTTTAAGAACTTTAGATAGTTTAGAATTGTCTCCAAAAATAGTTCAAATAGGTAATGAAATTAATCCAATGATTTTACAAAAAGGAACTTTACAATGGCCTATTAATTGGACTCGGAATTCTTTATTATTAAACAAAGGGATCGAGGCTGTTAGAAATTTTTCAGACGTTTCTCACCAGCATATTGAAATAATGCTCCATATCGCTCAACCAGAAAATGCTATTTGGTGGTTTGACCAGGCATCTACTAATAATGTAGTTGATTATGATTGGATTGGACTTTCTTATTATCCCCAATGGTCTCTGTATAATCTATCAAATCTTGGTCCAATACTTACTAATTTAAGAACTACTTACGACAAAAAATTAATGATTGTTGAAACCGCATACCCTTTTACTTTACAAAATATTGATGGTGCAAATAATATTTTAGATTCTTCAGGACTGCTAGATAATTACCCTGCTAGTCAGCAAGGGCAGCTAAATTACTTAACAGAACTTAAAAGGGTTTTAAAAAATTCAGGGGGAAGTGGATTAGTTTATTGGGAACCCGCATGGGTTTCAACACCATGCAGTACTTTATGGGGAAATGGATCTCACTGGGAAAATGCTACTTTATTCGACCACCAACTAAAAGCAACAAAAGGAATGGGGTTTTACAGCAACTGAAATAAAAAAAGCCCTCTTTACAGAGAGCTTTTAAAAAAGTGGTGCCTCCAGGAATCGAACCAGGGACACATGGATTTTCAGTCCATTGCTCTACCAACTGAGCTAAGGCACCAACTTAGAGTTGGCAAAAATATAAAAATTTTACTTTATCAAGCATTATTTAAACTAATTGTTAACTATAACTATAAAGTATTTTATAGCTGTTATTTTTTGTCAGACAATAAAAGCACTTAATTTTACAAAAATAAACTCATCATTTAATGAAGATATCTTACAACTGGCTCAAGGAAATTTTGGATTTTCCGCTAGATCCCATTAAAACATCTGAACTTCTTACCGATATCGGACTAGAAGTAGAAAGAACGGAAAGCTATGAAAATATAAAAGGTGGTCTTGCAAACTTATTGGTTGGTGAAGTTTTAAGTGTAGAAAAACATGCTAACGCAGATAGACTAAATCTAACTAAAGTAAATCTCGGAGATGGTGAGAGTCACCAAATTATATGTGGGGCGCTAAATATTAAAAAAGGTCAAAAAGTAGTGGTTGCAAAACCCGGTGTTACTATTTTTCCCAAGAATGGAGAGGCCTTTAAAATAAAAAAAGCCAAAATTCGTGGAGAAGACTCATTTGGAATGATCTGTGCCGAGGATGAAATTGGAGTTGGAGATAACCGTGATGGAATTATTGTATTAAATAAATCTTCAAAAATTGGAGATCTTGTTTCTAATTATTTCGATGTTAAAAAAGATATAATTTTTGAAATTGGCTTAACTCCAAATAGATCTGACGCAATGAGTCACTACGGAGTTGCAAGAGATTTATTAGCTGCTCTAAAGTTTAAAAAATTAATCTCTCTAAATGCAACTTTAAAAAAACTTCCAATTGAAAATCAACAATATGAAAATACGGGAAGCAATGTTGAAATCATAATTGAAAACCCTAATGAATGCCATCGTTATTCTGGTATTGTTTTAAAAAATATTGATGTTCAACCGAGTCCTAACTGGCTAAAGGAAAAGCTAGAGTCTGTAGGCCTTAAACCTATTAATAATATTGTAGACATAACTAATTATGTACTTCACTATTACGGGCAACCTCTTCACGCATTTGATTATGACCATATTAAAGGGAAAAAAATTGTTGTTAGAAATCCTAAAAAAGACACCTTATTCACTACCCTAGATGGAGTGGAACGAAAACTTCATGAAAACGATATTATGATTTGTGATAGTGCAAAAGAAATGTGTATTGGTGGTGTTTTTGGAGGAAAAGATTCTGGAGTTACAGAAAAAACAAAAAATATATTTATTGAAAGTGCTCTTTTTAATCCTGTTTCAATCAGAAAAACAGCTAAAAGACATGGATTAAATACGGACGCATCCTTTAGGTATGAAAGAGGTGTTGACTCTAAAATGGTATTACCAGCTCTATTTAAAGCTTGTGAACTTGTTTTAGAAATCTCTAATGGAAAAATTGACTCTCCTTTATTAGATGTTTTTCCTAAAAAAGAAACAGACTTTAAAATAAATATAAATTTTGATAACATTAGAAAAATTGGTGGATTCAATATTACAGACGAAGAAATTGTTTCCATTTTAAACTTTTTAGATATCACCATAGAAAAACTAGCTGCTCCCTTAGCCTCCATTTCCGTTCCTAGTTACAGAACTGACGTTCAAAGAGAAATAGATATTACAGAAGAATTAATGAGGATATATGGTTACAACAACATCGAAATTCCTAATAAAATTAACAGCTCGCCATCGGCACCACTATTCAAAAGCAAGCATCTTCAGCAACAAAAAATTAGCAACCATTTAGTAAGTCTTGGTTTTTTTGAAATTATGAATAATTCATTAACTAAAAAGTCCTACCAAGATAAACAACAAGGCTCTGTGGAATTATTAAATCCATTAAGTAAAGATAACTCTGTGTTAAGAAAAACTTTAATTTTTGGAGCCTTGGAAACCATGAAATACAATCATTTTAATGGAAGCTCTAAAAATAAGTTTTTTGAATGGGGACGTACTTATCAGGTCAACACCAAAAACTTTCAAGAAAGTAACGATTTAATTTTAGCAGTTAGTGGTTTACAGAATAAAGAACACTGGTATAATGGAAAATCACAAAGCAACTTTTTCCAGCTAAAGGGCGTATTAGAAAGCATATTCAATTCTTTTGGAATCCTTTATAACTTTGAAAATATATCTCAAGATAAATATTACAGCGAAGGGTTAATTTTTGTAAATAAAGACAAAACACTAGCAAAAATTGGATTATTAAAAAAAGAAGTTTTAAGTCAAGTTGGCATTAAAGCTCCATGCTTTATTTCGGAGATTTTCTTTGATAATTTTATTTCAAATACTGAAAACACGGAAAATAAAATTAAAGCTGTAAATAAATTTCAAAAGTCTTTCAGAGACTTTTCCATTCTAATTGATGAAGAAATCACGATGAATGAAATGGTATTATCAATTAAAAAAATAAATAATTCTATTTTGAAGTCAGTATCTTTATTTGATATTTTTCGTGATAAAAAATTAGCTGATAAAAAATCCTACGGTTTAAGGTTTGAGTTTTTACATCCAGAAAGAACTTTAAAAGATGAAGAGGTTGATAGAGTAATGGTTGCCATTCAAGATAAAATGAAAGAAGAATTTAATGCTGTTTTAAGGTAAGTTATGCGCAAATTTTGGTTAGGTTACTGGTTTAAAAATTGGTATTTCATTTATAAAATTGGGTATGCTATAGTAATTGCAGGATCCAGAACGTATTTTAAAAATTTCAAATACCTTGGAAAAGAGAAAATTCCAAAAAATGCAGGAATCATTTTTGCCATGAATCATCAAAATGCATTTCTTGATCCTATTGTAATTGCTGGTCAAACATTTGCACCAATAAATTTTTTAGCCAGAGCCGATATTTTTAAAAATAAATTAGCAGGAAAACTGCTGCGTCAACTTTACTTATTACCTATATACAGACAACGTGATGGCGTAGATACTATCGCTAAAAATCAAAAGACTTTTGAAGACTGTTATGACATTTTAAAGGAAAAAAGAAATCTGATCATTTTTCCTGAGGGAAATCACAACTTTAAAAAAAATCTAAGAACTCTAAAAAAAGGTGTTTCTAGAATAGCTTTAGGAACCATGAAAAAATATGGGAAAAATATCCCCCTTTATATTGTTCCAATGGGAATTGATTATGAAAATCACTTCAGTATGAATGCTGATATTTTAATAAATGTTGGAGATCCTATAAATATTAGCGATTATTATGGTGAATCTGTAAAAAACAGTGCAGAAGCTACTAATAAGCTTACTACAAGAGTTGAGGACAAATTAAAAGATCTTTTGATTAATATATCTGACTCTGAAAACTACAATGACATCTACTATTTACTACATAAATTTCCATTAAAAAGTAAAAAGGTCGAGGAAAAGTTTTTTGAAAGAAAAAACTTATTGAATAAAATTAATGCATTAAAAGAAAGTCATTTTAATAAATATGAAGAATTAATTTCAGATATTGAGGAAGTAAAATCCTTTGTTACAAAACATAAACTAAGACCCTATTTATTTACAAAACCAACCATTTCATTATTTAAATTTTCATTAGTAAGTTTAATGCTAACGATTTTATTACCATTTCATTTATTTATGTTAACTACCAATTACCTTCCATACAAGATTCCAGTATGGTTTGTAGAAAATAAAATTAAAGACAAACATTTTCATAGTTCATTAAAGATGGCTCTTGGGGTTCTATTTTTCTTTATTTATTGGTTTCTTCTTCTTCTAATTATATTAATTTCAATGGGTTGGAAGTTTACTTTATTAAGTGCTGTATTGCTGCCAGTATTTGCAAAAATTAATTTTAACTATTGGATTCAATTTATTAAAATTAAAGGTGCTTGGAATTATCGCAAAGCGACTAAAAAAAAGGAATTTATAAATGCCAAAATAGCATTTGAGAATATTAAAAAAACTTTAGAATTTTAAAGTCGTAATCCCAGACAGCATTTTTTCAACTGTTTTTTCAAGATTAAATTCGTGACCCCAAAGCCAATCCTTTCTAGCAATAGAATCGTCAATTGAAGAAGGCCAAGACAAAGCAATATTGTTTCTAAAATCAGGATTGTAGGTAATAGAAAAATCAGTATGTATTTTTTTTATAGCTAAAGCAATTTCTTTTGGTGAAAAACTAATTCCAGACAAATTATAACTAGAGTTAATTGATAATTTTTTTCTATCGCTATTCATTAGTTCTAGGGTAGCTCTAATAGCATCGTCCATGTATATCATTGGTAGTTGAACATCTTCCTCTATAAAACAATCATAGCTATTTTTGTTGATAACGGAATGGAAAATCTCAATAGCATAGTCGGTAGTACCACCACCTGGTGGGGATTTATAGCTAATTATTCCAGGATATCTTAAACTTCTTACATCAACACCGTATTTTAAGAAATAATATTCACACCATCTTTCACCAGACATTTTACTTATTCCATAAACAGTAGATGGTTCCAATATTGTAGTTTGAGGGGTTCCTATCTTAGGGCTCGTTGAGCCAAAAACAGCAATTGAGCTGGGCCAAAATATTTTCTTAATGTAATTTTCTTTTGCTAAGTCAAGAACATGAAAAAGTCCTTTCATATTTAGATCCCAAGCAAATTGAATATTCTTTTCTGCAACCGCTGATAACATGGCTGCAAGTAAATAAACTTCAGAAATATTATATTTTTTTACTGTACCTAGTAATTTCTCTTTGTCAAGAACATCTAAAGTAAGGTAAGTTATACCCTCAATTATGTTTTTTGTTGTGGGTTTTATGTCAGACGCTATTATTTTATCTGCTCCGTGTAACTTTGAAAGTTGCTCAATTAACTCTACTCCAATTTGTCCTGAAGAACCTATTATTAATATATTTCCCATGCGGATTGAAGATAACAAAAAAGAATCTAATAATAAATTTGTGTTTTATTAAACGGAAATCTTGTAAAATGAATGTCTTTTACTTGATCGAATAGTTCTGTTTTTAAACTTGTTATATTGATTTTTGTTTGAGCTGAAATAAAAACAACTTTGATGTCTTTATTTTCCCAGTATTCCTTAAGCGCATTAAGTTCTTTATTTTCAATTAAGTCTATCTTGTTAAAACAAAGAATAGTGGACTTAGGTTTTTCTAGTAACTCATTTAAAGTTTCATTAACTGAGGCCATTTGGTCTTCATAAACAGTATGGGACAAATCTACTACGTGAATCAAGATATCTGCGTCTCTAACCTCATCTAAAGTGGACTTGAATGACTCAATAAGTTGATGCGGTAATTTTCTAATAAATCCAACAGTGTCACTTAGCAGAAAGGGAATTTGGTCAACAACTACTTTTCTAACAGTGGTGTCTAGAGTTGCAAATAGTTTATTTTCTGCAAAAACTTTAGATTTACTTATAATATTCATTAGTGTAGATTTCCCTACATTGGTATAGCCTACTAAAGCAACTTTAACCATATTTCCTCTATTATTTCTTTGGGCAGATTTTTGTTTATCTATTTTAATTAGCTTTTGTTTAAGGTTACTAATTTTTTGATTAATTATTCTTCTATCTGTTTCAATTTGAGTTTCCCCCGGACCTCTCATTCCAATTCCCCCTTTTTGTCTTTCTAGGTGCGTCCACATTCTTGTTAGTCTAGGTAGTAAGTATTGATATTGAGCAAGTTCTACTTGTGTTTTCGCATGTGAAGTTCTTGCCCTACTAGCGAAAATATCAAGAATTAAATTACTTCTGTCTAATATTTTGCAACACAATTGCTTCTCTATATTCCTTAACTGAGATGGGGTAAGATCGTCGTCGAAAATGGCTAGGTCTATTTCATTTTCTTTAATAAATTGTGTGATTTCTGTTAATTTACCTTTACCAACAAATGTAGTGGTATGTGGAACATTCAATGATTGTGTGAAACGTTGAATTGTTTTAGCTCCCGATGTTGTTGCTAAAAAAGCTAATTCATCTAAAAACTCATTGGTTTGGGCTTTGGTTTGAGAAGAATAATGAATTCCTACTAAAACGGCTTTTTCCATATATTAAGCCCAATTTGCAACACCTAAAGCTTCTCTAAAGGGCCAAGGAATAGAAAGGAAAATTACTACTAATGCTAAAGCGTAAAACAAGAGTATTTTTTTATGATTTTTAGCCTTTTTACTTTTGCTGTAACCTATGGTCACCAATGCAATAGCTAAGACCATTCCTAAGATATGTTCAACAGTGAAGAATCTAGTAATTGTATTCCCCATGGTTTCTTTTGAAAAAACAACTTTACTACTCAGGAAATAGAGAATTAATCCTATTAGTAATTGAATATGTGATGAAATTAAGGCTGCTAAATAAATAAGTTTTTGTTTTTTACTAATCTCATTAGAATCTCTATTAATCAAAGAAACGACTATTGAGAATAGCAAGGCTAATAATACTATCCATCTTAATCCAGAATGTGCGGAAACTAATGCTTTCATACAGCTAAATATTATTTTTTATTAAATTAAGCAACAAGATATAGTTAATATTTTTAATTTCATTGTAAATGAAAAGATACCTACTATTTGTTTCATCCTTTTTTGTGCTATTGTTTACAATAGCACAAAATCATCTTTTTATTCCACATATTGGAATTCAAGAGAATGCTGTTGCTACGCATGCATTTATAAATGGTGTTATTCATCTAGATTCTAAAACTACTATAAACGACGGAATGCTTTTAATTAAAGGAGACCGAATTACTGACGTTGGAGAAAGTATTCCAATTCCCAAAAATGCAATCATTCATGATTTAAATCAAAAGCATATTTACCCTTCGTTTATAGAGTTAGTAAGTGAATTAAATGTTTTAAAAGAAGAAAGAAAAAAAAGAACTAATCAACCCCAATACAAGTCTTCTAAAGAAGGACCCTATCACTGGAATGAAGCAGTTAGACCAGAATACAACACTGCTGATTTTATACAATTTGATCATGAGAAAACTATACCCTACTTAGAAAAAGGGTATGGGATTGTTCTTTCACATCAAAATAATGGAATTGTTAGAGGAACTGGAACCTTACTGGCTTTGACTAAAGATTATAAAAAAGTTATTTTAATTGATAAAGCAGCAAATTTCTTTTCTTTTAGCAAAGGAAAATCGAATCAAATATATCCTACATCTTTAATGGGTTCTATTGCCTTATTAAGACAATATTTCATAGACTCTAAATGGTACGAAAAAAACAATGTGAATTTTCATCCAACTGCTAATCTTTCTTACAAAGCACAAATTGCTAATAACCATCTTCCAAATATGTTTATGGTTGAAAGTAAACTTAATCTTTTTAGAGCTCAAAAAATTTCAAAGGAAGCTAATCTTGATTTTTACTATAAAGGGACTGGAAAAGAGTATGAAAATTTAGAACAAATTAAAGCTCTAAATCCAAAACTTATTATTCCTGTTGATTTTCCAAAACCTATGAATCTGGACAACCCATACGACGCCATTTCAGTAAGTACTTCAGAATTAAGTCATTGGAAATACGCCTCCACTAACTTAGGGAGACTTGAAAAAGAAAATCTTTCATATTGCATCACCTCTTCTACTTTGAAAAGCAAAGATTTTTTTAATGCTATACGTTCTAGTATTAAAAACAAAGCTTCAGTAGAAAAAATTATATATTCTTTAACAGAGCTTCCAGCTCGATGGTTAGGGATTGATTCCATTTGTGGAAATTTAAAAAAGGGTAAACTGGCGAATTTCATAATTACAGATTCAAAAATATTTTCTAAAAATTCTAATGTTATTGAAAACTGGGTGTTAGGAAGCAAGCAATTTGAAAAGACCACAGAAGAAATTGATATTAGAGGAACTTACCAACTAATTTGTGGTACAAAACAAAAAAAACTAACTGTCTCAGGGACTGTTAATTCTCCAAAAGCAATTATTTCCTACCCTTTTTTAGCAGATAGTACTGTAAACGGAGATCTCGTATTTAATAATGAGGGAGAAAAAATTAAAACTAAAAAAGAAAACAAAATTAAAACAACTTTTTCAAGAAACTCTAACACTGTAAACCTTAGTTACCCCGAAGGTGATAATTACATTAGACTTAATGGATTAATTGAAGATGGAGGAAATAAATGGAGTGGTGAAGGTCAAAATAAAAATGGGGATTGGCTAAACTGGTCGGTGGTTAAAAACAGAAATCTCAATAAAGTATCGAGAGATTCTAATTCTACAGTTGATCCAATAAAATCATTTAGCTCCAACCAACATCTTGATTTTTGTCAAGAAAAATATCCTTCTCAACAAAATATTATATTTAAAAATGCCACCATTTGGACCTCCGATGAATTAGGAACTTTTAAAGGAGATCTTTGGATTAAAAATGGTAAAATTATAGCTGTTGGTAAAAACATTAACACTGAGTTAAGCGATAATTTAAAAATTATTGACTTAGATGGTAAGCACATATCTCCAGGAATTATTGATGAACATTCTCATATTGCTATTCAAAACGGTGTTAATGAAGGTTCTAATGCCATTACTTCTGAAGTTAGAATAGGTGACGTTATCAATCCAGAAGATATAAACATTTACAGGCAACTTTCTGGTGGTGTAACTGCAGCTCAATTATTACATGGATCAGCAAATCCTGTTGGAGGGCAAAGCGCTATTATTAAAATGCGATGGGGGCAAACTGCTGAAAATATGAAAATCCATACTGCCCCAGGGTTTATTAAGTTTGCTTTGGGTGAAAATGTAAAGCAATCTAATTGGGGTTGGAGGTACAGTGTAAGATATCCACAGACAAGAATGGGTGTTGAGCAAATTTATTATGACGCCTTTTCAGATGCTAAAAACTATCAGAATTCAATAAATAATTACAACTCGTTAAGTAATAAAGAAAAAAATATTAAAACTTCACCTAAAAGAAATTTGCAATTAGAAGCGTTAAGTGAAATCATAGATGAAAAACGATTCATTACTTGTCATTCTTACATACAGTCAGAAATAAATATGTTAATGAAAATGGCCGATTCCATGGGATTTCAGATCAATACGTTTACCCACATTTTGGAAGGCTATAAGGTAGCAGATAAAATGAAAAAACATGGCGTTGGAGCATCTACTTTTTCTGATTGGTGGGCTTATAAATACGAGGTTAGAGATGCCATTCCCTACAATGCGTGTATGCTGAGTAAAATGGGTATAGTAACAGCAGTTAATTCTGATGACGCTGAAATGGGTCGACGCCTTAATCAAGAAGCTAGTAAGGCCATAAAATACGGGGGATGCTCAGAAAATGAAGCTCTTAAACTAGTTACCCTTAACCCTGCAAAGCTATTACATATCGACCAACTTACTGGTTCAATAAAAGTGGGTAAAGATGCAGATATTGTAATTTGGACCCGTTCGCCGTTATCCATTTATTCAAAAGTAGAGCAAACATATGTTGACGGAAGGCTTCTTTTCGATTCTGAAAAACAAGAAGATTTGTTTAAAGAAAATGAAGCAAAACGTTCAAATCTAATTACTGAAATGATAGCTGCAAAAAAGAATGGAGCACCTACCCAAAGTATAAAAAAACAAGTTAATAAGCTTCACAAGTGTAATGATTTTGAAATAGATGAATAAAAAATTACTACATACAATAGTTATTCTGATGTCCCTATGTATTAATGGCATTCCACAAGTAACACCTGCTGAAAAACAGAGTAAAAGTATTTTACTAGTTGGAGGAACTGCACACCTAGGAAATGGATCTGTAATTCAAAAATCAGTCATAGGTTTCAAAAATGGTATTATTAACCAGGTTGCTGATTTAGAAAAAAATAAGATTGATAGCCTGAGCTATGATACAATAATTAATATTAATGGCAGAGAAATTTACCCAGGTTTTATCGCTATGAATTCTACTTTAGGGTTAATGGAAATTGGGGCAGTTAGAGCAACGAAAGATTATAGAGAATCTGGAAGGTTCAATCCCAATGCAAGAACTCTTACATCTTATAATACAGACTCCAGAATAACGCCTACTGTTCGGTCAAATGGAGTCCTTATTGGGCAAATATCTCCAAGAGGTGGTATGATTTCTGGAACTTCTTCAGTAATGAGGTTTGACGCTTGGAATTGGGAAGATGCGGTAATTAAAGCTGATGAGGGTATCCACTTAAATTGGCCAAGAAGCAGAGTAAATCAGAATTTGAGTCAAATAGAAATCAAAAAAAGTCAAAAAAATAATCTGAAGCAAAAAAGCTTACTAGAAGAATTCTTCTTAAAAGCACAAGCATACAGTAAAACAAATAACAATATAATAGACTTAAAAATGGAAGCCATAAAATCTGTTTTTAGTGGAGACCAAAGGTTGTATGTACATGCTGATGAAGTTCAACAAATTAAAGAAATAATCAGCTTTAAAAATAAATTTAAATTTGAAAAACTCACTTTAGTAGGTGGTCAAGATGTACATTACATTCTTGAATTAATTGCAGAAAATAAAATTTCAGTTTTAATTAATAGAGTTCACTCTTTACCGCATTACCGACAAAGTCAATTAGACGACAGTTACAAATTAGCAGCAAAACTATTTGAAGCGGGAATTTTGTTTTGTTTTGAAAATCAAGGAGATATGGAGCAAATGCAAACTAGAAATCTTCCCTTTTTAGCTGGTACAGCGGTTGCCTACGGGTTGCCCTACGAAGAAGCAATAAAAGCGCTCAGTTACAATTGTGCTCAAATACTAGGATTAGAAAAATACGGTGTACTAGAGAATGGTAAATCTGCTACTTTATTTATATCTAAAGGTGATGCACTAGAAATAATGAAAAATAAAATAACTCATGCATTTATTGATGGAAGAGAAATAGATCTATCTAATGATCAAATTAAAAATTACGAAAAGTATTGTGAAAAATATGGATTGGAGCCAAAGCCATAAGTAAAATATTTTTTATCACCTATTTATAGGTTCCTAGCTAAATATATTTAATAAATTATTGTGTCACATTGACGTAATAAATCTTAGAACAATAACTACCTCTGTAAAAATTATTCAAAAAAGATATATTTATTGAGAATTTTTATATTATTTTTAATATATTCACTTAGTTATTAATTATAAATTTATCAAAATGGGTTATTCACACACAAATAGCAAAGGAAATACCTACTTTTTACACGAACAACATGTTACTTTAAAAGGTGGGCAAAATCAAACTATATATTACTTCTGTAAAGACGAAAGAACAGTAACTCCGAAAGGAAACAAATGTTCTGTATGCGACGTCCCATCTGGGAAAACAGTTGTTGAAAGTGATAAGACTGGTCTTCCACTATTAAGAGGGTAGAATCTTTATTACTATATCTAAGATTTTAAAACCGCCAATAGGCGGTTTTTTTTTACAAATAAAAAAATGATTTTAATTCAGAAAGGAGTATTATTCGGTATTGTCATAAGCTTTATGCTAGGACCTGCTTTCTTTATTTTAATTGAAACCAGTATAAAAAAGGGATTTAAATCTGCTCTTTTCCTTGACCTTGGTATATTACTTAGTGATGCGATATATTTATTAGCTGCATTTTTTGTGGCAGAAAAAATTAATGTTTGGTTATCTGCTAACGAATACGTTCAATATGTAGCTGGTTTGGTTTTTATTATACTTGGGTTTTTTTCCATTAGAAAAAACTATTTGAAAAGAAGAAATAAAAATTTAGATGCTCAAGGAGTTAAGGAGGTTGAAAGTGATGAAACTAAAATAATTTATCCCATACAATTAATTGTTAAAGGATTAGGACTTAACGCTATTAACCCAGGGGTTCTGATGTTTTGGATTGCCGCCTGTACGTATGCAACTAATGAGCTGAAACTAACAGATGTTAAGTTATTCACTTTTTTTGGTATCACTTTACTAACTATGTTTTCTGTAGACGTTTTAAAAATCTACTTTTCAAGTAAACTCAAGGAAAAATTAACTAACAATACTTTATCGATTATAGGAATTTTAATTGGTTGCTTATTAATGTTTTTTGGTCTAGCAATATTTTTCAAGGATTCAATATAAATGAAATATGACTTCTTAATTGTTGGACAAGGGCTTAGTGGATCTATTTTAGCTATTCAGCTTGAGAAATTATCAAAAAGTTTTAAAATTATTAACTCCTACAAAAATAACTCTAGTTCAAAAGTAGCTGCAGGAATTATGCATCCTCTAGCACTAAAGAGAGGAACAATTTCATGGAGAGGGAAAGAGTTCTATAATTTTAGCAAAGATTTTTATTACTCATTTGATGAATTAAATGAAACCAATTATTTTGAAGATCATAAACTTAAAAGAATTTTCAGCTCTTTCGAAGAGCAAAATAACTGGATAGGTAAAACCGCAGATTCCAATTATGAAGATTTAATTGCTTTTAATAATCTACCCATTAAAAAAATTAAAACCCCATTTGGCAACGGACTTCTAAAAAAAGCTCATAGACTGAACGTTAAAGATTTTTTACTATTTGTAAAAAATAAATACCGAAAGAATGTAATTAATGAAAATTTTAAAACAGAAAATTTAAAAATAAAAGAAAAAGTCTTTTACTATAAGGGAATATCTTATCAAAATATTGTTTTATGCCAGGGCGTTGGAGCAAATACTAATGATTTATTTAGTTATCTACCTATAATACCAAACAAAGGAGAATTATTAGAAATTAAAACAGAAAATTTACCGAAATTAATACTTAACTCTGGGGTTTTTTCATTACCTGTGGATAATAATTTATTTACTGTAGGGGCAACTTATAATCATCAAGATAGGACTGATAAAAACACATTAGAAGCAAAAGAAGAACTAATGACAAAAATTGGAAAAATTGTCAAAGTAAATGACTTACAAATAATACATCAAAAATTTGGTTTTAGACCCACAACTTCAGATCGTAAACCTTTATTAGGTGAGCATCCTTTAGTAAAAAATTTATTTGTTATCAATGGAATGGGGAGTAAAGCTGTGCTAATGGCTCCACTTTTGATAAATGAGCTGCTGGAGTCTATTTTTGAGAATAAGCAACTTGACAACTTAGTTGACATCAAAAGATTTATAAAAAAAGTAAATTCTCAAACCATCCAAAGTGTCAAAAAAATATTTGAGAATTGATAATTTTATTTTGGCTTCAAAAGTTGGCATGTTATTTGTAATTTTTAATTTATTAACTTTGTAAAACTAATTTAGATATTATGAAAAATATATTTATCATTATTTTAATCTCCTTAACATCTTCAATTTCTTATTCTCAGTGTGTTAAAGGGAACTGTCACAGAGGACATGGTACTTTTAATTGGGAAAACGGTAGTGCATATGATGGATATTGGGTGGATGGGAAACCACACGGTTTTGGAGATTTCATGTATGAAAATGGGGACAAGTATAAGGGGAATTTTATTGCTGGAAAAAGAAGCGGTATTGGGAAATATACTTGGAAAAATGGCAATACATACGATGGACATTGGAAAGAAGGTCTTACCAATGGTATTGGTAAATATCGTTGGTCTAAAGAATCTGCTACTTACGAAGGAATGTTTAAAGATGGTCAATTGGAAAGTGTGGAGATTGAAGCATCTGTTGAAAGCCCAGAAAAAGATTCTAAATAACTTTACTACCAGCTAACGCAGCAACAGAAATCGTAATCTTACTGTTGTTTTTCTTTATTGCTTTAATACAACTATTAATTGTTGCTCCAGTTGTAACTATGTCATCGACAATCAACAATTTAGAATAGTTTTTAAACTCTTTTATTAAACTGTACTGTTCCTCTACATTTAACCACCTTTGATATCGGTTACTGTTTATTTGAGAGTTTAAATTGTTATTCCGATTTAAATAATTGAAAGCTATCGGAACTTTTAAGATCTGTGAAACCCCTTCTGCAATCAATTCACATTGATTATATCCTCTTTTATTTCTTTTGACTTTACTAATGGGTACTGGTACTATAAAATCATAACTACAATCATGGATTGATTTTTGAATTAAATAACCCAACTCCATTCCTAGTATATACCCAGAAGATTTATTTCTGTTATACTTTAATTCATAAACGATTTTCTGGAGAATTTTATTTTTAAAATTATTAAAAAGATAAATTTCATCTTCAGCAATATGTCGTCCAAAAAAAGATTTAGCTGATGTAAAAGAATAATTTCTTAATTCTACTAAACAAGAGCTACAAACTGCTTTTTCGGAAAACTGGAGTTGATCACCACAACCAGCGCAAAATTCAGGGTAAATAAGTTGAATGAATTCTTTAATCAATATATATTAAATTTGATTTGACTTATAGGCATAATTATAAATTCCTTAAATTTAATATTACAATAAAATTAAAATGTCCGAATCCAATTCCGTTAAAAAAAATTATTCTACTATAATAATCCTAGCACTTATAATTGCTCTTGGATATACTGGTTACTTGATTAGCACTTTAAATAAAGAAAATCATCAAATTAATAAAGAACTATCGAGCTTGTTGTTTGAGAATAATGAAATGAATCAAATCTTAATTAATGAAGACGCTTTAAACGCATCTAAAACAGAGAGCTTAAAAGATAATTTAAAGCTGATGTTATTTTCTTATGATAGTCTTGAAAAAAACAACACCATTTCTCTAGACAGTATTAATAAACAAAAGCTGAAAATTATGTCTTTAATGAAAAAAGTTGATAAATTAAATAGTAAGTCTAATAGAGATTGGCGAAAAATATTTTCCTTAAAAAAAGAAGCTGAGACATTAAGAGGAATCATGAAGGGTTATATACATACTATTGATTCCTTAAATACATTAAACATTAATTTGTCCAATTCCCTCACAGAGAAATCCAATAATTTATCAAAAGTATCTAAACAAAATAAGGAAATTAAAAAGGAAAATAATGATCTAGCAAAGAAAGTAGCGTTAGGAGCTGTTCTCCAATCTGCTAATGTTACAGTTTCAGCAATTAGAATTAGAAGCTCAGGTTCTCAAAGCGAAACTACAAGAGCCTCTAAAACAAATATGGTAAAAGGTTGCTTTACTTTATTAGAAAATAAGTTGGCTCTTTCTGGAGATAAAACTATATACATAAGAGTAATAGATCAGGATAATAAAATACTGTCATCAGCAGATCCTATTTTAATTGAAAATGCTGAAGGCACTAAAATTGAGGTCAGCTCCAAAAGAGTGGTGAACTACCAGAATGAAAATATGGATATTTGTATATACCACGAAATTATTGGAGGAGTTACTGTTGGGAAATTCAAAGTGGAAGTATACAACGATGGCTATATTATCGGAGAATCTTCCTTTGCTTTAAGATGATTATAAGATAAAAATTAATGCTATCAGAAATATAATGATGATAACTAGGTATTGCCAAACATCAACAAAATATATTTTATATTTTTTCCAGAACCGCTTGAGATTTTCCATTAGCTTATTCATTTTTTTATATACCCATTTGACAGGTTTTGGACAATTTAATGATACTTTATCTTTGAAATACAAAGATTCTAAAATTCTTATTATTTCAAAAAGTAATGAGATTGATGAATGGAGTTTTGAAGATGATCAAATTGAAGTAGAAAAAAGTAACCATTCCTTTAGAGTAAATTCATCTTTCGGAACCCTTAAATTAAATGACAACTATTTATTTAATGGTTTCAACAGGTCCAATAGGCTTCCTTACAACAATGTAAATTCTACCATGACTAATTTCAAAATATACTTAAAGTCTATTAAAATAAAAGCTGAGCTGCTTAAAATTTTTATAGGAATTGGCGTTCAAAAAAATAAACTCAATTTAGTTGGAAATACAGTAAATATTTTGGATGATAGTCTAGTGTTTAGTAAGGTAAATATTGCATCAGTTAATAAAAATAATCTCAATCTTCACTACCTCACCTTACCATTTAATATAAGTTGGGTTCCATTTTCAAAAAGAAAAAAAAATCTTTTGCTTCAGTTAGAATTTTCTAACCAAATTTTGTGGTACGGAAAGTCAAATTTTAAATATGTTGAAAATGACATTAAATATTCTGAAAATATTAGAAATAATTTTTTCAATTCTCGATATTACTTATCTGGATCTTTCAAAATAATCTATAGAAAAATAGGTGTTTTTATGCAATCGAATTTAACTAAATACAACACTATTTTTCCAGAATTATCAAACTATTCATTCGGCTTAACAATATGTTTATAAGAATATTTTTCATTTTAACGACATTATTTTTATTGCAAAATTGTGATAACGACAAGTACAGTCCACACTTACTAAAGCCAAAAACAAAAAAAAATTACCAGGAAATTTTATTTGCAATAGATAAAAAGCACTGGAAATCTGATTTGGGAGATCAGATAAGAAAATCATTTGAAGTACTAGTAAAAACAACGCCACTACCATTTGAAAAACAATTTCAGATAGATTTTGTAGTTCCTAATAAAATTTTAAAAAACATAAAAAATAACAATTGCTTTGTCTTCATAGATATTGCTAAATATCATCCGGAGCAAAGCGTGCCAACAATTAAGAAGAACTTATGGTCAAGAAATCAAATAATTATTGAATTAAAGTTTAAATCATTTCAAAACGCCATTAATTATTTCTTAAAAAGATCAAATGAGTTAAAATCAATTATTCATGAATTTAATCTCAATAAAATATCTGAAAACTGGTCCTTTAAAAACTCTATTTCTTCTAACTTAGATGGTGGTAGTAACTTACAATTCAGAGCTCCAAACGGCTATAAACTAAATAAAAAAACCAAAGATTTTTGGTGGTGGAGTAACTTGGAAATTAAAAAAGATCAAAATGGTCCTCATGAGATTCAAAGAGGAATAGTTATTTATCAAAAACCCTACAAAAATCAACATCAGTTTAGTAAAGAATCCTATATCAGATTAAAAGATTCTATTGGGAAGCGCTTTTTAAAAGGTGAAAAGAAAAAATCATTTATGACTACTTCCAAAAATAATATTAGCCAGCTAACCGATTCTTCATTTTATGTAAAGGGTAAATATGTAAAACTCGTTAAAGGCTGTTGGAGAATGAAAAATGACAAAATGGGAGGCCCCTTCATAAGTTATTCGTGGTTAAACGGTCTTAAAGACACTATAATTACTGCCGAAGGTTATGTGTATGCACCAAACTTTGAAAAGCAAAATTATTTAAGAGAATTAGAAGCTATAATTATTAGCGGAATATAAGCTAGTTATGAATATATATTTCTTTGAGAACTGCTTGCTTTTCAATGTCTTTTTTCCATTCCTTAAAATCAACAAAATCATTTTCAGCAATATAAATTTGCTTATTACTACTTAAAGAAATCAGAACTCCTTTATACTGAAAAGAGATACTTTTTACTTTATCCCAAAAAATAAAATATTGAAGATGATGTAAAATTATAATGGTTTTTGGAGTTATTATCATTTTGAAAGATTTTCTACCCCATCTTAAAAACAACAGTCCTTCTAAAATAACAATGACTAACACTATCGAAAATAAAACTGTTTGAGAGATATATAGCAATAAAATAATGATTAAGACTAAATAGCAATAAAAGGGTAAGGTTTCTTTAAAAAGAGATTTCTTAAACCCTCCACTAGATATTTTATATCCTTTTTCTGCTGTTAGCAATTTTAGTTTTCTCCATCTGGAGTAGGTTTTAAAAAGGCAAATTAAAAAAATAAATAATGGGAGAAATAAGGTGAATTCTTTATAAAAATAGATATTCCATCCATAATCATAATTATGATGAAAGAAAGAAACCACGACAAATATTAATATGAGTGTATTATTAATCCAATTTAAAATACTATTCATTAATTCTCAATAGAATTAAAATTATGATTTTCTAATATGTAATCACAATCTGAAAGAACTATTTCATTCAAGGTTAGCATTGCTGCAATCGCAATTTGAGAATAATTTTGGGAAGCGTTTTTAAAATTTCCATATTCATTTTTCCACATCCATTGAATAAGCTCCATTCCTTCTAAAGGCTCCTCTAATTGACTTAATAAAGAGCCTACATTTCTAGCACCAGCGTGGTATACGTGTAGCACTAAAAATTTGAACCAAAGCTCGTTTCCTACTGGATCGATATCGTCTACATCACATAATATTTTTCTCGCTTGCGGGATACATACGGTTTTTAATAATTGGCTGGCTGCAAAAGCTGACTTTTTAAAATCTTTTCTTTCATCCACGTATCTGTTAACCGTTAATCCCATTGTTCTAGCAACTCTTTTCATAATTTGAAAAGGTCCATACGCACCGACACTAGAATATTTTAGTTGCGCAGGACTTTCTATTAGTAATATAGACTGAGCGAACCAGGGATCTACATCGTTGTCTTGAAAAATTTCAATTGCACTTTCAATCGAAGGGATGACCTCTTGAATCTGATAAAATTCTTTTTTACCTGTTGTGACGTACAACTTTGTAGTAGAGTCCAAACAAAAATATTCGTTAATAGAATCTTTAAATTGTTTTTTTTCGTCCTCTGTTTGACTAAACCACAATTCCTGATTTATCGTTGTTAGTATCGTTCTTGAGCTAGCAATATTTATAATACAAGAATCTTTGGTAGTATTAATTACTGTTTTCCAAAACTTAGACTGTGGCAAAGTATCCCATCTTTCTATTACCAACATCTCTGTATCTATGACTGAGTGACTGCAAGTATCATCTGAGCAATAAACATCAATTATATTTTGAGAATAAAAATTAGTCGCGATGATAATAAATAATAAACTGATGTATTTCTTCATGAAAGTAAATGTAAAAGAAAATAAAAATTAGATTTAACAAAAACAAACCAAATCTTAAGAAGTAATTGTGAATAATTAAATTTTAATGAGAATATCACCTGCTTTTTTTAGAGTTTCATCAGTTTTTGCAAAACAAAATCTTAAGTTTTTTTCATCATTTTTTTTAGCTGAAAAAACTGAAATAGGGATACTAGCAACACCATTCTTTGTAGTTAAATTTTCAGCCATTTCCACATCAGGCAAGTTTGAAATTTTAGAATAGTTGAGTAATTGAAAATACGTACCATTGCATGGATTAGCAGTAAATCTTGAAGCTGAAATTATGTCTAAAAATAAATCTCTTTTTCTTTGATAAAACTCGTTGAGTTTTAGATAGGTTTCGTTATTTTCTAAATATTCTGCAATGGCTAATTGAAAAGGATGATTGCAAGAAAAAACATTAAACTGATGTACTTTTCGTATTTCTGTCATTAAATTATTAGGCGCTAAAACATAACCTAATTTCCATCCAGTTACATGGAATGTTTTTCCAAAAGAAAACGTAGCAATGGATCTTTTAAATAAATTGGGATACTGCCCAACTGAAAAATGCTTTTTACCATCGTATACCAAATGCTCGTATACTTCATCACTTAATACTAGTAAATCATACTTTTCTGAAATTTCTTCTAATGTTAAAAAGTCATGATTGGTCAAAATAGTACCTAGCGGATTTTGTGGACTATTTACAATAATCATTCTCGTTTTATTGGAAATCTTATTTTCTACTTTTTGCCAATCAATTTTAAAATTTGGAGAATCTAGTTCAATGAAAACTGGCTTTCCACCGTTGAGTTGAATTGCAGGCTCATAGCAATCATAAGTAGGAGAAAAAATAAGAACTTCATCTCCTTGATTAATAAAAGCTGTAAGAGCAGTAAATATTGCTTGAGTTGCTCCTGCTGTTATGGTGATTTCATCATTTTCATGATAATATCTACCATATAAATTATAATACTTTTCGGAAACAGCCTCTCTTAATTTTAAAACACCTTGCATAGGTGCATACTGATCAAATCCTAAATCTAAATATTTTTTTACCAACTTTATTAGCTTTTCATCGACTCCAAAATCTGGATAACCTTGTGATAAATTTATAGCCTTACAAGACGTAGCTAAAGAAGACATTTTAGTGAAAATATTAGTGCCTATATTAGGAAGTTTGGAGTCCGGTAATATCTTCAAAATTATTTTTAATTCTCCTTACTATTTTTGGTGATTTTTAACCCTAAGCTCATTACATCCTTAAGAACAGTGTCTCTCATTGCTTGATTAAAACTAAACTTATAATCCCCAGCTACTGGAAACTTTATATTACTGTATAATGAATGATTAAAGTTAACAATCAATCCTGATTTATTACCCATCCAGTGACCCGTCTTATCGGTTATAAAAACTTGAAAAGTATCTGTTCTTATTTTTCCATTTGGAAAATCAATATCAGAAAATACAAACATATTGGCCCACTTGTAATTAGTCGATGTTCTGAGTTGTAAAAACACATTGTGATTACTAACTGTGTCATCTATTGCAACCTCGAAAGAAATAGTGTCTAAATAAGAGAAATTTGAATTGATAATATCTACATATTCACTAATTACCACATTTTCATGAGTGCAACTTGTAAAATTTATTATTAATAAAAAACTAGCAGACTTAATTATGTTTTTTAGGAAACTCATTTATTTACTTTCTTAGTAATTTATACAATTGTAAAGACACATCAAGCATCAAAATTTTTGGATTAGCATTTCTTTCCAAATGGAAATGAGCATCGTTTAATAATCCATTAATATCTGAAATGTTTTTATGGTTTATAAAAGGTTGGAATTTAGATAAGAATTTTTCTTCCTTATCATTGATTTTTTCTGTAGATACTGAGAAGTTTCCAAGTATACATTTTCTAGACATTTCTAATGAATAAATAACTAAATCTTTTACTTGCTCTCTACCCATTTTAGACAATTCATTGACCCAGTCAATTGTGTCAGCAATATTTCTTGAGTAACACAATCGCATCCACTTTACAAAAAGTGAAATATTCAATTCGGAAGAGTGAGTGTTGAAATGTTTTGTTATTGCTTTATTTAAATTCCCATTAGAAAGAGAGGCTAGATCAGTAGCTTCGGATGAAGAAAGATGGAAGTTGTTTTCAAGAAAACTAGATATTTCAGATGAAGACATTTTTGGGATAGAGATGTTCTGTAATCTAGAATAAATTGTAGGCAATATTTTATTTTTCTGATCGGTAACAAAGATGAAATAAGTTTTTTCTGGTGGTTCCTCTATTAGTTTAAGAAGCTTGTTTGCAGCTTGTAAATTCATAAGTTCTGGCAACCATAGTATCAAAACTTTTGGACCTCCCATAAATGATTTTAAAATCATTTTTTGAGTTATAGCTTGACTTTCTTTAACCCCAATTATTCCCTGCTTATTCTCGTTCCCCATTAGTGAATACCAACTTTTTTTGCCTAAACATTTTTCTTCTTGTAGAGTAGAAATGAAAAGTTTCCTTCTATCGTCGGAAACCTCTGAATGCTCAGATTTAAGTAAGTGTATGGGGAAAGAAAAATGCAAATCCGGGTGTTGGTATTTTTCATTCATCTTACAAGAAGAGCATTCTTTACATGCATCGTTATTCTTTGGTGACTGACATAAGATAAGCGTTGAAAAAGAAAGTGCTAATTGTAAATGACCACAACCTTCTGGGCCACTTAATAGTAAAGCATGAGGGACTCTACTAGAATTAAATAAATTTAATAATTGATTTTTTGAGGAATCTTGACAGTTAAATTCTGAGAAATACACTTAACAAATGTAATTAAAGTTTGACTTAGATAGTTACTTTATTTTCATTGGGTAAATTGTCCAATAATTTCTCATGATTCAAGTTTGGAACCACTAAATCTCCAATGTTTTTTAATACAGGATAGCAATAAGAATTGTTTTTGGTATCTCTTGCTATAAGCATGCTTTGACGATCAAAACTTTCAATAATAAAAACAATAATTACTAAAAATGAAATTATTTTAAAAACTCCTAAAAGAATCCCTCCTACTTTATTTAATAATTTTAGTTGTATGAAATTTATAAATTTCTCCAAGATCTTAGAAATTAATGCGCCTATGATAAGAATAGAGAAAAATAAAACTACAAAACAAAGTATAGAAAGGTATTTCTCTTGTACTTTATCTACTAAAAAGGGTTGAACTACATGTTGGAAATGTGTTCCAATCCAAACACCACAGACTAAGCTTATTAAGCCTATTACCTGAGCAATTAAACCTTTTTTAAATCCAGAATAAACTCCCCACAATATTGGTGCTAACAAAACTATATCTAACCAAACCATCTAATAAATTTAGTGAGAAAATAAATACTATTTTTTTTTATGCACACAATAAATATTTTCGTAATTAAATTAGCAGCTATCTAACGATTAATATTTTAGATTTTGCCTTCGAATAGCCGTCTTGCGAAGTAGCAAAAAAGTAATATACTCCACTACCAACTTTGAGATTGTTTCGATCTCTTCCGTCCCACACAGCTTGACCTCCTTCTGAAATTATATTTTTAATAAGAAAACCACTTGCATCAACTATTTTAACTTCTGAATTTTTCATCATTCCTTTAATAGCTATTTTACCATCATAATCAGGTCTAACTGGATTTGGATAAACTTCTAGATCCACAAACTGTGTATTAGATAATGTAGCATTTGATTTATATCCCATAATACCTTTTTCTGAACCGATATATAATTCTCCTGTATTAGAGTTCAGCGCCAAAGCTTTAATTTTATTGCTAAATAAAGGGCTGTTTTCTTTAGAAAAAGAGTAAATAGTTTGTGTCCCATCTTCAGACATTAAAAAAAGTCCACCACCGTCAGTTGCAAACCATTTACGATTAGCTCCATCGATAACAATATCTGTAATTATCTCATTTTGCAACAAATATTGTAAGGTACCATCCAATTCTATTAATATATTTTGTGCGTCTATATTTGCATCATTAAAGATGGAATAAGAGCTGTAAAAAACACAAGGTCCTTGATCTGTACCTACCCAAATTTCTCCATCGTTATCAATAGCTAAAGTGTTGACATTACTTGTTGGTAAAGCTCCAGATCCTGAACTGGTAGTCAGTATTTTATATTGGTCGTCAGAGCTGTCTAAAGGAGTATTGTTATAATCGTAAACTACCAATCCAACATCTTTGACTACCATCCAAACATATCCATACTGTTTATCTACAATTAAATCCGTACATAATTGATTAACCGCTAAAGGACCACAATAAAAAGATTGCCACTGATTATCACTTGTTCTCACAGATAATGGAGAGGTGGTAAATGGGTTCGCCATCCATAAATTACCTAAATCGTCGTAGGATGTACCAGCAACAAATACATAATCTAAATTTTGACCTATTCTAGTTTGAAGTGAAGAATTGTGAAAAGAATACCTTTCAGTTAATTGATCGTTATTGAATACTAATAATCCTCCATTAAAAGAAGAAGCAACAAACTCGTTCTCATTTTTAGGATTCGGTGTAACCCAAACCAAGTCAGTTATTGAATCTATTTCTTCCAGCATTTCAGGTACATTCTTTCTATTAAAAAAAGACCAAGAATTTTGGAATTTATAAATGCCCCTCCAGTTAAAAGTCTTATTCCAATTGGTACCATACGTTGTGCCAGCGGCAACGAGTAATTGATTATTACTAGAGGACAAATGAAAACATTCATTAGTAAAAGGACCACCATAACCAATTAAAGATTTTCGGCTGTCATAATTTTTTTTTATTCTCCTAAATCCTCTTGATTCGTCTGCAATCCAATAATATCCGTTACTAAATTGAACATCGTTTGGTGTAATACCAGGAACAGAACTGTAAGCAAAAAACAATGAGATTGTATCTAAATTTTGATTATAAACAGTGATTCGATTATTGGTACAAGTGATGTAATTATCGTCTTGTACTCGGAAATTTCTCAACGTTTCATTGGTATAATTAAATAAGGTATCCCAATTATTATTAGAATATTTTAGAATGAAATTTGTAGAATTAAAGGCAAAAAAATCATTGTTGTAAGATCTTATTTTGGTAATGTTAGCTCCTAAAGGCATGTCAAGATTGTTCCAAATACTTGCGTCAGATAAAAAAGGACTGTTAATATTGGCGTATTTGATTCCGTTATTAGTTAAAGCGTATATGAAATCATCAGAAATATGAATTCCTAAAACTGCTTCTTGAGAGTTGCTATTTCCTATTATGTATGTGTCTTTTATCTCTTCTCTTTCTATATCAATAACAACGATACCAAACCCAGTAGCTACATAAACATATTTATTATTACTGTATAGATTATTAATGGTTTTATCTCCTGTAATCGTGCTATTTAAAATGGATGAAAGGTTAATTATTTTGTCATTTTTAATAATATCTAAATTGCTAGAATTATAAGCAACCACCAAAGCCTGATGACTTAAATTACTTACAATACAAGATATGCCCACCTCGCTTAATCCATTTACAGTACTTAACTTTCTAACTTCATTTGTAGAATTATCAAATTCAATTAACGAGTGGGCTGTTGCAGCGTAGTAAGTATTACCAACTTGGGCGATTTGCTTAACAGACGAATAAGGGAGATGATCTCTCCAGTTGCCAACACCAAAATCTTGAGCGTTAATCAAAAAAAATTGATTGAATATTAAAACCAAAAAAAAAGTAATCCATTTCATACTACACAAACTAACTAATAATTGAGAATAATTATTGCAAATAAACTACTTTTGTTTTAAAATTGGCTCCGTAGTTCAACTGGATAGAATATCAGATTTCGGCTCTGAGGGTTGAGGGTTCGAATCCTTCCGGGGTCACCGCACAAAACCTCATTTTTTTCAAGTGGGGTTTTTTTATTTTATAACTGAGGCAGTCTCAATAAGTCTTTAACTTTACATCCCACGGTTTTGAAATTTTAAATCTAAAACAGTTCAAGGAATGTTATTTATCCAACTGAAGGTTTTGTTTAAGATTTATTTGAAAAGGTGTAACTAAAAGATAATTCGGATAATTTTTATTTATATTGTAACAAATTATAATCTTAAAACATGAAAAAAATTACTTTACTAATGTCGTTTTTATTAACGATTTTTATTACCAAAGCACAATGTGATTACTATGTGGTGATGCAAGATGCTTACGGAGACGGATGGAATGGTGCTCAACTAGACATGTCAATAAATGGTGTGGTGATGACCAGTTTCACTGTTTCTGGCGCTGCTGCTACAGCTGATTCAGCATATTATTCTACATACACTGGTGATAATGTTGAATTTTATTTTATTTCTGGTACATGGGATACAGAAATCACTTTTCAAATATATGCTCCTGACGGATCTTCTGTTGGAAATTATGGCCCATTTGCAACTAACTCAGGAAACGACCAAAGTATTTGGACAGGAGTTTCCAATTCTACGTGTGCACCACCCGCTTGCTTAGATCCTTACGGATTAACAGCTGGTAATGGTACTTCTTCAAGTGTAGATGTTTCTTGGACAGGCGGACCTAATGCAACTACTTATACTGTAGAATACGGTCTTAGTGGATTTACACAAGGTACAGGAACAACTGTTGCTTCTTCAACAAATTCTACTACTGTAACTGGATTAATTTCTTACACAGTATACGATTTTTATGTGCAAGCAGATTGTGGAACAAATGGGATGAGTTCATTTGCAGGGCCAGTCTCCTTAAGCACATGTCCTAACGGAGTGCCTTTCTTAGAAGATTTTGATGCGATACCTGTTTCTCAAATTTTGACAAATGCTACAGCAGCTTGCTGGACACAGTCTACCAACGATGTTTTTGATTGGCTAGCTAATTCAGGTACCACAGTTTCGGCGACAACGGGTCCTTCTGATGACATAACTGGTGGTGGTAATTATATGTATATTGAAACATCAGTTCCTAGAACTGTTGGTGACAGTGCTATATTAATTTCTCCTGACTTTGACTTAAGTACTTTAACTGCAGCTGAAATTTCTTTCAGATCTCACATGTATGGTGCATCTATGGGAAGTCTTAGTGTTGCTGTTTCGTCTGATGGTGGAACTACTTTTAATACGGTTTGGACTAAATCTGGTGATCAAGGCGATCAATGGGTTGAAGAAATTATTCCTCTTACAGGATCTAGTGCAACAGTTAAATTCACCGCAACTGTTGGTGTTGATGCTGGTGGTACCATTTCGTACTGGAGTGATGTAGCTATCGATCATTTTCAAATTAGACAAGCTTCTACTTGTCCTCAGCCCAGCGCATTAACTGCTTCAACTGTGGGTTCTTCAACAGCTGATATTTCTTGGACAGCTGGTGGTACTGAAACTTCATGGAATGTTGAATATGGTGCTCCAGGTTTCACACTTGGAACAGGAACTAATAACAACGTTACAGCTACTACTTACGCTATGACTGGATTAACACCTTCTACAGATTATGATATATATGTACAAGCTGTTTGTAGTGCTACAGACGCAAGTTACTGGATAGGACCTTTATCTATATCAACAACCTTTGTACAACCAGGTTGTGGAGATTCTTTTGGCCCTTATTGTTATGATGCTAATGCTTATACTGTATTTACAGCAACTGCAACTCCAGGAGATTTTATTACTGTTGATATTATAGCTGGTGAAACAGAAGTTGGTTACGATAATCTTGAATTTTATGATGGTGTTGGAAATTCTGGTAACTTATTATACAGTGCTGACGGCGATCATACCGGTGTTTCTGTACTATCAACTTCAGGAACTATTACCATGTTTATAAATGGTGATGCTATTTGGAATTGTGTTGATGGTGTAGGTGGCCCTTATGTGCCATTAGAATTAACAATTAGTTGTTCAACTCCTTCTGCACTCGATATAGCAGGAAGAGCAATGACTACAGCTACGTCTCTAATTTTAGCGAATGGCCCTTTTCTTATTTCTGGTGATCTCCAAAATATGGGAAGTAGTACTGTAACCTCTATGGATGTTAATTATTCTATTGACGGTGGAGCTACTGTAACTGAAAGTGTTTCTGGTCTAACATTAGCTACTGGCGATTACTACAGCTTTATTCATGGAACCCCATGGTCTCCAGCTGCAGGAACTTATAATATTGATGTATGGGCGACTAACATCAACGGTGCTACAGACATGGACACTAGCAACGACATGGCTTCTGGTTCTGTTACTGTTTTCGCTAACGGAGATATTAAGAGACCTATGTTGGAGTCGTTTACAAGTTCTACTTGTGGCCCATGTGTAGCTGGTAATCAAAATACATCAGCTGTACTTGCTGGTTATGGAGACGACCAGTATTCAATGGTAAAGTATCAAATGTCTTGGCCAGGATCTGGTGATCCTTATTACACTGCTGAAGGTGGTGATAGAAGAGCTTACTATAATGTAAACGCTGTTCCAGATTTTATTCTAGATGGAAATGTTTGGCAAGGAAACTCTAGTAGTGTAACTGCTAGTCAAATAGATGCTATCATGGTAAATCCCGCATTTGTTAGTTTATCTTCTTACCATGTGGCTAATGGTCAAACTGTAGATTTTACAGTGACAATTAATCCATTAGGAGACTTTACTGGACCTCTTACTTTATATTCTGCAGTATTTGAATATATGACCTACAACAATGTTGGTAGTAATGGAGAAACACAATTTTCTAAAGTAATGAAGAAAATGGTTCCTAGTTCAACTGGATTTTCATTAGGTAGTTTAACAGACGGACAAACTGTAGTAGAGAATTTCTCTCATACATTTGCAGGTTCTTACAGATTACCTTCTGATGCAAACAGTCCAATAGACCATAATAGCGAGCACTCTGTTGAAGACTTTAGTAATTTAGGTGTTGTAACTTGGATTCAAGATGATAACAGTAAAGAAATTCTTCAGTCTACTGTGTCTGTTGAAAGTTCTACAGGTATTAACGAAAACCAAGTAACTGAACTTATGGTATTTCCTAACCCTACTGAAAATACTGCAACAGTTGCATTCAGTGGAATTGAGGGAGAGAATGTAACTATTGAATTGTATAATCTATTAGGAGAATTAATTATATCTGAAAGTTATACTTCAAAATCTAGTTCAGACTTTTACAACTTAGATGTAAGTAATGTTAATAACGGTATTTACAACTTAATGTTTAAAGTAGGTGAATCTACTAATACTAAAAAGCTACAAATTCTTAAATAAGAAATTTAGATTTTAATTTATACAAAAGGCCTGATACATGTATCAGGCCTTTTTTTTGTTAAAGGGACTAGGAAATTTTATATTTTTAAAACTGAAATGCAAACTAAGTGAATACTTTCTCTAAATATGTTATTGGTTTTACAGGAGTAATTGTTGTATTAATATATGGACAGTCCATATTGATCCCATTTATTTTTGCACTATTACTGTGGTTTACAATACGTGTATTCAGTTCTATTTCTGAAAAAATTCCAGGTTATGGTAAACTTGTTCCTAATAAAGCGAAAAAAGTTCTTTCTGCGGTATTTGTGTTTTACATACTTTATTTTTTTACGCAAATAATTTTCTCAAGTTTTAATTCTATAATTCAGTCTCACCACGATTACAATGAAAATCTAAGTAATTTAATTTCATTAATAAATAATGAATTTCAAATAGATTTAAAGTCATATATTAAAAATCAAAGTGCGGAAATAAGCATTGCTGGATTTGCTGAGATGCTCTTTGATGCAATTTCAAATATTGTCAGTAGCACGCTTCTAATTATAATTTTCACCATTTTCATATTTATTGAAGAAAAATATTTTAGTAAAAAACTAAACCAATTTTTATCTGAATCGAAGACGGAATATAAAAGTCTTTCCAATACATTAGAAAAAATAGAGTGGTCTGTAGCTAAGTATCTAGGTATAAAAACCTTATCAAGTCTACTAACTGGGTTCTTAAGTTTAATAGTATTCTATATATGTGATCTAAATTTTGCAGTTTTTTGGGCATTTTTAATTTTCCTTCTTAACTATATACCTACCATTGGATCGCTATTAGCTACCCTTTTTCCCGTAGCTTTTTCAATGCTCCAATTTGGAGAATTTACAACAGCTTCTGTTATATTAGTAGTAGTTGGTGCTATTCAAATAATAATTGGAAACTTAATAGAACCTAGATGGATGGGAAATTCAATGAATATAAGCCCGCTTGTAAGTATTTTATCGCTTATGTTTTGGGGCCTTATATGGGGAACCACTGGAATGATTGTGAGTGTACCATTTACTGTTGTAATAATCATAATTCTATCAGAAATTGAAGGTACTAGACCTTTAGCAATATTACTTTCAGAAAAAGGTGATATTAGTGAAAAAGAATAATCTAAATAAGACTTATTGGGAAAATAGATACTTTCAAAACCAAATTGGATGGGATTTAGGGGTTATTTCCCCTGCTATCAAATTCTGGTTCGATAATGAAAAAAATAAGAGTTTAAATATTCTAATTCCTGGAGCAGGTATTGGTTACGAAGCAAAATATGGATTTGAAAATGGGTTTATAAATATTTTCTATTTAGACCTTTCTGATAATGCAGTAAAAGGTTTTAAAAAAAATTGTCCGTATTTTCCTAATGAACAAATCCTAATGATTGATTTTTTTGACCTTAGTAAAATAGGCTTTTTTGATGTTATTCTAGAGCAAACTTTTTTTTGTGCAATAAATCCAATATTAAGAAAAAAGTATGTGGATAAAGCCTATCAAATTCTGAATAGTAATGGTAAAATATTTGGCTTATTGTTTGAAAAAATCTTTAATACTGAGGGGCCTCCCTTTGGTGGATCTCATAAAAATTACTATGAATTATTTTCAAGAAAGTTTGATGTAAAAACACTAGAAAAAACTAAAAAATCTGTTTCTGCAAGAAAAGGGTTTGAATTATGGATGGAAGCCAAGAAAAAAGAGAGCTGATAAACTATAGAGACTTTATTAACTCTTCTGTAATTTCTAAATTATGATAAACTGCATTAACATCGTCGTCATCTTCCATCTTATCAATTAGCTTCATTACAGTTTGTGCATCTTCTATAGATAAAGAAGTGGTTTCCATGGGTATTCTCTGAATTTCTGTGTTGCTAACAAGCCATTTTTTTTCCTCTAGGGCAGCTTGCATTTTCCCATATTCATCGAAACTTGTTTGAATGATAACTTCATCTTCAATAGCAGACAACTCCTCAAGTCCAAAGTCAATTAGCTCCATCTCTACTTCTTCTAAATCTTCAATATTTATACTTTCTCTTTTAATGGTGAAAACTCCTTTTCTGTCAAATAAAAAACCTAAAGATCCGTTGGTTCCTAAATTTCCAGCATATTTATTAAATATTGATCTAACGGAAGCAACCGTTCTATTATTATTATCTGTTGTAGCTTCGACAAAAACAGCAATTCCTTTAGAAGCATACCCTTCAAAAGTGATTTCTGCTAAACTAGCTCCTTCACCACCTAATCCTTTTTTAATTGCTCTTTCAATAGTGTCTTTAGGCATATTAGCACCTTTAGCATTTTGAACAGCCAATCTTAGAGAAGGATTCGTTTCTACATCTCCACCTGCATCTCGTGCTGCGATGGTGATTTCTTTAATTGCCCTTGTAAAAACCTTTGCTCTCTTTTTATCTTGAGCTGCTTTTCGGTGTTTTATATTAGCCCACTTACTATGTCCTGCCATTTTGTAAAATTAAATTATAAAATTAAATAAAAATTGTATTTCTACTATATGAGACTATTTTTGTTTTTTAAACAATGGATTCTGACTCTTTAACATACAAAAATTTAATACAAGATATAGGTAATATTATAGACACTTCAATACCGACATATACCAATTTAGGTAATGTGTCTGCTTTAATTAAAAGTCGTTTTAATTGGTTTTGGGTAGGGTTTTACAAAGTAGAAAGAACAGAATTAATATTGAATGCATTCCAAGGACCTGCTGCCTGCGTTAGAATACCAAAGGGAAAAGGAGTTTGTGGTAAAGCATGGTCAGAAAACAAATCCATAATTGTGGAAGATGTTGATCTATTTGAAGGTCATATATCTTGTAATCCTGCATCGAAATCGGAAATAGTTATACCTTTTAAGAACAGTAATGATGAAATTGTTTATGTTTTAGACATTGACCACGATCAAAAAAATGCTTTTAATAAAATAGACGAGATTAATTTAAAGACGATTAATAAATTAATAGTACCAATACTTTGAAGTATCTTTATTTAAGCACCATAATTCTATTCGCTAGCTGCGCGCAACAAACTGTATTAACAGGTGGAGATAAAGATGTTGCATCTCCAGAATTATTAATGGATAGCAACCTGAAAAATACCAATTTTAGAGAACAAAGTTTCCTATTAGAATTTGATGAGAATATTCAATTCTTAAAAGATAAAAGAGGGGTGATTATTAATCCTGCAATAAATAACATAGAATATACAGATGATAAAAATACTCTGGAAATAAAATGGGAAGACACCTTAAAGAATGAAACAACCTATTCATTTGTTTTTAGGAATTCTATTGCAGATATAACAGAAAATAATAAAATAAAGGAATTAAATTACGTAATAGCTACAGGGGACAAGATAGATAGTGGTAGTATATCTGGATATGTATATAAATATCCTGAAAAAAAACCACTAAAAGAAGCTCTTATTATTGCAAAAGCTTTAGGAAAGTCTACCAATTATTATAAATCTTATACCAATTCAAAAGGGAAATTCACTTTTAGCAATTTAAAAAAAGGTGAATATTTATTGCACACTTTTGAGGATGAAAATAATAACTTTAAGTTAGATACTAACACTGAAGTTCATGGATTTATAAAAGATACTGTGGAGTTAAATGATAGTATCTTGAGTATTATTGTGTATGAGTCCGATAAAAAAATCTCGATTGAAAAAATAAAATATAATCTCCAAGGAAATTTATCGCTTTCCTTTAATGTTAGTATCGATTCATGTATTGTTTCAGACTTAACTACGGGAACAACATACTTTTCGAATATCCTTAGTAAAAACCACGAATTTTATTTTACTGACACTATTGAAAAACATGTTATTGTGGTTCAATCAAAATATTTTTTAAATGACACCGTAAGAATAGCCTCTGAAAATAAAAGAATAAAAAATAAAATCATTTACAAGCAGCTTGTAGCCAATCAGCTTGAATCAAATAATAAATTTATTTTGGATTTTAATCAATACATAAAAAAAATAGATACCTCAAAAATTAAATTGCTTTTAGATACTACAATAATTAAAGCCGATTTTCAGTACCAAAACAACTTACTTACTATAATACCAGAAAATAGCGATGGCCCATTTAAAATGATATTATTTCCTGAAAGTATAGAAGGTGTCAAAAACATTAAAAAAGATACCAGTAGTATTAATTTTACTTTTCTTCAAGAGCGGAAACTTTCTAGTTTCGGATTGAATATTAAGAATTTACCTTTTAAAAAATCTATTCTTCAAATTTTAAAAAATGATCAAATTTTAAAACAAATTTCATTTTCAGGTAGCCAATTAGATACAATTATTCCAAAGTGTTTTGTTGGGAAGTATAAATTAAAACTTATTGCGGATCTAGATGGAAATAATTATTGGACAAAGG
>Ga0233444_10000332_pt1 | contig 64654 bp, 56 predicted proteins | sample SI_124_October20_6_FD_182792 | JGI IMG/M metagenome (GOLD analysis project Ga0233444, IMG submission 182792) | Seawater microbial communities from Saanich Inlet, British Columbia, Canada - SI_124_October2016_10_MG | ecosystem: Environmental > Aquatic > Marine > Inlet | place: Canada: British... | reverse complement strand
TTATTTGGTTCAAAACCCGTTGATGAAGTTTATAAAGAAATATTAGATTCTTGTGAAAAAGGTAAAACAGTTAAAGTGGAATAAGAGAAATCAGAAAGATTTACAAATGAAATCTCGTTCATTAATTTATAACACACTTTAATTACTTCTCTTTTCAAAAATCAGTATAACCAACTGATTTATATTTAATTACATGATATTATTAAAAATAGGGAGGGATTCGAACCACCTAAAAAAATAACTCCTTGAAAATCAAGGAGTTATAAATTTCGAAGTGGTTGCGGTCTGGACGGGACTCGAACCCGCGACCCCCTGCGTGACAGGCAGGTATTCTAACCAGCTGAACTACCAGACCTGTTTGAATGATTGCAAATATACATTGCATTTTTGTTATCTAAAAATAAAAATCCACTAAAAAGGGAAAATTTAAAAAGAAGATTTAAATCAAAGCATCAAGTGCCTCAGCATAAGCTGCTTTTGGGGAAACACCCACTTTACGGTCGACAATTTCTCCATTTTTAAACACCAAAACTGTAGGGATATTTCGAACTCCATATTTAGCAGCAAATTCTTGATTTGAATCAACATCAAGTTTTCCAACAACTGCCTTTCCTTCGAAATCAGTACTAATTTCTTCAATTATTGGACCAACCATGCGGCAAGGGCCACACCATGCTGCCCAAAAGTCAACCAGTACTGGTTTAGTAGATTTTAAGACCATTTCGTCGAAGTTTGCATCTGTTATTTCTAAAGCCATAATATTATTATTTTTTTTACAAATGTATCTTTTTTTTTTAAGCATAAAATAGTCTCAGCATCTGATTTTCTTATACTTAAATTATTAATCTTAATTTAATTGATATGGAATCTTTTGTTGCTCTAAAACCGACAACAATTCATTATTGATATCAAGGCGTTGTTTTCTACTGGGAAGTGTTAATTTAATTTTCTCTTCGGTATCGAAAACATCAACATACAGTGCCTTTTCCCCTTTAAAAGAACTAAAAACCTTTTTGAGTTCACCTACCTTTTCTTCATTAAGCTGTTTTACTTCAAACATTAAAGTGATTTTTTTAACATTTGTTTTTAGGGTATCCTGAAGCATTTCAAAATTGTTAAATTGAATTCTAGGAGGTCCAAGCTGTCCCGTCTCACGATTCCTCCATCCTTCAGCTACTCGAATCCGAAGACGAACAAAATTATTGGGCAGTATGAAGTGTCTGAACTTTAAATAATCTTCACCAAAGATTTTGAATTCATACTGGTCAGAAAAATCTTCAATAGAAAATTTACCCCATCCCTTTCCATTTTTGCTAACTAAATGTTCTACATCATTGATAATTCCGCCAAAACTTAAATCTCTGTTGATTAATGGATCCAGATCATTTAAAACATCAAAGGTTGCAGAAGAAAAATATTTCATCTCCCGTTTGAAATCGTCTAATGGATGAGCAGATATATAAATCCCAACAACCGCTTTTTCTTTTTTCAATAACTCCAAAGTTCCCCATGATTCGCATTCGGGAATTTTAATTTCTTGGATTTGTTCTTGACTATCATCCCCAAATAAATTGGTTTGAGAAGAATTTAAATTTTCTTGATATTTAGCTCCGTATCGGATTGCTTTCTCCAAAAAAATTATTCCATCCCCATCAGGATTAAAATATTGTGCACGGTGACAGTTTCCAAAAGAATCTAAACCTCCAGCCAAAGTCAAGTTTTCAAGTGCTTTTTTATTTGCAGCTCGTAAATCAATTCTTTTAGTCAAATCAAAAACAGAGGTATACCTGCTTTTCTCACGATGTTCAATAATGGTCTCTACGGCTCCCCTACCGACTCCTTTTATAGCTCCCATACCAAAACGAATAGCTTGTTGATCATTTACAGTGAACTTATAAAAGGATTCGTTTACATCAGGTCCAAGTACATTGAGTCCCATCCGGCGACACTCCTCCATAAAAAAGGTTACCTGTTTGATGTCGTTCATGTTATTCGATAAAACCGCTGCCATGTATTCAGCGGGATAATGTGCTTTTAAATAAGCGGTTTGATACCCAATCCAAGCGTAGCATGTCGAATGCGATTTATTAAAAGCATAAGACGCAAACGCTTCCCAATCTTTCCATATTTTTTCTAATTTTTCTGGGGCATGTCCATTGGCTGTTCCTCCTTCAATGAACTGGGGTTTCAACTTGGCCAGCAGTGCATGTATTTTTTTACCCATTGCCTTACGCAAAACATCTGCTTCACCTTTGGTAAAACCTGCAAGTTTTTGAGAAAGCAACATAACCTGCTCTTGATAAACGGTAATCCCATAGGTTTCTTGAAGATATTCCTCCATATCATCCAAATCGTAGGAAATTTCTTCTTTTCCATTTTTACGAGCAACAAAACTTGGAATATACTCCAAAGGACCCGGACGATACAAAGCGTTCATTGCTATTAAATCTGCAAAAACATTGGGTTTTAAATCCTTTAAATATTTTTGCATCCCAGCAGATTCATATTGAAAAATCCCAACCGTTTCTCCTCTTTGGAAGAGTTCATAGGTTTTGACATCATCCAAAGGAAAAGTATCTGGATCTAAATCTATGTTGTGTTTATATTTAACTAATTTGACGGTGTCTTTGATTAAGGTCAAGGTCTTCAATCCTAAAAAGTCCATTTTCAACAAGCCCGCATCTTCTACTACAGAATTATCAAATTGAGTCACAAACAAATCAGAATCTTTCGCCGTTGCAACTGGAACAAAATTGGTAATATCATCTGGAGTGATAATTACCCCACAAGCATGAATTCCTGTATTTCGTAAAGAACCTTCCAAAACCTTTGCTTGTTGAATGGTTTCTCCCGATAAACTTGCTTCTTCTGAAAGGGATAAAAATTCTTTCACTTTTTGGAACTCATCGGCTCTCAAATTTTTTTGAAGCTCTTTTTCTTCAAGGCCAAAAATCTTTGACAGTTTAATGTTTGGTAACATTTTTGAAATTCGATCAGCCTCATTCAATGCTAAATCCAATACTCGTGCAGTATCACGAATTGAGGATTTTGCAGCCATAGTTCCGTAGGTTATGATTTGTGCTACCTGATTAGAACCGTATTTGTCGATTACATAATCCATTACCTTTCCACGGCCTTCATCATCAAAATCAATATCAATATCCGGCAAACTTACCCGATCGGGATTAAGAAAACGCTCAAAAAGAAGATTGTATTGAATGGGATCCAAATTTACAATCCACAAACAGTATGCAACTACGGATCCAGCCGCTGAACCCCGACCGGGTCCAACCGAAACTCCCATGTCTCTTGCAGCTGCAATCAAATCTTGAACAATTAAAAAATATCCCGGATAGCCTGTGTTAGCTATGACACTCAATTCAAAATCAATTCGTTTCGAAATTTCATCGGTCAGTATGTCGTATCTTTTTTTAGCACCTTCATAAGTTAAATGACGAAGAAAATTATTTTCCCCCAGTTTACCATCAGGATCTTCTTGAATTAAATATTCTTCTGGAATATCGAATTTTGGCAGCAACACTTCTCGTGCCAATTCAAAAGGCTCTATTTTATCAATCAATGCCTCGATATTCAAAATCGCCTCAGGCAAATCTTGAAACAAAAGTTTCATTTCTTCGGGGGATTTAATGTAGTATTCTTGATTGGGGAAACCATAACGAAAGCCGCGTCCTCTTCCTATGGGTGTTGCTTGTTTTTCTCCTTCTTTTAAGCAGAGTAGAATGTCATGAGCATTCGCTTCCTCTTTAGCAGCATAATAGGTGTTGTTGGATGCAATTAAAGGAATTTGATACTGTTGAGATAAAGAAATTAAAACCTCATTTACTCGTTTCTCATCTTCTTGACCATGGCGCATGATCTCAATGTAAAGATCTTCTCCAAACATTTTGTGCCACCATTGCAAAGCTTCTTCTGCCTGACGGTTTCCAATGTTTAAAATTTTCGAAGGAACTTCACCATAGAGATTTCCTGTCAAAACAATGAGATCTTCTTTGTATTGTTCAACAATCGTACGATCAATTCTTGGGACATAATAAAAGCCTTCAACATAGGCTATTGATGTCATTTTAGCTAAGTTATGATATCCTTTTTTGTTCTTTGCTAAGAATACAATTTGATACCCATCATCACGTCGAGTTTTATCTTTATAATCCTCACAAACATAAAATTCACATCCTACAATGGGTTTAATTTGTGCTTCCGAATCAGCTTCTTTATTGTGATTATTTATTGTTTTTATAAAGTGAAATACCCCCATAAGATTTGCATGATCTGTAAGGGCTATGGCCGACATTTGGTGTTTTGAAGCAATACCAACCATTTGACTCATTTTGGAAGTTGCTTGAAGTACGGAAAATTGTGAGTGATTATGTAAATGCACAAAAGGGGCTTGCTCAAGTTCGGGACTAATTGTTTCCGATGGCGGTTTGGCAAACTCTGGTTCTTGGTTTTGAGCTATTTTTTTTGAAGCTTCTTTTAAGTTCTGGTGGGTTAGTCCAATTAATGAAATGGTATCTTCTTGTTCTTGGAGCGTTCTTAGAAGATCTCCTTTACCTGCTAAAGCTTTGGGATGTAATTGATCTGTTCGGAGTAATTCCAAAAAGCAACGAGTCGTTGCCTCTACGTCAGCAGTTGCATTATGAGCCTCACCAAAACCTTTTCCAAACAGATGAAAATACAACTCGGTAAGGGTCGGAAGCTTAAACTTACCCCCTCGCCCTCCCGGTATTTTACAAAAGCTTGCCGTTTCTTCGGTACAAGTGTCAATGATTTGAACATCCTCTAAAGGGTTGTGATCTCCTATACGCAAATATTCTGCTCCCATGATGTTGAGGTCAAAACTTACATTATGGCCCCCAACATAATCCGCCTCAGATAAGGCTTGGGTAAAAAGATTTAAGACCTCCTCTAAAGGTCGACCCTGATCGAGAGCCAATTCAGTAGATATTCCATGAATCTGCTCCGCATCAAAAGGCACGGTAAAACCATCGGGGGTTATCAAATAATCTTCATGAGAAACCAACGCCCCTCTTTCATCGTGAAGTTGCCATGCAATCTGAATGCAACGTGGCCAATTTTCAGAATCAGACAAAGGCGCATCCCAACGTTTTGGAAGTCCAGTCGTTTCGGTATCGAAGATGATATACATATAAACGAAAATAACAAATTCAATTGGAGGATTGAACATGTTTTATGTGGAGTTATTAACTGCTTTGTGTAAAGTAAAAATTCTACTCTATTTTTTTGAAAATCGACAAAATTAAATTATTAAAAGGATAATAATTCTGAGGTATAAATACCAAAGAAACAAGCAAAAGAAAAAAATGAGCTTATATTTGCAAAAAATAATTCGGATCGAATCTTTGATCACTTCTTTTTCGGAAACCAAAAATCAAAAAACGCTTGAAGAGCGACTTTTAAAGGATGACTCTTGTTTATTTTTAAAAGGAACCGTTGGCTCTGGAATTAGTTTTGTGCTTGCAAATAACTTTAAAGTTATAGGAAAAACAATGCTTTTCATATCTGAGGACCGCGAAAAAGCTGCCTATCAACTGAATGATTTTGAACGAATTCTTGGAAACGATAACGTCCTTTTTTTTCCTTCGAGTTATCGAAAACCTTATCAAACAGAAACCACAGACAATGCTAATGTATTACTTCGTTCAGAGGTTTTAACCAAACTAGGGAATTCAAAAAAACCTAAACTCATAGTCAGCTATCCGCAGGCCATTTTTGAAAAAGTAGTCTCTCAATCTACTTTAAAAAGGAACACTCTTGAAGTTGTAACAGACAGTTTGCTTTCAATCGATTTTGTCAACGAAGTACTTTTCGAATATCAATTTGAGCGGGTTGACTTTGTCACTCAACCTGGAGAATTTTCAGTTCGTGGTGGAATTATAGATGTATTTTCCTTTTCAAATCAGCATCCCTACAGAATTGAATTTTACGATGATCGAGTTGAGAGTTTGAGGAGTTTTGACGTTGCAACACAACTGTCTATTTCTCCACTCAATAAGATTCAATTACTCCCAAATACTTCTGAAGGTTTTACCAAAGCCAAACGAAAAAACTTAATCGAGGTCATCGCGCCTAGAGGGTTGTTAATTACTCAAAATTTTGATTTTATAGGTTCCCGAATAGAACACTATTTCAAAGATGCCGTTGCAAGTTTTGAAAAACTAGAAACAGAAACTCAACATCTTCCCCCCGATGTTTTATTTACCTCCAATGAAGAATTTACTCAGTCTGCTACCTTACTATCTCTAGTAAGTTTAAGTAAGACTAATGCTCTTTCAAAACAAGAAAAAATTTTTTTTAAACAAAGTCCCCAGCCTGCCTTCAATCGTAAATTCGATCGTTTGATCAATTATCTCAATGACAACCACGAAAAGGGTTACCAAAACTATATTTGCTGTGCCAGTGACCAACAAGCCCAAAGGTTCAAAGATATTTTTGAGGAAGGAGAGGAAATTGTTCATTACAAAACAGTAGTTACTCCCCTTTTTGAAGGTTTTGAAGATGTTGATGCTAAGGTTGCTTGTTTTACTGATCATCAAATTTTCGAACGATATCACAAATATCAACTTAAAACCACAAAGGCTAAAAAAGAAGCGCTCACCCTAAAGGAGCTCACACATTTGAAGGTTGGAGATTATGTGACCCACATAGATCACGGAATTGGTCAATTTGGAGGGCTTCAAAAAATTGATGTTGAAGGAAATCAACAAGAAGCCATTAAACTGGTTTATGCAGACCGCGATATTCTGTATCTCAGCATTCATTCTTTACACAAAATCTCTAAGTTTAATGGAAAAGATGGTAAGGTTCCTAAGATTTACAAACTGGGTTCTACTGCCTGGAAAAGTCTTAAACAGAAAACAAAAACTCGGGTTAAACAAATTGCATTTAACCTGATCGAATTGTATGCAAAAAGACGCCAAAAAATTGGTTATGCATGTGATCCAGACAGTTATCTGCAACACGAACTAGAGGCTTCTTTTATCTTTGAAGATACTCCCGATCAATGCACTGCAACTGCTGATGTCAAAAAAGACATGGAAAGTGAACAACCCATGGATCGTTTAGTTTGCGGAGATGTTGGTTTTGGAAAAACTGAAGTTGCCATTCGAGCAGCATTCAAAGCAGTTGACAACAGTAAACAAGTTGCTGTTTTGGTTCCTACAACTATTCTAGCTTTTCAACATTTTAAGAATTTTTCTAAACGCTTAGAAAATCTTCCTGTTCGGGTAGATTACCTGAGTCGCTTTCGTTCAGCCAAACACAAAAAACAAATCATTGAAGACCTCAAAGCAGGTAAAATTGATATTCTCATTGGCACCCATCAATTGGTAGGTAAAAGTATAGAATTTAAGGATCTTGGTCTTTTGGTGGTTGACGAAGAACAAAAATTTGGAGTTGCAGTTAAAGAAAAGCTTCGAGCACTCAAAACCAATGTTGATGTTTTAACACTTACTGCTACTCCCATTCCTCGTACGCTTCAATTCAGTTTAATGGCGGCTCGAGACATGTCAGTTATTGCTACTCCCCCACCAAATCGATACCCCATTGAAAGTGAAGTGATTCGTTTTAACGAAGAATTTATTCGGGATAGTGTTTCCTACGAAATACAGCGAGGGGGTCAAGTTTTTTTCATTCATAACCGCGTAGAAAACATTAACGAAGTTGCAGGGATGCTTCAACGACTTATTCCTGATGCGCGAATACGGATTGGGCATGGCCAAATGGATGGAAAAAAATTAGAAGAAAATCTTTTGCAATTTATGGATGGAGGTTACGACATTCTAGTTGCAACAACAATTATCGAAAACGGTTTGGACGTTCCCAATGCCAATACCATTTTCATAAACAGTGCACAAAACTTTGGCTTGAGTGATCTTCATCAAATGAGAGGTCGTGTTGGGAGAAGTAACAAAAAAGCATTTTGTTATTTCATTACTCCTCCATACAGTGCACTTTCCAACGATGCTCAAAAAAGAATTCAAGCTATTGAGCAGTTTGCGGCTTTGGGTTCAGGAATTCAGATTGCAATGAAAGATTTAGAGATTCGAGGAGCCGGAGATTTACTTGGAGGAGAACAAAGCGGTTTTATAAACGACATCGGATTTGAAACTTATCAAAAAATTTTAAAAGAAGCCATCGAGGAATTGAAAGAAAATGAATTCAAATCCTTGTATGGAAAGTCTGAAAAAGAAGATCCAAAAACTTTTGTGAAAGAAATTCAAATTGACACAGACTTAGAAGTACTTTTTCCAGATCACTACATCAACAGCGTAAGTGAACGTCTTACATTGTACAATCGCTTAGGAACCTTGAAAGACGAAACTGAATTAGAAACATACCAAAAAGAAATTGAAGATCGGTTTGGGCCCTTACCCAATCAAGCAGAAGCTTTGTTGGATAGTGTTCGTTTGAAATGGAAAGCGGCTCATTTGGGAATTGAGCGCATTCTACTCAAAAAAAATCAATGCATTGGATATTTTATTGCTGATCAGGAAAGTACATTTTACCAAAGTAATCGTTTCAACCAAATCTTGGCTTGGGTACAACAAAATCCAAATCGGGTAAACATGAAAGAAAAACAAACCAAAAATGGTTTAAGATTGCGACTTGCCTCTAACAAAATTGGTTCTGTAAAACAAGCTATTGAACTTTTCCCTGATTTAGAGTGACTTCAAATCTTTAATAACCTTAAAAGCTGTATTTACTGAATCCTCATCAACCAGAATTGTAAATTCATTAGAAGTCGATATAACTTGTGTAATATTAACTCCTTCCCAAGACAGGCGTTGAAAAATAAAATAATAAATTCCAGGAATATTCACATTCTCTGTTGGCAACTTTATGGTTACAGAAGATAAGTTTTCGGATTTTTCAAGTAATTGTTCTTTACTAAAAAAAGTATCAACCAAATGACTCATATTACTGCTGATTACAATATTGGATTCTGAAACTCCCCGAGAAGAAGTGTAAAAAGCTGTTTTATTATCGTTAACCTGAGACAAAAAAGAAGCTTGAGCACTCAATAAAGTATCCGAAATTTTAAAACTGTAATCAACCAGTGATGAACGAACGGTTATGTCTCCTATTTCTTTTAAAACCTTAACAATCTTATGAGTTGAAAGAAATTCCATATTATCTGAAATTCTTTTTAAGGCCATCACTATTGCACCGCTACGAGCTTCTTTTTTGAGTGCAATTTCAATTTCAGGTTGAATTTGTCTTGCCAAGGAGGTTAAATTTATAATACCCTGAGAAAGGGCTGTAGACAAAAAAGGTTTGGTTTTAATGTAATTCTCAACCACTGAAGCAATAGTTTTCATTCATGAAATTGTTAAATTCAAAGTAAATGTATAAAAATAAATACAAATTGTTTGTTTTGTAACAATTTCCTAAAAAAGTGGAACGCATCTTCTATGTGTTTTCGATTCCATTTACCCTTTTAAACCAAATAAGTAATAATATCAAAGTGAACTTGGCCTTGGAGTTTTTTTTGTTGAACAGATGCATCCATTGTAATAATCAACAACTAGATTTTTTTCTTACTGACAAAAGTTTCTTGATTTCCATTGATAGCTGATGATCTTGCTTTTACTTCAATGGCGATAATAAAATCATCTTTAGCAGCAATGATATCGATCTCTGCCTTACGATATCTGATATTTTGTTTAAAATTAAATACTCTTGCTTTTTGAAATATGCCGAAGCTTTTTGTTCTGCAATTTGACTAAAGGTGTAGGGTTCACTTATAAGAAGTTTGGATTGACTCATACAAAATAGTAATCCGCCAAAGAAAAAAGGCTTATTTTTGTGAAAATTATTTTTATGGCACTTACTGCAAAACGATACACCATCACTGCTGCACTTCCCTATACAAATGGTCCTATTCACATAGGACACTTAGCTGGAGTGTATATTCCAGCTGATATATACAGTCGTTATTTACGTGCCCAAAAAAAAGACGTTGCCTTTATTTGTGGAAGTGACGAACACGGTGTTGCCATATCAATTCGAGCTAAAAAAGAAGGGGTAAGTCCTAAAGAAATAATTGATAAATACGACCAAATGATTCGAACTTCATTTGATCAATTGGGAATTTCTTTTGATAATTACTCTCGTACTTCATCCGACATTCATCATAAAACTGCTTCTGAAATTTTCACAAAAATGAACGATACCGGGAAATTTATTGAGGAAGTAACTGAACAATTGTTCGACCCCGAGGCAAATCAATATTTAGCGGATCGGTTCGTAACAGGTACTTGTCCCAAATGTCAATACCACGAAGCCTATGGAGATCAATGTGAACAATGCGGAAGTCCTTTAAATGCTACTGAATTAATTAATCCAAAATCTATATTGTCTGGCGCTACGCCTGTTTTGAAAAAAACAAAACATTGGTTTTTACCCTTAAATCATTATCAAGAATTTATGAAGGAATGGGTTATTGAAGGACATAAAGATGATTGGAAACCAAATGTTTATGGACAAGTGAAATCTTGGATAGATGATGGGCTTCGACCAAGAGCAGTTACTCGTGATTTAGATTGGGGCATTCCTGTTCCTGTTGAAGGTGCTGATGGGAAAGTTATGTATGTGTGGTTTGATGCCCCCATAGGGTATATTTCTTCAACCAAAGAATGGGCCGCAAAAAAAAATAAAGACTGGAAACCTTATTGGAAGGATAAAGAGACCTCTTTAGTTCATTTTATTGGAAAAGACAACATTGTATTTCATTGTATTATTTTCCCATGCATACTAAAAGCTTCGGGAGAATATATCTTACCAGAAAATGTTCCAGCAAATGAATTTTTGAATTTAGAAGGAAATAAAATTTCTACTTCCAAAAACTGGGCTGTTTGGCTTCATGAATACTTAACAGAATTTCCAGGTCAAGAAGATGTATTGCGTTATGTACTAACTTCGAATGCACCCGAAACAAAAGACAACGATTTTACTTGGAAAGATTTTCAGGCAAGAAACAATAATGAATTGGTCGCAATCTTCGGAAACTTCATCAACCGAGTGAGTGTACTTACCCAAAAATATTATGACGGAATTGTACCAGAACAAAAAGACTTAACCCAAGAAGATTTGAAAACATTGAATAAGATGAGAGCATTTCCTGGTGTTATAGGAGGTAGTATTGAGCGATACCGTTTTAGAGAAGCGAGTCAAGAGCTTATGAATTTAGCTCGATTGGGTAACAAATATTTGGCAGACCAAGAACCTTGGAAATTAATTAAAATAGATCCAGAACGAGTAAAAACAATCCTGAATGTTTCCTTACAGATTTCAGCTACTCTTGCCACAGTTACTGAACCCTTTTTGCCCTTTAGTGCAAAAAAATTGAGAGGTATTCTCAATATTAGCAATCCTATAAATTGGAATGCAATTGAAACTTCAAAAGATATTTTACCAGCTGGTCATATTATTGGAAGTCAAAAGCTACTTTTTGCTAAGATCGATGATAGCATCATACAAGCTCAGTTGGAAAAACTTGAAGCTACCAAAAAAAATAATTCAGAAGCTAACTATGAATTACCCCCTGTAAAAGAAAACATAAATTTTGAGAATTTTAGTACGATGGATCTTCGAACGGGAACAATTGTTGAAGCTGAAAAAATAAAAAAAACTAAAAAATTACTCAATCTAAAAGTAGATCTTGGTTTTGAAATAAGAACAATTGTTTCGGGTATCGCCGAAAGCTATTCCACTGAAGAAATAATAGGAAAAAAAGTAACTGTTTTAGTTAATCTAGCACCAAGAATCATAAAAGGAGTTGAAAGCCAAGGGATGTTACTTATGACCGAAAACAAAGAGGGTAAACTTATAATCGTTGGTCCCGAAGACAGCAATATGGATAATGGATTTGAAATAAATTAAATAACATTGGGTTTGCTCAATATTGCCTTTCATCCCATCTATCAGTTACCCCTTCCCTCAAAACATAGGTTTCCAATGGAGAAGTACGATTTACTCCCCAAACAGTTAATATATGAGGGGACTTGTAATGCAGAAGATTTTTTTAGTCCAATTGCTGCAGAGCAATCTGTTGTGGAAAGGATTCATGATCCAGATTATGTTAAAAAACTTCTAGAACTTCATTTAAATAAAAAAGAGGTGCGAAAAATTGGTTTTCCATTGAGCAAACAACTTATTGAAAGAGAATTCATTATCGCAGGAGGAACGATCCAAGGAGCTGTAAAAGCAATAGACTCTGGTATGGCTATGAACATTGCTGGGGGAACTCATCACGCCTTTAAAAGTCATGGCGAAGCTTTTTGTCTGCTGAATGATCAAGCGATTGCTGCTCAGTATCTTTTAGATAATAAATTGGCTAACAATATTTTAATAATTGACTTGGATGTACATCAAGGTAATGGAACAGCAAAAATTTTTGAATCCAATCCAAAAGTATTTACCTTTTCAATGCATGGTAAAAAAAACTATCCTTTTCAAAAAGAACAAAGTAATCTGGATTTAGAACTTGAAGACAACTGTTCGGATGATGAATTCATTAACAGTTTGAAAAAAGTCTTACCCAAATTAATTGATGAACTTAAACCGGATTTTATTTTTTATTTAAGTGGTGTTGATGTTTTGGAAACAGATAAACTAGGACGCATAGGGATGACTATTGATGGCTGTAAAAAAAGAGATGTTTATGTTTTCGAGCAATGTAAATTGCATGATATACCGGTTCAATGCAGTATGGGTGGCGGATATTCTGAAGATCTTAAAATAATTATTGATGCCCATGCCAATACATTTAGATCAGCCAAAGACATCTTTGATTAACGCCAGTTTTGACTTTTCATATTAATTGCTGCAATCACTATATCTTTTCTGCTAATTTGTCCAACTAATTTACCGTTTTCAAGGACTGGAAACCTCCTTCTACTGGTGTCATGAAACTTGGAAGCAGCATCAAATAAAGTCATTGATGCTGGTAAAGTTTCAACTTTTTTTGTCATAAAATGACCAACTGTTTTATCCAAAATCGGCATATTAAAATATCGACTATCCGAAATCTCTTTCATACAATCCGCTTCAGAGATTACTCCGATAAGCTTCCCGAGATCATCAACTACAGGACCCCCAGATATTTTGTTCTTTATAAAAAAATTCATTACCTCGTGAATGGACTGATCAATTGTAAAAAGAATCAGATTGGTTGTCATAATATCTTTTACCAAAACAGTTGGTTGCTCAATTTTTTTTCTCTCCTCTCGCTCTCCCTGAAAACTTTTTACTGCCATAATCCTTGTTTTTGATAATCCCTAAGTTATAAAAAAATAAATTGATTCCTTTTTTTTAATCACCATAAAGAGCTTAAAATGAGATCCAAATTATGTTTTATCTAATTTATCTTCAACTTCTCCTTATCTTTAATTAAAATTAAATTTAAAAATTTTGTCAAAAAAAATAGGTGTTTTAGGTTGTGGTTGGCTTGGACTCCCTTTAGCAGAATACTTATTGAAACAAGGTTATTATATTAAAGGGAGTACGACTTCCAAAGAAAAATTATCATTACTGAATTCTAGAAAAATTAGCCCTTTCTTACTTGAAATTTCGAAAGATGGTATTGTTGGAGAGCGCATTTTTTTTGATGATTTAGATTTAATTATAATTGCAATTCCTCCGGGTTTAAGATCAAATCCCAAGAAAAGATTTGATCTAATGATGGTTCAATTGAAACAAGCCTGTATAGATTTTAACATAAAAGAAATTATTTTTATAAGTAGCATCTCGGTTTATGGAAATCAGTCTGGGTTATTAACCGAAGAAAGTCCGTTACTCGCAGAGTCAACATCAGGCAAACAACTAATCGGTTGCGAAAATTTGCTGATTAATACTCCAGAGCTTTCTGCTACTATACTGAGAATGGGCGGACTTATTGGACTAGAAAGACACCCTGTTTTTCAACTGAGCAATAAAACATTTGTTGACAACCCCGATGGAAGTATCAATTTGATACATTTGACTGATTGTATTCATATTATAAACACTTTAATTAGCCAAAAAATTGTCAACAATGTTTATAACTGCGTAACCCCCTATCATCCAAGTAGAAATAAATATTACACTCAAATGGCAGATCGATTTGGGTGTAAACGACCTGTTTTCAAGAGAACTAGCAGTATTGACAAACAAATTTCATCTAACAAGTTTATCAAAGATTTCAATTATCAATTTAAAGTTCAAAATTTGTTAATATTATCTTAAGACTTCTTTTTAAAGATTTAAGAGTTCTTGGTAATTTTAATAAAAACTAAAAAGTGTTAACTAATAAGCACATTATTGAATTGTATCAGGTAACATTAGCTGAATGTCGTTTAGCTAAATTATCCTACTTAAAATCTGCTGACAAACAACACCTTCCAGAGTACAAACGATTTTTAAACCTTCAAGCTACAGTAAGAAACCGAATCTATAATGACTTGCTATCCATTTTAGATGAAAAAGGTTTAAAACTAAGTGAATTGTTTCTTCAAAATCATAACCGAGGGGAAATCATGATTTCAACCTTAGCAACTGAAAAGCAAAATGCATTCACTAAAGCGATGGGAAAAGACGAATCCATCATCAAAAATCTTTTTAAAATCATAGACATTGAGGAAAGTAATAATACCCAAGAAAAATTAATTCGTTTTATTGATAAGCTCAAAAATTCATTCTTGACCAATCAGACTTTTGAAAAGCAAACCATAGGTCATGAAGAAGAAAAAAAAGCTGGTTGATTTTTTCAAATTGAAGCCTTTTTAAATTTTATTTTATTCTACTTCAAATTCATTTTTTTCAAGATTAATTTCGTTCAGAGCGATATCGTCTATTCTCATAAGCAATATGTTATATGAATCAAAAAGATCTGTGAGTGCATTAGTTAGTGACTCCATATCTTCCTTTTGACTGTAATATTTAGATCTCAAAAGATGAGTCTTGACAACACGCAATCTGCTCTTAATTGCATGAATTTCAAAAGGATCAATCAAAACTTCATTCAACAAATCGTCAGAGGATTTTATTGCCCCTTCCAAATAAAACTCTATACCTTCAGGGTCTAGTTTTTTGAGCCCCTCTACTGAGGTTCTAAAGCGAGAAAAAACTTTATTTTTATTCAAGGTAGAATCCAAAAGGATTTTGCTTTTTGGCAAATAAAATGTTTTTTTTCTTGACGCTTCAATTGGGATTAAAACAGTGTCGCGGACTGCTTTATCAACTTCTTCGGTTTTTTGAGTAACCGATTCACAGCCAGTCAGCAAAACAAAATAAAAACCAATACATTTTAAAAAGAATCTATTCATAATAAATTTTGTAAGGTATTTATTTTTAACAATAAAATCATGAAAAACAAAAGTTGCAACAAAAACAGATGGTGAGTAAACCAGTGTTTTATATCAACTTTCCAAAAATGATAAAAAAATTGGAGGGGGAGGGCAACTAAAACCCAACCAAAATAGTTTTGCAAAGGTGCTTTTCCGTTTTGAAATTCCCAAAAATCAAGTATGGGCGCAATGGGCTCTAACATAAAATCAAATAGAAGCATCAATCCAAGACCTACGATGACTCTGGGGACAAGTTTATCGTATAAATTAGAGGCAATTGCTGCGGAGCATACTGTTAAAATACTCCAATTAGCTCCAATTAGTATTGGAACCCCATACAATTTCCATCCCAAGGCTTCTCCATATTGATATGAGCCAAATATATATCCAAAATTAACCCCTAAAATTTCTGCTAACATTCCAACGATAAAACTGAGTGTTGTAATTTTTATAAATCCTGAAGTTTTCCAACACACTAAAACCATAAGAAAAAAACAGAGAGATAGATTAATGGGGGTTGCTTCAACAAACCAATGTGAGTTCCCATAAAGAATCCCAATAATGCCGCTAACATGAAACAACCATATTGTTGCAATGGCTATTATTTGTATATCGATACTTTCTTTAAATTTCATTTAATTTATCCTGGGTATTTGATCTGAAACAATTTTTGCAGACAATAAACATAGAGGAATTCCACCTCCAGGATGTACGCTTCCTCCACAAAAATATAGATTTTTAATTTGCTGAGAAAAATTAGGATGTCTCAAAAAAGCAGCCATTCTAGCATTACTTGAGGAACCGTATAAAGCTCCCTGATGTGATTCTGTTTTTTGTTCAATTAAACGAGGAGTCAAGGTATCTTCTTCAACAATAAAATCTTGAAGGTTTACGCCTAAAATTCGGTTAATTTTTTTTAATACGCTTGCTCGAAGAGACTGAACTAATTCGTTCCAATCTTGATCGCTATCTGGAGGAGTATTAATCATCACAAACCAATTTTCACAACCCTTGGGGGCATCAGATGGAATATCTTTTGATGTAATATTCACATAAACAGTTGGATCGTCCGATACAGTTTGTTCCTCAAAAATAGTTTTGAATTCTTTTTTATAATCCTCTGAAAAAAATATATTGTGTAAATCAAGTTCTTTGAATTCTCTTGAAATTCCCCAGTAAAAAATTATGGCTGAACTTGATCGTTCTTGCTCTAAAATCTTGGAGGGTTGAAATTCTTTGTTTAGCAATTGTTTATAAGTTGGATAAACATCCATATTAGAACACACCTTATCTGCAGGATAAAAGGCATTTCCAGTTTTTACTCCAACAGACTTTTGGTTCTCGACAATAATTTGATTTACCCTTTCATTCAAACGGAAAACCACGCCTTGACGCTTAGCAAGTTCATACAAAGAGCTCGTTATAGACTCCATTCCTTTTTTAGGAACAAAGGTTCCATAATGATTTTCTAAATGCTGGATCAAGGTCATGATCCCCGGGGTCTGGTATGGGTTAGATCCGTTGTAGGTTGCGAATCTGTCAAAAAACTGAACTAAATGTGGTTCTTTTAGTTGTTCTTGGTTTATTTGATGAAGGCTTTTCCCCAACTCAAGAGTCCTGATTTGTAAAATTGCTTTCAGGGTTTCTGTGTTTAAAAAAGACTTTAACTTGTGTAATGATTGTTTCAAGAAAATAGACTCTGTCAAATCATATTTTTTTTTCGCTTTCTTTAAGTAATCTGCTAATACTTTGGGGGGAACTCCTAAAACGGATTCTACTTCAGAAAAAAATAATTCTTGGTTATCGTAGGCGTTAAGTCGAGTACCGTCCTCCCAAAAATAAGAACAGCCGATTTCTTTTTTTGAATACTCAAAATATTCTTTGGGATTCTCGCCACAGATTTCAAAAAGTTCTTCAACGAACTGAGGCATTGTAAACAATGAAGGTCCTGCATCAAATCTAAAATCACCCAAATTAAATGCACTTAGTTTACCTCCTGGATAAGGATTGGCCTCAAAAACTTGAACATCATACCCTTTTCTAGCCAGTCGAATACTTGTTGCAAGTCCAGCTACCCCAGAACCTATAATAATTACTTTATTGTTCATGAATAAAATCTTCCAAAAGTTCAAAACGAGAAAAAAGATCTTCCTTGTACCATTTCTTCTTTCGAGTTTCTTTAACAATATCTGAATGAGCTTTTGCTTCGTAAGCAAAATTTTGGACTGCTTCGATATTATCCCAAATACTGATTGTTGCTTGTTGAATAAAAGGCAACTCCCCTATACCTTTGTAAAAGTGAACACCAACTGCCTGCTCAATGGCTTTACTTGCTCTAGGAACAGCTGCCCAGAAAGACAACAAACGGTTCCATCTCAGAGTAGCACGGGTAATTATTGCTATTTTCCCTTTGGGAATTTCCTTGTTTTTGGTTTTAGTTTCAAAAGGATTTATACCGTCCCACTTCCCATGACTTTGAATGGGTTTAAGACTCAAGGTTCTAATTTTTATGGTTTTTTTTTTATACTTTTTCATTAGGTTACTTTTTTCAAAAAAAACAGAAGCTGCTTGTTGATTTTCCCAAACTCCTAAAAAAGCATAGGTTGAAAAATCAGGGGCTAAACTAAAGCCACTCCCTGCACCTGTACCCATAAGCTTAGCAAAAAGTAGTCCTTGAACTTCATTAAATGAATAAGGAGCAAACCCCATTTGCTTGAATGCCCAAAACTTATTTGATTTGAAATGAAATAAAGTTACAGTAGTATAATTTTCCATAAATTATTTAAACATAATAAAGATATGAGGTATTAGGACTAAAAAGAAGAAAAAAGCAAACGATTTATTGAATTAAATTTCTTGTTAAAGAGTTGAATAATGTATCAAAAGATTTTAGTAATTTTGATTAAATTATAAAAACTACATTAAATATGACCATTACTTTTGTTGCAAACGTTGTCATCATCACCTCACTAATCGTTGTGATTGCGATTATAAGAGATTTATCCAAAAATAATTGAAGTCTTTTAATTTCATCGATCGTTTCATTTACGTTCTGATTATCGTAAATGTTATTGCAATGGTATTAGAATCTCACTTGAGTCTTCGTAATACCTATGGTTACTATTTTTACTTATTCGAGTTTGCATCCATTCTTGTATTTTCAGCAGAATACATCTACAGGATTGTTCATGCTCATCAAAAAGATGGAAAAAAAGGGGTCTTAAACTATGTATTTAGTCTTTTTGGAATTATTGATTTGATTTCAATCCTTCCTTTTTACCTCAATCAATTTATTAAAATTGATGGACGATTTTTGCGAATCCTAAGATTATTTAGACTTACAAGAATTTTCAAACTGGGGAGAAATAGTTCTTCTCTAAAAGTATTTGTTAAATCTTTAACCAGCGTAAAGGCCGAACTCATATTCACTTTATTTTTATCGGTATTAACTATTTTATTTTCTGCTTCAGCAATCTACTACTTAGAAAATGAAGCTCAACCCGATAAGTTTTCTAGCATCACAGAATCCATTTGGTGGGCTACGGTTTCTCTAGCAACTGTAGGTTATGGTGATGTTTATCCAGTTACAGTTGGAGGTAAAATTTTTGCAACTTTAATTTCATTGGTTGGAATCGGAATAGTTGCCATACCAACAGGTGTAATTTCTGCCTCATTTGTGGAAGAAATTCGAATTGAAAGAGAGGCAAAAAGCAAGAGAGATAACTAATCTTAAAATAAATTCAATTGGAATATTGAGTTTGGATATGAGTATTTAATCTACATGAAAAAGAATATCATAATTATTGGGTCTGGTTTTTCTTCAATTTCAGCAGCTTGTTACCTCGCAAAAGATGGGTATTCCGTGCAAATACTAGAGAAAAATTCAACTCCAGGAGGTAGGGCTCGTCAATTCAAAAAGGATGGATTTACATTTGACATAGGTCCATCTTGGTATTGGATGCCTGATGTTTTTGAAAAATTCTTTGGAGACTTTGATCGAAAAGTAAGCGATTACTACAGTCTTAAAAAATTAGATCCTGGATATGAGGTTTATTTTGATCAAATGGAATCGATTAAAATTGGAGATACTCTTGAAAAAATTTACACTGCTTTTGAATTGGAAGAAAAAGGTAGTGCATTGAAATTGAAAAAATTCATTAAAAAAGCTGAAGATAATTACAATATTGCGATTAAAGATTTAGTGTATCGCCCAGGGATTTCTCCATTAGAATTGGTAACTCCTGCTACGATTAAAAAAGTAGGGTATTTTTTAAGTACAATAAAAAAAGAGGTGACCAAAGAATTTTCGAATCCAAGGTTATCTCAAATCCTTCAATTTCCTGTACTATTCTTAGGTGCCAAGCCCAGCAATACTCCTGCCTTTTACAATTTTATGAATTTTGCCGATTTTGGCTTAGGTACATGGCATCCAGACAAAGGAATGTATAGTGTTGTCGAAGGAATGGTGAAAATGGCAAAAGAGCTTGGTGTACATTTCAAAACCAATCAAACCGTAGAAAAAATTTGTGTTGAAAACGGTAAAACAACAGGTGTAGTCGCAAATGGTAAGAAAATTGATTCAGATGTCGTGGTTAGTGGAGCCGATTATAACCATTCTGAATCACTTCTAAGTCCGAAAGAGAGAGGCTATAGCGATGCTTACTGGAACAAAAAAGTTTTTGCCCCATCTTCCTTACTTTTCTTTATTGGATTAGATAAAAAAGTTAAAAATGTTTCGCATCATACTTTATTTTTTGATGTTGATTTTGACGAGCATGCCAAGAGCATATACGATAATCCTAAATGGCCCAAAGAACCTTTGTTTTACGGTAATTTCCCTTCAATGACTGACAAATCTATGGCTCCAGAAGGTAAAGAAGCTTGTTTTTTATTGATTCCCATAGCGCCTGGGATAGAGGACAGCGAGGAGATGAGATCTAAATATTTCAACATCGTAATAAAGCGTCTTGAACACTTAACAAAGCAATCGATTAAAGATGCTATTCTATTTAAAGAGTCTTTTTGTGTTAATGATTTTGTGAAAGAATATAATTCCTACAAAGGGAATGCATACGGAATGGCAAATACACTTTTACAAACAGCGTTTCTGCGACCTAAATTAAAAAGTAAAAAAATAAAAGATTTATACTTTACTGGTCAACTAACTGTTCCTGGTCCTGGAGTTCCTCCGGCTCTGATTTCGGGGAAGCTTGTAGCCAGCTTGGTGTCTCTCCCCACCACCAAATAAGGGTCCACTCTTCTTCCTTTTTATTGATAACAGAATCTAGTACCCGTATATTGTTTGTCAATAGGTCGTTATATATATTCAACTGCTCATTAATTTGCGTCCAAAGCTCTAAACGTTTAAAAAGATTGTATTTAACATAGCGATCTTGTTGGATATAACGTCTGTTTTCTATCCAAAAATCGTTGTCCTCTACATCAATTTTATTTAAATCAAAAACCCATTGATGGGCCAAACGGTGAGTAAATTCTTCGATGTAAGTTTTCTCTTCTTTATCTGTATTAATCATTAAGTATTTGAGAAATGTACCATCATAATTGTCATTTACCAAGCGACCAATTTCGGAACCTAAAAAACGAAAGGTACCATCCAACTTAATGGCATCATAAACTACCCTAGGAGGATTGAATGGATCACGATTAGTATAATAAGCCATCAAGGGAAAATGAAATTCTTCATCTTCTTCCCAAAATATAAATATACTATCATTATCCTGTTCCCATCTGCTATATTGCTGGCGATATAATTCTGTTATCCATTCGTTTGTTCCAATATATTCTTGTGTGTAAGACTGCATGCTTTTTAACTCGTCGCGAAGATTCATTAGGTTATCAACATTCTTTTCGCGATCATCAAAATTTTCTCCTTGTTGTTCAACAGAAAAAGAAACCAAGACTCCAAAAAATACAATCAAAAATTCAACAAAACCCTTTTTTAGACGATCAAAAAAGTCTTGATATGAAAATCGGTCTCCAAGAGTTATTAACCTCAGAAACCAATTCAGTTTAGCTCTCTCTTTCGAATCTTTATCTGTCATTAGTTATTTACCTCTAAATATAGTTCCTTGTTGTAAATTTAGTAATTAAAATGAATTAATTAGTTTTCCAAAGCAGCAAAAGGCTTGGAGGTATCGAATATTTCCTGTACAAGTTTAACCAAAAAGTTCTCAAATGAGTTCAATACTTCGGTATTAATTTCATTTGAAATCTTAGATTTATTTTCTTTTATGTAAGCAAAAGGGAGCAGATATTGATCCATGCTTTTAAAACTAATAATCCCAGCCTGAATTGAGACTTCATCTGTTAAAACTTCCTTATTTACATATGTATAAAGTAGAATTTGAAAAAGAGCAAGGCGTTTAATGTCTCCCTTTAGAGACTCCCAATCTGAAATTTTAAGCTTCGAGGATTCTATTTTTCCTAATTTGTAATCAACGATTCGAAAAACCCCATTGAATCGATCAATTCGATCAATTTTTCCTTTTAAAAGAATTTTTCCAACTTCTGGTACATTCAATGGGTACTCAAATTCTTTTTCTAGATAAAGGATCGTTAAACTATCCCCTTTTTGTATTTTTTCTTTCTCTTTACTCAACAGTTTTAAAATTGATTCTTCAAGTGCATTGAGCATCAAAAGATTTTTACCAAAAATCTTTTTGTCACCCCCAAAAACTTTTCGATAGTGTTTTAGCAATGCAGGTGCTATTTGAACTTCCAAATCCTTGTAATATTCTGATCGCATGCGTTTACCTATGTAAGGTGTATAGAGTTCTTCTAAAGTGTCATGTGCAATAGTTCCGCTTTCCATTAATGAAAGATCATTATCAAAAAATGCTTGCTCTCGAACACCCAATATTTTTTCTTTATAAAACTTTAAGGGGTCGATCAAATAAACACCCAAAGATGAAGGTGAAAATCCAAATTGAGCTTTTTCTCTAAGAATCCTTAGAATCTCAGGTGATTTAAAAACTTTTAAATTTTCTGAAATAAAACTTTTAGCTGGCGCAGAGACTACTTGCTCTTTAATTTTATGCTGCTCCAAACCCAAAAAGCGAAGTTGGTGAATAAATCTACTGGGTTCCCCTGAATTTAAACCATCGCTTTCGGTATTGTAAAGTAATGTTATGTTTGATGCTCTTTGTAATAAGCGATAAAAATGGTGTGTATAAATAGCATCATTATCTAAAAATGTAGGCAGCCCAAATTTCTTTTTTATTTCAAAAGGGAAAATGCTCTGGGTTGACCTTCCTGCAGGAAGAATTCCTTCGTTTACATTAGTTAAAATTATAGATTCAAAATCTAAAACTCGAGTTTCGAGCATTCCCATAATCTGAACTCTTTCCATGGGATTTCCCATATAATCTAAAGATTGGGTAGTGATTAATTCATTCCATAAAAAATGAATGCCTCGGACTGTATCTATTGATTTTAGCGTACTTCCCAAATTGAGTAAATGAAGTGATAATTCTTGAACTAAACTGAAATGAGTAGGATACAATTCATATTCTACTCTTTTTTCTTTCTTAAAATATCTTTGAATCACTTGGGTAAACGATAAGATTCTTTCTATAAAATTAGTTCCAGATTCAAAGGAAGAAAAGATCAAAATACCCAATGGATGATCTAATATAGGTTTGAGGTCCTCGTTACTAATAAAAAACTTGTTTGAATTAAATAAAGAATCTAAAAAACTAGAATTATTTTTTGAGTTAGTTTTTAATATATGTTGAATCCAATCAAATCCGAGTACGCGAATTACATCTTGGTAAAAGAATCCATTGAGAGATGCCTTGATATGCATTTCGAAAAGATGATTGAAAAAAGAGGCAACTGGAGAATTTAATAAGGGGTAACCCATAGTTACATTCCAATAATTATCTTCTTGGGGAAGTCCAGATAAAAGTGGAATCAATAAGGTCTCATTTCCCAAAACCAAAGCAGTCTTGGAATTTACTTTTGAATCTAAAATGGTTTTTTTTAGAATTGAAGCTGCGTACTTAGCCTGACCAACATTCTTAGGGATTCCTATGATTTTAATGTTTTTAGCTTGTTCAAAATTATTAGGAAAAGCAGGTCTTTCTTTTTGTCTTAAGTATGTCCATTCTTTATAATACTTTTGAATAAATCTACTTGCAGCATGTTGTTGATCTTGAAAAAAGAAGTTATCAATGTCCCAAAATATTTCTGCTCGTTGAGCTTCTAAAAAACTCTGAAGTAAATTTGCTTCTGCTGTATTTAGAGCACTAAAGCCAATGAAATAATGAAAAGACATGGTGTTTTGAAGATAAATTTCGACTGAATCTACAGCTTCTCTAAAAAGCATACCAAGTGATCCAATCCCTTTTGATTGTAAAGATGCTTTATAAAGTTCAAAATAATTATAAAGCGACTTCCAAAAATACTGTTGCTTAATGTTTTTAGATTCATCTTTTTTAAATGTTCCTATTTTGTGATAAGAAATTAAGAATTCAAATGCACCAGAAACATCTACCAAATAGGAATCTAAATCAGAAAAATCCTTTAATAAAGCAGGTGCCCATCTGGTAAATTCATCGAAAGAATCCAAGTATTCTTTTGGGGTATTATCACGATAAATAGTATAAAATTCAATGAGAACAGTCAGTGAAGGTGCAATTTTAAAAGAAGATATTTCTTGTATAAATTCTTCAATACTAAAAATTTGGGGAGCTAGTAAAGGAACTTTTAATTGAGCAGTTAACGTTTCTTTAAAAAAAACACCTGCTCTTCTGCTGGGTAAAACAATTATGAGTTCGTCAATATTAGAATGACTATTTATGATACTTGTAACGGTTTCTTCTATAAATGTTTTCACCCTTGAATTTAGGAAAATGAGCTGAAATGATTTCCAACTAATTTAAAATTATTGCAAAAAAAAACCTTGCAGTTGCAAGGTTTTTATGATGTAAAATTTCTAGTTTTTTTCTATTGAAAATTGAACTCTTCTGTTCATTTTTCTTCCAGCTGCAAGATTGTTATCTCCAATTGGATTATCTTCACCATAACCTATGGTTTTAATTCGAGATTCATCTGCACCTAAGAAAGTTAAGGCTTCTTTGACAGAGGCTGCACGAGCTTCAGAAAGCTTTTGATTATATCCTTTACTTCCATCACTTGAAGCAAAGCCTTTAACTACGATTCGACTTTTTGGATAACTTTCGAGAACCAATTTAATTTTATTTAAGACTTCTTTAGACTCATCTCCATTAATTACTGAACTGGACGCAATAAATCGAATCATTAGACCTGATTCATTCATCTCGGAAATTATTTCTTCTGAAATTTCAGGGCATCCATCGTTGGAAGCTTTTCCTGCTTCAGAAGGACAAGCATCATCTTTATCTGGTGTGCCATCTCCATCCATATCTCCCCAAGGACAACCTTTGTTCTCAATAGGACCTGATTCATCAGGACAAGAATCATCTTTATCATTGATGCCATCTCCATCGGAATCTGGACATCCGTTCATTTCAGCCGAACCAGCTTGTTCTGGACATACATCTTCGGAATCTAAAATACCATCTCCATCGGTATCTGGACAGCCGTTTGTTTCTACCGAACCTGCTTTTTCGGGGCAAGCATCATCTTTGTCTGTGATTCCATCTCCATCAGTATCTGGACATCCCGCAAATTCTTCTAATCCAGGAACTTCAGGACAGTCATCCTTCTTATCATATACTCCATCGCCATCAGTATCAACACCTCCAAATTTAAATGCTACACCAAGTATGTGTTGAAAATAATTTCCTTCAGGTGCATCTTGTGTAGATCTAAAACTGGATTCTACGTAAGCACTAAACTGATCTCCTAGTTTGAAACTTAATCCAGCACCACCGAAATAGGTGTCTGTAGCGTTTCTTGCTGCATTAAATTCGTCTTCATTTGCTATTCCAAAGGAAGTTCTACCGAAACCTGCCTTTAAAAATGGACTTAGTTTGGAGTCTCGTGCAAAACCATATTTAATTGCACCTTCAATAGTTGAAAATTTCGTGGAAGAACCGCTTGATTCTTTTTGTAGTGAATTAAAAGAAAATTGAGCTCCAAGAGAAAACCCCCCGTATATTGATCTGAAGACTGATAGTGAAGGTACTCCAAAACTCATTGATTTGTAATCACTTTCTAACAATGGAGTACTTCCGGTTAAATTACCTTGCAAACCAACTGCATTGAAACCAACGGAAACCAACCAAGGATTACTCGTATCTTGCGCATATACGCTTGACAATGAAATTGTTAATAAGAAAAAGAATAAAACTCTTCGGATTGTTTTCATCAATTTAGTTTGCATTACCTACAGTATACTCCAAAAATAAGTGTATCTTCTTAAATATACAAAAAAAATCGTAGAGATTTTAAGTTTTGGATGGAAATTATAATTTAAGAAATGGTTTTTTAATAAAACTTCAAAAAGTCTTGATTTTCAAACTCCCTTTTTTTTGGATATAAATCAAGTAACATTTTATTTTTTTGTCAGTAAAAACCTGATTTACAATATTTTTATAGTTTAGCATCTGTTCTTCATCTTCTTTTTTCTGTGCGCCTGTTTTGTAGTCTAACAAGATCAGTTCTTGGTTTCTTTCCATAAGCCTGTCTGGCCTGATATTTTGTCCATTAGGCACTAAGATATCACGTTCATTCCATACCCTGAATTCATTGGTATAAAAACGTTTTAATTTGGGGTGCTCAACAACATTCAGTAGAATTTTATGAAATATATTTTTGTCTTTTAAATCAATTTTACCGGCAACAAAAGCATCTTCAATCACCCATTCTACATCCTCAGCTACTTCTATTTTTGAAAATAATTCATGAATCAAAACTCCCCATACTTTTGCTCTGCTTACCTCAGAGTCTGCTCGAGTGAATGCCAAAGTTTTTATTTTATTTTGCCATGGGTTTGCTTTTTGTTCGATTGAAAAAACTCTTGGCTTTTCTTTTATTTTTCTTTTTACAGTTATTTGTCGTTTTTGACCTAAAGTAAAAATTTCAGATTCTTTAAAGTTTTTTTGTTTCAAATAGTTTTGAATCATTTCTGGATAAGAATTTTTTTTTGAAGCAGCACCATTAGAAATTAAAATCAATTGCTCAATTGATCTTGTCAAAGCAACATAAAGGACATTTAGAGCATCCAATTCATTTGCATATCGAATTTGATCAGACAATTTTATTCCAGCACTCCCGTAGTTTTGAACTTTATTTGAAAAAGAAATCCAGCTTTTCTCTAAAGTTTCTCCAAACATTTCTTTGGTATCCAACCATACTTGATTTTTATGCTTTGATTGAACTGGGTCATCTAAAAATGGAACAATAACTACTGGGAATTCAAGTCCTTTTGATTTATGAATGGTAAGTATCTGAACCGCATCTATTCCTCTGGGAGTTGCCACATATAATGATGCTCCTTGTTGATCCCAATTCGATATAAAACTCAAAAAGTCATTTTGCTTTTGTTGACTGTATTCAAAAACATGATCAAGAAAAGATTGTAAATGTGCGTCGAAAATACCACTCATTTCAAAACCGTAAAATGCCATTTCAACAGCTTCATAAATAGGTGATGACTTAAACTTTAAAAAATTAAAATGGATTTCAAACTCTTCAAAAATAACTTGAAGGGGTGTATTCAAATAGGAGGAAACAAAATCATGATAATCTCGATCTTTTCCGTATTTTTTTTTCAAAAACTCTAAAACAACCAACTTGAATTCCAAAAAGTTTTCATTGATTGCTAAACGCAGCATTGCAGTTAGAAATTGAACTTGTTTTGAATGCGATAGATTTAAAGACTCCGAGGATAAAAACGGGATTTCATTAAATGCCAAAAATTCACTTACTGCATTTGCCTGATCTTTTGTCCTAACTAGTACTGTGATTTCATTGTAAGTGAAATTCTGATCCAATGCGGATACAATCGCTTTATAGGTTTTTTCAACGTGAATTTTTGTTGTATCAGACTTATTACCCTTTTTATAAAATTGATCTATTTCAACATATCCTCCAGAAGAAGTATTCGTTTTTTGTTGACAATTTTCTTTGAATATAGAATGATTTTTCGTGTTGTTAATTAGAGGGAGGATGCTTTTAAAAAAAGCATTATTAAAGTTAATAATGGTATCAAAACTCCTGTAATTAGTTTGAAGTGAACTAATGTTAGTTTCTTGTTGAAAGGGAGTTTCATTGTTAAGTAGTTTGAGAAATTGTTTTACATGTCCTCCCCTCCAACGATAAATTGATTGTTTTGGGTCTCCAACAACTAATAAGGAACCAACAGCTCCTTGATCATCCAATCCTTCGAGAGGCTCTTTTATCAATGGAATTAAATTCGACCATTGCAAAAGGGATGTGTCTTGAAATTCATCCAAAAAATAATGCCTGTAATTTTGGCCAAGACGCTCGTAGATATAGGGAGTCGGCTGATGAAGTATCTCTTTGGAGATCCTATTATTAAAAGTTCCTAAAAGTATTTTATTACTTTCTTGTTGATAAACTTCAAGTTCTTCATCGAGAATTTTTATCAGGCTCAAAGGAATCCATTGTTTGATAATGTCATTCGCTAAAGAGAATTGATAATACAATTTTTTTCCTAGATGAAATGCTGCTCTAAGATCATTTAAAATAAAATCAATACGATTTGCTTTTTCAGGGTCTAAAGTCTTGTTATGTATATTCTTTTCAAGTTGAAAATTTTCTTCAAGCTTATTTTCGTAAAGTCTTATAAAATCTAGGTTTTGAAGTTTTAAGAAATGTTTAAAAAGAGTGCCTCTACTGAAATCGTTCTCAGCTAAGTCATTCCCCAATATTAGTTCTATGGTTTGTTTTCCCAACAAACTGATTTTTTCTTTAAGATTTTTTTTGTGTGATTTTAAAAATTTATGTTGGTTATTAAATACAAAGCGATCTTGCGAAAGAAAAGAATCTAAAGGAATTCGATCATTTTCACTCAAGAGTAGTTTTGCAATATCGTATAAATTTTGACTGACATCCCAGCTGAGTTCATCGTCCATTTTCTGCGAAGTAAACTGTTGCAAAAGTTGGGTTATTTCTTTGTCATGACCTACCTTTTCAATAACTCGATCAACTACCTGAGTCAACATTTGTTCCTGTTGTATTTCAACGTCAAAAGAAAGTGATAAGCCCAAATCTCTGGCAAAACTTCGAATAACTCTGTGTGTAAATCGATCTAAAGTTACCACCTCAAAAGCTGCATAATCGTGTAAAATAGATTTTAAGGCTTGTTGAGACCTGTAAGCTAATTCTTCATGAGATAGTTTCAATGCTTCACAAAGATCAACAATCATTTGCGAAACATCATTTTCTTGTTTTAATGAAGAAAAACTCTTTAACGTATTCAAAATTCTTGATTTTATCTCAAAAACTGCCTTATTTGTAAAAGTAAGCGCAATCATTTTGCGATACATTTCTCGACTTGTTGTAGATAGAAGTGTTTTTAAGAAGTAGAAAACTAGAGTATAGGTTTTACCAGAACCTGCAGAAGCACTAATTATTTGAATGGAATTGAGATTCTGTTTCATAAGATTATGCTATAAATGTAAAGATTCTTTAAGTTTGTATACTAATCTTAAAAAAATAAATATATGGCTTTTGAATTACCAAAGTTAACTTATGCCTATGATGCATTAGAACCTCATATCGACGCAAGAACCATGCAAATTCATCATGGTAAGCACCATAATGGTTATACAACTAACCTGAACAATGCAATTTCGGGTTCTGACTTGGATGGACAAAGTATTGAATCTATACTTGAGTCATTAGATATGAATAATGCTGTTGTTAGAAATAATGGTGGTGGGTTCTACAACCATCGTTTATTTTGGAGTATTATGAGTCCAAATGGAGGTGGAAAACCTACGGGAGCACTTTCTGACGCCATAAATACTGCTTTTGGATCATTCGAGGCATTTAAAGATACTTTTGCCAAAACTGCAGCTACCCGATTTGGCTCGGGATGGGCGTGGCTCTGTGTAATTCCTGGAGGGGCTGTTGAAGTTTGTTCAACTGCTAACCAAGACAACCCTTTGATGCCTGATGTTGGATGCAAAGGATTTCCGATTCTTGCAATTGATGTTTGGGAGCATGCCTACTACTTGAATTACCAAAATAGAAGACCTGACTACATTCAAGCTTTTTTTAATGTTGTTGATTGGAACACGGTCAGTGAATTGTACCAAAAAAACATGTAGTATAATAACTATTTTTAAACAAATAAAGGGAGCCGTGGCTCCCTTTATTTGTTTAAAAAATCAATAAATTCAATGCTTAAGGAGGGGGTTCAAATAAAAAAGGAGGAATAAATTCCTCCTTTTTTGCCCCAAATCTTACCATGAACTTAACCTACTTATGTTCTGGTTTTGTAAATGTGCGATTTTCTTTTAAACCACTATAATAAAATCGACTAAATACATATTTATCGGTTTATCTGTCAATATGCTCGCTCAGACTTACCCTCATAAAAATTCATAAAAGCACGATTTACAACTCTATTTCCACCAGGTGTTGGGTAATTACCCGTAAAATACCAATCCCCTTTACTTCCAGGAGAAGCTTCATGTAAATTATCAATCCCCTGATAGATAATTTTAACTTCTGTTTTTAAGTTTGACTCAGATAATAAAAAGGCAATTTTATCTGAAATTTTTTCTACACTAAAAGGTTGATACAAGGCTCTAACATGATTTGACACCTCAGAACCATATGACTCTGTTGAGGCAATACAATTTTGATAAATGTTCTCCAACGTTTCTTTCAAAGTTCCTTGATCTTTATGTAAAGCTAACGCGGCTTGAAAAGCAACAAAATCCTCTAATTTAGCCATGTCAATCCCATAACAATCTGGATAACGAATTTGTGGAGCACTTGAAACTACAATTATCTTTTTTGGACCCAATCGATCGAGCATCGTCAAAATACTTTGTTTTAAAGTCGTTCCTCTTACAATACTGTCATCAATAATAACAAGATTATCCGATGGTTTGACTACTCCATAAGTAATGTCGTATACATGTGCCACCAGATCGTCTCTACTAGAATCTGATGTTATGAATGTTCTAAGTTTTGCGTCCTTTATTGCTATTTTTTCGATTCTAGGGTTCAGCTTCAATAACTCAATAATTTTATCTCTATCAATTGAAGTTTTATTAATTTCTTTTAAAATTTGCTTTTTTAGGTGATTCTGAGCCTCTCCAATCAATCCATAAAAAGAAGTTTCTGCGGTATTGGGTATAAATGAAAAAACTGTATTTTCGATATCGTGATTAATACTTTCTAAAATTTTAGGGAAAAGTAATTTACCTAGTTGTTTTCGTTCTTTGTAAATATCTGCATCACTCCCTCTTGAAAAATAAATACGTTCAAAAGAACAAGATCTTTTTTCTAAAGGTTCCAAAACTTCTTGAATAGATACTCCTCCATTTTTTTTAATTACAATTGCACCTCCAGGTGTAAGTTCTTTGATTTCTTCAAAAGGCACATTAAAGACTGTTTGAATTACGGGGCGTTCAGAGGTTACTACCACGATTTCATGGTCTTCATAATAAAAAACAGGTCTTATTCCAGCTGGATCTCTTAAAACGAATGCATCTCCGTGTCCAAACATTCCAGCCATAGCATAACCTCCATCCCAGTTCTTTGCTGCCTTTCGTAGAATTTTAGCTATTTTCAGTCGCTCTGCTATCAAAGGAGATGCTTGACATTTGTTGTATCCCTCTTTTCTAAGTTTTTTATAAATTTTTGCAACAGCATCATCTAAAAAGTGCCCGATTTTTTCCATTACCGTTATGGTATCTGCTCTTTCTTTAGGATGTTGACCCAATGAAATAAGGTTGTCAAAAAGCTCATTTACATTAGTCATATTGAAGTTTCCAGCAACAATAAGATTTCTGTGCATCCAATTATTCTGTCTAAGAAAAGGATGAACACTTTCGATACCGTTTTTCCCAAAAGTTCCATAGCGAACATGTCCCAGCATTAACTCTCCAACATAAGGAACTTTTTGCTTAAGAAAAGTTGTGTCCTTTTGAATTTCAGGATTTAAATCTATGGCTGTTTGTATTCGAGAGCTGATTTGATTAAAAATGTCTTGAATAGGTTGTTTTTCACAGGAACGAACTCTGCTGATGTAACGCTCACCTGGTTCCATGTCAAACTTAATACTTGCAAAACCGGCTCCATCTTGACCCCGATTGTGCTGTTTTTCCATCATCAGATACATCTTATTGATTCCAAACAATGCAGAACCATATTTTTCTTCGTAATAAGAAAGTGGTTTTTTAAGTCGTAACAGTGCTATTCCACATTCGTGTTTGATGGCGTCACTCATATGCTCTTTTGTTTTTTAGTCCAATCAAAACTTGTTGAATTTCTAAATTGCTTAATTCTGTTCTTTATAGAATCTGATGTTACCTCTAAAAGTGCTTTGGTTCCAAATTGTTCTACAGTAAACGAGGCCAATACCGTTCCATATATGATTCCTTTTTTTAAGGTTTCAAAATCAATACGGTTTGTGTTTGCGAGGATTCCTGAAATTCCACCTGCAAAACTATCCCCAGCTCCTGTTGGGTCAACTACATGATTGATTGGAAATGCTGGAGTTATAAAAACTTTTCCTTCACCAAAAAGCATGGCTCCATGCTCGCCTTTCTTAATAATTACATATTTTGGACCCATAGCATGAATCTTTTCAGCTGCCTTTACCAAAGAATGTTCTTCGGAAAGTTGTCGAGCTTCTTCATCATTTATCGTTATTAGATCAACTCTACCAATTACCTTGTCAAGAGTTTCCCTAAAATGATCCATCCAAAAGTTCATAGTGTCTAATATAACAAACTTAGACTTTCTGTTCATCTGGTTTAATGCAGTCAACTGAACTCCAGGGTGAAGATTTCCTATCATCATTACTTCTGCATTTCGATAAGAATTAGGTACATTAGGGGAAAAGTTTTCAAGAACATTTAACTGTGTTTCAAGTGTAGTTCTTCCGTTCATGTCGTCATGATATTTTCCACTCCAAAAAAAGGATTTCTCTCCAGCAACCTGTTCAACTCCCTCAATATCAACCTCTAAGTCTGTTAAGATTTTAAGATCATTATCTTCAAAATCATCACCAATAACTGAAACCAGTCCACAGTCAACGTCAAATTTTGAACTTGCCAAAGCAATATAAGTAGCTGCTCCACCAAGAATTCGATCTACCTTGTCATGGGGTGTTTCTATGGCATCGTATGCCATAGTCCCAACTACAAGTAATTTATTTTTCATACTGCAAAGATAAAACTTCTTTTTAGCTTATATAGTGTTAAAAAGACTTTAGTGTTATTTCTTCCGTTCTTTTTCAAAAAACTCATCTTTTATTTTAGCTCCATTTTTTGCTGCCTCAACTGCTAGTTGATCACACCGCTCATTTTGGGGATGTTCATTGTGTCCTTTGATCCATTGAAAACGAACTTTATGGAGGTCATAAACTTTGAGAAATCGTTTCCATAAATCGGAATTTTTTTTCCCTTTAAAATTCTTTATTTTCCATCCAAAAACCCATTTTTTTTCAACTGAATCAATTACGTATTTCGAATCCGAATAAATGACAACATCCATAGGATGTTTTTTTAAATTTTCTAAAGCTATAATTACTGCAAGCAGTTCCATTCTATTGTTTGTGGTGTATGTATATCCTTGTGAAAATTCCTTCTCATACCTCTTGCCCACCAACTCCATGATAATTCCATAACCCCCCGGGCCAGGATTGCCTAGTGCAGAGCCGTCTGTATAAATATTGACTTGAGTCACAAATAATCAGCTTTAATTTTTGAGAATTTTTTCGATAACCTCAGGGAAATATTTGTGTTCCAGTTGCTGCACTTTCTGTGCAATAGTACTAACATTGTCTGTGGCGTTTATTTTTACTTGATTCTGAAATATTATGGCTCCTTGGTCATAAAATTCATTCACATAGTGAATCGTAATTCCTGTAAAATCATCTCCTGATTCTTTTACTGCTTGATGAACGTTTGCACCATACATCCCTTTCCCTCCATATTTTGGAAGTAGAGAAGGATGAATGTTAATAATTTTTTGAGGGAAGTTTTGAACTAGAGCTTTCGGGATTTTCCATAAAAATCCTGCTAGGACAATTAAATCAGGGTTGAGATTAGAAATGAGGAATATGAACTGGTCGGATTGATAAAATTTTTTATCAATCCACAAACAAGGAACCCCATAAGGCTTAACTCGATCAAAAACACCTGCCTGTCGATTATTAGATATCACACTTAAGACATCAATTTCAGAAGAAGAATGAAGCCGATCTATGATTTTTTCAGCATTAGAACCGCCCCCTGAAGCAAGAATTACTATTTTTTTTTGCATTGGTTTAAAAAAACAAAATAACGGATAATCCCCTAATCATAAAAGAAAATAAGTGACTACCTTAAAAAACAGTTAAAAAAAAATCAATTTAGTGCTCTTAAATGACGTAATCCTCTAAAGTTTTTTATTTTTGCCACTGAAACAAAACTAAAACCAATTAAATTATGTCAGACATTTCATCAAGAGTTAAAGCTATAATTGTAGATAAATTAGGCGTTGACGAGAACGAAGTAGTTACTGAAGCAAGCTTTACTAATGATTTAGGTGCAGATTCTTTAGACACAGTAGAGCTTATTATGGAATTTGAAAAAGAATTTGATATTCAAATACCAGACGACCAAGCAGAAAATATTGCAACTGTAGGTCAAGCTATCCAATACATCGAACAAGCAAGCTAAAATCATTATTTATGACTCCAAGACGAGTAGTTGTTACCGGATTGGGAGCATTAACACCAATTGGAAACACCCTCCCTGAATATTGGGAGGGTCTTGTTTCTGGAAAAAGCGGTGCGGCCCCTATTACCTATTTTGATGCCTCTGAGTTCAAAACTAAATTTGCTTGTGAACTCAAAAATTTCAATGTTCTTGATTTCATGGATCGCAAAGAGGCCAGAAAACAAGATCGATTTACTCAGTACGCTGTTGTTTCAACTCAAGAAGCAATTGAAGATTCTAATTTAGATCTTGAAAGTATTGATAAAAACAGAGTTGGTGTAATTTGGGGTGCTGGAATTGGAGGTTTAGAGACTTTTCAAAATGAAGTGTTGAATTTTGCTGAAAATGATAAAAAACCACGTTTTAACCCGTTTTTTATTCCCAAAATGATTACCGATATTGCTCCAGGTTTAATCTCAATAAAGTATGGATTCAGGGGGCCAAACTTTGCAACTGTGTCAGCTTGTGCTTCTTCAGCAAATGCCCTTATTGATTCTTTAAATTATATTCGACTCAATCATGCGGACATTATAGTTGCAGGAGGATCAGAAGCTTGTGTTTCCTATGCTGGAATTGGAGGTTTCAATGCAATGCATGCATTATCTACTAGAAACGATGATCCCAAAACCGCTTCTCGACCCTTTGATAAAGATCGTGATGGATTTGTTCTTGGAGAAGGAGCTGGTAGTCTAATCCTGGAAGAATATGAACACGCTAAGGCTAGAGGTGCAACAATATATGCCGAACTGGTTGGAGGTGGACTTTCAGCGGATGCACATCATATGACTGCTCCACACCCAGAGGGAATTGGAGCTAGAAACGTAATGTTGAATTGTTTATGTGATGCAAATTTAAAGCCAGAAGATATTGATATTATCAATATGCATGGAACTTCAACAGGATTGGGTGACATTGCTGAATCTAAAGCTATCAAAGAAGTTTTTGGAGATCATTTGTATTCTATGAACATAAACTCAACAAAGTCAATGACTGGTCATTTATTGGGGGCTGCTGGAGCTATAGAAGCAATTGCATCTATTATGAGTATCCAAAAGAATATCGTTCCTCCTACTATCAATCATCAAACTGCAGATGAAGAAATTGATCCAAAAATCAATTTTACTTTTGGAAAAGCTCAAAAAAGAGATGTGAAAGTTGCTCTTTCTAATACTTTTGGTTTTGGAGGACATAACGCTTGTGTTATATTCAAAGAAATTTCTTAATTTAGAATGTGAAATTCATTTCAAAAATATGGTCAAAAAAAAATGTAGACCATCTCCTTTTTCTTAAACTCAAAAATCTTTTAGGTTATAACCCAAAAAATAAGCATCTCTACAGGGCAGCATTTACACATCGTTCAATGAACATAAAAAATGATAATGGCATGCCTTTGAACTATGAACGTCTCGAATATTTGGGAGATTCTGTTTTAAGTACAATTGTTTCACGTTATTTATTTGAAAAATTACCCAAAGCAAATGAAGGAAAGTTAACTCGAATGAAATCTAAAATCGTAAGTAGAGAAAAACTTAACTTTATAGGAAAAGAGATGCAGCTTCTCGACTTATTGACTTGTAGTGGAAAAAAAGAAAGTTTTGGAGATGACATTCATGGAAATATTCTGGAAGCCTTGATTGGTGCAATCTTCATTGATAAAGGTTATGAAAGCTGTAAAAAAATATTGATAGGTGTGTTTTTTGAACCCTATATTGATTTAAAGTCAATAGCAAATACAGTGGTTTCTTATAAAGGTCTTTTGATCGAGTGGAGTCAGAAAAACAAAAAAAATCTAATTTTTGAGACCGATATAGATAATGGTAAAGATCCCAATATTAATTTCTATTGTAAAATACTACTCGACAACAAAGTGAAGGCTAAATCTCGAGATGTCTCCAAAAAAAAGGCAGAAGAAAAAGCGGCTAAAAGAGCAGTTCATCTTCTTAAGGAATAGTGATTAACTATAAGCTTTTCATAGTAGTTTAACCTTCTATTAACATCAAACTGTAATCCTTTTTATGTAAATGACTATCTTTGTTCGTTAATGAATTATAAAAAACTTAATCTTGGAAAATCGATAGAGGAAGAATCTTTTTCGTTGATAGCCATTCATACTTCAATTGAAGATTTTCAATTGGCTTATTTCATTAATAAAAATTGTAATACACAATTTAAAAGAACGCATCATCTTTTTTCAAGTCATTTAAAAAAAGAAATCATTGCATTGGTCTGGGAAAATAGTTGGGATGAAGAAACATTTTGGTATTTATTCCCTAATAGATATGATGCTTTAAAAAAAATAAAAAAAAATAATCCTGATTTATTATTTGAAAATGAAATACACATGGATTTATATATTCTTCCAGAATTCAAACAGGTTGATTATTTTATAAAAATCCCAAATTACAACAACAATGCTTTTTATCTAAAAAAAATAAAAGAACTTGCGGAAATACAAACTGCCTACAGTATTCACGAAGACTCCATAAAGTCATCAAAAAATTTAATCTTTAACTAAATGCCATTACTTAAAAAAACAAAAATTGTTGCAACCCTTGGACCTGCGTCAGAAAGCGAAGAAGTTATAAAAAAAATGATGCTTGCTGGTACCAATGTTTTTAGAATTAATTTTTCACATGCTGATCATTCTGATGTAGCAGAACGAATTCAAATTATTCGAGAAATAAGTCAAGAATTAAATTTACATATATCCATACTAGGAGATCTTCAGGGTCCAAAGCTAAGAGTTGGAGTAATCGAAGATGGAGCTGTTGTGAACCCAGGCGATTTAGTTGAATTCAATACTGCAAAACCTTTTGAAGGAAATGCAAAATCAGCTTACATGACTTACAAGCAATTTCCGATGGATGTAAATCCAGGAGAACAAATTTTATTAGATGATGGGAAATTAATCTTTGAAGTTGTTTCCAGCGACAAAAAAGAATCAGTCATAGCCAAAGTTATCCAGGGAGGAGCATTCAAATCAAAAAAAGGTGTGAATCTTCCAAACACTAGGGTATCACTTCCTGCTTTGACAAAAAAAGATATTGAAGATGCAATTTTTGCAATTGAACAACAAGTTGATTGGATTGCGCTTTCATTCGTTCGTAACAGTCAAGATTTAATTGAACTACAAGATTTGATTAAAAAACATTCTGAATATAAAATTCCAATCATAGCAAAGATAGAGAAGCCAGAAGCTATTGAAAATATTGATAAGATAATTGCTTACTGTGATGGGTTAATGGTAGCGCGTGGAGATCTTGGAGTAGAAGTACCAGCAGCAGAAGTCCCTATCATTCAAAAAAACTTGGTTTTAAAAGCAAAAAAAGCAAGAATTCCTGTTATTATAGCTACACAAATGATGGAAACCATGATTGATAGCTTAACCCCTACAAGAGCTGAAGTAAACGATGTTGCAAATTCAGTGATGGATGGAGCTGATGCAGTGATGCTTTCTGGTGAAACTTCAGTTGGAGATTATCCTGTTCAAGTTATAGAAACAATGACTTCAATTCTCAAAAGTGTAGAGGACTCTTCTTTGATTAGTGTTCCCCAAAATCCCCCCAAAATAAGAACTCCACGATTCATAACCAAGTCGGTTTGTTATCATGCGGCTCATATCGCTAATGAAATAAATGCAAAAGCTATTTGTACCCTAACCAATAGTGGTTACACTGCTTTTCAGATTTCTGCATGGAGACCCTCAGCAGCAGTGTTAGTGTTTACCTCGAATAAAAGAATTTTATCACAACTTAACCTTCTTTGGGGCGTTAAAGCGTTTTATTATGATCGTTTTGAAAGTACGGACAATACTGTTGAAGAGGTGAATAAAATTGCTTTTAAAGAGGGTTTTGTGGAAAAAGGAGATATGATGATTAATCTTGCAGCTATGCCAATTGTTAAAAAAGGAATGGTCAATACGCTTCGAGTTTCTTTGATCTAGAAAGGCAAGCTTAGTTGTAATTCTTTTCTCTCTTTGGTAAGTTTTGGATTTTTATCAATGGTATTAAGATTGGAGATCGTAATTCCTAAAAGCCTAACAGAATTTTGAATCTTTTCTTGGTATAACAAATTTAGAGTGTGCTCTACAATTAAACTTTTTTCAGAGATATAAAGGGGTAATGTCTTGCTTCTTGTTTGTTGGACAAAATCAGAATATTTAATTTTTAAGGTAATGGTTTTTCCTGAAAGTTGATGACTTTGAATCCGCTTACCGAGTTCTTCAGCGATTGTTTTAATCTTTTCTGAAAGAAAAATTTCACTAGTCAAATTTTCATGAAAAGTTCGCTCAGCTCCAATCGTCTTGGGAATACGACTAGAGACTACGGGGCTATTATGAATTCCTCGAATAACCTTATAATAATAGCTTCCAGATTTACCAAAGTTCCTGCTTAAAAAATCTTCAGATTTTAATTTTAAATCGTTTCCTGTGAAAATACCTAAATGATACATACGCTTTGCAGTAACTTTTCCTACGCCATGAAATTTTCTTATTTCTAAAGACTCTAAAAAGGATTGAACCTCCTCGGGAGGAACTGTCTTTTGACCGTTTGGCTTGTTGAAATCACTCGCAATTTTAGCAACAAATTTATTTATTGAAATCCCTGCCGAGGCGTTTAAACCTGTTGTCTCTAGAATTTTGTTTCTAATTTCGGTAGCCAATAGGGTTGCAGAAAGTCCATTCTTTTTATTAACAGTAACATCCAAGTAAGCTTCGTCTAATGATAGTGGTTCTACCAAATTTGTGTAGTCATAAAAAATAGTTCTTATCTGATTAGAAATCTCTTTGTAACGATCAAATCTAGGTTTTACAAAAATTAATTCTGGACAATTACGTTTTGCAACTATTCCGCTCATTGCACTTCTAACTCCAAACTTTCTGGCTTCATAACTTGCCGCAGCTACCACGCCTCTTTTTCCACCACCACCAACAGCAATTGGATGATTTAATAGCGATGGATCGTCAAGTTGTTCTACTGAGGCATAAAAAGCATCCATATCAACATGTATGATTTTTCGCACTTGATTTTCATGTTCCATATGCTAAATTACATATCTTTAAAGAGTAACAAAATTATACTATTAAATGATCGAAATCGAACGAAAATTCTTGGTCAATTCAAATGAGTACAAAAATAAAGCACATAAAACCATTAAAATTATCCAAGGATATTTATCTAAAGATCCTAAAAGAACTGTTCGGATAAGAATTAGTGATGACAAAGGATATATTACTATTAAAGGAATTTCTTCTCAAGATGGTTTGAGCCGTTATGAATGGGAAAAAGAAATTTTTTTTTCAGAAGCAAAGGAACTTATTTCAATTTGTCTCCCTACAATTATAGAGAAATCGCGTTATGAGGTTTACTATAAAGGTGTTCTTTTTGAAGTAGACGAATTTGAAGGAGTTCACCAAGGTCTAATTGTTGCTGAAGTTGAACTGGATTCTGTTCAAACAGAAATTAAACTACCCGATTGGATTGGAAAGGAAGTCACTGGGAATAAAAAGTATTATAATGCTGTTTTATCCAATTCAGAATAAAGAATTAAAAAAAATATCTATTCTCACATTATGTATGTCAAGAACTCTTTTTAGACTCTTCAAGGTACAAATATTTCTTAACCAATAAAGTTCAGTTATTTACACTATTTTATTGGTGATTTATTTTATTGGGATTCAATCTATTTGGTTTTAATTGTCTCCATATATCCGAACGTTAAGTTTTCCCTCGGAATTCATATGAGCTCTATACATTCCAGGGGTGTTGAATTCCATTGCTACATTTCCATGAGTATCCATAACAACTACTCCACCATCTCCTCCCAAATCTTCAACTTTTTGAAGTACTTGTTTTGATGCCTCTTTTACACTTAGTTTTTTGTACTCAACTAATGCTGCAATATCGTGGGCTACAACTGATCTTATAAAAAACTCACCCCATCCAGTAGCTGAAACACCACAACTTAAGTTATTAGCATAAGTTCCAGCTCCAATAATTGGTGCATCACCAATTCGGCCCCATTTTTTATTCGTCATTCCACCAGTTGAAGTACCAGCAGCTAGATTACCATTTAGATCTAATGCAACACATCCTACTGTTCCGTATCGTTGATTCTTGAAATAAAGATGTTCAGAACTATTAAGAATTAATTTTTTATCGGTTTCTAACTGTTGAACACTTTTTAAATCTCTTAAACGTCTAGCTGTTATGAAATATGATTCAGGAACCGTATCCAAGTTTTGTTCTACTGCAAATCGATCTGCTCCTGCACCCGAGAGTAAAACATGAGGTGAATTATGCATTACTTTAATTGCAGCGCTTATCGGATTCTTTATATGTTTTACTCCTGCAATTGCTCCAGAATTCAAGGTTTTTCCATCCATAAAAGAAGCATCCAAAGCAATAGATTCATTCTCAGTCAAAACTGCTCCTTTTCCTGAATTAAAAAGTGGAGAATTTTCCATCACATGAATGGTTTTTTCAACGGCATCCTGACTTGTTCCTCCTGATTTTAAAATTGCATGTCCTAAAGTGATTGCCTCAGTCAATTTCTCAATGTAAGCTTTCTCCATTTCATCCGACATGTTTTCTTTTAAAATAGTACCCGCTCCACCATGGATAACAATTCCAAAGGTGGGTTGTTTTTTTTCTTTTTCAGAAGAACAACCAAAGAATAACAACATTACTACAAGGGTTAAAATATGTTTCACAGGGTATGGTTTAATATTTCTTAATTATTAAATATAGAAAATCCTTTTATTATGAATCAATAATCTTTATGATTTTAGAAATAGTTTTACATTTAAGAAATTATTTATAAAACAAATTCATGAATAAGTCTTTAGAAATATTATTAAATAAGCTGAGCATTTCTAAAAATCAATTGGGTTGCTCTTCTGGGATTGAATGGTTTGCTAAAGGAGAAATGATTACAAGTTTTTCTCCTGTAGATGGAAAAGAAATTGGTCAAATACAAGCTTCTACTTTTGAAGACTTTGAACAAGTACTTGAGACTGCAGAAGAGGCGTTTATTTCCTTTAGAAAAATTCCTGCTCCAAAAAGAGGAGACTTGGTTCGTCAGTTTGGAAATGCACTTCGCAATAAAAAAGAACTTCTAGGTCAATTAGTTTCATGGGAAATGGGAAAATCACTACAAGAAGGTTTAGGTGAAGTTCAGGAAATGATTGATATCTGTGACTTTGCAGTTGGACTATCTAGACAACTACAAGGAACTACGATACATTCTGAAAGACCTAATCATAGAATGTATGAACAGTACCATCCTTTAGGAATAGTAGGAATTATTTCTGCATTCAATTTTCCTGTTGCTGTTTGGGCATGGAATACGGCTTTAGCATGGATCTGCGGGGATGTTACCGTTTGGAAACCCAGCGAAAAAACTCCACTCTGTTCAATTGCCTGTCAAAAAATAATTGGAACTATTTTACAAGAAAACAATATGCCTGAAGGTATTTCATCACTTGTAAATGGTGGGTATAAAGTAGGCCAATGGATGAGCGAAGATAAAAGAATACCCTTGCTTTCTGCTACTGGATCTACTGCAATGGGGAAAAAAGTAGCTCAAAAAGTGGGTGCACGACTAGGTAAATGCTTATTAGAATTGGGAGGAAATAATGCACTTATTGTAAGTCCTCATGCCGATTTAAAAACCACACTTTTAGCTGCTGTTTTTGGAGCTGTTGGAACTGCAGGACAAAGATGTACTTCTACTCGTAGGTTAATTGTTCATGAATCTGTAATGCAACAGGTACAAGAAAAACTTATAACTGCTTACAAACAATTGAATATTGGAAACCCATTAGATTCTAAAAATCACGTTGGCCCTTTGATTGATCAAGATTCTGTAAATCAATACAAAAAAGCCCTTAAAAATATTTCTGACGAAGGTGCAGAATGGTTGGTCGAGGGAGGTGTCTTGAATGGAGAAAAATACCCAAGTGGATGTTATGTGAAACCAGCAATTGCAAAAGTAAAAAAAGACAGTGCAATGGCTCAAAAAGAAACTTTTGCACCTATATTATATCTCATGGAATATTCTGGATCTATCAAAAATGCTATTAACATTCAAAATGATGTAAACCAAGGGCTTTCCTCTGCAATTATGACTCGAAATCTGCAAGAAGCTGAAGTGTTTTTGTCCCATTGGGGCAGTGACTGTGGAATTGCAAATATTAATATCGGAACATCTGGAGCGGAAATTGGAGGAGCATTTGGAGGAGAAAAAGATACAGGTGGTGGAAGAGAAAGTGGATCAGATGCATGGAAAATCTACATGAGACGGCAGACGAACACAATAAATTATTCAGATGAGCTTCCCCTTGCTCAAGGAATAAAATTCGATTTGTAGCTTTAGTTTCATTATATTTACATCATAAAACAAGAAGCATGTATACTCTTTTAAAAACCGCTCATTCCTATTGGGCTTTCGCAGTTTTAATACTTTTATTTTTTGCTATTACTAACGCTTTTATCGGCATTGTAAAAAAGAAAACTTTTGATTCCTCTGACTTTAGACGCTCATTGTTTGTTCTGATAAGCTCTCATATTCAATTCTTGATTGGATTAATACTTTATTTTGTTTCGCCTTGGTTCGGGAAGTGGAGTGCGCTAGGCATGGGAGTAATGAAAGATTCTCAAGTACGCTTGTATCTTGTAGAACATCCCATAACCAATTTAATAGCAATTGTGCTGATTACCATGGGTTGGTCGATGCACAAAAGACAATCGTTAGATGTTAAGAAGTTTTCAAGAATTGGAATATTCTATTTTCTAGGACTCTTACTATTGTTATCAAGAATTCCATGGAATACTTGGTTGTAAATATATTTGTTGATAATCATTTATAGGATACTGAGTTTTTATGATCACAGCCAAAAAACCAGAATTCAAGCACATCATCTTGAAGAATAAGCTTAAAGTAGCTGTTCTTGGGGGAGGAAGTTGGGCAACCGCATTAATCAAAATCCTTATGATTAATAAACGCAATATAGGATGGTATATGCGTAGTAAAAAAAACAAAGAATTCATTGAACGAAACCATCATAACCCTGCTTACTTAACCTCAACAAATCTCAATACCAAACGACTAAAAATAAGCACGGATATTAATTTTGTAGTCAAAAGAGCAGACATTATTATTGTTGCCATTCCTTCTGCATTCATCAAAGAGGAGTTTTCAAAACTTCAAATTTCTTTAAAAAACAAAATTGTTGTTTCTGCAGTAAAGGGAGTTATTCCAGAAAACATGAAAATTCCGTGTACTTTTTTTCATGAAGACTTTGAGGTCCCACTCGACAGAATAGGAGTTATTTGTGGTCCTTGTCATGCTGAAGAAGTTGCCATGGAAAAACTTTCTTATTTAACTGTCGCTTCCCAAAATCAGACTTTTGCCAAATGTATTGCAGCTATGCTAAAAACAAAGTATATAAGAACCAAGGTTTCAAATGATATAATTGGTACTGAATATGCAGCAATGCTAAAAAACATATATGCAATAGCAGCTGGAATAGCTCATGGTCTTGGCTATGGAGATAATTTTCAAAGTGTTTTAATGAGTAATGCTATTCGTGAAACAAAACGTTTTATAAAGGATGTACATAAAATGAAAAGAAACATTAATAATTCAGCCTATCTAGGAGATTTATTGGTAACTGGTTATTCTGTTTTTAGTAGAAACAGAACCTTTGGAAATATGATTGGAAAAGGATATACTGTTAAAGCTGCTCAGTTAGAAATGAGTATGATTGCCGAAGGTTATTTTGCCTCTAAATCTGCACGGATCATTAACTCTGAATTCAGAACACAAACACCAATCATTGAAGCTGTTTATTTGATTCTTTATGAGAGGAAAAATGCTCAAAAAATATTTGATAAATTGATAAAAAAGCTTGACTAAAGTGTTGGCTTAAATTGTTTTAAAAAACGAATATCATTTTCAAAAAACATTCTTATATCATTCACTTGATATAATAACATCGCAATGCGCTCAATTCCCATTCCAAATGCATAGCCTGAATACTCCTCGGGGTCAATACCACAGTTTTTAAGAACATCAGGATCAACCATTCCACAACCCATAATTTCGAGCCATCCTGTGCCTTTTGTTATTCGATAGTCAACCTCTGTTTCTAATCCCCAATAAATATCAACCTCAGCACTGGGCTCAGTAAAAGGAAAATAAGAGGGTCGTAATCGAATCTTTGATTTTCCAAATAAGCTATTTGTAAAATAACTCAAGATTTGTTTCAAGTCAGCAAAAGAAACTTGTTTATTAATATATAAACCTTCAACCTGATGAAAGATACAATGTGCTCTAGCTGATATTGCTTCGTTACGAAAAACTCTTCCCGGTGATATAGTCCGAATAGGTGGTTGGTTGTTTTCCATATACCGCACTTGCACAGAAGATGTATGTGTTCGCAATAAAATATCTGGATCCGTTTGAATAAAAAAGGTGTCCTGCATATCACGAGCAGGATGGTACTCAGGTAAGTTTAATGCAGTAAAGTTATGCCAGTCATCTTCTATCTCGGGTCCTTCTGAAATGTTAAACCCAATTTGAGAAAAAATATCAACAATGCGGTTTCTCACAACTGTTAGTGGGTGTTGACTCCCCAAAGAAGATGGAAAGGCTGGGCGAGACAAATCACCATAAATCCCAGAACTTAAATTTGAATTGAGACCTAACTTTAAAATTTCTATTTTATCTGAAACTGCAGATTTTAATTGATTTAAAATTTGACCAAATTCTTTCTTTTCCTGATTAGGAACTTCTCTAAATACTGCAAAGAGTTGATTCAAAATTCCCTTTTTACCAGAATAAGATATTCTAAACTGTTCTATTTCTTCTTCTCCTTTAGCTTGGAATTGAGCTACTTTCTCCAAGTGTTCTTTTACGGTTTCGATCATAATACAAAAATACTAATATACTATTGAATTAGTCCTTTTCCAATAAAGTAATGCACTACTGCATCTTTCATCAAAACACTTTGTTCTCCCGGCTTTAATGGAGGTAATTCTTCAACAAGTTTAAAATGTGGCCAACCTTCATCATCGAAGTAATCGAACTCATAATACCCAAAAGGTTCTAAAACAGAACAAATACCTATGTGAATGATATCAACATTATCGTCCTTTTTGAAACTATTGTGAATTTGACCCAATTCTTGAATACCTATCAAATATAAAATTCCCTCAATATCAATTGTTTCTGTTTCAGAAAAACGTTCAGTCAATAAAGAGACAAGTGTTTGCCAACGCTCTTTTAATTCTTGGTTTCTGGATGGTACTTGGTGCATAAAACAAAGATATGTCATTTCACAAAAGAGAGAATACAATGTTTAAAAAATCTTTATATTCGTTTAATGAATTATATTGATATCGCAATTATAGGTTTAGTCTTTTTTGGTGCTTTTAAAGGCTTTTCTAAAGGCTTCATCGTTGAAGTTGCTTCACTAATTGCCTTAATTTTAGGTCTTATTGGAGCCTTATTATTTTCTTCTTCTTTAGGAATTCTTTTAGAAAGCTTTGTTGACAACGATCATATTCCTCCAGCAGGTGTTCTTTTTGCACTTATATTTATTGCAATAATTATTGGAATAAATTTACTTGCTAAATTCTTAACTAGAGTTCTTAAAATGGCAGCCTTAGGTGGTGTCAATAGGATTTTAGGAGCTGTCTTCGGAGGACTAAAGTTTGTGTTGATTATTAGTACTATTTTCATAATAATGGACCAATTTCAATTTTTATTTTTCATGATGAATGAAGATATAATAGAAAATTCTCAATTCTATGAGCCTGTGAAATCGATTGGAAAGTATGTGTTTGAATGGTTTCTTGATAAAAAAGAATTACTACCCAAAAAACTAGTTTAGCATTCTTAGTGATGATGCTAAAACCCATCCCTCTGAACCGTTAGCAATTTTTATTTTCTTCCATTGAGCTAACTCATCCAGGACCTCAACTTTGGTTCCTTCATGAAGAACAAACAAAACCTCTGATCGATCATTTGGTTCCCCCCAAATATTAATTTTAGATTCAAAAACAATTCCTGATAATTCATTTTCAAGTTCTATATTTCGGGTATAAGTTAAGATGAATATAGACACAAAAAAAAGGGTGACTATCCAAAAAGAACTAAAGTAGATTCGTTTCCAAAGTCCATTGGTGTTCCACAAATAAAAAACAAACAATAATGCCATAATCCAAGCAATACTTATTAGTATTTTTGCCCATTGAGTCATTGTAAACCAGGATAAAATTTTATTATTAACCTGATTAAAAATTGATTCTGGCAAAACTTCAATAGCATCAAGTGTCATGTTTTGAGCAAACTTGAGGTTTGTAGTAATTTCATTGTTTTTTGGATCCAACTGTTTGGCTTTTTCATAATAAAAAATGCTTTCCCCAACATTTCCCAAACGATAGTATGCATTGGCTAAATTAAAGTACAATTCTGAGCTGTGAAGTCCTGTTTTTAAAACCTCTTGATATTGAGCAACTGCTTCATTATAATCTCCAAGATTGTATACCTTGTTTCCTTCATCAAAAAGTAAATTAGGTGATTGAGACAACAAAAATGTACTAAAAAAAAGAAATCCGATAAACAAATTTTTTGTTTTCATAATTGTTTGTCCATTCTAGAAATTAGTTTTGAAGCACGATCAAAATCTTCTTGCATACGAACCGAAGTTGTTGGAGCATACCGAGCAGCCTCACAATCCGAAAGTAAAGCAACAAATTCTTTAATTAGATTAATTTCCACTTTCTTGCCTTTCAATAAACTTGTAATTCGGTCTTTACTAAATTCCGAAGTTACAATACGCAATTTTGCTTTTAAATAGTTATGTAAAGCTCGTTCTAAAGATTCGTAAAATGCTTCTTTTTTTCTGAGGGCTTTCTTGGCAGAACTCAAGTATTTTTTAACCAGTCGATTAGCTGTTTTTTGACGTTCAGTTTCAGGGTCAATCTTTCTTGTTGATTTTGTTTTAAACCAAATAGTAAACAACAACAAAAATACAAAAGGTCCAAATATCATCAAATAGAAGTTACGTTTTCCAAAAAATGATTGCGATTTTATAATGGGCTGTAAATCCGTTTCTAAAGCAATAAAATTGAATTGCTTATCATTTAAATTTGGTTTCAAAAGGTTTGAAACAATTTGACCCTTAGGTGATTTCCCAGCTAATGGACCTTCATTAACATTTACCATATATTCTTTTGACGAAAGAGTTACATAGCTTTCTTTATTAGGATCAAAGTAAGAAAATGAAACTCCAGGGATAGGATAATTTCCTTGAAATTCAGGTACAATAGTATAGGTGTCTTGGATACTTCCCTGCATTCCCAAAAGATTGGTTTTAATACTTTCAGTATGTTCTGGTTCATATACTTCTAGAGTAGCTGGAACTGTAATCTTGGGAAGCCCAAATAACTTTAAATTTCCCCTACCAGAAACCTTCAGGGTTGCTTGAAAAGATTCTGAGGCTTTTAACACTTTTTTATTCAGGCTATAACTCAAGTCAAAACTACCAACCGCACCAGTGAAACCAATCGGCTTATTTTTTTCTGGCAGAGGTTTAACCTTGATTATTCTTTTTCCAGCAGTAATAACTTTAGGCACTTGTCTATTGATTCTTTGTCCAAAAATATCACGCCTGCTTGAAGGAACTTGCACATTAATGTTTAATGTCAAAGGCTCAATTACCAACTCTCCTGTTTTCTGAGGATATAAAACTGCTTTCCGCCATGTAACATAGTTATAGGTTTCTCCTTTGTAGACTCCTTGCTTCATTTCGAGTTTTTGTATCGGAATCAAATGACTCCAAAAATCAGCATAACTCGGACTTTCTACTTCATTGACATTGGATATTCCTATTTGAGATGTATAGTATAATTTATAAACAATTGTAAAAGCCTCATTCAAATAAGGTCTACCATTAGAAATCTCAGCAACCAAGTGTACATTTTGATCGGCAATATAATCTGCATTACCCCCTTGATTAGGAGTTTTTACTGCATCGGTAACTTCTACTTGAACAGGAGGTGTTTTGTATATTTCCCCATCTATTTTAATTGTAGCTTGTCCTATTTTAAGGGTACCCTTTCTAGTTGGATTAAGAAAATAAGTGTAGGTTCTTGAGAAAGAACGTTTTCCATTGATCCAAGTATTACTGGTTGATTGATTGGGACCTCCCACAACTCGGAAGCCTTCAAATTTTGGTGGCGTAAAATTATCTCCATTTTTATTCATTTCAAAACTAACCTTCAATCGTTCGTTTATGCCCATACGATTTTTACTCACCTTTGTTTGAAATGTGACTTGTGCTCCTAATTGTGAAACTAGGAATAAGAGAAACGTTGATAAAAATATTTTTTTCAACATAAAAATTTACCAGTCTTTTTTGGTTTTGGTGGGGACACCTTTAGCTTTTTGAGCATTAACTTTTTGTTGAACGCCTTTTTCCTGATTATTCATTGCTTCCAAAAGACTTTTTACTTGCTCTGGAGATATTTGTCCTGGTTTAGATGGAAGCGGTGACTTTTTTTTCTGATCACCATCACCCTCCTTTTCTGAGTTTTTTGGTTTCTTATCTTCAGGATTTTCCTTTGAATCTTCTTTGGAATTACCTTCTTCAGAATCTTCTTTCTCTTTTTTCTCTCCTTCGTCTTTTGATTCTTCTTTATCTCCTTTTTTATCTTGATCCTCCTCTTTGTTTTGATCTTTATTATCTTCTTGATTTTGCTGATCTTGATTTTGATTATCTTTTTCTAACAATTCTTTTGCAAGTGCATAATTGTATCGGGTTTCTTCATCCATTGGATTGTTTCTCAAAGCATTTTTGAAAGCCTGAACTGCTTGGGCGTAATCCTTTTGCTTCATATAAACATTTCCCATATTATGAAAAGCCGAATGCTTTGCTTCTTTAGAAGAAGCGTTTTTTTGAGTTTGGAAAAACCGTTGACTTGCTTCATCATAATCTGCAATTCTATAATTTGTATTTCCTAGATTATGAAAAGCTTCTGATCGGTTCGGAGAAAGAGAAATGGATTTTCGATACTCCGATTCGGCTTTAATGTACTCCTCTTGGTTGTGAAGTTCATTCCCTTCCACAATCAAATTAGTAGATGCTTCAGTCTGACTCCAAATACCAATTGAAGTAAAAAGAAATAGAGTTAGATTTAAAAATTTAAAATTCATTCTTATTTTTTATTCTCATTGAATAGATTTAGTCTCATAATCCATTTTGTCTGAGTTTCAAACAGTAAAATCTCTATCAAAAGTAATAGAAATCCTGCAATCAAAAAAGGTTGAAAGCGATCTTTATAACTCACAAATTTTTTAGCTTCAAATTCTTTTCTTTCCATTTGTTTCAGGGTTTCAGAAACGAATTCTAAAACAACTTGGGTGTCATTGCCTTCAATGTAACTTCCTTCTGTGCTATTAGCTATTGAAGTTAAAATCTCAGAGTTTCGTTTGGTCATTACTACTTCACCCTTTTCGTCTTTTTTATACGATTCAACAGTTCCATTTTTCTTTATTGGAATTGGAGCTCCTTTTTCTGTTCCAACTCCGAAGGTAAAAATTTTGATTCCAAAATCTTTTGCTCTCTCAGCAGCAGCTATTGCATTATCTGAATGATCTTCCCCATCTGATAAAATAAAAACAACTCGATTGGTTTGATCTTGATCATCAAAATAAGTTGCTGCCAAATCTATCGCAGCATTTATGGCAGTACCCTGAGAAGAAAGCATGTCAGTATTCAAAGCCTGAAGAAACATTTTAGCAGCTCCATAGTCGGTAGTAATTGGCAACTGAGGAACCGCTTGAGCAGCATAGGCAATAATGCCTACACGATCGCTTGCCAATTGATTTAGAAGCGCAGAAACCAAACGTTTTGCCTTTTCAATTCGGTTTGGTGCGATATCTTCAGCCAGCATACTTTTAGAAACATCAATTGCAAAGACAATGTCAACACCCTCTCTCTTTACAGTCTCTAGTTGCGTCCCTATCTTGGGATTTATCAATCCAAAAATCAAACAGCTGATTCCTAAACTGATTAAAATCAATTTAAGTAAAGGCTTAAAACGAGAACGCTCTGGACTCAAGACATCCATTAATTTCGATGAAGCAAATTGTTGTTGAGCTTTTTTCTTCCAGCTATATAACCAAAAAAAACCAATCCACAATATCGGAAGTATTGCAAAAGCATAAAAGTAAATTGGTGCGTCTAATTGATACATTACTATATAAAACTTTTAAAAATTGTGTTCTTCAATAACCATTCAAAAAGAAGTAATACTAATGCTATAACTAAAAGTATCCTGTATTTCTCTTCATAATTATAGTATTTAAATTCTTCAATCTCTGTTTTTTCTAATTTATTGATTTCTTCATAAATATCTTTTAATTTTTTGGTGTCTGTTGCTCTAAAGTACAAACCACCTGTATCATCTGCTATGGTTTGTAAGAGCTCTTCATCAATTTCAACTTTCGTTAATCCATACTGAAACTTCCCATTGGGTAAAATGCCAACAGGTGCTTTTGCAGTTCCATTGCTACCTAGTCCAATGGTATAGGTTTTAATCTGAAATTCTAGGGCTAATTCTGCTGCAATTTTAGGTTCTATAAACCCGGAGTTATTAACTCCATCGGTTAGTAGTATTATTACTTTACTTTTTGCACGACTATCTTTCAGGCGATTTACTGCTGTTGCTAATCCCATTCCAATGGCAGTACCGTCATTAATTACGCCATCAAAGCGAATACTCTTCAAAGCGTTTTTAACAATCCTTTTGTCACTTGTAATTGGAGTTTTAGTGTAGCTTTCTCCAGCATAAACAACCAGACCTATTCGATCATTAGTTCGATCGTCTATAAAATCAGATGCAACTTCTTTGAGAGCGTTCAATCGATTTGGCTTTAAATCTTGTGCTAGCATACTCGATGACACATCGATTGCCATGACAATATCAATGCCTTTATTGGTTTTAGTCCGTGTTGAAACATCTATAGTTTGCGGTCGGGCTAAGGCTAAAACTATAAAAGTCAAAGAGACAAGTCGAAGTAAAAATAAAATAGGGTGTAAGCGCGCCAAGTTTGAAGAAGAGCCTTCAAATCCTTTTAAGGATGAAATTGTAAGTCGAGCTTGTTGGTCTTTTCGCTTGTAAACATACCATACAATTGCAAGAGGGAGTAGTGTTAATACCCACAAATATTCTGGATTCGCTAATTCTATTCCTTCAAACACAGTTATAATTCTTTTAAAACTTCTAGTGATTCTATAATTCGAGCTTCAATTTGATCTCCATATCGATCCTCTTTTGCATAAAGCATTCGCAATTCAATCTGAACTTGTTCAAAAGGCAAAATAATTGAAATTAATCTACATCGAGTACGTTCCTCTGTTTTTGGATTCAAAAGATCCAAGGTTCCTGAAAGTTTTGTAACGTTTGATCCATCAGTCATTTCAAATGGGTCTGTATCAATTAACATATTAGTTGCCCCACCTTTTTCAAGGGTTTCTAAAATTCCATTGATTAGAGTTTGTACTTCCTCCTGGATTTGATCTTCTGTTTTCTTTTCTTTGGATTCTGAAGGAGGCAACTTTGTAAAACTCAACTGAACGAAAAAAGATTTCAACGGATCGCCCGATTTAAACAGTGTGACCCCTTCAGGAGTTTCTACAGTTCTAACCAAAACATCAGGTGTTGAAATCAATAAGGGTGGTGTTCCATAATGACTTTGAACCCAGGTATTGTTCATCATAAGTTTTGTTGGATATTGAAAAACTGTATCTTTTACATTTTGATATCCGTAAGTAAAAATGGTAATAAGAATTCCAATTATTGCTGATCCTAAAATCCCAAGTCCAGCAATCATAAGTCTTTGTTGGCGTTTTTTCTTATTTAAAAATTTTTGATAAGCTTCGGTTGCTTCTATTTCTTCTTGGGTAGGTTCGGGAAGAGCTTCCTGTGTTTTAATTACAACATCCTCCACAATATTTCTATCTCCTGTAGCTACTTCAAATTCTGGAGCTGAAAGTGCAAATTTAACTAAATCAGCATTTTCCAATACGCGCTTTAAGGATCGAAGAGTTTCATTATCTAAATCAAGTTTTCCAGAATCTTTAAGTAATTCTAATTTATTAAGCAACTCTCCTGAAGTACTTTCCAATGCAGTAACATTTGCCTCCTCTTCCAAATAGCGTCTGACTACATCGGTTAACTTAGAATAATAATCTTTGTATTCCTCTTGAAGTCTCGGACGTATCTCCTCTAGTGCTTTTAATTCTAATAAAGCACGATCAAAAGGGGGAAGTTCTTTTCTTTTTTCCTCAAGTTTCTTGCGTAATCCATAGAAAATAAATCCAAGTGCAACCAATAAAGCAACTACAAAAAAGGACAAAGCAATTTGACGAACTAATTTCTTATATCCTCGTTTCTGCTGGATTAGCGGCTTGATGTCAAATAAGGGTTGTTTGAGAGTATCTACAAAGACAGTATTTATTCTTATTGAAATTGAATCCGTTATTTTGGGGACACCATTTATGCTTATTTTCTGTTTTGGAATCCAGTAATTCCCTGAATCAAATTGAATTAAAAAATATCTTTTATTAAATAGGTAATGAGTTTGGGATCGAAGGGTATCCAATGGGAAATCTTCCAAAAGTTCAAAGGGAACAAAATTAGGTTGTTCAGAAAATTGGATTTGAGACAAGCTATCAGCTTTGATTTGGATATGAAAATTGATTTGTTCTCCAATTTTAAATTCCGTAGAATCTACAGCTACTTTTATCTCCTCAAAAGATTGGGCATCAATGCTTAGATTGAATAGCAATCCCAAACAAAAAAATAGTTTTATTGTCTTTCGCATTTTATATTCTGGCTTTAAAGTAGCCTAAAAGTTTTTTTACATAGCTTTCTTCTAAACTACAATGAAGTGTTCCTGCGCCATTTTTTCTAAAAAGATTTTCGAATGTATCCACATGCTTCTGAAAACTAGTGTGGTATATATCTCTTACTGCTTTTGAGGAAGTATTAATCCACTGTATTTTTTGAGTCTCGCTATCAATCATTGGAACTAAGCCTATGTTTGGCATCTCACCTTCCCGCTTATCATAAACTCGAATTCCCGTTAGATCATGTTTTTTAGCTGCGATTCGCAAGGTTTTTTCGTACGAATCATCAATAAAATCGGAAAGCAAAAATACTATCGCCTTCTTTTTTAAAATCCCGGATAAAAATTCCAAAGCTTTACCAATATTTGTTCGTTTACTTTGAGGATGAAATTCTAGTAATTCTCTTATTATTCTTAAAATATGAGTTCTCCCTTTTTTTGGTGGAATAAATAACTCTACTTGATCTGAAAACAACAGTAAGCCAACTTTATCATTATTTTGAAGAGCAGAAAAAGAGAGAGTAGCTGCAATTTCAGTCAAAACCTCTCTTTTGAATTGTTTTCCTGTTCCAAAGAATTCTGATCCACTCACATCTACCAAGAGCATCAAAGTTAATTCTCGTTCTTCTTCAAACACTTTTACAAAAGGTTCATTGTAACGAGCAGTTACGTTCCAATCAATCGCTCGAACATCGTCTCCATATTGATATTGGCGTACTTCACTAAAGGTCATACCCCTTCCCTTAAATGTACTGTGATATTCTCCACCAAAAACATTATCGCTCAAACGACGTGTTTTGATCTCAATCTTTCTAACTTTCTTTAAAAGTTCTTTGGTGTCCATGATAACAAATGTTCCTTTTTTAAAATCCTAAGAGGACCATCTTCTAGGGTACTTCAACCTCGTTGATGATTTGGCTAATTAAATCTTCTGTTGTAATATTTTCGGCTTCAGCCTCATAGGTTAGTCCTATTCGATGCCTAAGAACATCAAAAATCACAGCTCGAACATCTTCTGGAATCACATACCCTCTATGTCTAAGGAATGCATGACATTTTGCAGCAGTTGCTAAATTAATACTCCCACGCGGAGAGGCTCCAAAGCTAATTAAAGGCTTTATTTTTTCGAGACCGTAACGATCTGGATATCGAGTTGCAAAAATCAGATCCAAAATGTATTTTTCTATTTTTTCATCCATATAAACCATTCGAACAGTGTCCTGAGCGGTAATAATTTGTTTTGGAGTCACAACAGGTTTTATTTTAGGGTGGGTAGCATTCATATTGGAACGAACAATCAGTTGTTCATCTTCAATTCTAGGGTAATCGATAACTGTTTTTAACATGAATCGATCTACTTGTGCTTCGGGTAAGGGATATGTACCTTCTTGCTCTACGGGATTTTGAGTTGCCATTACCAAAAAAGGTTGCTTCAAGGAAAATGTGGTGTCTCCGATGGTAACCTGTTTTTCTTGCATCGCTTCTAATAGAGCCGATTGAACTTTAGCTGGAGCACGGTTAATCTCATCTGCCAAAACAAAATTGGCGAAAATGGGCCCTTTTTTGATAGAGAAATCATTTTCCTTAATGTTGTAAATCATAGTTCCCACAACATCGGCAGGTAACAAATCTGGAGTAAATTGGATTCTACTAAAGTTAGCTTTTACCGCTTTGCTCAATGTATTGATGGCTAAAGTCTTTGCTAAACCGGGAACTCCTTCTAATAATATATGACCTCGCCCCAAAAGACCAATCAATAAGCGTTCAACCATTTGTTTTTGACCTACGATTACTTTGTTAATTTCTAATGTAAGTAAATCAATAAAAGCACTTTCCTTTTCGATTTTCTCGTTGATAGCTCTAATGTCTATGTTTTTATTATTATCCATAAGGTTAAATAAATATTTTAGGAATACAAAAATGTAAAAATTATCAGTGAAATCTTGTTAATAATTGGTTAAAAATAGTAAGAAAAAAAACTCCTCTGAATTCACTAATAAACCTAAATTTAGGAAGAATTATTGTTAAGATTAAAATATGAATTCATTTTCTAAAATAATTGCAGGCACAATGACTTGGGGTGTTTGGGGGAAAAATTATTCTATCGCACAAATGAGTGATCTAATTATTGAAGCTCTTTCAATAGGAATTAGCACTTTTGATCATGCCGATATTTATGGAGGCTACACTACAGAAGCTGCCTTTGGTGCCGCATTTAAGCAAAGTAAGGTAGAGCGATCTTCTGTTCAATTTATCAGCAAATGTGGAATCCAACTTCCAAGCACAGAACGACCGCTATCAGTAAAACATTATGATTACACTAAAGAACACATCCTAAAGTCGGTAGAATTATCACTTCAAAACCTTAAAACCGATTATCTTGATGTTCTGCTTTTGCACCGACCAAGCCCTTTAATGGATCCACATGAAATTGCACTTGCCATTGAACAACTTAAAGTTCAAGGAAAAGTAAAAAGCTTTGGTGTTTCTAATTTTACTCCAGCTCAAAAAGATCTTTTACGTTCTGAAAATTTCATTGAATGGAATCAAATAGAATGTTCTTTAACCCAGCCTGAAGCTATGTTCAACGGAACATACAATTATATGATGCATCACCAAATAGGTGCAATGGCATGGAGCCCATTGGGGAAATATTTTAAAAATGACCATCCACAAAAAACAAGGTTAAAACCCTTGATTAATAAAATGTGTGAAATTTACAGTGCCTCTGAGGATCAGGTTTTACTGGCTTGGTTACTCAAACATCCTGCAGAAATTTTTCCAATTGTAGGAACAACTCAAGCCCCAAGACTAAAAAAGGCATTAGAGGCCTTAAAAATAAAATTAACCTTGCAAGACTGGTTTTTACTCTTAGAAGCTAGTTTGGGGCATGAAGTACCATAACCATGAATAAAACCATACTTATTACTGGAGCTACAAGTGGCATAGGTAAAGCTACGGCAATACATTTTGCTGCACTCGGTGCCCGTCTAATTTTATGTGGAAGAAGACAAGAACGATTAAATCAATTAAAAGAAGAACTTCCGACGGTAGTTCATACACTTAATTTCGATGTACGAGATAAAGCTTCAGTTTTCAAGGCAATTGATAGCCTCCCTGAAAGTTTTAAAAACATCGATGTGCTCCTCAATAATGCAGGAAATGCCCATGGTCTTCATGATGTAATCGAGGCCAATTTAGATGACTGGGATACAATGATTGATGGGAACGTGAAAGGAGTTATGTATGTAACCAAAGCCATCTTACCTTTTATGACGGAAAGAAAATCAGGACACATCATTAATGTTGGGTCTATTGCAGGACTCGAGGTTTACCCGAAAGGAAATATTTATTGTGCAAGTAAGGCCGCGCTTAACGCTTTTACTCAAGGGCTTCGAATCGATTTGAATCCCCTAGGAATCCGAGTAGGTGCAGTTCACCCGGGGCTTGTTGAAACTGAATTTTCTGAAGTTCGCTTTAAGGGTGATCTTAATCGTGCAAAAAGTGTTTATAGCCAATTAGAAGCCCTACAAGCTGAGGATATAGCCAATACCATTGCTTTTATGGTACATGCTCCTAAACATGTGACCATTGCCGACATAACTGTTTTACCAACTGATCAAGCCAATGCAACTGTTTTAAATAAAAAAAAGTGATCACACTTTTGGAATCAATTTTAACTCAAGGAATAACTAGATTTTTATTTTAGAAAAATCTGTTGATCTTTTAAAATTTATCATTTGAGTAAAAATTCACTCCCGATTGTTTTTGGATGAGAACTAAAAATTGAAATTGTTTGGACGACTCTATTCCTATGAAAAATTAAGAAGTATTAAGTTGATAAGATCAACAATTAACGCTAGTATTTTTTGAATAACATAAGACATGGAATATAATTTAACATTTATTTGTTAAAAATACGAAAATCATCGAATTCATAGGTACCATCTTGAGAAGTTTTTCCGCTTCCTTTATATTTAAATGCAAAAAAAACAATTCTCTTCCATAAAAATTTAGCTTAAATTGCCAGTACAAAGGATATCCCTTCCAAACTCTAATTAACGGAAAAGGATTAAAAGGTATTCAGATCATTTTCCTATTTATCTGTTGCTTGCTCAAGAAACAAATTAATAAATTATTGAAATAACCGTAAAATAAAAGCATCAGGAGTTTCAGCAAAAGCCCCTGAAAACCCTAAACCTTGCTGAATTGCTCTTCCCCGCAAAGCATCGGAATGTAATACACTGTGATATAAAACATTTAAATCTATTTCTCCAGATGAAGTTAAAAATTGACTTCCTGTATTGTTGTACAAATAAAGCTCTGGATCACTCGAATCAATAAATTCAATAAAATCAACAAGGTCTAGTTGTTCTTGAGTTGGTTGAGAACCCCCATAAAAAAGAGAAAAAAGCAGTTGAAAGTCTGGATTATTTTGTGTCACAGCATCGATAGTGAGTCCCGAGAATAAATTTTCCCATGTGTACAAATTATAACTGCTCTGAGTTTCAAGAGCCAATACTCCAAGAATCCCATCATTGTATTCTGCCTGCAGACCATTCCACAGAGCAATTCCAGCTCCTGATGACACACCACTTAAAACTATTTTATCAGCATTCAATGAAAGATCAGCTGCAATGGTTTTGAGATGATTCAACAATATATTCCCCTCCGAAAGCGCTGTTATTACTCCTCTACTATTAGTGCTATTCAGAAAACTGTAATTTGAATTAACCACTGCTACGTTTTGATTTAAAAGATCTTTTATAATCCCCACATAAGGTTCCTCGTAAACATCACTTTTGTCGTTGTATAAAAAACTTCCACCGTGAAAAAAAACTACAATGCCCTTGGCGTTTCCATCTTGAGGAAGAAACAAATCAAATTTATTTCGGATTTCGGGTCCATAAGAAATATCCTCAAAAAACAATGAAAATTCTTCTACTGGGTTTGAAGTTGGATCTTGATTTAATACCAATTGTACTTTTTCTAAATAGGTTTCTAAAGGGTCATCGGAACTACAACTAACAAATAAGCATAACAAAAAAAGTGTAACGATTTTTTTCATGTGAGATAAATTTAGGGTTTATATACATCGAATTTAGTGAATAATTAACTATTCAAGTCCTTCTGGGAATAGGAAGTTATTGTATGGAAAACGCTTAACATGAATGTCTCGTATGGCAGCATAGCTTTTTTTTCTGAAGTGCTCTATATTTTCTTTTTTTGTGGCAGAAATAAAGAGAGCATTACCATTCATTCGAGACATCCAAGTTTGTTCCCACTCATTCAAAGTAAAGTGCCTTGACGTTTTTTCGGTTACCAGATCGTCTTCTTCAATAATCAAGGGTTTATAGGCGTCAATTTTATTGAACACCATCAGGGTTGGCTTGTTTTGGCTTTTGATTTCAGATAAAATTAAATTCACAGATTCAATGTGCTCTTCAAAGTTAGGATGAGAGATATCCACAACATGAAGCAATAAGTCAGCTTCTTGAACCTCATCCAAGGTGCTCTTAAAAGATTCGACTAATTGAGTGGGGAGTTTTCTAATGAACCCAACTGTATCACTCAGCAGAAAAGGTAAATTTCCAATTACTACTTTCCGGACAGTGGTATCTAGGGTTGCAAATAATTTGTTTTCAGCAAAAACTTGGCTTTTAGCAATTGTATTCATCAAAGTTGATTTTCCAACATTGGTGTATCCAACCAAAGCAACTCGAATTAAGGCTCTTCTGTTTCCTCTTTGAGTTGACATTTGTTTATCAATTACTTGTAATTTCTTTTTCAATAGCGCAATTTTGTCTCGAACAATACGCCTGTCTGTTTCAATTTCAGTTTCTCCAGGACCTCGCATTCCAATCCCACCTTTTTGACGTTCCAAATGAGTCCATAATCCTTTTAAACGGGGCATTAAATATTCATACTGTGCCAATTCAACTTGTGTTCTTGCATAACTGGTTTGTGCTCTTTGTGCAAAGATGTCAAGGATTAGACCGGTACGGTCTAGGATTTTACATTTTAAAAGTTCCTCAATGTTCCTCTGTTGAGCTGGGGTTAATTCGTCATCAAAAACAACTGTTGAAACCTCGTGTTCTTCAACAAAACTTTGAACTTCCATTAATTTACCACTTCCAATAAATGTTTTTGGATTTGGAAGTGTGATTTTTTGAGTGTATTGTTTAATAACTTCACCACCTGCCGTATGAGCTAAGAAACCTAATTCTGCTAAATATTCAAGAGCTTGGTCTTCATCTTGTCGAGCAGAAATAACTCCTACCAAAACCGTTTTCTCGAACACTAGTTTTTTCTTTTCTATCATGTTTTATGGTTGCCACTTTTTTAATTCCAAATTTGTTCCATCAAAATCGGCATAAGTAAAATGAGTTATCCAATCCCCCAGATTTAGATAGCGTGCTTGGTCATCAATGGCAATGTCTAAGGGTAAATGACGGTGTCCAAAAATAAAAAAGTCTCTCTTTTCTTCTGTTTGTTTCTTTTTACAGTAATGAAACAACCATTCTTTATCCTCTCCCAAAAATACAATGTCTTCATCTCCAGAAATTATTTTGTTTTTTACCGATAAATACTGGCCCAAACGCATACCAATATCTGGATGTATCCATCGGAAAAACCACTGAAATAATTTATTGGTAAAAACCTTTTTCATTCGTTTAAAGCCCATGTCATTGGGTCCCAATCCATCTCCGTGGGCTATAAAAAACTTTTTTTGGTTAATCGTAAATTCTTGAGTTGAGTGGTGTACAATAAAACCCAATTCCTTTTGGAAATAATCTTGAACCCAAAGGTCGTGATTCCCAACAAAAAAATTAATTTCAGTACCCTGGTCCGAAAGTTCTGCAAGTTTTCCTAGAACTCGCACAAAACCCTTTGGAACAACTGTTTTGTATTCAAACCAAAAATCAAATAGGTCTCCCAGTAAAAATAAAATCCCTACATCTTGTTGAATATGATTCAACCAATCTAAAAAAATACGCTCCCGATGAGCACTGCTTTTAGGGTCTGGAGCACCCAAATGATTGTCGGAGGCGAAGTATATTTTTTTTCCATTGGGAAGTTTCATAAACAGCTGATAATATATAAAGATACGGAAAACAGTTTATCCAATGGCTTGTTCTAAGTCTTCAATTAAATCTTGTGCATCTTCAATTCCAACACTCAATCGAATTAGCGAATCTACCACGCCGCTTTTTTCTCGTTCTATCTTAGGAATCGAAGCATGGGTCATACTGGCTGGATGTCCAGCCAAACTTTCTACTCCTCCTAAAGATTCAGCAAGAGTAAAGAGTTTTAAGTTTTCTATTATTTTGATAGCGGCATTAAAATCTGCTCCTACAGGTATAAAAGATAACATCCCGCCAAAATCTCTCATTTGAGTTTTGGCAATTAAGTGATTTGGATGGGTGTCAAATCCAGGCCAATATACTTTTTCAATTTTAGGATGGTTATTTAAATATTCAGCTATAATCTTTCCGTTTTCACAGTGTCGTTGCATACGAACATGCAGTGTTTTGATTCCCCTTAGAGTAAGAAAACTGTCCATAGGTCCACAAACTGCACCACTTGCATTTTGAATAAAAAATAAGCGTTCTGCTAAATCATCGTCATTAACAATTAATGCTCCTAATACTACATCACTATGACCACCAATGTATTTGGTTGCAGAATGCATTACGATATCTGCACCAAAGTCTAGAGGTTGTTGAAGATAGGGTGAAGCAAAAGTATTGTCAACTGCTAAAAGGAGTTGATGTTTTTTAGCAATCGCTGATACTGCTTTAATGTCAACTACGTTCATCATGGGATTGGTGGGAGTTTCTACCCAAATCAATTTGGTTTTTTTATTTATGGCCTTGCTTACTTCGTTGACATCGCTCATTCCTATAAAGTGAAATTTGATTCCAAAACCTTCAAAAATTTTGGTGAATAAACGATAAGATCCTCCGTATAAATCGTTGGTAGATACAACCTCGTCGCCAGGCTTTAACAACTTCAAAACAGCATCAATAGCTGCTAAACCTGAACCAAAGGCTAAACCGTGTTTTCCGTTTTCAATACTAGCTAAAGATTTCTCTAAAGCTTGACGAGTGGGATTATGGGTTCTGCTATACTCAAATCCTTTATGTCCTCCAGGGGTAGTTTGAGCATAAGTAGAGGTTTGATATATGGGTGGCATTACTGCTCCATAAGCTGGATCGTACGACTGACCCCCATGTATTGTAGCGGTATTAAAACGTAATTTATTTTTCATAAAACCAACTTATTTATAGATGTCAAAGGTAATTGTTTCAAAGGATTTATCCATATTTTAAATCCATTTAGCGAAAATTGATTTTCTTTGTTCAAACAAAATTTGCTATGGATATTTTTTACTACCTAAAGACTTGTGATACTTGTAAGAGAATCATAAAAACTTTACAACTCCCCGATTCAATCAAACAAATAAATATCAAAGAAAACCCAATTACTCCAGAGCAACTTGATGTGCTGTTTTCAAAAACCAAATCTTATTCCGCATTACTTAATTCTCGTGGACAATTACTAAAAAAACGAAGAATAAAAGCCGCTGAGGTTTCAGAGAAAAAAAGTAAAGCACTTATTCTTGAGCATTATTCTTTTTTAAAACGTCCTGTATTGATCTACCAAGATGAGATTTTTATTGGCAATGCCGCTGTTACAATTGAAGCTGCTCAAATAGCGCTTCATGGGTAAACAACGGTTTACAGCAATTTTATGTGCATTGAGTGCAACTACTATTTATGGACTAAATCACACCATCGCCAAAGTCATAATGCCCAAATATATTAGTGCATTGGGATTGGTACAACTTCGAGTTGTTGGTGCCGCAATTTTATTCTGGACCGTTAGTCTTCTTTTTCCAAAAGAGAATATCGATCGAAAAGATTTTATAAAAATTGGAATTGCAACTTTTTTTGGGATGTGTCTCAATATGCTAATGTTTATCAAAGGGCTCAGTTTATCAACTCCCATCAACAGTTCGGTAATTGTTACCCTTACCCCTATTATGGTTATGATTCTTTCCGCATTTTTCTTAAAAGAAAAAATAAGAATAACCAAAGGAATCGGGATTTTCGTTGGTTTTGGAGGAGCATTATTGCTTATTTTAAACGGAAGTAATTTTAGTGTTAATGCACCGAACATTCCTATGGGAAATTCAATGATGTTCATCAACGCCCTTTGCTATGGGATCTACCTGGTTTTAATAAAACCGATGACTCAAAAATACAGTTCCATAACTTTGATGAAATGGATGTTTTTGGGAGGTGTGTTTATGAATCTCCCCATTACTTTTAATGAATTTATCGAAGTAGAATGGTCTTTTCTTCCGTTTGAAGCAACTTGGCGAATGACTTTTGTAGTAGTTGGAACTACATTTTTAACCTATCTCTTCAATGTTTATGCACTTAAAACCCTATCGCCCACTACTGTTGGCGCTTTTGTTTATTTACAGCCCCTTATAGGAATAATGTTCGCTTTATACACTGGAAACGATGCCATAGATTTTGTGAAAATTTTAGCTACAATTCTTGTTTTGTCAGGAGTATATTTAGTAACTCAAAAGAAAAAATTGGCTTAGCAGTATTGCCCTATAGCAAACGCCACTCCATGTTGATGGTTAGTCAGCGTATGAGTTTTGATTGAAAATAAAATCTCAGGTTTTGCATTAGCTACCGCAATACCCCAACCAACACTTTCGAGCATAGTTTGGTCGTTATAATTATCCCCAAAAGCCATTACCTCATCCATAGATAAATTTGGGTATTCTGTACTCAAAAGTTTTGCTAAAGCCGAAGCCTTGTCTAATTGATTGTTTGAAATTTCTAAATAGGTGTCTTTGGATCTATATGCATTTACCTGATTAGAATAATTTTTAGAAATAAATTGTTCTACCCAATCTAAATACTCAGAATCTCCCATTGCCATAATTTTATGAGCTCCCTTTTGGTGATGTTTCCACAAAGCGAGGGTATAAACCAATGGACTTACTTTTGGGGATACTCGAGTGTTATTCATTTCACGTTTAGCCCAAAAGTCCATTGTTGGCACTATCCATTCATCTTGGTGATACAAACTAAAATGTAATTTAAATTCTGGGATACAATTACAAATTGCGTCGGTTATCCAATAAGGAATCTCAGTACTTTGAATAATATTCCCTTCTGACCCCAAAATTAAAGCTCCATTATAGGCAATTAAAGGAGTTTCCATTGTACCCAATTCTGTCTGAAGTAAACGCATGGATTCTGGCATACGAGATGAGATCAACAAAAAAGGAATTTTTGATTTTACTCTTTGAACTGCGGCTATGGTTTCTTTGGAAAGTTGTCGATTGACATCCAATAAAGTTCCGTCTATATCGGAGCAAATGAGTTTACACTCCATGGGTTGTTTTTTGATATTGTAAAGATATGTGGATTTTTCTACCCAGAAATCCTAACTCAAATTAAAACTAAATGATTATGTCCATTTTTGAATTCGATTAAATAGAAAATCTAATATCTTTGGAAAGATGTAATTGCATTTCAATTTTGAATAAAATTAAACTATTACTCTGATGAACATTACCCTAAAAAATGACTTTTACATTGTTAGACATGGAAAGGCTAAAAATAATATGTTGGGAATTGAGTCATGCAAAATGGAAACTCAAATCCAATATGGACTAATTCCTGAAGGGAAAAAAACAGTTGAGCAAGAGGCAAAGCGATATTCTAACTTTGATTTAATTTTCTATTCACCTTTTAGGAGAACACAAGAAACTGCTGCTTATTTTGTAAAAACTTCTAAATGTGATTTTTTTTCAGACAAGAGATTGGTTGATATTGATTTAGGTGACTTTGATCAATCAACATATGAATCATCGAATGAGCATTTAAAAAACCATCCTGAAACCGACTACGTTTTTCCAAATGGAGAAAGTTTTCTGCAAGTGCTTGAGCGACTTAAAAAATTTATACTTGAAGTCAACACAAAATACGATGGTAAAAAAATACTGATTGTAAGTCATGGCTTTCCTTGTGAAACACTTCTGGACTGGGTAGCCAATAAACCACTTATAAATTGGGATTCCTGTATTGAAAAGGGGAAAGTTTTTCCTCTAAAACCCTAGTTTACTGATAGAGACCGTCTATCAATTTGATACAACACTGAAAAGAAAACGAGTTACTTTAATCTATAAATCAAATCAAAAAGGTTTAGAATCCTCAAAAAGAAAATAAATTTCGAAATCTGAAATTACACCCCTTCAAAAATGATTATTTCGTAATTATTTTAAAGCTAATAAAACATTTAACACTTTTATTTGAATAATTAATTAACTTGAATTTTTAACTATTTTGTTGGATTAATGGAAGAATTAGTAGGTATTATAAAAGACCAAAATAATCTATCGCTCGCAATTGATACTGTTTGGGTAGCCCTTTGTGCTGCACTAATTTTTTTTATGGAAGGAGGGTTTGCCTTGTT